>Ga0308389_1000232_pt1 | contig 43506 bp, 32 predicted proteins | sample Hotspr2Sample148_FD_202362 | JGI IMG/M metagenome (GOLD analysis project Ga0308389, IMG submission 202362) | Hot spring phototrophic mat microbial communities from Mushroom Spring, Yellowstone National Park, Wyoming, United States - 20040719_148 ... | reverse complement strand
GCGTGCGGCTTTGCCGCCGCGCCGAGGGGGGGGTCGGGGGGTTTCGCGGCGGAGGTGTGGGCGGGGGGCCGGCGAAACCCCCCGAAAAAAAGAAAAGATGGTGCCGAAGGCCGGACTCGAACCGGCACGGCTTTCGCCACACGCCCCTCAAACGTGCGCGTCTACCAATTCCGCCACTTCGGCACGATACTCGGTCACGGCCGCGGCTCCTCCGGCAGAGGTGTGGCCGGTGCCACAGGCTGTTCGGTGGTCGCCGCCGCGGACGGGGTGGCCCCTTCAGGAGCGGCGGCGGGCACAGCTTCGGTTTGCGCCGGGGCCGCGGGCGGTGGGGCGCTTTTGAGGCCCGCGGTGACCGACTTGTTGCCCCTGGCGGTGACCACCGAGAGACCGATGCATAGGGTCACGAAGACGATGAATGAGGCCGTCGTTAGCTTGTGCATCAAGGTGGTGGTGCCGCGGGGACCGAAAGACTGCTGGGCCATGCCACCGCCGAACGCAGCGGCCACATCCGAACCCTTCCCCTGCTGCAGTAAGACGACAAGGATCAAGAAGATACATACGATGACGTAGAGAATCAGCAGGAGGGTGAACATGTTGGCAGCTCCTTAGCTACCGGGCAGCCGACGCCTTCCCGGCAGCAGCTTGGATGATAGCCGAAAACCCAGCAACGTCAAGGCTGGCGCCTCCTACTAGGGCACCGTCCACGTCGCCCTGGGCCAGCAGTTCGGCGGCGTTGTCGGGTTTGACGCTGCCGCCGTAGAGGATGCGCAGGCGGGCGGCCGCCTCAGCGCCGAAGAGCTGGCGGGCACGCTCGCGCAGGAAGGCGTGGGCTTCCTGCGCCTGCGCTGGGGTGGCCGTGTGGCCGGTGCCAATCGCCCAAACTGGCTCGTAGGCGATGGCCAGGCGGGCGGGACCGAGGCGCCCCAGCTCACGAGTTTGCGCCTCCAGCACCGCCAGCGTCTCCCCTGCCTGTCGTTGGGACAGGGTCTCACCAACGCACAGGATGACGTTGAGTCCGGCCTCCTGCGCGGCGGCGGCGCGGCGAAGGGCAGTCTCATCGGTTTCGCCGAAGTATTGCCGCCGCTCAGAGTGACCCACGATAACCCAGCGTACCCCCAGCTCGGCGAGCATCGCCGCCGACACCTCGCCGGTGAAGGCCCCCTTCTCTTCCCAGTGGCAGTTCTGCGCCCCCAGCGCCACGGGCGATCCCACGGCAATGACGGCTGCCGCAGCCAAGGCGGTGAATGGCGGGCACACCACCACTTCTGGCCCGTCCCGGCTCACGAGGGGCAGCAGCTCCTCCAGGTATTGCTGGGTCCAGCTGGCAGTGCCGTGCATTTTCCAGTTACCGGCGAGGAGCGGACGCCGGGGCATCACGCCTCCTCGAGCACGGCCACACCCGGTAGGGTGGCGCCGCCCAAAAACTCCAGGGAGGCGCCGCCGCCGGTGGATACGTGGGAGAGTTGGCCAGCGACGCCGGCCTGATGCACGGCGGCCACGCTCTCGCCTCCGCCCACCACGGTGAACGCCGCGCTGGCCGCCATGGCTTGGGCAATGGCTAACGTACCGGCGGCGAACGGGGGGCGTTCGAAGACGCCGGCCGGCCCGTTCCAGAACACCGTGCGCGCGGCGGCCAACGCACTCTGGATGCGAGCGATGGTGGCGGGCCCGACGTCGAGCACCATGTGGTCGGCGGGGATCGAACCAAGGGGCACCACCTGACCGGCCGGCGCCTCCGGGCTGGTGGCCACCACCACCTCCTCGGGGAGGATCACCGTGGCCCCCCGTTCGGCTGCGCGGGCGAGAATGGCCCGGGCGGTATCGACAAGATCGCGCTCCACCAGCGAGGTGCCCATCTCGTGGCCCTGCGCCAGCAGGAAGGTGTTGGCCATCCCCCCCACCAGCGCCAGCGTGTCGGCCTTCTCCACCAGTGCCTGGAGGGCTTCCAATTTGCCGGAGATCTTGGCGCCGCCCACCACCGCCACAAACGGCCGCTCCGGGTTGTCCCGCACCGTACCCAAGGCGTGGAGCTCGCGGGCCATGAGCGGCCCGGCCGCGCGCGCGGTGAATAGCTGGGCCACCCCCGCGGTGGAGGCGTGCGCCCGGTGAGCCGTGCCGAAGGCATCGTTGACGTACACCTGGGCGAGGCGCGCGAGGCGGGCGCAAAACTCAGGGTCGTTGGCAGTTTCGCCGGGCTCGAAGCGCAGGTTTTCCAGCAACAGCACGTCGCCGGGCTGGGCAGCGGTCACCGCCGCCATCGCTACCTCTCCCGCCACGTCGGGCACGAACCCCACCGGGTGGCCGGCGTGCTGGGCGAGCACCGGCGCCACCGGCGCCAGGGACAGGGCGGGGTCGGGCTTGCCCTTGGCGCGGCCCAGGTGGGAGCAGGCGACGACGATGGCGCCCCGCTCGGCGAGCAGGCGCACGGTGGGCGCGGCCTCGCGCACCCGGGTGTCATCCACCACCACCCCATCTTTGATGGGAACGTTGAGATCCAGGCGCAGCAGCACGCGCTTGCCCGAAACCTCCAAGGACTCCATGGTGCGCAGCGGTTTCATGGCCGTGGTTCTCCGCTACGCCGACACGTACAACCGCGCGATGTCCACGCAGCGGGCCGCGTAGGCGTACTCGTTGTCATACCAGGAGAGCACCTTCCCCATGCGTTCACCGATGGCCATGGTGGCCAGAGCGTCCACGATGGAGGAGGCGGTAGTACCGCGGAAGTCGATGGACACCAGGGGCTCTTCGCACACCTCCAGGATTCCCTTCAGTGGCCCGGCGGCGGCGGCGCGGAAGGCGTCGTTCATGGCCTCCGCGGTGATGCTCTTGCCGGAGGTAAAGGTGAAGTCCACCAGCGACACGTCGAAGGTGGGCACGCGCACCGCCTGTCCGTCCAGGCGGCCTTTGAGCTCGGGGAAGACTTCAGCCATGGCGCGGGCGGCGCCGGTGGAGGTGGGGATCATGGACATGCCGGCGGCGCGGGCGCGGCGCAGGTCTTTGTGGGGCAAGTCGAGGATGCGCTGGTCGTTGGTCATGGCGTGCACGGTGGTGAGCAGGCCGTGCTCGATGCCGAAGGTGTTGTTGAGGACCTTCACCACCGGGGCCAGGCAGTTGGTGGTACAGGAGCCGTTGGAGACGATCAGGTGTCGGCTGGGATCCAAGGCCGTGTGATTGACCCCGAAGACCACGGTGAGATCGGCGCCCTTGGCGGGGGCGGAAATCACAACCCGCCGCGCGCCCGCCTCCAGGTGCGCCTTGGCCTGCTCGGCCTTGGTGAAGCGGCCCGAGCACTCCAGCACCAGGTCGATGCCCAGCTCTTTCCAGGGCAAATTGGCGGGGTCGGGAATGGCGGTGACCTTGACCGGCACCCCATCCACCACCAGGCCATCGGTGTCGGTGGTGACGGAGCGGTCCCAGCGTAGGTGGAGGGAGTCATACTTGAGCAGGTGCGCCAGGGTAGGGGCGTCGGTGATGTCGTTGATGGCCACAAAGTGGAAATCTGGGTCACCGAACCCTTGCCGGAAGATGAGTCTGCCGATACGTCCAAAGCCGTTGATGGCGATGCGGATGGGCATGAATCGCCTCCTTTCGTAGGCAGCAAGTATATCGGCGCCCGATTTGTTCCCGCAAATAACCGGGGGTTTTCGGGGAAGCTACCATAGCAGCATGCTGACCACCGATGTGACGCCGCTGCGCTGGCGCGATGGCTTGCAGCTCCTGGATCAACGTCAACTGCCAGGCCGTGCAGTGTGGGTGGAGATCGCCGATGCAGCTGCCGCTGTCCGCGCCATTCGCTCGCTGGTGGTACGCGGTGCGCCCGCTATCGGCCTCGCCGCCGCCTACGCCATGGCCGCCGAGGCCAGGCGCAACGACGATATGCGGCGCTTGCGGCGGGTGGCCCGCGCCCTGGCCGCCGCGCGGCCCACCGCCACCAACCTGGCGGTGGCAGTGCGCCACGTACTGACGGCCTGCGAGGGGGCGCCGGCCGGAGAGCGGGGGGCGGCTGCTCTGGAGGCCGCGCGGCGGCTGCACCAGGCCGACGCGGCGGCGTGCGAAGCCATCGCCTGCCACGGCGCGGCGCTGTTTCGGCAACCCGTGGCGCTGCTGACCCACTGCAACGCCGGCGCCCTGGCCACCGGTGGGGTGGGTACGGCGCTGGGGGTGGTGCGGGCGTTGCACGCCCAAGGCCGGCTGGTGCACGTATACGCCTGCGAGACGCGACCGGTGTTGCAGGGCGCCCGGCTGACCGCCTGGGAGCTGCTGGAGGACGGCATCCCGGTGACCGTGTTGGTGGACTCGGCAGCCGCCACGCTGCTGGCTCGAGGGGCTGTTCAAGGCGTCGTGGTGGGGGCCGACCGCATCGCCGCCGACGGCGCGGTGGCCAACAAGGTGGGTACCTACCCGCTGGCGGTGCTGGCGGCCCGCCACCGCGTGCCCCTGGTGGTGGCGGCGCCCACCACCACCTTCGATTTGAACTGTCCCAACGGTGCTGCGATCCCCATCGAGGAACGGGGCGGGGAGGAGGTACGGCGGTTCCGCCGCTGCCGCGCCTGCCCCAGCGGGGTGGGTGTGTTCAACCCAGCCTTCGACGTCACCCCGCCCGAGCTGATGTACGCCATTGTTTCTGAACGCGGCGTGGCTTGCCCGGTGGATGCCGCCTCGGTGCGGCAGGTGGCGGGATGACGGAGGGCTTGCCGCCGGCGGCCGCGGGGGCCACGGCACCCGTGACCTTGGGCATCGAGACCTCCTGCGACGAGACCGCCGTGGCGGTGCTGGGTAAGGACGGGGCGGTGGCGCTGAATCTCGTGTCTTCCCAGGCGGCGGCCCACGCCCCCTATCTGGGGGTGGTGCCGGAGCTGGCATCCCGCCGGCATTTGGAGGTGCTGCCCCGCCTGCTGGAGGAGGTGGACCGGCGGGTGGGGCTGGCCGGGGTGGAGTTGGTGGCGGTTACCTGCGGGCCGGGCCTCATCGGCGCGCTGCTGGTGGGCACCAGCTTCGCCTCAGCCTACGCCTGGGCGCGGCGGCTGCCGCTGGTGGGTGTGGATCACTTGGAGGGGCACCTGGTGGCGCCGTTCATCAGCCTGAATGGGGCGCCGGCGGCGCCCCTGCCAGATCGGGTGGTGACGCTGGTGGTCTCGGGGGGGCACACCAGCTGCTTTCTCATGGAGGGTGGTGAGGCGCGCCCCCTCAACCGCACCCGCGACGACGCCGCCGGGGAGGTGTTCGACAAGGTGGCGGCGGCGTTAGGGTTGGGTTATCCCGGCGGACCGATCATCGACCGCCTCGCCGAGCGCGGCGATCCCCACGCCTTCTCCTTTAGCTCCCCCCGCATCAAAGACCCTGCCGGGGCGCTCGACTACTCGTTTTCCGGCCTGAAGACCGCCACCATTCGCACTGCCGTCGAGTTGGGGTGCGTGCCACTGGCGGACGCCGCCCAACCGCCCCAGGCGGCCTTGGATCTCCTCGCCTCCTTCCGGCACACCGTGGTGAGTTGGCTGCTGGCACCGTTACCGGAGTTGCTGAAGCGGCACCGCCCCCAGGTGTTGGCGGTGTCGGGCGGGGTGGCCGCCAACGCCGAGCTGCGCCGCCGCGTTCAGGCGTTCGGTGAGAAGAGAGGGGTTCCCGTCCTCCTCCCTCCCCTCGCCCTGACCACCGATAACGCCGCCATGATCGCCAGGGCCGGGCAAATGCGAGCGCTGGCCGGTCGCTTCGATGACCCTCTCACGCTGCGCGCCTACCCCCGCGCCGTCTTCAAAGGAGGCGCCGATGCCCGTGGCCGGCCCACCTTTCCGCGGCTGTAGGTGCCTGGGTTGGCGATGGAAGCTCGTGTAGAATCACCCGTTCGGGCTGTGCGGGGCGGAGGGGGTCCAGTTTGAGCCAACAACGAGTCCGTAACTTTTGCATCATCGCCCACATCGACCACGGCAAGTCGACTCTAGCCGATCGTTTGCTGGAGCGCACCGGGGCGCTCTCCGAGCGGGAGATGATGGAGCAGGTGCTGGACTCCATGGATCTGGAGCGGGAGCGGGGGATCACCATCAAAGCCCATGTGGTGTCCTTAAAGTACACGGCTCGCGACGGCCAGACGTACCTCTTGAACCTCATCGACACCCCTGGACACGTGGATTTCTCCTACGAGGTGTCGCGTTCGCTGGCGGCGTGCGAGGGGGCGCTTTTGGTGGTGGACGCTTCCCAGGGGGTGGAGGCCCAGACCCTCGCCAATGCCTACCTGGCGGCTGAGCAGGGCCTGGAGATCATTCCGGTGCTCAACAAGATCGATCTCCCCCAGGCCGACCCGGCGCGGGTGAAAGAGCAAATCGAGCAGGTGATCGGGCTCGACGCCAGCGATGCCCTGGAGATTTCCGCCAAGACCGGGGTGGGGGTCGAGGAGGTTTTGGAGGCGTTGGTGAACCGCGTGCCGCCCCCGCGCGGACGGGCGGATGCCCCCCTGCGGGCGCTGGTGTTTGACGCCTCTTACGACCCGTACCGGGGGGTGCGCTGCCTAGTGCGGGTGGTGGACGGCCGCCTGCGGCGGGGCGAGCGGGTGCGTTTTCTCGCCTCTGGGTGGGATACGGAGGTGGAAACGGTGGGGGTTTTGACGCCGCGGGCGGTGGCGCAGGACGAGCTGGGGACCGGCCAGGTGGGGTTTCTCTTCGCCAGTATCAAAGACATCCACCAGGTGCGCATCGGCGATACCCTGACGGAAGCCCGCCGGCCCGCTGACACCCTGCTGCCTGGTTTCCGCGACGCCAAGCCGATGGTGTTCGCTGGTCTGTACCCAGTGGATGCGGCGCAGTTTGAGGAGCTGCGGGATGCCCTCGCCAAGCTGGCGCTCAACGACTCCGCTTTCACCTTCGAGGCCGACACCTCCCAGGCGCTGGGGTTCGGCTTCCGCTGCGGTTTTCTGGGGCTGCTGCACATGGAGATCGTGCAGGAAAGGCTGGAGCGGGAGTTTCGCCTGGAGCTCATCACCACCGCGCCCAACGTGGCGTACCGGGTACTGACCAAAACCGGCGACGTGGTAGAGGTGGAGAACCCTGCCCAACTGCCCAATCCCGGACGCATCCAGGCCATCGAGGAACCGATCATCGTGGCCACCATCCTCACACCGGAGGAGTACCTCGGGGCAGTTTTGAAGCTGGTGGAGGGCAGGCGCGGCGAGCAGACCAGGTTCGAGCACCTGGGTGGGGGGCGGGTGCTGCTGGAGTACCGCCTGCCCCTCGCCGAAGTGGTGCTGGACTTCTATGATAAGTTGAAGTCCTGCTCCCGCGGCTACGCGTCGTTCGATTACCACGTCGCGGGGTACCAGGAGGCGGATCTGGTGAAGCTGGACATCCTGGTCAACGGGGAGCCGGTGGACGCTCTGGCGCTGATCGTGCACCGCGCCTCCGCCTATCCCCGTGCCCGCACCCTGGCGGCCAAGCTCAAGGAGATGATCCCCCGCCAACTCTTTGAGGTGGTGATCCAGGCAGCCATCGAGGGCAGGGTGATCGCCCGCGAGACAGTGAAGCCACTGCGCAAGAACGTCATCGCCAAGTGCTACGGCGGCGATATCACCCGCAAGCGCAAACTCTTGGAACGGCAGAAGGAAGGTAAGAAGCGGCTGAAGCGCCTGGGCCGAGTGGATATCCCCCAGGACGCGTTCCTGGCGGTGCTCAAGGTGGAGACATGAAGCGGGGCAAACTGTTTCGCGAGTACTACGAGGCTATCCTGGTGGCGGTGATCTTCACGCTTTTCGCCCGTACTTTCGTGGCGCAGGCGTTTAAGATTCCCACCGGCTCCATGGAGGACAACCTCCTCATCGGTGACCACTTGTTCGTCAACAAGTTTATTTATGCGCCCCATTGGGCTACGCCGCTGCACCGCCTTTTGCCCTACCGTGATGTGCGGCCGGGCGACGTGGTGGTGTTTAAGTATCCCCAGGAGCCGCGGCGGGATTTCATCAAGCGCGCCGTAGCGGTGGGTGGCCAGTCGGTCGAAATCGAAGCCAAACGGCTGATCGTGGACGGCAAGCCGGAGGTCGGCTCCCGGGCCGTGTTCAAAGACCCCCAGGTTTTTCCCGACTCGCCCTTCCTGCACCCCTCACAACGCCACCGGGACCATTTCGGCCCCTATATCGTGCCTGCGGGGTACGTTTTCTGCATGGGCGACAACCGCGATAACTCGTACGACTCCCGCTTCTGGGGTCCCGTACCGCGGGACTACATGAAAGGTCGGGCGCTATTTATCTATTGGTCGTACGAAGCGGAGCCTAATGCCCACGAGTGGCGGGGGTGGTGGGACCGGGTCAAGCAGATCGCCTCGGTGGGGGTGCACTTCTTCACGCGCACCCGCTGGTCGCGCACCTTCGATCTGGTGCGCTAGCATGTCGGTGAGGAGGTTTCTATGCGCAGGCGAGGCGAAAGGGGCGAGGGGAACTTGGGCTGCATCGTTGCGGTCGCTATCTTCGCCGTGGTGGTCATTATCGCCATCAAGGCGGTGCCGGCCAAGCTGGCGGTGGCGGAACTCACCGACTACGCCGGCGAACTGGCCGACCGCGCCACCACTCCGGGCATGACCGACGAGGTGATCGCGCAGCGCCTTCTGGAGCGCGCCAACAAGCTGCGGATCCCGCTGGCGGCGGAGAACCTCAAGGTGACCCGGAGCAACGTCTATATCAACATCGAGATGCGCTTTGACATGGTGCTCAAGTATCCCCTATACACGTACGTGTGGAAAATCCACAAGACCATTGAGCGCCCGTTGATCTACACCTAACGCGGTGAGCTCGGCGCGAACGGGATGCAGCCGGTGAAGGCGGCGGCTGTGAGCCAGCGCCAGCCACGGCGTGGCGGGTGGGGCGAGAGTGACGACGGGAAGGGCGGCGCCCCCAAGGCGTGCCTTTTCGCCTATACTGAGAAGGTGACTCGGATACCTTGCGGCGCGCGGGCGGGGGTATTGTGGTGGTTCGCGGCGTCAGCTGCCGGGACTTTTAGGTCCGGGGGGCGGTGGTGAGCGTCCCGCGGGGGTTGTGGGGGTCGCGGGTGGGGTTCATTTTGGCGGCGGCGGGCTCGGCCATCGGCCTGGGCAACGTCTGGCGCTTTCCCACCACCGTAGGTCGCAGCGGCGGTGCCGCCTTCGTGCTCCTCTACCTTGGTTGTGTTCTGCTCATCGGTTTACCGATCATGTTGGCCGAGCTGGCCATCGGCCGGGCCACGCGGCGCAACCCGGTGGGCGCCTTCGCGGCCCTTTCCGGCGGCGGGCTATGGCGATGGGTAGGGGCTTTGGGGGTGGTCACCGGTATCGGCATTTTGTCGTACTACAGCGTCGTCGCCGGCTGGACCATCGGGTACTTCCTTTACGATGTGGGTGGAACCTTCGGTAGTGTCCCCTCGGAGGAGTACGTCAAGCAGGCTTTTACCGCCCTCATCTCCAACCCCACCATGGCGCTGGCGCTGCACGGCGTGTTCATGGCTGCCACTATGGTGGTGGTACTTGGTGGCGTGAAAGGGGGCATCGAACGCGCCGCCAAGGTGCTCATGCCGGTGTTACTGGCCATTCTCCTGCTGCTGGTCCTGCGCTCGGTGACCCTGCCGGGGGCGTCGGTGGGGCTGGAGTTTTACCTCAAGCCGGACTTCTCCAAGGTCAGCTTTGCCACCGTGATGGAGGCGATGGGGCAGGCGTTCTTCTCGCTCTCGCTGGGGATGGGCGCCATGATCACCTACGGCTCCTATCTGTCCGAAAAGTCCGACCTGCACACCTCGGCCCTGTGGGTGGTAAGCGCCGACACCGCCATTGCGCTCCTCGCTGGCCTGGCCATTTTTCCCGCTTTGTTCACCTTCCCAGGCCTGAGCCCGGCGGAGGGGCCGGGGCTGATCTTCGTGGTACTGCCCAACGTGTTCGACAAGATCCCCGGGGGGCTGATATTCGGCGCCGGCTTTTTCCTGCTCCTGCTCATCGCCGCGCTCACCTCGTCCATTTCGCTGCTGGAGGTGCCGGTGGCCTACCTCATCGACGAGCGGGGGTGGACGCGGCGACGCGCCGTGGTGGTGTTGGGAACCTTGGCCTTTATACTGGGCATCCCCTCGGCGCTGGGCCATGGGGCGGTGGGGTGGCTCACCTCGCTGCCCGGGATTGGGGTGTCGTTTTTGGATGCGATGGATACGATTTTTGCCAAGTATTCGCTCACCGTGGGGGGGCTGCTGCTGGCGCTCTTTGTAGGGTGGCGTTGGGGGGTGGAGGCGGCTCTGGCCGAGATCGCCTTCGCCCGTGCACCACGCGTCAATGGACTCATGTTCCGCCTCCTGGTGCGCTTTCTGTGCCCCCTCGCCATCGCCGTGATTCTCCTTCAACTGACGCTCTCCAGCCTCGCGGGGTAATGCGGCGCCGCGTCCCCTTGGTCGCCCTGGGGGCGCTGCTGACTGCCGCAATCCCTGCCGCTGCCACCTCTCTGGAGGTGGCGGCCGCCGGCGCCGCCCACCGCGGCGGGCCGATGTGGGTGAAGGTGAAGGCAACGCCCGACGGTGCGACCCTGCCCAGCGAGCTGGTGTTCCGGGTGGATGGTGAGCTCCTCCACCGCCACCGGGTCACGACGGGCGAGAGCGAGTTCACACTGCAGCCGCCTCCCCTGCGGGTGGGCTGGCACGAGGTGAGCGTGGAGGGCGGCGAGGGGGGGCAGGCCACCGCCAGGGTGTTGGTGATTCCTGGGGTTCTCTCGGTGCTGCCCCCTCTCGTCGCCATCGCCCTCGCCCTCATCTTTCGCGATGTGCTGGTCTCGCTGTTCGTGGGGGTGTTCAGCGGCGCGCTGATCCTGGCTGGCGGCCAGGTCCCCGCCGCCTTCGCCCGTAGCATCGACGAATTTCTCTTGGGCGCGCTGGCAGACAAGGACCACGCGGCGATTATCATCTTTTCCACCCTGCTGGGCGGGATGGTGGGGATCATCAACCGGTCGGGAGGCACCCAGGGCATCGTTGCAGCCCTATCGCGCTACGCCACGACGGCACGCAGCGGTCAGCTCTCGGCGTGGTTGATGGGGGTGTTGGTGTTCTTCGACGATTACGCCAACACGCTCATCGTGGGCTCGACAATGCGGCCGGTGACCGACCGGCTCCGGGTATCCCGGGAGAAGCTTGCGTACATCGTGGATTCCACCGCCGCGCCGGTGGCCAGCCTGGTGCCCCTCACCACCTGGATCGGCTTCGAGGTGGGGCTGATCGCCGCCGCCTTCGCCGACATCGGCGCCCCCTACAACGCGTACACCACGTTCATCGCCACCATCCCCTACCGTTTCTACCCGATCTTCGCTCTGGTGCTAGGCTTTGCCGTGGCGGTAAGCGGGCGAGATTTCGGTCCGATGTTGGCGGCCGAGCGCCGGGCGCGGCGGACAGGCGAGGTGCTGGGCGCCGATGCCGTCCCCCTGGCCGACTTCTCCAGCCAGCTTCTGGTGCCGCCCGAGGGCAAGCCGCTGCGCGCCGCCAACGCCATGTTGCCCATCCTCACGGTGATCGCGGTGACCGTAGGTGGGCTGTACTTGACCGGTCGAGCTGAAGGCGGCGCTGGGCTGGGGGGTGTGCGCGATGCCTTTGCCGCGGCGAATCCCTTCAAGGCGTTGCTGTGGGCCAGCCTGGCCGGTGTGGTGGCGGCGGCGGGGCTGGCCATTGCCCAACGCATCCTCTCGCTGCGGGAGACCATGACGGCGCTAGTGGAGGGATTGAAATCCATGCTGCTGGCCATGGTGGTGCTCACCCTCGCCTGGTCCATCGGCGCTGTGTGCAGCGAGTTGCACACCGCCGAATACGTGGTGGGCGCGACGCGCAGCGTCCTCTCGGTCCACTGGCTGCCGGTGCTGGTCTTTCTCGTTTCGGCGGCGGTGTCGTTCGCCACCGGCACGTCGTGGGGCACCATGGCCATCGTCATGCCGCTGGTGGTGCCCATCGCCCACGGGCTGGCGGTCGAGAGCGGCCTGTCGTTCGCCGATCCCACGTACCGGGTGCTCATGCTGGGGGCGATTTCCTCGGTGCTGGCGGGTAGCGTGTGGGGCGACCACTGTTCCCCCATCTCCGACACCACGGTGATGTCCAGCATGGCCTCCGGGTGCGACCACATCGCCCACGTGCGCACCCAGCTTCCCTACGCGCTGGCGGTGGGCGCATTGGGCATGGTGGTGGGCGACATTCCCACCGCCTTCGGCCTGAGCCCTTGGATTTCCCTGGCGGTAGGGGTGGTCATCATCGTGGCAGGGGTGCGCGTGCTGGGTCGGCGGGTGGAGGTTTGAGCCCCCGAGGTCAAAACACCACGTACGCGCCGTTGCGTATCACCGTGGTACGACTGCTCCCCTTGACCACCACCGCCCGGGCCACCTGGATGGGGTGGCCCTTGGCGTAGACGATATCCTGGTGCAGTACCGTGGCCGGCGAAGTGAACTTGGACGGGCCCACGGTACCGCCCAGGTGCTCCGACCGCCCGTATGCCCAGTGGAATCCGGCCTTCTCATCCTCCAGCACCACCCCGGTGACGCGCGCCCACTCGTTGCACCCGAACGCCACCTCGGCGATGTTGGCCCGTGCCGGGTCGGCGTCGAAGAGCCGGCGCAAGCGCACCGCCTCTTCCCCCGACCCCTCCACCTTGGCGATGCGGTTGCCCTCCACGCGTAGCACGCAAACCTCGCGGCCATGGGCCACCGGGATGCTACCCGCAGTGCGCGACGGGTCGCCGTGCAGCTCGCCCTCGTAGGGCACGATGAACACCTCCCCCGAGGGCAGGTTGATGACCCGATCCCCCTGCTTGTGGCGCGGGAGAAAGCCGTCGTCGGCCTCCGGTTTGCGGTGGCGCACGTCGAAGAGGCAGGTGTGTCCGCTGGAAAATTCCACCTCGATGGCGCTGGCACCCGCGACGATGGTCAGCAGGATCTGGCAGCGGCGCGCCACTTCCCGGTAGTCAGCGGCCAGGGCGCTCTGTTCCATGCGCTTAACCACCCCCGGCAACGAGGCGGCACGGAAATCTGCCTTGCGCCGGGTGTAACTATCCAGGGGTGCGGTGGCTGAGAACTGGGTGAGAAACACCGCCAAGGTCGACGCCATGAGGACCTCGGAGAGGACCACCTCCCTGTCCCCGAGACGTGCGGTGGTGGGAAGCTCGGCGTTGTTGGCGCCGGTGGCGGGGTAGGTGAGCAACGGAGAGGTCGAAAAACCGCGCCCTCGACCTAACGCTTCGAAGGCTCGCCGCCACTCCTCGGCCATTGCCCGGCGCTCCTGCCAGGCGGGTGTGTCCGGCACCCCTTCGGTGGGCTCGTCGCACGCCACCACTACGACCTCGCCCGCCTGGGGCTGGAACACATCGGTGAGAAGCTTGATGAGATCGAACGCCATCGACTCACTCCCGCTGGTAAGCCTACCACTTCACCTAGCCCACCGGCTGCCGGCTTCTCGGCCAGTTCTGCACGCGCGGCGACGCCCGTGCGGCCGTCGTGCCCTCGAGCCCGCCGCGGACTGGAGCTGGCGGGCCTGGGTGGAGCCTGGTCACCGGGAGGAGGATCGACCGTATTGGCGGCCCGTAGGGGAATCGAACCCCTGCTTCCGGCGTGAGAGGCCGGCGTCCTAACCTCTAGACGAACGGGCCAGCCGCGGCGCAAACTTTACCACGCCGGCCAGGACAGTGTAAACCTGTGCCGGCCGGCTAGGAGGTCCGGACCCAGCGGGCGATTTCCTTGAACGTCGGTTTCTTGCCGTACATCAGGATGCCCACGCGGTAGATCGCCGCGCTCACCCGCACCATGGCCAGCAGCGTCATGCTCATCAAGGCGAAGCACAGGATGATTTGCCAGGTGGGGGGGAAGGCCACGGTCATGCGTAGGAAGAACAGCATTGGCGAGAAAAACGGTAACAGAGACAGAATCACCGAGATGGGGGCGTCCGGGTCGTTCAAGATCACGAACATGAGCACGAACGGGATGGCCAGGAACATGGAAATCACGGTCTGCATCTGCTGCGCCTCTTCCTCCGAGTTAAACGCCGCCCCGATGGCGGCGTACACGGTGGCGAACAGGAAGTACCCGAAGACGAAGAAAAGTACGAAAAAGACCAGGAGCTTCGGCGACAGCAAGTCGCCGCCGTTTTCCACCAACCCGAGCCCGAGGAGGCCGGGGGCGGCCAGATTCATGGCCAGCACCGCCCAAATCAGGTACTGCGTCAGTCCGACTGCCCCGACACCGAAGATCTTGCCGGCCATCAATTCGGTGGGCGACAGGTTGGCTACGATCACCTCGACTATGCGCGACGACTTCTCTTCCAGGACGCCCCGCATAACGTAGAACCCATAAATCATCACCGTGAGGTAAATGAGAAAGGTGAGCACGTAGCTCATGGCGAAGGAACCGCCCAGCGCCTCGCGGGCCTCGCTCCCACTGCTAGTCAGCCGGACCGGGTCCAGCTTCACCCCTCTCGTCACATCGGCCAAACGTTCCTCCGAGATCCCCGCGGTCCGCAAACGCGCCCGCAGCACTACTCGCTCCACGGCGTTGTCCAAGCGGCCGATGAGGCGGAAGGCGGTGACGTTGGTGGAGAGGTACTCGACTCTTCCGCTGGTCAGCACCTCCTGGGGCAATACCAGAACGCCGGTCAGCTCCTTGTGCAGCACGCGCTGTTTCAACTCCTCCCGCTGTCGGTCCGCGTCGTCGCGAGGCTGGATCCACTCGACACGAATGTTCAGCGCCCCGACTCCCGGCGCGCTCTCGACCCGGCGCGCCAGCTCTGCCTGGATCTCGCCAGCGAGGTCGCCATCGCTGGTCAGTAGGGCGATGGAGAAGGTACCTCCCTGGCGCTTCATCACCACGCTTGGCAACACGGTGAAGGCGACTATCGCCACCGGGACGAGCAGCGTAGAGATCCAAAACGCCTTGGTGCGGACCCGGGAGGTGTACTCGCGCCGCATCACCGTGCGGACCTTAGACAGCCGCAGCATGGTCATCCTCCACGGCGCGCAAGAAGATCTCCTCGAGCGTGGCCTCGTGCCTCTCCACGGCGTGCAGCTCTACCCGCTCGGCCAGCGCCCGAATCACCGTCGCCACCGAGACGTGGTTGGCGATGGTCACCACGTACTCTCCCTCCCGCGCGTGTACCTCTGTCACTCCGGGCACGGCCCGCAGCTGCGCTGGGCCGGCGCTGCTCACCACCCGCAGGGCATGGCGGTTGAACCGGCCCCGGACCTCGGCCAGCGAACCCGAGAGAATGGCCCGCCCACGGTTGATGAGACAGAGATGTTGGCACAGTTCCTCGGCTTGGGGGAGCACGTGGGTAGACAGGAGCACCGTCACCCCACGGGCCGCCATGGCGGCGATTTCGTCCTTGAGCTGCCGGGTGGCGAGGGGGTCGAGCCCGGTGAACGGTTCATCCAGGATCACTAGTTCCGGTGAGTGGATCACCGCGCCGGCGAACTGCACCTTCTGTTGCATCCCTTTGGAGAGCTCCTCCACCGCCCGCCCGGCTTTCTCGGCCAGGCCAAGCCGGTCCAGCCAGGCGGCAGCCCGGGTGCGCGCCTCGTCCCGCGGTAGTCCGCGTATCTCGCCCAGGAAGATGAGGTGATCCAGTACCTTCATCTTGCGGTAGAGGCCGCGCTCCTCCGGAAGGTAGCCGATGCGCTCCCGCAGGCGGTCATCGAGGGGGACACCGCCCAGGGTGATGGTGCCGCTGTCGGGCAAGGTGATGCGCATGATCATGCGGATGGTGGTGGTCTTGCCGGCGCCGTTGGGTCCCAGCAGACCGTACACGGCGCCGCGAGGCACGGCCAGCGAGAGGTCGTGAACTGCCTGCACCTGGTCGTAGCGCTTGCTCACGTGGGCGAGATGGAGGTGGGGCGGTTGCCAGCTCATGCGATGTTGTATACGCACCATCCCGATGGTGGTTGCAATTGCCCAGATGGCGACTATACTCTCTCTCGCGTGCAATGCGCGCCGGTAGCTCAATTTGGATAGAGCATCTGACTACGGATCAGAAGGTTAGAGGTTCGAGTCCTCTCCGGCGCGCCACCGAACCCCTCCCCCTCAGGTATCTGCGAACCGGGCCGTAGTCACCCGTGGACCGCGGGGCCCTGAGGGGCCATGGGACGCACTCCCAGTCGCTGACCGGTGGACGCCGACGTGTGCCCGGTGACGTGCCGAGCAGCTCGGGGCACCGCGGGGGAGCCAGGTTTTTGGGTTGAGCCGCCGGTCGTGCTGGGCAGGGGAGCCGAGGGGTTTTGGTGAGGGCTTGGTACTCTGCGACCCATGCGGCGGTGTACGTGTTCTGCTCTGTGGTTTGCGGCGTTACTGCTGGTTGGCTCTGCCACCGCGCAGACCGTGCCTATCCACGCGGTGCAGGGGAGCGGGTCACGTTCCCCCAGGGAGGGGCACGTGGTGACCACCCGCGGGGTGGTGACTGGGGTGAAGGGCAACGGTTTCTTCCTGCAGACCCCTGCTGGCGAGGAGGACGGCGACCCTGGTACCTCCGAGGGGCTGCTGGTGTTCACGGGCAGCCGTCCTCCCTCGGCGGTGCAGGTGGGCACGGTGGTGACGGTGCGCGGAAGAGTGGTGGAGTACGTGCCGTCCCACGACCCCCACTGCCCTCCCCTGACCGAGCTGGCCGACCCACAGCTCGTTACCGTCGAGAGGACCGGGGTTCCCCTGCCGGAGCCCATCACCCTGACCACCGCCCTCCTGCACCCGGCCGGCGGGCTGGAACAGCTGGAGCGGTTCGAAGGCATGCGGGTGGGGGTGGAGTCGCTCACCGTCGTGGGGCCGACGGGGGGCACCCTCGACGAAGCTACCGGCGGGGTGACCTCCAACGGGCTCTTCTACGGGGTTCTCACTGGCACAGGAAGGCCGTTCCGGGAGCCTGGTGTCGAAGCCCCTGAACCGCTCCCCGCCAGCCCTTGCTGTGTGCCGCGCTTCGATGGCAACCCCGAGCGGTTAGCGGTGGACAGCGACGCTCTGCTGGGCTCGCGGCCGCTGGACGTGCCGGTGGGGGCGGTGGTCACCGGGCTGGTGGGTCCCCTCGACTACACCTGTCGCGCCTTTATGCTCCTGGTGGAGCCCGGTGCCGCGCTGGGAGTGCGCATGCCGCCGGCGCCGTCCCCTTTGCCCCCGCCGGGGCCCCAGGAGGTGGCCATCGCCACCTGGAATTTGCATCGCTTCTTCGATGACAAAGACGACCCGAGCCTGGCCGAGCCGGTATTGACCGCGGAAGCGTGGAGTCGCCGCCTGGAGCGGACGGCACGGGCGTTGGTGGAGGAGCTGCGCTTGCCCGATGTTCTCGGTGTGCAAGAGGTGGAGAACCTGGCCGCGCTGCAGGCGCTGGCGGCCGCCACCAACGCGCGGGCGCGGGCCGCCGGCCAGGCAGACCCCGCCTACGGCGCGTACCTCCTCGAGGGCAATGATGTGGGGGGTATCGACGTGGGTCTGCTGGTGAAGACGGCGCGCGTAGAGGTCGTGCGCGTGTGGCAGGAGGGTAAGGGCGAGCGTTTGTCGGTGGACGGCAGCTGGCTGCACGATCGACCGCCCTTACTGCTGCGCGCCGGCGTGCCAGCGCCCGGCGGCGGACGGTTCTCCTTCGTGGTCGTCGTCACTCACCTGCGCTCCTTGAGCGACATCGCCCACCCCGACAAGGGTGGCCGGGTGCGCGCCAAGCGGCAGGAGCAGGCCGAGTCGTTGGCCAGGGTGGTGCAGGGGGTGCGGGAGCGCTGGCCGGCAGAGCCGGTGCTGGTGGTGGGCGACCTGAACGCCTTCGAGTTCAACGACGGGTACGTGGATGTGGTGGGCACCGTGGCAGGGCGACCGGCGCCGGCGGAGGAGGTGGTGGTCAACGTATCCCGCGTTCTCCTCACATCTCCTCTCGAGGTCCTCACTCTCCAGTTACCCGCTGCGCGCCGTTACAGCTACGTGTACCGTGGCAACGCCCAAACCCTTGACCATATCTTGGTCAGTGGCGACCTGGTGGCGAACCTACGCCGGGTGGCGGCGGTGCATTTCAACGCTGACTTCCCCCTGGCTTGGCAAGACCACAGCGGCCCACTGCGGCGGCTGTCCGACCACGATCCCGTGGTGGTCCATCTGCGCCTCCCCGGCAGCGTGCCGCGACCGCGGCCCGTGGTGCGTCGAGGGGGATCGCCGTCGTGACCGGCCTCACCCCCTCCTGGGCGTTTACCGAGGCTGACCGCCAGGCCATGCAGTGGGCGCTCGTCGAGGCGGAGGCGGCGCTGGCGGCCGATGAGGTGCCGGTGGGGGCGGTGGTGGTTTCGCCCCTGGGCGATCTCCTGGCCCGCGCTGGCAACCGGCGCGAACGCGATAAAGACCCCACAGCTCACGCGGAGATCCTCGCCCTGCGTCAGGCGGGGCTGGCGCTGGGGCAGTGGCGCTTGGAGGGGTGTACCCTTTACGTCACCGTGGAGCCCTGCGCCATGTGCGCCGCCGCCTGCGTCATGGCCAGGCTGGAGTGCGTGGTGTGGGGCGCGCCAGACCCCCGGGCCGGCTTCGCCGGCACGGTCGCCAATCTCCTCGCCGATCCCCGCTTCAATCACCGCGTCGCCTGGCGAGGCGGACTGGCGGCGGACGCGGCAACGGCCCTTATGGCTCGCTTCTTTGCAAAGTTGCGCAGCAAAGGCTAGACTCTTGCCTCCCGCGCCACGCTGCGGTGCGCGGAGAGGTGCCAGAGTGGACGATTGGGACGGTCTCGAAAACCGTTGACCCTTCACGGGGTCCGTGGGTTCGAATCCCACCCTCTCCGCCAATTCACCGCATCCAGTAGTTCTCGGCGTTTTTTGGTCATCGGGGAGGGGTGCTGTGTTTGTGGCGCTGCTGCAAAAGCGGGTGGGTGCCGAGAGGCGGGCGTACGCCAGGGGAGCGGCGGGAGATGGGGCACAAAGGCCAGCGTGGGTGGGGGCGACAGGTTTGGGTGACGTGAGCGAGGGAGTGTGCGATGATTCCGGCGTGGAGAGGTGTCCGAGTGGCCGAAGGAGCACGCTTGGAAAGCGTGTGTACGGGTAACCGTACCGCGGGTTCGAATCCCGCCCTCTCCGCCAACTTACCGAAGCGATCAGTCGCCAGCAAATTTGCATGTCAGTGAGAAGCGGCACGCCGGTGGCGTGACTGCGGAGAGGGTGGGTGAGAACCCGCGGGGGTGGGGGTGCGGGTTCGGCCTCGGAGGAGGGCGGGAGGGTGCCGAGAGGCGGGCTGGGAGAGGGGGAGCGTAGGAGCGGGTGGGGGCAGGAGGCTGGGAAGCGCGGTGGTGCGTGCGGGAGGGGTGGTTCCCGCAATCCCGCCCTCTCCGCCAACTTACCGAAGCGATCAGTCGCCAGCAAATTTGCATGTCAGTAAGAAGCGGCACGCCGGTGGCGTGGCTGCGGAGAGGGTGGTGCCCAGAGGCGCGTTCCCAGATGGGGGAAGGTCCTGGGGCAGCGCCACGGCCCAGCGGTGGGCGCCAAAGGGTGAGCCTGGCGGCCTTTTCCGGGAACGCGGTGGTGCCGACGAAGGGGTCCGCTGTCCAGCTCACGACGGGGGGAAGACGGCCTCGATGCTGGCGGCGACGCGCAGCAATTCCCGGGCGGCGGCGGCGTAAGGCACCAGGTCGGACCAGCGCCCCATCTCGAAGCGGATCTGCCCGAACAAAATCGCCATCACGGGGTCGCCGTCCCCTTGCAGAATGCGCCGCCAAGTTTCGGAGGGGGCGGAGAGAATGAAGTGGCAATCCCCCCGGTCGCCTGGGCGGGCCGGGCGGGCGAGGCGGCAGTGACCTTCGTCCAAAGCGAGAAGGATCGCCCGCTCTGCGGGGCCAGCAGGGGTGTCCCAGCGCATAGAGAAGATCAGGGATCCGCTCCAGCCAGCCGCCGCGCCGGCGAAGACCGGAGAAGCGTTCAGCCGCTGCTGTAGCTCCTTCGCCCAGGAAGCAGTGAGCGCCTGGATCGCCACCGGCTCCCCCCAATGCGCGACCGCATCGCGCCCAGCGAAGGTATCGTACACTAACGTTGGTCTAAACCCCCCGAGTGGGATGCCGAGCTTGTGCTATCATTCACGAGCGTCGTGTTGCCGCGCGCCGAGGCACGCTGGGCAGAGGCGTGCCAAGCAGCGCCGCGGCGGGGCGCGAAACGGAGGCAGTAACCATGCCCACGGTGGAAGAGGCGATTTTGAAGCTGCGGCGGCTGCGGGCCCAGGCGCGCCTGGGGGGTGGGGAGGACCGCATCGCCGCGCAACACGAGAAGGGGCGGTACACCGCCCGAGAACGCATCGATCTGCTGCTGGACGAAGGCAGTTTCGAGGAGTTCGACACCTTTGTCACCCACCGTTGCACCGCCTTCGGCATGGACCGCCAGCGCATCGCCGGCGACGGCGTGGTGTGCGGTTACGGGACGATCAACTCCCGACAGGTGTTCGTTTTCTCCCAGGATTTCACGGTCTTCGGTGGATCGCTGTCGGAGACCCACGCGGAGAAGATTTGCAAAGTGATGGACGCCGCGGTCAAAGTAGGAGCGCCGATCATTGGATTGAACGACTCCGGTGGGGCACGCATCCAGGAAGGGGTGGCATCTCTGGCTGGCTACGCCGAGATCTTCAAGCGCAACGTGCTGGCCTCGGGGGTAGTACCGCAGATTTCGGCCATTTTGGGTCCCTGCGCAGGCGGGGCCGTGTATTCACCGGCGATCACCGATTTCACCATCATGTCCAAGGGGTCGTACATGTTCATCACTGGTCCCAAGGTGGTCAAGGCGGTGACCGGCGAGGACGTGGGCGTGGAGGAGCTCGGGGGATCCATGTTGCACGCCACCAAGAGCGGGGTGTGCCATTTCACCGCCGACACCGAAGAAGAGGCGTTGCAAATTATCCGCGAGCTGCTCTCGTACCTGCCGCAAACCAACATGGAAGAGCCGCCGCCGGTAGCTTGCACCGACCCAGTTAACCGCGCCGACCAAGAGCTGATCAGCATTGTGCCAGATGATCCCAACAAGCCATACGACATGAAGAACCTCATCGCCATGGTGGTGGACGACCGCCACTTTCTGGAGGTGCAGCCGCGTTTTGCCCCCAACATCATCACCGCGTTCGCCCGCCTGGGGGGCCGCTCGGTGGGGATCGTGGCCAATCAACCCAAGTACCTGGCAGGTGTCCTGGATATTAACGCCTCGCGCAAGGCGGGACGGTTCGTACGCTTCTGCGACTGCTTCAACATCCCCATCGTGACGTTCGTCGACGTGCCTGGCTTCCTGCCGGGCACCGCCCAGGAGCACAACGCCATCATCCTGCACGGGGCTAAACTCCTCTACGCCTATGCCGAAGCCACCGTGCCCAAGCTCACCGTGATCACCCGCAAGGCTTACGGGGGCGCCTACGACGTGATGAGCTCCAAGCACTTGCGCGGCGACATCAACTACGCCTGGCCGACGGCGGAAATTGCGGTGATGGGGGCGCGCGGCGCGGTGGAGGTGCTGTACGGCAAACAACTGGCTCGCGCCGCCGACCCGGAAGCGGAGGCGGATGCCTTGGTGCGGGACTACGAAGAGCGCTTCATGAACCCCTACGTCGCCGCCGAGCGCGGTTTCGTGGACGACGTGATCGAGCCGGAGAAGACCCGTTTCCGCCTCATCCGCGCCCTCACCATGTTGTCCACCAAGCGGGAAGCGAACCCGCCGCGCAAGCACGGCAATATTCCGTTGTAGGAGGGGGAGATGACACGAAGCGCCAGGGGTGAAGAGGGTGGTACCCGGCTGAGGGCCGCTCGCTTCCGCGCTTTCGTTGCCGGCCTGGTGGCGCTGGGGGTACTAGTCAGTTTAGCCGCCAGTGGTTGGGCACAGCCCGCCGATCAGGTGGCTGGTGGCGGACGCCAAACCGAGCGCGGCTGGAACCCCGGGACAGCGGCCGAGTCCTTAGCGTTTGGGGGGCGGGTGGCGGTGTTGGGGATGGGAGTGGTGTTTGCCGGGCTGCTGTTGGTGTACCTCTGCCTGGTGGGGTTGCGGCGCGCCCTGGAGGGCCCGCGCAGCCGCAGGGCGGCGGGCGGCGACGCGCGCCGCCCCCCCGAGATCAGCGCCGAGGTAGCGCACGCCATCGCCCTGGCCCTGTTCATGGACCTGCGCGCCTTCGACGAGGAGACCGCGCAGGAGGTGACGATCCGCAAACTCACGCGGCCGTTCTCGCCGTGGATGGACTCCGGCAAGACCCGAGTGCTTTTAAATAACCAGCTGATTTTTAAAAAGTAGGACGCCATGAGCAGCTTCCGCTACACCATCAACGGCAACACCTACGACGTTTCCATTGACGCCTTTGAGGGCTCCACGGCCCGCGTCACGGTGAACGGTGTCACCTATGACATCCAGATCGAGCGCGAAAAGCCCACGCCCGCCAAGCTCGTCCGCCCCAAGGTGGTGGCGGGTGAGGGACCGCAGCCGGCCCGTATGAAGCCCCAAGCCGACCTAGGTGCCGTCAAGGCGCCGTTGCCAGGAGTGGTTAAGTCGCTCACGGTAAAGCCTGGCGATGCGGTTAAGCAAGGACAGGCCGTCGCCATCCTGGAAGCCATGAAGATGGACAACGAGATCTACGCCCCCCTCGACGGCACGGTGAGAGAAATTCACGTTTCGCCGGGCCAGGCGGTGCTGGAGGGTGACGTACTCGTCACCGTCGGGAGCTAGCGCGATGCTCGATTTTCTCCACGATTTTCTCGCCAACTCCGGGTTCGGCAACCTGGCCTGGGGCAACGTGGCGATGGCGGTGGTGGGCGGCGCTTTCATCTACCTGGCGATCACCCGGCACTACGAGCCGTTGCTGCTCATCCCCATCGGCTTCGGCATGATCGTCGGGAACATCCCATTCCCGGAGGGGATGGGCATCGGTTACCGGGAGGACGGCACGGTCCTCAACGTGCTTTACGACGGGGTGCGGCGGGGATGGTTTCCGCCCCTCATCTTTCTTGGCATTGGCGCCATGACGGATTTTTCGGCGCTGCTCTCCAACGCCAAGTTGCTCTTTTTGGGTGCCGCCGCCCAAGTGGGGATCTTCGCCACGCTGCTGGGCGCTTTAGCCCTCGACTTCAGCGCCCCCGAGGCCGGCGCCATCGGCATCATCGGTGGGGCGGACGGGCCCACGGCAATCTTTCTATCCTCCAAGCTGGCCCCCCATTTGCTGGGCGCCATCGCCGTGTCGGCCTACTCGTACATGGCGCTGGTACCGGTGATCCAGCCGCCAATCATGAAGCTGCTCACCACTGACCGCGAACGCCGCATCAAGATGAAGCCACCCCGCATGGTCTCCAGGCGCGAGAAGATCCTGTTCCCGATCATCGGTTTCATTGCCACCTGCTTCGTCGTGCCCGGCGCCCTCAACCTTTTAGGGATGCTGTTCTTTGGGAACCTCCTCAAAGAGTCGGGAGTGACCGAGCGCCTAGCGGTCACCGCCCGCACCTCCTTGATCGACGCGATTACCATCATCTTGGGGTTTTCGGTGGGGGTTTCCACCGAAGCGCGGTCGTTTCTGACCACGCGATCGCTGCTGATCTTCGCCCTCGGCGCCCTGTCCTTCGCTGTCGCCACTGCGGGTGGGGTTCTCTTCGCCAAGGCCATGAACCTGTTCTTAGCGGACGGCGACAAAATCAACCCCCTCATCGGCGCCGCCGGGGTTTCCGCTGTGCCCGACTCGGCTCGGGTGGTCCACCAGGTAGGGCAGGAGTACGACAAGTCCAACTTCCTGCTCATGCACGCCATGGGGCCCAACGTGGCGGGGGTCATCGGATCGGCCATCGCCGCCGGGGTGCTCTGGCCGGTGCTGTCCAAGCTGATGTAGGCTGTGGTCGGTCGTGCTGGTGACGGGAGGGTAGCCGCCGGCCGCAGGGGGCGAACGGTGACCGTCGACAGGAGCAATAGCCCGAGGGGGAGCTATGCGGCGTACTGACGCACCTCTGCCCGGGGTGGTGCTGTTGCAGCCTCAGGTGCACGGCGACGAGCGGGGGTTTTTTCTCGAGTGCTACAACGCCCGCACTTTGGCCGCCCTGGGGATCCATGTGGGCTTCGTGCAGGACAACCACTCCCGTTCGCTGGGCGGCGTGGTGCGCGGTCTGCATTACCAGTTGCGCCGGCCGCAGGTGAAGCTCATCCGGGCCACCCGCGGCGCCGTGTGGGACGTGGCGGTGGATCTGCGGTTGGGCTCGCCCACCTTCGGGCGTTGGTGGGGGGTGGAGCTGTCCGCCGACAACTTCCTGCAGGTGCTGATCCCTGCCGGCTTCGGGCACGGCTTTTGCGTGCTCACCGAGGTTGCGGAGGTGCAGTACAAGTGTTCCGACTACTACGACCCGGCGGACGAGCGCGGCGTGCGCTGGGACGATCCCGGCCTGGGAATTGCCTGGCCGCTGGGTGGCAAGACGCCACTGTTGAGCGCCCGCGACGCGGCCCTGCCTACCCTGGAAACCATCGATCCCGCCGATCTACCGCGGTGGGAGCCGGCAACGTGACCGCGCCCCTTCACTACCCACGGCGGGTGCTGGTCACCGGTGGCGCCGGTTTCATCGGCTGCAACTTCATCCGTCATCTCCTCGCCAGCGACCCCGGGGTGCAGGTTATCAACGTGGACGCTCTCACCTACGCCGGGCACCGAGCCAACTTGGCGGGCCTGGAGGAGCGCTTTGCCGGCCGCTACCACTTCGTGCACGCCGACATTCGAGACGAAGCGGCGATGGAGCAGACCTTTGCCACCCACCTGCCGGACACGGTGGTGCACTTCGCCGCTGAAAGCCACGTGGACCGCTCCATCGATGCGCCCTTACTGTTCGTGGACACCAACGTGCGCGGCACAGCGGTGCTGTTGGAAACCGCACGGCGGCACTGGCAAGGGCGCGCCGATGTGCGCTTCCACCACGTGTCCACCGACGAGGTGTTCGGCTCCTTGGGGCCGGAGGGTGCGTTCACCGAGGACACCCCCTACGATCCCTCCAGCCCCTACGCCGCCTCCAAGGCCGCTTCGGATCACCTGGTGCGCGCCTGGTACCGGACGTACCGCCTGCCAGTGACCATCTCGAACTGTTCCAACAACTTCGGTCCATACCAATTTCCCGAGAAGCTAATCCCGCTGATCATCCGCTCGGCGCTGGCGGCCCGCCCCTTGCCGCTGTACGGCGACGGCCTCAACGTGCGCGATTGGCTCTTCGTGGGCGATCACTGCCGTGGCATCGAACTGGTGGTGCGCCGTGGCCAGCCGGGCCGCACCTACAACATCGGTGGCCACGGGGAACGCACCAATTTGTGGGTGGTACGCACCCTATGCGCGGTGTTGGACGAACTGTCGCCCCGCCCCGATGGTTCGCGCTACGAAGAGCTCATCGCCTTCGTTCCAGACCGCCCCGGCCACGATCGGCGCTACGCCATCGATGCCTCCCGCATTGAGCGGGAGCTGGGTTGGCGCCCTGAGGTAGGGGTGGAGGAAGGCCTGCGCCGGACGGTGGCGTGGTACCTGGAGAACGAGCAGTGGTGCACCGAGGTCCTGCGGGAGCGCTACGACCTGGGCCGGCTGGGCCTGCCCAAATAAGCCGCGGATCTACTGTTTCTTCTTGAAGGAGTCTTTCGACGCACCGCACGACGGACAACTGGCCGGGCGACACCGCCCGTCCACTTCTTTCCCGCACGTGCTACAGACCCAAACGGGCATCGCCAACCCTCCTCACCACCACGGTCACGAGCACCCGTGCACCGTGCCGCAGTTGGTGCACTTATAGCACGCACCGTTGCGCACCATCACCATACCGCAAAACGGGCAGGGGGGGGCATCGGCCTGGTTGACGAAAAGCTGCGACGCGTCCTCTTCCGCCAGGCCGGGCAGCGCCGACTGTCGGGCTACCGGCAACGGGAGAGCTGGGCGCTGCTCCTCGGGCAGGGGCTGGACGCCCACCGCAGCCTGCTGCTCGGGGGTGAGGAACTTCGAAGCGAGCCAACGGAAGATATAGTCTATGATGGACTTGGCGTGCGGGATCTGGGGGTTGTTGGTCCACCCCGAGGGCTCGAAGCGGACGTGGGAGAACTTGTTGACCAAAAACTCCAACGGCACGCCGTACTGCAGGGTGAGGGAAATGGCGGTGGCGAAGGCGTCCATCACCCCGGAAAGGGTCGAGCCCTCCTTGGCCATGGTGATAAAAAGCTCGCCCGGCGTGCCGTCCTCGTAGAGGCCAACGGTGACGTACCCCTCCTGTCCCTCCACCGAGAATTTGTGGGTGAAGGCCACCCGTTCGTCGGGCAGTTTGCGACGAACGGGCTTGAACTCATTCTTGGCGGTGGCGCTGGCCGCCGCCAGCGGCTGCGACGACTTGCAGTTGTCGCGGTACACGGCCACCGACTTGAGCCCCAGTTTCCACCCCTCGATGTACAGCCGCTCGATCTCCTCGGGGGTGGTGTCCTCGGGGACGTTGACGGTTTTCGAGATGGCCCCGGATAGAAACGGCTGCACCGCGCCCATCATGCGCAGGTGACCGATGGGGGCGATGAAGCGCTCCCCCCCCACCGGCCGGAAGGCGCAGTCGAAGACGGGCAAATGCTCCGGCTTGAGCTCCGCCGCCCCCTCGATGGTACCGGTGTCCTCGATATGCTTGAGAATTGCTGTACGGGTGGGTTCATCATAGCCCAGGCGGGTGAGGGCCCGGGACACCGTCTGATTGATGATCTTAATGGTGCCGCCACCCACCAGCCGCTTGACCTTGACCAGCGCCAGGTCGGGTTCGATGCCGGTGGTGTCGCAGTCCATCATGAAACCAATGGTGCCGGTGGGAGCCAGCACCGTGACCTGGGCGTTGCGGAAGCCCACTCGCTTGCCGAGCTCCAGGGCGGCGTCCCACACCGCCGTGGCCTGCCGCCGCAGCTCGGCTGGTATCCCGCGCGTGGGGAGGCGGTGGGCCGCATCTCGGTGCATGCCGATCACCTCCAGCATCGATTCGCGGTTGGGGGGGTAGGCGGGGAACGGGCCGATGGCCTCGGCGACGCGCGCCGACTGCAAATACGCTTGGCCCGACATCAGGGCGGTGATCGCCGCGGCAAAGGCGCGCCCTTCCGGGGAGTCGTACGGCAACCCCTCCGCCATCAGCAGGGCGCCGAGATTCGCATAGCCCAAGCCCAGCGGGCGGAAGTCGTGGGAGTTGACGGCGATACGCGTGGTGGGGTACTGCGCGAAATCCACGAGGATCTCCTGCGCCAGGATGAGGATGTCCACCGCGTGGGCGAACCGGTCGGTGGCGAAGCTACCGTCCTCCGCTACGAACTTCATCAGGTTGAGCGACGCCAGATTGCACGCCGTATCGTCGAGAAACATGTACTCGGAGCAGGGGTTGGAGGCGTTGATGCGGCCCGACGCCTTGCACGTGTGCCACCGGTTGATAGTGGTGTCGTACTGAATACCCGGGTCGCCGCACACCCACGCCGCCTCGGCCATCAGGCGCATCAACTCCCGCGCCCGATGGCGAGCCACCACTTCGCCGGTGGTGACGGCCCGCAGTTCGGTCCAACCGTCATCTTCGACCTGGCGCATGAACTCGTCGGTGACTCGCACCGAGTGGTTGGCGTTTTGGTACTGGATGGAGTCGTACGCTCCACCCTCCGCGTCGAAGCTGGGGGAGTATCCCGCCGCGATCAGCACCTGTGCCTTCTTCTCCTCTTCGGCTTTGCACCGGATGAACGAGATGATGTCGGGGTGATCGATGTTGAGGATGACCATCTTGGCGGCGCGCCGCGTTTTGCCACCGGACTTGATGACCCCGGCGAAGGCGTCGAACCCGCGCATGAACGACACCGGACCCGACGCGGTCCCGCCGCCGGCCAGCGACTCTCGGGAGGAGCGCAGCACCGACAAGTTGGAGCCCGTACCAGAGCCGTACTTGAAAAGCATGCCCTCGGTCTTGGCGAGGTCCAAGATGGACGACATGGAATCTTCCACCGAGTTGATAAAGCAGGCCGAGCACTGCGGGTGTTCTTCGATGCCGACGTTGAACCAGACCGGGGAGTTGAACGACGCCATCTGATGCACCAGCAGGTGTGTCAGCTCATGGTCGAAGGCCTCTGCGGAGGCTTCGTCGGCGAAGTACCCGCCTTTGCGTCCCCAACCGGCAATCGTGTCGACCACGCGGGTGATCAACTGGCGGACCGACGTCTCACGCTCGCTGGTCCCCAGCTTACCGTGGAAGTACTTCTGCGCCACGATGTTAATGGCGGTCTGGGACCACCCTTCCGGGACCTCCACATCCAGCTGCTCGAAGACCGCCCTACCATCCGCACCGGTGATACGAGCGCTGCGTCTGTGCCAGCGCACGAGCTCGAAGGGATGACGTGCTCCATCGGTGAACAAGCGGTTGACCGTGATCCCCCGGGCATCGGCGCGTTGCGTGCTGGCGACGGCGAGTAAGGACGGCTCTGCGGACATGCTCTGGTCTCCTTCCCACGACTTCAAAGTTTACAAGGGCACTGTAGTCGCCCTGGAAACAGCTGTCAAGGGGTAGACCCCTAGATCTTGTGGCGCACCCCAAGTATGGCCACAATATCTTGGGTTAGCAGCTCTTTGGCTCCAGGGCCGCGGGTGGCCTGGGAGGGTTGCGGGGCAGCACGGTTCCCTTCTCCGTTGCCGCAACCTGCAGGGAGCACGTTGGCGGGCCGCTGTCAAGGCGGCAAGGGTTGCCCGGCGACCCACGGTCACGGGCCGAGGGATCAGGGACTGGAGGACCCTGGTACGGGCACGTTTGACAGTGTTACCGTGGCGTTGAAAAAAGAGGCGGCGGAGACAGACCCCGCCTTCTCCCCACTACTTCATCTTCGCCGCCGAACGTCCAAGCGCTACCCGGGATGACTCGCGCAGCCGCTGTACTTCTGCGACGGGTACCACCGCCCCTCGCCGGTGGGCATGGGCCGTTACCCGGAGGCAGCCAAGCTCCGAGCTCGCACCGTGCCGGCGCGCTACTTGGCCACCTTGTCCTTGAGGGTCTTGCCGGGTTTGAAGGTCACGTACTTGCGGGCTGGGATCTTGATCGCTGTGCCCGTGGCAGGGTTGCGACCTTCACGGGCCTTGCGCTTGCGCGTGGCAAAGGTGCCAAACCCGGGCACCGTCACCTTGCGGTCAGCATCCAACTCAACCGCAATGATCCCCTTGTTGGCGTTGAAGATGGCGTCCACGACCTCGGCCGCCTTGGCCTGTGTCAGACCGGCCTTCTTCGCCAATTTCACAGCGAGCTCGGACTTGTTCATGGTTTTTCCTCCCTTGTACACACGCTCTTCAGGTATTATTCGGTGTGTGAGCGGCGTTTGTCAAGGTGTCAAGGTGTTTTTCCGGGTCCTCGTGGCGTTGTGGATCGTGGCCAGCGGAATTCTCGCCGCCTCACCGCCCGAAAAACCTGCTCCCTCGCACCTTGCCCGCATCGAAATGGTTCCGTGGCCAGAGCAGCCATTCCCCGAGCTGGTGCTGGATTCACCCGATCTCGCCGGCGCTCTGATGGCCAATCCGACGTGGCGCTCGCTTCGCGGGCCCGCCTGGGAGCTGCCGGACGCGGACGCGCTGGCTTCCCACCTGGGGGCTCTCCTGGCCGGGGTAGTGCCGGCCGGGGATGTGGAACTCCGGGTAGTTTTGGGTGTGGCGGAGGGGGCTACACCGGGGGCTACGGTCACGGGGCGCACCGCCATCGTCAGATGGCCACTGGCACCGCCTGCCAGTGCCTCGGATCTGGCCCGCACCCTCGCCGCGGCGCTGGTGGCCACGGCCCACACCCCGGCCGCCCCCGATCCGGGCTGCAGCGAGCCGCTGCTGGCGCTGGCGGAGGCGCTGGTGGTGGGCGGCCGTCTGGCTTTGGCCGCGTTGCCGCCGGCGCTTCGCCCGGTCTCCGAGTGGTTCGAGCTGCGCGATGCGGGGCCTTCGCTGGCTACCTTTGCCGCTCAAGTGTTGGACCCCAAGGTGCCGTGGCGGGTGCGGGAGGCGCATGCGGCGCGCGTCGCCCGGGGTGGAGGAAGCCCGGACTTGGCCAACGCCGCCGCGGTGCTCCTGGAGGCCTTCGGTGACGTGGAGTTGGCCCGGCGCCGGCCCTGTGAGCTCCTGCGCAGCTGGCGTGCCGCCCGGGGCAAGCCCTTTCCCCCCTTACCAGCCACCCTGCGCCGAGCCATCGACGAGGGAGCCAACGCCGGTGTTCCCACCGCCGCGCGCACCGATCTGGATGTGCAGCGGGAGGTGGGCGACATCGCCCGCTCGGCGTTGCAACGCCTCCTCGACCGAGGCGAGGTGCCGCCGGCGCCGCTGCCACCCGGCACGCCACTGCTGCTGCGCGCCCGGGCTGCCGCCAACGCCCGCGCCAACGGTTCTGGGGCCGTCTGCGCGCTCCTGGGCGAGCCTCTCCCCAGTGGGCTGCGCACCGGCTGCCGAGAGCGCGAGGAGGGCGGTGGTTGGGTGTACGTGCGTCCCGGGGAGAGCTTCGAGATCGTCGCCCGGGCGCCCGCCGGAGAGGAGGCGGTGCTGCTGCGCTGGCCGCGTTGGGTGTTGTTCCCCCAAGTGGGAGAGACGGGCCGCGACCTCTTCTTCGTCGATCACGAGGGGGTGCAGCACCTCGTTCTGACCGGGGGAACTTCCGTCCAGCTGTATTGGCCGGGGTCTTTCCGGACCTTAGCGCGCCGACCGCGGGCCGCAGGCCTGGCCGCGGTGTCCTGGCCTTCCGGGGAGGTGTGGGTAGAGATCGACGGGCAGCGGCGCGCACTGGGTGTCAAAGGTCGGGGGGGGATTGCCTGGCTAGATCGGGACCTCCTCGTGGCAGCCGACGAGGACGTCCTGGTGCTCGCCTCCCTTGCCGGAGAGTCGCGGCGGCTCCCCCTCTCCCTGGCGTGCGTGTCCTCCCTGGCGGTCACCTCTGGGGCGCTCCTAGCCGCCCAGTCGGCCCCCTGCGCAGCTGCGCTGGTACGGGTCAACCTCGCCGACGCCACCAGCGAACGAATTCTCTCCCCGGGATTCCCACCCCTGGGAGTGCTGCCGTTGGCGGATGGCAGTCTGGTGCTCGGGGGGAGCGAGGGCCTCTACCGCTGGAGCGGCGCCGGCAGTGCCGAGCGCATCGGCGTGGGTCTCACGCCGGGGCCGGGGTGATCACCCGCTCCCCCGCAGTTCCTCGGCGAGCTTGAGGTACGACGTGTAGCGGCGGGAGGACAGCTCTCCCCGCTGGACGGCGGCGCGTACCGCGCAGTCGGCGGTGGTGGCGTGATCGCAATCGGCGAAGGCGCATCCCGCCGCCCACTTGGCGAGATCCGGAAAGTAGCTGACCAGCTCTGTGGGGGTGAAATTCCAGAGCCCGAATTCTTTGACCCCCGGGGTGTCGACCACGAAGCCGGCGCCGGGCAGCGGCAGCAGCTGCGCTGTGGTGGTGGTGTGGCGGCCTTTGCCGGTGGCCTCCGAGATGGACCCTTCGCGCAGCTTGTACCCTGGGTGAATGGCGTTGAGCAGCGCCGATTTGCCCACCCCGGAAGGGCCGCAGAAGAGGGTGGTGTGCCCCGCCACGGCGCGCTTGAGGTTGCCCATGCCGCGGGCAGTGCGGGCCGAGGTGAGCAGGATGGAGTACCCGGCGTCCTGGTAGTCGCCAATCCAGCTGTCGATGGCAGCCGTACCCTGGTCGATTTTGTTAAAGCAGATCAGCGGCCTGATACCGGCGCCGTGGCAGGCGACCAGCAAGCGGTCCAGCAGTCGCGGGTTGGGCTCCGGAGAGCCCGCCGCCATCACCACCACGGCCTGGTCCACGTTGGCCGCCACCACCCGTGGTCGCCCTGTCTCCGGCGCGCGCCGCACCAAGACCGTCTGGCGCGGCTCCACTGCGGTGACCACGAAGTGGGGCGCTCGGCCTTCGAGGTGGACACGATCCCCCACCACCAGGCGGCGATCCTCTTCGGCTCCAAGGAATTGCAGCCGGCGGCGAAACGGCGCAATAACCCTCTCCTCGCCTACTTGCACCCGTACCAGGGGGCCGAACACGGCAGTCACCACGCCCTGGCGCTGCTCTTTCACAAAGGCTAGTCTAGCACCAGAGCCCGGGGCGCTGCCAAAGTATCTCTGCGAGGCGGGTCGGCGGATGATCAGTGAACCGCTTGTTCCCTCTCCCGGGTTTGACGGGCCGTAGCCGTTGTACGCAACGCTTGGAAACTGACCACCCAAGGTTTGAGAATTGACCCACCCCTGGCACCGTAACCGGCAGCGCGGGCGAGACCGGCCGAGGCCGCTGGAGGAGGGATGCTTGGGATGGAGCAGGTACACGTGATACGCCACAAGGTGAAGGTGGAAGGGCTGAGGAGGGTGGAGTGCGGCGGGAGGTGTGGAAGCTCCTCATCCGGCTGATGTACTCGGGGCGAGACTTCGTGTGGTTCTACGACCAGTGCGACCAGCTGGCGTTTCTCGATGGCCACGTGCGGGCCTTCGCCCATTGGATCGGCGCCTGGCGCCAGAAGACCTTGAGGTAGCCGTCGAGCGCCCAGCCGTTGAAGGTGAAAAGCCCCGCCTTCTGCATCGTCTCGGACATCAGAAAGCGCGGGAACATCGAGCCGCCCACCGCCGACATCATAAGGATGACGATCGTTGATAGCCCGCCGAGCTGCTGGCGGGTGCGGCACAGCGTGGCCAGCACCAAGCCGAACCCAGAAGCCGCTGCCGCCGTGACCGCGGTCATGAGCACGAAGCCGCCCAGGTGGCTGGCGAGGTCGAGCTGAAAGACCAGGGCTCCCCATACGAACATCACCGTCACCTGCACGAACCCGACAACCGTCAGGAACGCCCACTTGGCCAGCAGCAGCCGCCCCATGCCCAGGCGGGAGGTGAGCAACCGATCCAGCGTGCCGGCCTCGGCCTCCTCCAGCAGCGCCCCGCCGGCCCCCGCCGCCATGAAGAGCAGGAACATGACCCCCACGCCGGCGGCGTAAAAGGCAATGGTGGCGGTGCGCGGCGCCCGCTCGCGGATCACGTCAACGACCCTCGTGCGCACCAGCCCGCCGGCCAGGGCGTCGGAGGGGCCGTCGCCCCGGGCTCCCTCTTCTGCCTCCAGCTCGAGGTACTTTTGCCACTCCTCCACGGCCAGGCGCTGCTCGGGTGTGAGGGCACCGGCGTAGCGCTTGAACGCCTCCATGCTGCTGCGCACAAACATATCGGGCAGCGCGGTCAGCCCCACTTTCTGCAGTAGGCCCACGATCATCTGGGCGGCGATGGGGTTGGCGGGATCGACGAGCTGCTCCACCTCCGGCGCGCCGGGGGCAAAGCCCGGAAACGCTGCGCCGAAGCCTTTCGGCACCACCACCGCCACGTCGAGCTGCCCACCCCGCACCAGCGCCCGGGCGCGTTGGCGGTCGAGCGGCTGCTGGGCGTCCCTCACCTTCAGCGTGCGGCTCACTTTGAGGCCCTTCTCCTTCTCGAGCGCCGCGAGCAATCGGGTGGAGACCGGTGAGCCGTCCTCGTCCACCACGCCCGCATCCACCCGGAGCTCGGAGCCGCTCCCTCCGCGGCCCCCGAACACCAGTGCGAAGATCGAGAAGAACGCAATCGGCAGCACGAACGTGAGCGCCAGGACGACGCGGTCGCGTCGCAGGTGCAACAAACTGGCCTTCATGAGCGCCCTGATCATTCGCGCAGCTCCCTTCCAGTCAGCGCCAAGAACACTGCGCCCAGGCCGGGGCGGTGCAGCGCCAGGTCCTCTACCTCCAAGCCACAGGCGCGCACCCTGGCAAGTAAGGCCGGCAGCTCCTCCACAGCGTCCGCCAAAAGCGCCGTGCCGCTGCGCCCCCCTGGCTTGAGCTCAAGGCCGGGCAGGGTCGATTCGGGCACCCGATCGAGGGTGAGCGTCACCGTGCGCCGCCCGCCGAACAGCCGGCTCACCAGCTCGGGGAGCGTGCCCTCCCCGACGACCTTCCCGTGGTCGAGGATGACGATCCGGTCGCAGCGGGACTCCGCCTCGTCCAGCTGGTGGGTGGTGAGCAGCAGCGAGGTTCCTTGGCGCCGCAGCTCGTTGAGCATCTCGTAGATGCGCTCCCGGCTTTGGGGATCTACGCCCACCGTGGGCTCGTCCAGGAGCACCACCTGGGGGCGGTGGAGCACCCCGGCGGCGATATTGAGCCGCCGCTTCATGCCGCCCGAGAACGTCTTGACCAGGTGGCGGGCGCGGCTTTCGAGCCCTGTCCACCGCAGCGCCCACCCCACGGCCTCGTCGAGCGCCCGCCCGCCGACCCCTAGCAGCCGCCCAACAGCTGGAGGTTCTCGCGCGGCGTGAGCATGTCGTAGAGGGCGACCTCCTGCGGCACCACGCCGAGAATATCGCGGGCACCGGGCTCTTGGGCTGGGCGGCCGGCGAGCTCCACGCGCCCCGCATCCAGGCGCACGCGCCCGGAGATCGCCCGCACCAGCGTGGTCTTGCCGGCGCCGTTGGGGCCCAGCAGGGCCAGCAGTTCCCCTTCTTCCAGCTCCAGCGACACGCCGGCCAGGGCCACGATGCCGCCAAATCTCTTTTCCGCTGAGTAGACAGCAAGGGGCTTCATTGGCCAGTGGTACGACAGAGCGGGGAGGAGGTTGTACCCCTTGCTTCGCCGCTGGGAAGTCAAGGCCCAAAGGTCGTCGCTCCCCCGGACAGCGGGGCCAGGCCCAAAGCTTCCCCCGCCCCACCACGCTGTGGACCTGCCCCGTGGTCGTAGCCCCCACACGGCACCGGCGCACCCGTCGGTCAGTCCAGTGGCCTTGACGGTGAGCGCCTCCTCAGGGCCGTCGCGACGCGGGGGAGGATGGGTTGTACGGGGCGAGGCCACCCTCCGGGGGGCGGGAAAGGCCGTGCCCCGGCGCGGCTCGACCTTGCCCGCGGGCGATCGACGCGGCGATTGGCGGCCGGCGTGAGCGCTATCTACGAGTGGCCCGCTCCTGGACGGTCGCGTACAACGTCAGGACCGCAACGCTGGGATCGGCCGCCGGGACGACGGCGGGGGCGGTGGCCGAGGGGAAAGTCTCGCTCTCGCTCACCTCGGCCCTCCTGGGCGACGTGGTGGCCGCCTGGGGAAAAATTAGCGGTGTTCCGGTCGAGGTGGGTGCTCGGCTCTTGCAAAGAACGGTGAATCTCACCGCCGCGGACCTCCCGTTGCCCCAGGTGCTGGATCGCCTGGCCGTCACCGCAGGGGCGGTCCGCCCCGGGGGCCAGCACGCCTTGGGGCGCGGGTCAGCTGGCCTCGAGCTCTTCCTCCACCGGCTCGGCATCGACCAGGGGCGCCAGCTCCAGGCGGCCGTCGCGTACGGTGAGGGCCACCGTGTCCCCGTCGCTCACCTGGCTGGCCAGCAGGGCGGTGACCCGGCGGATCCCACACCTTCGAGGGATTGACAGGAGAGAGAGAGAGAGGGAGAGAATGGGTGGGATAAGGAGGATTCAATAACACACCGTGTGACGTGCTTCAGTCGGCTTATGCTTCTCGGCGTGCTTGGCACCTTCTTCGTCATGGGGCCGGCGGCGAGCAGTAGCGCTGCACCCGACAGCACCAACCCGAAAGCCAGCAGGGGTGTTCCTCAGTCCTCCGATCACCCGGCAGCCGTCGTTGGGGCACAGTGCCAGGGTACTCGCAGGGATGTGCGAAGCTCCGTCGTCCGGGAACAGAGAGTCGGCGCTCCCGAGTTAGTCGAGCCGCTGCGACGACGGGAGTTCGACGACAACCGAGTTTGCCAGCGTAACTGGTTGGGTGGAACATGTTTTATGCAGGAGAACTCCGTGTGCACCATCGTCATCCATAAGGTTGGCGACGATTACTATATGGACTGCTACTAGTGTTCTACTCCCGGAAGTCGATGCGCCACGCGCAGGTTTTCGGAGGAGGCAGGACCCCGGCGACCCGGCAGGGTCGCCGGCGAGGAGGGGTGAAGGCGCCGAATTCACTTCGGCGCCGAGGGGAGGTCGCGAGATCTCCTCTGGCACAACGTCAGCGCGGGTCTGCGGCAGCGGTTTGGTTGCGGCCGCAGGGCCGCGCTGAGAAAGTTGCCATGCGAGACCTGTGTCCCCTCCGCCGCCCGCCCCTGCCCCTTGCGGTCTTCTTCGGCGCCTTGGCCTTCGCGGCAGCGGCCGAAGAGCCTGCGTTTGAAGGTACAAGACTGCTGCAGAACACCTTCGTCACCGCCGTGGCACCCGCCATCGGCGACACCAGGGACGGCAAGATTCTCCGCCTGGCTCGGATCAGCGAGAAGCGCTACCTCGCCCTCGTGGAGGAGTCTTACTTCCAGGTCGACCCCTGGGCCGACCGGAAGCAGATGGAGAGAGAGCGGCGAGAGAGCGGGAGCGTTTCTGCGACCTTGAAGTTCGCGAAGGATACGCTCTCCCTGGCCATGTTGGACCCCACAGGGAAGATCGTGAAGCGCAGCGGGGGCGGGCCAGAGCTTTCGACCGCCGTGAGCCCCTATCCCAACTCCCACCACCTCCCCCTCGTTCTCGAAGCGAGCGAGCGCTGCCCGTACGCCATCCTCCACGCCTCGTCCAGGTCGTTGATCTGTTTCGATCACGAGCTGGGGTTCGTCGAAAAGGTCGAGATCCCGCTGGATGAAATTGGGGTCCCGCGGGTCACCCTGGATGGAGTCAGCTCGAGCATCTCGTTCTTTGGTAGGCAGTACAGCCAGCGACCGGCCGCCGCGACCTTCAGCGAGGTGTACGACGCAAAGCCCGAGGTGCCCGTGGGCTTTGGCGTGCGGTTCGAGGTCGAGGAAGGAGCGTGGCGCCCGCTGCCCATCGAGCCGGCGCAGCTCGCCAGCGACCTCTCCCGCCTGGCGCGCGGCACTAAGGGGGAGAAGGTCCAGGTGGCCCCAGCGAGCATCCAGATCATCCCGTTTCGTGACGCGAGTCAGGCCGCCGAGTTCTGGGTGCTCATTGAGGCCGCGAGCAGCGAGCGATTCGAGAGCGCGGTACGTTTCGCGGGCACGCGGCACTTCTTCCGCAGCCGCCTCGGCGCCGCGGGGCTAGGGGCGGTTGAGGCGCTCCCCTTCTGGATCGTGCAAGAGGAGCGCGCCGACGTGGAGATTCGCGAGGTCGGCGGCGGCACCGCGGTGCACCTCCCGGCCTTCGCCAAGTACGCTGATCTGCAGGTCTTCGGACGAGGTGAACGGCGCTTCGCGGTGGCTATCGACCTGGCCTTCAAGGCGGCGCAAGCCGATGGCACCTACCACCCGAGCCGCTGGTCGGCGCTCCAAGTGATGGCGCTCTTTACCGGCACGAAGGTCGACAAGGTCATCCGCGTCGACGATGATCTTCTTGGGGCAGCGGCGAAGCCGTTGTCCCGTGGCGACCGCTGGGTGTCTCTGGTCAAGCTCGTGGATTCCCTGGGCAAGAATGAGTACGCCTTCTGGGCGCTGTGTGGCAATCGCCAGCGCCCCAAAGAAAACCAGCGTTGCGTCGCCATTCTGACCTTGCGGGAGTGAGAATCCGATCGTCGCGAAAGGGGGCGCGGGCGCACCTCAACCAACTGGCTCAGCGTCGAGCACCGGCGCCAGCTCCAGGCGGCCGTCCCGCACTGAAAGAACCACGGTGTCTCCCTCGCGTACCTGGCCGGCCAGCACCAGGCGGGCGAGGGGGTCTTGAACGAGCCGCTGAATGGTGCGCTTCAGGGGGCGGGCGCCGAAGTCCGGGTCGAACCCCTCCCGGGCCAGCAGCTCCTTGGCGGCCCCGTCGGCCTCCACGCGGATGCGGCGCTCGGCTAGCAACGCGTTGAGGCGATCCAGCTGTATGTCCACGATGGCGCCCATGTGCTCCGGCCCCAGCCGGTGGAACACCAGCACCTCGTCGATGCGGTTTAAAAACTCCGGGCGCAGGTGGCGGCGCAACTCGCCGTGGATCGCCTCCAGCATGCGTTCCCGCTCCCCCTCGCCGAACGCCTGGATGAGGTGGGAGGCGATGTTGGAGGTCATGATCACCACCGTATTGCGGAAGTCCACCGTGCGCCCCTTGCCGTCGGTAAGGCGGCCATCGTCGAGGATCTGCAGCAGCACGTTAAAGACGTCCGGGTGCGCCTTCTCCACCTCGTCCAGGAGCACCACGGAGTAGGGACGGCGGCGCACCGCCTCGGTGAGCTGGCCCCCTTCGTCGTGCCCGACGTAGCCGGGAGGGGCCCCGATCATGCGGGAGACGGCGTGCTTCTCCATGTACTCGGACATGTCCAGGCGGACCATGGCGCGCTCGTCGTCGAAGAGGAACTCGGCGAGGGCGCGGGCCAGTTCGGTCTTGCCCACCCCGGTGGGTCCCAGGAAGAGGAAGGAGCCCACCGGTCGGTTGGGGTCTTTGAGGCCGGCGCGGGCCCGGCGCACCGCCGTGGCCACCGCGGTGACCGCCTCGTCCTGGCCCACCACCCGCCGCCGCAGCCGCTCCTCCATTTGCAGGAGCTTGGCCTTCTCCCCCTCCAGCAGCTTGGCCACCGGGATGCCGGTCCAGCGCCCCACCACCTCGGCCACCGCCTCCTCCGTGACCTCTTCGGCCAGCAGGGTGCCGTGGGCTGCCTGGTATTCCTTCAGGGTTGTCGTGGTCTCGGCGAGCTGACGAGCCACCCGCGGCAGCTCCCCGTAGCGCAGCTGCGCCGCCCGCTCCAGCTCGCCGGCGCGCTCCGCCCGTTCAGCCGCCTCGCGCAGGGACTCCTGTTCCTCCTTCAAGGCCCGAATGCGGGCGATGAGCTCCTTCTCGTGTTGCCAGGACGCTTTCATGGCGGTGATGCGCTCTTTCAATTCGGCAAGCTCCCCCTCCAGCTCGGCCAGCCGATCTCGAGAGGCGTCGTCCGACTCCTTGGCCAGGGCGCGCTTCTCGATCTCCAGTTTGAGAGCCCGCCGCTGGAGTTGGTCGATCTCGGTGGGCAGCGAGTCGATCTCGATGCGCAAGCGGGAGGCCGCCTCGTCCACTAAATCGATGGCCTTGTCGGGCAGAAAGCGGTCGCTGATGTAGCGGGCCGATAGGGTGGCGGCGGCGACGATGGCCGCATCGGTAATGCGCACGCCGTGGTGCACCTCGTAGCGCTCTTTCAAACCGCGGAGGATGGCGATGGTTTCCTCCACGGAGGGTTCGCCCACCAACACCGGCTGAAAGCGACGCTCCAGGGCGGCGTCCCTCTCGATGTGCTTGCGGTACTCGGACAGGGTGGTGGCGCCGATGCAGTGCAGCTCTCCCCGGGCCAACGCCGGCTTCAACAGATTGGCCGCGTCCATCGCCCCCTCCGCTGCCCCCGCTCCTACCAAGGTGTGGATCTCGTCGATGAACAGCAGAACCTGGCCCTCTGAGGAGATCACCTCTTTGAGCAAGGCCTTCAGGCGGTCTTCGAACTCTCCCCGGTACTTGGTGCCGGCGATCATGGCACCCAGGTCGAGGGCAACGATTCGCCGGTCCTTCAAGGTCTCGGGCACATCGCCGGCGGCAATGCGTTGGGCAATCCCTTCCGCCACCGCCGTCTTGCCCACCCCCGGCTCGCCGATGAGCACCGGGTTGTTCTTGGTGCGGCGGGTGAGCACCTGCATGACGCGGCGGATCTCGTCGTCTCGCCCGATCACCGGGTCCAGCTTGCCGGCGCGCGCCAGCTCGGTGAGGTCGCGGCCGTACTTTTTCAGAGCTTCGTACTTGTCCTCGGGGTTCGCGTCGGTCACCCGGTGGGCGCCGCGCAGCTCCTGGATGGCCCGCAGCAGCGACTCCTGGCTCACCCCGTGGCGCTTGAGGACGTCCTGGGCCGACGAAGGTACCGACGCCAAGGCCAGGAGTAGGTGCTCCACCGACACGTACTCGTCCTGAAACTGCGGGGCCAACTTTTCGGCCGCCTCCAGCACCTGGCGCAAGTCACGGGAGGGCAGGGCCTCCGCGCCCCCTTGAGCGGTCGGGAGCCGGTCCAGGAGCGCCCGGCACTGGGCGGCGACCGTGGAAACCGGCGCACCCACGGCCCCCAGCAGGCGGGGAGCGAGGCCCTCCTCCTGTTGCAGCAAGGCCTGCAACAGGTGCCCCGGCACCACCTCCGGGTTGCCGCGCGCCGTGGCGCCCTGGAATGCGTCTTTCAAAGCCTCGGACGCCTTCACCGTAAATGAATTTCCCTTTGCCATCACCACCCTCCGTGGCGCTCCAATCCTGGAGCACTCGTCTTCAATATCGGATATGAGCCAGCAATTGTCAAGTTCGTGATATCAGAGGAGCGTCATTCTTTAGTGATATCAACTCATATTTCTTTGCCACGGCGATTCTGCGCGTGGGAAGGGCTGGCGCGGCAGGATCCGCCTGGGGGACCCGCTACTTGGGCTATCATGCGGGCAACGCCGCCGCCGGCACCCGCAACGGTTTGCGGGGTGCTTGCCAAAGAGGAGGAACGCGATGAGTGAGAAGCGCTTCACCCCGTACGTGCCCGCCGATTCGACCATGAGCGAGTTCACCGTGCGGGCGCTCATTCTGGGCTTGTTCATGAGCGTCATTTTGGGAGCCGCCAACGCCTATTTGGGCCTGAAGGCGGGTATGACCATTGCCGCCACCTACCCGGCGGCGGTGATCGGTATGGCGGTGCTGCGCATTTTGAAAGGGTCGCTGCTGGAGGAGAACTTCGCCCGGACCGTGGGGTCCATCGGTGAGTCGGTAGCGGCTGGGGCAATCTTCACCATCCCCGCCTTCGTCATCCTGCAACTGTGGTCTTTCAACACCGTGAAGGATTACCTCCAGGCCACTGCGCTCATGATCGTGGGCGGGATCCTGGGTATTTTCTTCATGACCATGCTGCGCCGGGTTATGGTGGAGGACAAAGAACTCCCCTTCCCCGAATCGGTGGCTGCCGGGGAGATCCACAAGGCGGGGCAGCGGGGCGCCGAGGCTGCGCTGCAGCTCTTCCGGGCTATGGGCGTGGGGGCTCTGGTGAAGCTCTTGGCCTCGCTGAAGGTCTTCAGTGCCTCCCGTGACTTCATCGTGCACGTGGGCGAGGTGGGTAAGAGCATCGTGCGGCTCGGTTTTCAGAAAGACGCCTATGGCATTTCTAACGTTGGCGGTATCTCCACCATCTCCGCTCCCAAGGTCAGCCCGGCCTACATGGGGGTGGGGTACATCATCGGCCCCGAGCTCGCTTCACTGAACTTTGCCGGGGGCTTGCTGGCGTGGGGGCTGTTCGTGCCCATTCTGGTGTTTTTCCTTGGGCCCAGCATGATCGATTCCTTTGCCGCCTCCATGGGGCTTGCGGCCGACAGTCAGCAAGCGTGGACCGCCTTGTCGGATCGCCTCTGGAAGTTTGTCGTCCGTCCCATCGCCGTGGGTGGCATGTTGGTGGGGGCGGTGTTCACCCTGTACCGCATGCGCAAGAACTTGGCCGCCGGGGTGAAGCGCTCGGTGGGCGACCTCAAACGCTCGGCCCAGGCGGCCGAGGCCACCAGCCGTGTGGATCGCGACCTCAACTTCAAGGTGGTACTGCTGGGGGTGGCGACGGTTTTTGTGGTGATGTGCGTGCTGTACGCCTACTTCACCGGCGTGGTGGGGGGGGCTATTGCGGCTGCCATCGTCATGCTCATCACCGGCTTTTTCTTCGCCGCGGTGTCCGGCAACCTGGTGGGCATGATCGGGTCTTCCAACAACCCCATTTCCGGCTTGACCCTGGCCACCCTGATTGTGGCCGCCCTTACCATGGTGATCATTGGAGTGTCGGGCACCCAGGGGGTGATTGCCGTGCTGGCGGTGGCCAGCGTGGTGTGCGTCTCCTCGGCGGTGGCCGGTGAAATGCTGCAGGACCTCAAGGTGGGGCACATCCTGGGCGGTACCCCGTGGAAGATGCAAGTGGGCAATCTCATCGGCGTGGTGGTGGCCGGGGCGGTGATGTTCTTCCCCCTCTACGTGCTGCACTTCTCGAACATCAAGCAAGGTGGGAGCGGCTTCGGTGATCGGGAGCTGGCAGCCCCCCAGGCCGGGCTTATGGCCACCCTCTCGCAAGGCATTGTCGGCGGAGAGATGGCGTGGCCGCTGGTCATCGTCGGTATTCTCATGGGCATCGCACTGATCCTGGTGCGGGTGAAAAGCCCAATGCTGTTCGCGGTGGGGATGTATCTACCGCTGGAGACCACAGCGGCTATCTTCGTGGGGGGCATGATCCGTGGAGTTATGAATCGGATCGTTGCCCGTCGTGGCTACAACGAGGCGCAACAGGCGCGCATCGAAAACGCCAGCATTTTGGCTGCCTCCGGACTCATCGCCGGGGAGGCGTTGATGGGCCTCGCCGTAGCGACCACGGTGTTCTCCCGGGGGAGCTTCTGGTCCCTCGCCTGGACCCCCCCGGGTTTGTTGGCCCTGCTGGTCGCGGTGGCGTTGGCCTGTTACCTGATCTTCGTACCTCTGCGCAAAGCAGGTGCGGCCGATGAGCCGGCGCCGCCCACCGCGGTGGTGTGAGGTCGTTGACGGCACCGGCCGTCCATGGGAGGAGCTCTCCCCGCGGCGATGAGGTCGCCGCGGGGAGCCTCACCCCTCGCCCCCTCGTACACCTCGTGGCCACCCGCACGGTCAGCGGAGCCACCGTGGTGCAGGTGACCCGCATGGCGACCCGACAGGCCGAACGGGGGCTGAGTGTGGGCGTAATCGCACGCCCCCAGGTGGTGCACGCCCTGGGCCGGGACAGCGGGGTGCGGCGCAGCGCCCTCCCCGTCCGCTCACCCTTCGACCCAGTGAGCGTCTTCCGTGTGCGCCGCGTCTTCGACCTTTGGTCTCCCGCCGTGGTTCATGCCCACGGGGTCGCTGCTTTGCTGGCGGCGCGGCTGGCTCTCGCCGGAAAGCCCCCGGTGCCGTTGATCGTCACGCGGCGTTTGGCGTTCCCGATCAACCCCGCGGTTGCGGGGGTGCTGCGCGGCCGGGCGGTGAGCGCGATCGTGGCCTCGTGCCGAGCCGTGGCCAACATCGTCGCCGCTTCCGCAGGCCTGCCCCCCGGGCGGGTGCGCGTTTGTGTGGACGGGGCCGACGTGCCGTGGTTGGAGGAGGCCGCGGCCCAAGCCCGGGATTGGCGGGCCAAGGCCGGCCTCGCCGAGGCGAATCCGTTGGTGGTGCATGTGGGGGTGCGTTCGTGGCGGGGCGGGGGGGAGATGCTCAAGGCGTGGTCGGGGGTACTGCGCCGGCTCCCCCGTGCCTACCTGCTGCTGGCAGGGTGCTCCATCGCCAGTGATCGCGAGGAAGTGCTGGACTTGGCCGCCGAGATGGGCGTTGGCGGCTCCGTGGCGGTGACCTCGGCGGGTTTGGAGGCTCCCGAACTGCTGGCGGCCGCTGATGTGGTTGCCGATGCCTCCTGGGCCGGAGCCGGGGTCAGCACCGCGGTCCGCGACGCCATGGCCCTCGGCAAGCCGGTGGTGGCGGTAGCCCGCGATGGCAACTTGGAGCTGCTCCAGGCGGGGATCAGCGGTCTGTTGGTACCCCCGCGGGATGCCCCGACGCTGGCGGCGGCAGTAATTCGTTTGGCCACCGATCAAGCTTTGGCGGTGCGCCTGGCCAGCGCCGCCCAGCTGGCGATCCGGCGCCACTGGTCGCTGGCAGTGCAGCTGGGCCAGTTGGAGGAGTTGCACCAGCACCTGGGTGTACGCACGGGGGCGGGTGG
>Ga0308389_1000229_pt1 | contig 43756 bp, 30 predicted proteins | sample Hotspr2Sample148_FD_202362 | JGI IMG/M metagenome (GOLD analysis project Ga0308389, IMG submission 202362) | Hot spring phototrophic mat microbial communities from Mushroom Spring, Yellowstone National Park, Wyoming, United States - 20040719_148 ... | reverse complement strand
TGGCGCGGGTAGGCGGCGCCGGTGGACGGACCGTGTTGTGAGATCCGCGCATGGCGGCTGTAGTCACCCACGTGCTTGTTGCCGATCTGGTGCAGCCACAGCGCGTCGGCGAAGCGCTGTGCGCGCTCCGGGTCGATCGAGTACAGCTCCTCCCAGAACGGAAAGCGGCGGAAGACTTCGTAAATGTCGCCGTAGCCCTGTTCGGCATGAAAATTCCAGCTGGCATGCTCGCCGCTGTACATCAGGCCCGTGGCGGGGCTCTGGCAGCGGCGCAGCCAGAACTCGAGCGCCGCGCGCGCGTGCTTTGCATAGCGGGGCTCGCCGGTCACGCGGCTGAATGCCTCAAGGGTCTTCAGCAGCATGATGTCGTGCTCGAGATTGTTGCCGAGCGGGCTGCGGTCCGTCGGACGGATGCCTACCGGGGGATCCGGAATGCCGTGGCCGAGCGCCTCGGGCAAGTCGTCTTTGGTGAAGTAATCCTCGGGCAGCCGCACGGCCGGCAGGGACAGGGTGTCCAGGTCGAGCATCGCCGCAAACAGCGGCGAGTGCTCCGCGCCGTATCGGTCCGTTCCTTTTTCGATCATCGTGTCGAGAAACGCGCGCACCGCGTTACGGTAGCGGTCCGGCTCTCCGCCCCGCAGCAGCAATGTGCCCAGCGGCACAAGCATCAAAAGGGCATTCCTGGCCCGCAACATGAATCACCTCCGCAATCGGAATCTGCGCCGGATGCGCTGTGCGCGCGCGGCGTCGTATGCTTTCCGTGCGCGCCGCCCGCCCTGGGAGCTGCGGGCGGCGCGCACTCGGGGTTCTGCGGGTGCGGCCCGCTTCAGAAGGTCGCGCGCAGCGTCAACTGGATGATGCGCGGCGAGCCCGCCGTCTGGATGACGCCGAAGGTTCCCTTGCTCGCCATGTTCGTGCCGGGAGCGCCGAAGTTGACGATGTTCAGGGCGTTTTCCGCGTCAGCGCGCAGATCCACGTTCCACCGCTCGCGGAATGTGAACCGCTTCATCAGCGTCAGGTCCAACCCGCGGCTCGACGGCGCCCGCAACTCGGCAAACACCGGCGGCTCGGGCGAGACCATGAACTGGGTGGGCAGAGACTGGAAGGCCTTTGTATCGAAGTAAGGATTCAGCACTTCCTTGGTCACGGGGTCGACTTTGTCGCCGAGCCGCTCCTTCACCGGGCCGCTCTTGGCGGCGTTGTAGAGGCGGATCGGGCGCCCGTTGGCGTCGCTGATGCTCAGCGGCGCGCCGGAGCCGTAGTAGGCCCGGCCGCTCACCGACCAGCCGCCGGCGACATGGCTCAGCCAGCCGGTTTGCAGCCACGTCCGCCGCTTGCCGAAGGGCATTTCGTACACGAACGCGAGGTTCATGATGTGCGGGCGGTCCATGCCGGAGATGGTCCGGTAATGGCGCTCGTTGATCAGGCTGGTGACGTTGTTGTCGAACATTTTCGAGATGGAATGGTTCCACAACAGGGTCAGCCCGTTCGAGTAGCGCTTCTGGAAATTCAACTGCAGGGCGTGATAAACGATGGTGTTCGTGTTGAAGCCGCGCACGGAGACCCCGCTGTACTGCGGGAAGCGGACCCAAAGCTGCCGCTGGGCGATCCTCGCGGAGGCCCCCAGCGGCCGCGTGGCGGGAATTCTCCCGTAAAACGGGTTGTCTACCTGAACGTTTTCCGCCGTCCCGAGCGAAAGGTAGACATCCGGTTTCTCGTTCAGGTTGAACGATTCAATCCCCTTGACATTCAGCACGCGGATGAAATTGGCCTCGAATTTCGAATGCCAGGGCAACTCGCGCTGGAAGCCGAACTGCCATTGCTGGTTGTACGGCAGCACCTTGTCATGATGGACGGGGCTGATGGAGTCGCCGATCAGCGCAGCGCGCCCCTCCGTGTTGCCCGGTGGCTTCGGCACGCCCTGCGGGAAGGGGTTGGCCAGGTTCGTATAGGGGGTTGCGCCGCGATCCACAGTTCCGATGTAAGGAATGTTGGTGCTGAAAGTGAGCGGCACGGGGATCTGGGTGTCCAGGTTGTCGAGCAGGCTCGAGTAGAACAGGCCGTAGCCGGCCCGGATCACCGTTTTCGGCGTCGCTTGCCAGGCGATGCCGATCCGCGGACCGAAGTTGTTCCAGTCATTGACGCCCTGTTGCCTCGGGTTGCCATCAATGCCGGCGAAGAGCAGGCCGCCCCGCAGATCGAGGCCCGGGACCTGCAGTGGAGCGGGGCCGTCTGAGTCGAAGCCGTACAGCATGCGGTCGAACCGCTCGGTCCATGGCTTTTCGAATTCCCAGCGCAAGCCGAGGTTCACCGTCAACGTGCGCGCCACGCGCCAGTCGTCCTGCACGAACAGGGCGAGGTAATGGCCGCGCAAGGAATACGGCGTGGGGCCGCTGATGGTGCCGGAAGCCGGCAGGCCCAGCAGCAGGTCGGCCATGGCCGTGCCGCTCGTCTGGCTGGTGGCCGCCAGCCACGGGTCTTCCTGTGAAAACGTGGGCCGGAAGTTGAAATAGCCGCCGGCTTGCGAGTCCGGGCTGATCTCGTTCCAGTTCAGCCGCCGGATGTCGGCGCCGATGCGCAGGTTGTGGCTGCGGCGCAGCGTGGTCAGCGTCGGCGTGAGCACGTACGTATCGTTGGCGCGGATCTTGAACCGGTGCCCCAGCCGGATGAACCCTTCCGCCATGTCGATGCCCGGCCAGGACGGCCGCATCTGATTGGCCAGGATGTCCGGGTGCAGGTTCAGCGCCTTCGGGTCCTGCACATTGCCGGAGAACCAGGTGTCGCTCCAGTAGCGGTTGAAGGAGAAGCGGAGCGAGCCGATCAGCGTCGGCGTGAAGGTGTAGTCGTCATTGAATGTTGCGTTGTAGAAATGGCGCAGGTCGCCGCCCGGGTCGCCCCCGACGGGCGCGTTGCGCAGGCCCGGCGGCAGCTTGGTGAACTCCACGCTCCAGTCCATGTAGGCGAAACGGCCAAAGACGCGGTGCTTCGGGCTGAGCATGTGGTCCAGGCGCGTGCTGATCTGTTTGGCGGGGTTGTTGGCCCGGCTCTGCTCGAACCAGTTGTAGACGCCGATCTGCGGCGCCCCGCTCTCGGTCGGCTTCGGATACACGTTCATGATCGTCGAGCCGGTCTTGTTGAACATCGCCGAAGGAATCCGGTTGCCCGGCCACGGCTGCCGCACCACTTTCGAGCCCTGGATTTCAGTCGTGTACGGGTTGTAGATCACCAGCGGCGTTCCCTTCGCACTCAGGGTCTGCGAGAAGTCTCCCTGCCGCTCGGGCTCGCTCGGCACGCGGCCGCCATAGGTCGGGTTGCTCCAGCGCGCGTCGTACTGCACGCTGGTGAAGAAAAAGGTGCGGTTGCGCCCGTCGTACAGCTTCGGCAGCACGATCGGCCCTCCAATAGTGCCGGAGCTGAACTTGCGCGGGTCGTCCGGGCGCGGCAGCCCCTTGCGGTTGTTCAGCCAGCTGTTGGCGTTCAGCGCCTTGTTCCGGTAGAAATACTCGAACGACCCGTGCAGGTCGTTGGTGCCCGAGCGCGTGGCGTAGCTGATGACGCCGCCGTTCGATCTGCCGTAGGAGGCGTCGAACATCGTCGTCTGCACGCGCAGCTCCTCCACCGTGTCGCCCGAAGGCGACACCGCCATCGCCCCGCCCTGCCGGGGCATGGTCACCGAAGCGCCGTCCACCACGATCTCGTTGCGGCCGTCCTGGCCCGCCCCGCCGAGAATGTTCAGATAGTGCTGGCCGCTGTCGCTGAACCGCCCGCCGCCGCCCCGCACCCCGGCCGTCAGCGAAACCAGCGCCAGCGGGTTTCGGTTCGGGATGTAGAGCATGTCGACGAACCGCCGGTCGATCACCTGGGCGATGTCGGCTGCGGCTGTGTCCAGCAGCGGCGCCTCTGCCCGAACCGTCACCGATTCGGTCACCTGCCCGACCTCAAGCTCGAAATTCCGCGTCACCTTCGCGCCCGTCTGGATGGACAGCCCCTCCTGGCGGATCTTCTTGAAGCCGGCCGCCTCGACCTCGACCGTGTAGGCGCCCGGTTCCAGCAGAGGAATCAGGTAGTGGCCTTCATCATTGCTCGTTGTGCGGTAACTGAAGCGCGTGGCTTCATTGGTCACCACGATGGTTGCCGACGGCACTCCCGCGCCGGAAGCGTCCGTGACGCGGCCCAGCAGGGAAGCGCGGTAATCCTGAGCCCAAAGGGCGAACAGCAGGATGAACATCCCGCCCAATGCCCTTGCCAAAGTCTTCCTCATGCGATCAAACCTCCTGACGACCCTCGGCGATCTGGCCGCGCTGTTCAGTGGATTGGCGGGCCTGACCCCCGGCCGATGTCGATGTTGCGCCTTTGCAAGCGGGGATTCAATGGAGTGTCAGATCAGTCGGGGCTTGCAACCGGTTAATTAACTTGGATAATCATCTGATAGGATTAAACATCCATGTTGGTGGACTTCGAGTCCGGCGAGGCGGCCCGCGAGCAGGTTTCCCGCATTTTGCATTCGGAGACTCTGCGCCAGGCCGAGACGTTGAAGAAACTGTTCGCTTACCTGGCTGAGAAAAGCCTGTCCGGCCAAGCCGCGCAGCTCAAAGAGTACTCCGTTGGCGTGGATGTTTTCGGCAAGCCTGCCGATTACGACCCGCAGCGGGATGCTTCCGTCCGCATCCAGGCTGGCAAGCTGCGCCAGAAGCTGGAGGAATACTACCGCAAGGAAGGCCAGAACGATCCGGTTCTGATCGACTTTCCCAAAGGCCACTTCGAGCTCCGGTTTTCCCCGAAGCCAGTCCAGGCGCCGGCGCCGCCCCGGCGCGCCTGGAAACGCCCGGCTGTGGCCTTGGCCGCATTATGGCTGTTGACCATCGCCGGGTTCCTCGCCTGGCTGTCGCAGCAGCATGGCGGCATGACCGCGGAACAGCGGGCCATCTGGGCCCCGTTGATCGAGGAAGACCGGCCCGTGCTGTTGTGCCTCGGCACGCCCCTGTTCATCAAGGATGCCCGCGGCTTCTTCCGCAGCCCGCGCGTCAACCGTTGGGAGGAGGCCTTGCAGGCGCCGGAACTCGACTGGCTGAAGCCCCAGATCCTCGCTGACAAGGCCGCGCCCGTGCACATCTACACCGGCGTGGGGGATGCCATGGCGGCGGTGGAAGTGGCCCGGCTGCTTTCGGCCGCCGGCGCCCGCTTCAACGTGCGCCGCAGCAACGCCGTCAGTTGGGAGGAACTCCTCCACAACCACATCGTGTTCCTCGGCCCGCCCAAGTACACGCCGCGGCTGAGCGAGATTCCGGTGCGCCTCGATCTGGTCATGGAAGGCCGCCAGATCCGCAACCTCCGGCCCCGCGCGGGCGAGCCTGCTTTCCTCGAGGGCAACTGGCCGGATGATTCGCCCCATGTGATCGAGGACTACGCTTTGATCAGCCGGGTACCCGGCGTGCACGGGCGCTCGCGCTATCTGATTCTCTCGGCCAGCTCCACCGAAGGCACCGCCGCAGCCGCTCTCTACGTGACGGACCCGAAATTCGCATCCGAATTCGTGCAGCGCGTTTCCGGAGGCACGGGCCGGCTGCCGGAGTTCTTCCAGGCGGTCATCCACGCCCGCTTCCGCGAAATGGTCCCTGTCGAGATCCGCTATCAGTTCCATCACGAAGTGCGGATGGAGCCGCAGCCCGGCACCCCGGGAGGCAAATAGCGGCCCGCCTGGGTCTCTGTGCATGGCAGGGACTTTCGATTTTCCGAGCAGCCCGGAAGGCAAGGCTGATTCGGCCGGCCGGTCGCCGTCCACGACCCGGCCGGGGGAAATTCCCTTTCCTCGCACCCCGGATCTCCGGAAGTCGCACGCGGCGTTACCCGGCTGAGGCCTGCCCAACCAAAGGGCTTTCTGGCATCAGAAGCCAACCATGCAGGACTCCGCAGCCGGTGCGGGACCGGGGAGCAAGGCTGGGCCCGTCGAGACGATGCAGCCATGGTGGCGCCGGTCGCCGATCACCAGAAATGGCTGGCAACGACGCGCGGCGGCCGCGGCGTCATGCCCACCACTTTGCAATGCAGAACCAGTTGCAGGTTTTTCCGCTGCCAGTCCGCCGGAGCGCCCCGCAACGCCTCCTCAAGGGCGGCAGGGCTGGCCAGCAGCTCGCCTGCCGCCTGCGTGCCCGCGTGCGTGACGCCGGCCGCCATCACCAGCGGCTCGCCGCTATAGCCGGTCAAGATGCGGGAGATCAACAGATAGTCCTCGTCCGAGCGGTAGCCGGGACGCATATTTTCGATTTGCCAGACGCGCCCGGGCTGCTGGCGGTCCACAATCGAGTACCGCGCAAAGGCGAAGCGGGATTCCTTGTTCATTTGCATGGTCCAGCGGTTGGAGTACGCGCCGACCAGCACCGCCGCCGACTCGCGCAGATCCGCGAAAGAGACGTCGTAGCCGATGCGGATCTGAAACGGCTTGTTCCGTCCCGCAAACAGCGCCGCCAGCCGCGCCGTCGTCAGCGCATCGCCCACGCCCACGTATTGGTCGCGGCTTTCGATCACGCCTCTGCGCCTGAGATCCAGCGGGTCGTCGGGCGGCGGGGGCTTTGCCGCTGGCGGATACAACGCGGGCAGCGGATCGGCGAGCAAATAAACGAGCGGATGCGCCAGGCAGATCAGCACCGGGCGGCGGGTCTCGAGCAGCGGTCCCCAGAACTTCTCGAATGCCGTCTCTTGCCGCAGCGGAGCCTGCCGGGAAACCAGAAAGGCGCCGAAGGCGGCAAGCAATGCCAGTGCGGACGCCAGCGCCCAACGCCGCTTTCGGCCATCCGGCCAGGCGCCTCCCGGACCTTGCTCTTCCGGCGGCGACGTCCAGAGAAACTCGGCATGGTAGCCCCCCGGCGGCAACTCAATGCGCACCTCGGCCGGCGCCGCGGTCACGTAATGTTGCGCCAACCGCTTGCGCACCTCGTTGGCGGCCACTCGCACGGCCGCATCCTCGCCCGTATCGTAGTCGGGCGGGCGGTCGAACAGCGTCATGCCAATAGCCCGTTCCTTCAGCCGGTCCTCGTGGCCGTCCAAAGTCTACTCGACGACATAACGGAGGAACTGTTGGCTTCGGCGGCTGGTTCGGAAGTGGGGACTTTGCAGAATGCGTTCGAGCTCGTCGAGAATTCGCTTGCGCTGGCGGGAATCGGGGAGCAACCCCGGCATCGGGATCACCTGAATGTCACCCTAAGGATACCTCTTAACGTCACGTTAGCCAAGCCTAAGACCCGAAGAAACAAGGGGCAAGTCAGGCTGCTACACCCTCTGACAGATTGAACCGTTCTGAACCTTGGAATCCTGTGCTGGCAGGTTCAAACTCGGCTTCAGATCCGTACGCTTGGGAGGTTCGTATGAGGTCCATGTATCGCTGGCTTGCCCTTGCGGGCGCCGCCCTGTTGGTTTTCGGAGTCCCTGCAGCCCACGCCCAATCGAACTTCGGCTCGATTCGCGGCGTCGTGCGCGACCCGTCAGGCGCCCCGGTGCCGGGCACCACCGTCAAGATCACCGCCACCGAAACCGGGCGCAGCGTCACCTTGGTCACCAATGACGCCGGCGCCTACAGCGCTGCCGCGCTCGATCCGGTCTTCTATGACGTCAGTGCCGAGGCGAAGGGCTTCAAGACTGCTGTCGTCAACTCCGTGAAGGTCGACACGGCGCGCGAGGTGGGTCTGGACATCACGCTCCAGGTCGGCTCGGTGAGCGAAACGATCGAGGTGACTGCCGAGGCGCCCCTGATGCAGTTGGTCACCGGCGCGGTGGTCCAGACGGTGGACCAGCGGACCATCACCGAGATGCCCCTCAACGGGCGGAACACAATCGCGCTGGCGTTGGTGCTTCCCGGCGCGACCGGCTCGGCGGGCACCGAGATCAGCGAACTGACAACTAACGAACCGCTCCCCGGGCGCGAGCTGTCCATCAATGGCGGGCGGATGGGCTCCACCCAGTTTTTCGCCGACGGCGCCAACGTCACCTCCGTCGCGCTCGCCCGCATGGCCATCTCCTTCACGCCGGACACCATCCAGGAGTTCTCGGTGCAGCAGGCGAACTACTCGGCGCAATACGCCCAGGCGGGCGGCGCGATCATCCAGCAGACCACCAAGTCGGGTTCGAACGATGTGCGCGGCACGCTGTATTGGTTTCACCGCCAGAAGGCATTGACGGCGAACCCGTTCGGGGCGCAACGCCAAGCGGTGTTGAATTTTGATTCGCGCCCCCCGCTCCGACGCCAGCAGGTGGGCCTCACCGGCGGCGGACCGGTGGTGATTCCCAAGGTTTACAACGGCAAGAACAAGACCTTCTGGTACGCCGCCTTCGAACCCACGCGCCAGTTGGCTTCCAACCCCGGCGGTCCGTCCTTCATCCGCGTTCCCACCGAGGAAGAGATCAACGGCGATTTTTCCAGGTCTCTCGTTTATTCGCGCCTTCCCAGCGGCGTGGTGGTCACGCAACCCACGGCGCTGCTCTACAACCAGTTCGTCCGGATGAGCGACGGCACGCTGGCCCACCTGCCCAATCCGGCATTCAACCCGAACCTTCCGGTCAGCGTGAGCAACTCACGCTTCGCCTACCAGGGCTTCCCGCTGTTCAACCCGAACGATCCCGACCCGGCGCGCCGCGGGCGCGTGCTGGTGGACGCCGCCGGACGCAGCTATGTGAACCCGGTGGCGCAGCGCATCCTGCGCGAGTTTTTCCCGAAACCCAACATCGCCGATCCGAACGCCATCGCTGATCTCCTGGGCGCAAACTATGTCTTCTTCCGCAAGACCGACTACCGCGATGACCGCTGGTCTGTGCGCCTCGACCATAGCCTGACGGCCAACCACAGGCTGTTTTTCCGCTATACCGACCAGCCGCAATTCGGCGACCGCTTCTTCCGCGACCCGGTCACCGACGGCCTCATCTCCGACGCCAACCAGAGCCGACAGGCGCTGCTGAACTGGACCGGCACCTTCAAGTCCACCACGGTGAACGAATTCCGCGCCTCCTACGTCTACGGCAACTTCGGCCGCAACTTTCCCGAACCCCTGCTCAAGAAGGACTACACGAGCGAATACCTCAACATCGGCGATCCCGGCGCGGGCGCCGTGAACCTGCTCGGCTACGGCATGCCCCGCTGGTATGACGGCGGCGCGCCCACGGGTCTGAACGGGACCACCTCCGGCGCAGGGTTCGGCACCGCCGGCTTCAACCAGCCGCAGGATGTGGGCAAGAACATCGAACACACCTACAGCATCACCGACGACTTCTCGACCATCAAGGGCAACATGACGCTCAAGATGGGCTTCGCCGCTTCCCATCTTCAGCTCAACCAGGCCAACCTCGGCGTAGGCTCGCTTGCCGGCGGACGCTTTTCCTGGAACCGCGAGACAACGGGCGAAAAATGGTGCCGCTCGGTTCCCATCGGCGGAACCATCCCCGGCTGCTCGGGCAATCCCATCGGCGGCGACAAGCTCGCCAGCTTCCTCATTGGCGTGCCTACCTGGGTCCAGACGCAGACGGAGAACCTCTCGGCCACCTACTACTATCGCTGGAAGAACATCGGCGCCTACTTCCAGAACGACTGGCGCGTGACGCCGAACCTCACCCTCAACCTTGGCATCCGCTACCAGTACCAGTCGCCACGCTGGGAGAAGAACAACTTCCAGGGCATGCTGAACCTGAGCCGCATGGAGCCCAGCCCGTTCGTCCTGCGCCCCGACAGCCAGCCCCACATGGCGCCGGTGTTCGAGTTCGCGGGCGTGGACGGCCGCTCGCGCTACCTGACGCCCCCGCAGAAGAACGTGTTCGAACCCCGCATCGGCTTCGCCTGGACTCCATCGGCCTCCTGGAACGCCTCGCGGAAATTCGTCATCCGCGGCGGCTATGGCCTGACACACGCCACGCTGATGGGCAACGACCGCGAACCGCTGCCCAATCGCGGTTCGCAGACCTTCACCGCTTTCCGCGGCTTCTCCTACTTGCTGGGCTCAAACGACTGGCTGCCGCCCACCAACACGGCCACCTGCGGGCTGGCGCGGTGCGGCGAAAACAACGTGCCGTTCCAGCTCGGCTACAACAACATGGTGCTGGCCTCCGACCCGAGCCTGTTTGTCATCCCCGCCAACGGCGTCATCCGGCCCGGCGACACGGCCGAGCGCTCCACCGCCAGCGGCGCCTTGCGCCAGGACGTCCGCTATCAGGCCACCGGCATCGTGGGCAACCGCGATTTCCGCATGCCGGCCATTCACAACTACTCGCTCCAATTCCAGTTCCAGGTGATGGAGAACACCGTCGTCACGCTTGGCTATCAGGGTTCGCAGGGCCGCAACCTGTTCGGGCCGCCCGCCAACCTGAACCGCAGCAACCCGTTCACGGGCGAGGTGCCCATTCCCGGCTTTGCGGGCCGCGCCGGGGGCGCCATCTACCTGATCAACACTACCAACTCCAGCTCGAGCTACAACGCCTTTACCTCGGAAATCGAACGCCGCTTTACCCGCGGCCTCCAGTTCCGCGCCAACTACACTTGGTCCAAGCTGCTCGACGACTCCTCAGGCGGCATCAACTTTCCGATCCCGAACAACTCCTTCAACAACGCCTCGGTCGACGTTCCCATCACGCGGAACCAGGATCCATATCAGTTGAGCAACGACCGCAGCATCTCCTCCACGGATACGCCGCACAACATCAACCTGATCGGCTTCTGGGAGCTGCCCTTGGGGCCGGGCAAGCGCTGGGCCACGCGCGGCTGGCTTTCTCAGCTCGCCGGCGACTGGCAGATCTCAGGCCTTTCCAAGATCCGTTCCGGCTGGCCGCTGTCGGCCACGCTGGGCCGCGCCAACTCGATCGACACCGGCATCCCGGGCGGCCAGCAGCGCCCCGACCTGATCCCGGGCGTCCCGCTGATCAACCCCGATTGGACGCCCGAGAACGCCCTGTTCACCCCCTACATGAACCCGCGCGCTTTCTCCTGGCCCGATCCCGGGCGGTTGGGCAACGCCGCGCGCAACTTCTCCATCCGGTTGCCGTGGGTGCAGAGCTTCGACGCTTCCTTCTCCAAGCGCATCCGCCCCTTCAAAGAGAGCCGCCGGCACTTCGAATTGCGCGGCGAGTTCTTCAATATCCTCAACCACAAGACGTTCCATCCAAACTTTAATACCAGCCTCTTTTCGAGCGGCGACCAGAACCCGCTGCTCTCCGGCACCCGGCCGAACGAGAGGCCCATACCCAACGTGCAGAACCGATTCGCGGCCCTGCGCGAAGCCGGCGTCTGGGACGCGATCATCAACAAAAGCCGGGGCACGAATGTGGATGTCGCCATTTCCCAGCTCGCCGGCCCCGGCCCCGGCGGACTCGGTTGCCCTGCCAACGCCGCGGAGCTGAACAACACCACCATCTCGCTCAGCCCAGCCTGCGCCGCCCGCGTGCTGAACCTGAACACGAACTTCTATCTGCTCAACCAGAACACGATCCAGTCGCGCACCGTGCAACTCGCGCTGAAATTCTACTTTTGACGGCAAGCGCTGCTGTCAGGCCGTCCCGGATCCGGCAGGTGGCAATTCAGGCCGGCTCTCCTCGTAAAGAGGCGAGCCGGCTCTTTTCGTTTCTCTTCCCGCGCGATGAACTGAAACCGTCCCGCCGGGGCTGCGCCGCGTTGGGGTTCCCGGGCGGGAAAGGGAGCCGTCGAGAGGCGCAGTCGAAACCAGTCTGCGCCGCCGGGCGCGGCGGCCGCTTCCGCATGTCCTGAAACGCGGCCATTCCGGCGCCTGGCCGCTGCGGCGCCCCGGACCCGGCGCAACCCGTTGAGAACACCATTGACATGGTGATAATGTTCATGTAATATATCACAAGCTGGGAAGAACGCCTTTCCTGCAAAGTCCGAGGGGAGGTTGCAATGTCCGCGAAGACACTCATCGTGATCGTATTGGCCGCCGGCATCCTGCGGCCCGGGCCGGCGTGCGCACAGACCGTGACGGCTAGAGTGGTGGGCACCGTGCGCGACGCCTCCGGCGCCGCTGTGCCGGGCGCGTCGGTGACGCTGGTCGAAAGAGCGACAGGGGCCGTCCAAAGAACGGCCACGGACTCCGGCGGCGATTACACCGTCATGCAGCTCAAGCCGGGGGTCTATCAGATCACGGCCGAGGCCAAAGGGTTCAAGAGGGCCACGACGCCGGACTTCGAGCTGCTCGTGAATCAGACAGCCCGCGTCGACCTGACGCTGCAGGTGGGCGACGTCAGCGAAAGCGTGGAGGTGGTGGCCGCGGCGCCCCTGGTCGCGTCGGAGACCAGCTCGGTGAGCCAGATCATCGATTCCCGGCAGATGACCGACCTTCCTCTCAAGGGGCGCAGCTTCTACACCTTGGCGGTGCTTGCGCCCGGCACAGTCCCCACGGCGCCCACCTCGTTCGTGGCCACCCGGCGCCCGATGCCCGGGGGGCTGAACGCCCCTGCGTTCAACGTCGGCGGGGCGCGGGAAAAGTCGAACGGCTATCTGATCGACGGCGTCGATGCGCAGGATCCGCACTACCTGACGCCCTCCTTTTTCGCCTCCGTGGACGCGGTGCAGGAGTTCCGGCTGGAGACCAACGCATTTTCGGCCGAATTCGGCCGCTCGGCCGCACAGGTCAATGCGACGACGAAATCCGGCACCAACGAATTCCGCGGCTCCGCGTATCACTTTTTCCGCAACGATGCGCTGGACGCCACAAACTTTTTCGATAACCGCAATGCGCGCGGCAAAGCGCCTCTGCGCTACAACCAGTTCGGGGCCACCTTCGGCGGCCCGTTGATCGTGCCGAGGCTCTACAACGGCCGCAACCGCTCCTTCTTCTTCGTGAACTACGAGGGCACGCGCGTGCGGCGCGGCCGAACCGGCCAGCTCAATGTCCCCACCCTGGAGCAGCGCGCCGGCGACTTCAACCCCCTCGGGTTCCGCAACAACCGGCCGGTCTACGACCCCGCGACCACGCGCCCCAATCCGGCCGGCGCCGGTTTCATCCGCGACCCCTTCGCCGGCAACCGGATCCCGGCGGCGCGGATCGGGGACTTCTCCAAAACGGTGCTTTCCCTCTACCCGCAGCCCAATTCAGCCGCGGCCACCGGCAACAATTATTTCGCGGCCCTGAGCGACATCAGCGACAACAACCAGGGAATTGCGCGCCTCGATCACCGGTTCAACGACAGCAATTCCATCTTCTACCGGCTGGCGGTCTTCGACGGCCCCCAGAGCAACAAGAGCCCCATCGATGGCAGCGGGTCCACCACCTTCGTGCGGACCTACAACATGGCTTTCAATTACGTCCGCACGTTTTCCCCGCGCTTTGTGAACGAGCTCCGCATGGGTTACAACCGCCCCACGTATCTCGTCTTGCAGGACGGCGCCTACGGAACCGATTACGCCAGCGTGCTCGGTTTGAGGAACCTTTTGAGGGATCCGATCGCCTGGGGCGTCCCGAACGTCTCGCTGACCGGCTTCACCGGAATCGGCAACCAGTTGAACCCGACGACGCAGGTGTCCAACGTTTATCACCTGGTCGACCACCTATCCGTCATTCGCGGGGCGCACACCATAAAGACGGGCATTGATTTTCGCAAGACGAACTACAACGACCGGAGCGAGAACAGCGCGCGGGGCAGCTTCAGCTTCACAGGCGTCATGACGGCGCTGCCCGGCGCGCCGAACACGGGCGTCTCTGTCGCCGACTTGTTGCTGGGCCTGCCCATCACCGCCGCCGGCTCTTCCACGTCCCTGGCGGGGAATTTCAACGGATTTACGTACGCCTTTTTCGTTCAGGATGATTGGCGGATCAGCCGCAGATTGACCCTCAATCTGGGCCTCCGATACGAACTCAACACGAGATACTCGGACGTCCAGAACCGGCTGACCCTCTTCGATCCCGCGTTCCCGGGCGGCCGCCTTCTGATCGCCGGCGGCAACAAGGCGTGGGTCCCTTCGCCCGCACCCGCGGTGGTCGACTCCGGCGTCACTACGCCGCGCGGGCTTCTGCCAAACGATGCCAACAACTGGGCGCCGCGGATCGGCCTCGCCTTCCGGCCCCATGGCGACAGCCGCATGGCGATCCGGGCGAGCTACGGGATCTTTTACGACATCGTGGAATTGCAGGATATCCGCACCTTCGTCCGGAACCCGCCCTTCGGCGAAGTCATCGACCTGCGGGGCGACGCCAACGCCAACTCCAACAGCCCCTCGGCGCTGCGCGTCACCGAGCTGTTCCCGGAGCGCGGCTCGCCGCGGTCGCGCCCGGGCGTGTTCGGCATGTACGGCAGATACCCGGATCCCTACTATCAGCAATGGAACGTTGCCGTGCAGCGGGCGCTCCGGGGCGCCACGGCAGTCGAGGCAGGCTACATCGGCTCGAAGGGCACCCGGCTGGCGCAGCGGCTGAACCTGAACCAGGCAAGACTCGATGCCGACCCTTCCCGGCCGACCCCGATCCTTTCGAGACGTCCGTTCCCGCTGTTCGGAGACAACATCCGCCTGACCGACAACGGCGCAAATTCGACCTACCATGCCGGCTACATCAAGGCCGAGCGGCGGTTCTCGTCCGGTTTTTCCTACCTCGGTTCCTATACGTTCGCCAAGGCGCTGGACGCCGCGTCGCTGATCGACGACCAGCCGCGCGACATCTACAACCTGAGGCTGAACAAGGGCCGTTCCGGGTTTGACATCCGGCACCGCATCGTCTTCAGCGGTTCCTGGGAGCTGCCTTTCGGCAGGGGGAGACGTTACGCCAACGCTGGCGGATGGCTCGACCTTCTCATCGGGGGCTGGCAATCCAACGTGATCGCGCAATGGCGCAGCGGATTTCCGTTCAGCATCTTTGCCGGGATCGACTCCTGCAATTGCGGCGCCTCCTCGCAGCTGGCTCAGCAGGTCGGCGATCCGCGCACCGGCTTTGCGCGCAGCATCGACCAGTGGTTCAATACCGGCGCCTTCGCGCGCCCGGCGGCGGGGACCTTCGGCTCCAGCGGCCGCAACATCCTCGACGGACCCTCGCAGGTCTCCTTCGACCTGTCCCTGTTCAAAACCTTCCGGCTGTCCGAGCGCTCGGCGATGCAGTTCCGGGCCGAGGCGTTCAACGCCTTCAACAACACGCCATTCAACCAGCCGGGCTCAACGGTCGGGACTCCCACCTACGGCCTGATCCAGTCCGCGGGCGATCCCCGCGCCATCCAGTTGGCGCTGAAGCTCCGGTTCTGAAACACAGAGCGCGCAGCCCTGCTCTGGCCCGTTGGCGGCTGCGTCAGCGCGGGACGATCGTGATGCGGGGACGGTCAGGAGATGCGCCGTGCAGCAGGCTGTCGAGCAGGAATTGGGACGCGTGGTCAAAATGCTGGTGGATGAGCTTGCAGGCGCCATCGGGATCCCGGGCGATCAGCCTGTCCAGGATCGCCAGATGCTCGCGATGCGAGGACAGGACTTTCTCGGGCAGCCGGATCGACAGGCTGCGGAAGCGCGTAAAGTGGTCCTGAAGCGAAAGGATCAGGCGGCGCAACTGTTCGTTCTCGCAGTGTTCGACAATCAGTTGATGGACGCGCTGCCCGGTCTCGGACATGCCCCTCGTATCGATTTCGCCCGTCTCACTGTAAGACGCAAGCTTTTGCTGGAGCTGCCGGAGTGCTTCGATTGGCGCGCGCAAGGCCGCCTCGCGGGCCGCCTCCCCCTCCAGCAGCCGCCGCACCCGGTACATGTCGCGGATGTGCCGCAGGTCGAGGTGGGACACGAACGTGCCCATGCGGGCGCGGATTTCGATCAGCCCTTCGCGCTCCAGCCGGAGGGTCGCCTCGCGCACCGGGGTCCGGCTCAGGCGCAGCTCCTTCACGAACCGCTCGATCGGCACGGCATCGCCGGGCCGCAGCCGGTTGGAGAGGATCTCGGATTTGATTGCCTGATAGGCCAGCTCCACGGCCGAAGGCGCGACCAGGGACGACTTGCGGGCCGGCGCGGAGCGCGCGCTGCGCAATTTCCGAGGCGCTGCTTTTCTGGCCATGGCTCCCTCATTGTAGCGGAAAAAGCCGCCGCAGCAAGAGAATCAGGGAAAAATATGTGACATACCTGTGATATATTCTCTTCATATGAACCTGTCTCGAGCGCCGCAGCCCGCGGAGGCCGCTTCGCCGGCGCCGGCCCTTCCGGGCCGGCGGCGGATCGATCTGACCCCCTGGCAATGGAAGCTGTGCGGGTTCCTGCTGATGGCGACGGCCCTGAGCTACCTCGACCGCCAGGCCCTCAGCGTCGTGGCGCCCGTCGTGGCCGGCGAGCTGAAGCTCGACAACGAGCAGCTCGGGCGGCTCCTGTCGGCGTTCTTCTATACCTACGCCGCGATGCACATCGCTGTTGGCTGGATTCTGGACCGCTACAACATCCGTTACACCTACGGGCTGTTCGTGGCGCTGTGGTCGTGTTCGCAGATCCTGGCCGGGTTCGCGCGCGGCTTTGGGGACCTGTTCGTTTGCCGCCTCCTTCTGGGCGCGTTCGAGACGGCCGGCCAGACCGGCGCGGCGCGCATCATCGCCCGCACGCTGCCGCCGCGGGAACGCACGTTTGCCAACGGTCTGATGATGAGCGGAGGCAGCATCGGGGCGATGCTGGCCCCGCTGCTGATGATCTTTCTGGCAAACCGTTACGGCTGGCGATTCGGATTCATCGTTCTCGGCGCGCTGGGCCTGCTGTGGGCAGCCGCGTGGCTGTGGTGGTTCCGGCCTGCCGCATCGGTGGTGCAGGGGACGAGCAACCGGGCGACGCTGGCCGAGGCCGACCAGTTCCGCGTAATCCTCCGCAACCCGCGCTTCTGGGCCTGCGTGGCAGGCGCGGCATGCACGATTCCGATTCTGCATATCAGCGCCTCCTGGGTCCCCACGTATCTGGTGCAGGAGTGGGGACTGAAAGTCAGCGGCGCCCTGAGCGGCTACCTGTTTCTCGTGTACGCAGGCCTTGACATCGGATTCATCGGCGGCGGGGCGGCGGTTTCCTGGCTGATCTCGCGGGGTTGGACTGTGGCGCGGGCGCGTGTCCGGATCATGTGGATTTCGGCGGTCCTGATGATGACGGCGGCGCTGGTTCCGTTCGCGCCCGCCGTGGGTTTTGCTGTTGCCGGGATCTGTCTGTTGAACGTCGGCCGCGCCTGCTGGGGCGCCTTGTTCCTGGCCTTCAATCAGGACATCGCGCCCGGCCGCGTGGGGTTGGTAGCAGGGGTGATGGGCTGCCTGGGATCGCTGATGGGCGCGTGGCTTGTGTGGCTCATTGGGTGGGTGACCAAGACGCGGGGTTTTGACGGGCCGTTCTGGATGATCGCCGTGCTCGTGATGGCAGGCACCATTCCGGTGGCGACGGCCCGCTGGGAGGACACCAAACAGGAGGCTTCAAAAAACATATGAAACATCCGGTCGCATTGGCTGCAGGAGATGGCATCGGCCCCGAACTGGTGGAGGCCACCCGGGAGGTGTTTCAGGCAGTGGGCGCGCCCGTGGAGTGGGTGGAGACGCCGGTGGGCAAGGCTGCATCCGACCTCTGCGGCGAGGAGCTGCCCTGGTCCTCGCTGGAAACCATGAAGGAACTGGGCGTGGTGTTGAAGGGGCCGCTGATTGCAGAGCGCCTCAGCGGCGGCGCCGTCGTCCGCGCCCCGGATGGGACGCGCGTCCACCCCAGCGTCAACAACGGGCTGCGCCGGGAGCTCGGCCTGTATTGCAACCTCCGCCCCGTGCGCGGTTTCGCCCCGGTGTCCGGCTTCTACGCCTCCATGGACCTCGTCATCGTCCGGGAGGTCACCGAGGACATCTACAGCGGCCTGGAACGCAGCATTGGAGAGGATTGCGGCGAGGCGGTGAAGCGGATCACGCGGCAGGCGAGCCTCCGCATCGCCCGGTTCGCCTTCGAGTATGCCGCACGCAACGGCCGCCGACGCGTGACCGCCATCCACAAGGCGAATGTCCTGCACAAGACCGACGGTCTGTTCCTGCAATGCGTCCGCGAAGTGGCCGCCCTCTGGCCCGGCATCGCCTGCGACGACCGGATGGTGGACGCCACCTGCTACGCGATGGTGAAAGACCCTTCGGCCTTCGACGTGCTCGTGCTGCCGAACCAGTACGGCGACATCCTTTCGGACCTCGCCGCCGGACTCGCCGGCAGCCTCGGCCTGGCGCCAGGCGCCAACTTCGGCGAGAAAACGGCGATGTTTGAAGCGGCCCACGGCGCCGCGCCGGACATCGCGGGCAAGGGCATCGCCAACCCGATCAGCCTCATCCTCTCCGGGGCCCTGCTTCTCGACCATCTGGGGGAAAAGGAGGCGGCCGACCGCATCCGGCTTGCTGTCGAGCGCGTCCTCGCCGAGGCCAGCGTGTTGACGCCTGATCTGGGCGGCTCCGCCACCACCCGGCAGCTCACCGAGGCCATCTGCCTCGCCTGCGAAAAGGTGACCGTATGACGCTCGAGGGAGTCATCGACACGCACGTGCACGCCGGGCCGGACGTGCGGCCGCGCAAGAGCACTGCCTGGGAGCTGGCGCGCGCCGCGCGCGAGGCCGGCATGCGGGCCATCGTGCTGAAGAACCACCACTGTTCCACCGTGCCTCTGGCCGCCGCGCTCACCGAGGCGCTGCCCGGCATTCGCGTCTTCGGAGGCCTCGTGCTGAACCATGCCGTAGGCGGCTTCAATGTCGAGGCCGTCGACGCGGCTCTCCGCATGGGAGCCGCCGAAATCTGGATGCCGACGCTGTCGGCGGAAAACGAGTGCGCCTGGCGCGGCCGCCCCGGCGACGGGTTGCAGGCCCTGGACGATGACGGCCGGCCCCGCAAGGACCTTGTCGCCATCATTCGCCGCATCGCCCGCTCCGGCGCCGTGCTCGGCACCGGGCACCTCTCGGTCCGGGAAACCGCCGCCGTGGTCGCGCTCGCCCGCGAGGAGGGCGTGCGCAGCATTCTGGTCACGCACCCCGAGATCGACTTCATCGCCATGGATCCGGAGGTGCAATGCGCGCTCCGCGGACCGGGGCTCTTCTTCGAACGCTGCTTTTGCCGCGCCGGGTTCCGGCGCGACTGGGCCGGGCTTGCCGCCGACATCCGCCTCGTCGGCGCCGAGTCGACCGTGCTGGCCACCGACCTCGGCCAGCCGGACAACCCGCACCCGGTCGAAGGACTGGAAATCATCGCCGCGCGGCTGGCCGAACACGGCATCCCGGAAGGATCTCTTCGGCGCATGATGGTCGAAAACCCCGCCATCGCGCTCGGACTGGACTAGGCCATGCACCTCGCGCTGATCCATACGTCGCCGGCCGCCATCGCACCGCTCATCCGCTATTACGCTGAGCGCGAGCCCGAATGGAAGCTGACGAATCTTCTCGACGATGGCCTTCTGCGATTCTTTCGCGAGCGCCGTGAGGACGACGCCGAGGCGGCGCTGGCAAGCCTTGTCGACCGCGCGGCCGGCTACGGCGCCCGCGCCGCCCTCCTCACCTGCTCGGCGGTGAGCCTTGCGTTGCTGGCCCGCTTGCAGGCGCGCTCGCCCGTTCCGCTGGTCAAGATCGACGTGCCCATGGCGCGGGCCGCGGTCTCGCAGGCGCGCCGCATCGGCGTTCTGATTTCCTTCGCGCCCACGCTGCAGCCGACGGTTTCGCTGCTCGAAGAGACGGCCGCATCTCTCGGCCGCCAGGTAGAACTATTGCCGCACCTGTGCGACGGAGCCTACGAGGCGCTGCTGGCCGGAGACACCGCCACGCACGACCGCATCCTGCAATCCGGCGCCGAAGAATTGGCCGCCCGGCCGGTGGAGGCCATCGTTCTCGCGCAAGTCTCCATGGCCCATCTGCGCGACAGTCTCGCCGGGGCGCTGTCGCTGCCCGTGTTCTCGAGCCTCGAAACCAGCCACGCTGCCGTCCGGGAGGCCCTCGGACTATGATGCGGCTCTGTTATACGGTAGCCACGCCCGAGTGCGAGGACCCGGCGATGCTTGCGCTTCGCGGACCGCTGGAGCAAAGTTTCGCGCTCCTTGCCGGAGCAGGCTACGCGGCGGCGGAGCTGATGGTGCGGGATCCCGAGCAGCTCGACGCGAAGGAGATTCGTCGCCTGGCTTCCGACGCGGGCCTCGCCCTGCCCGCCGTCAGCACGGGACAGCTGCGGAAGGAGCGAGGCCTTCAGTTGTGCGCGCTTGACCCGGCCGCGCGCCGCGCGGCAGTGGAGGCGCTGCTTCGCGTCATCAACTTCGCCGCCGCCATTGGCGCGGGCTTGGTCAACATCGGCACGTTGCGCGGGCAACTGCCCGCCGGCCCGGAGCGCGCAGCGTCGCGCGAGGCGGCCGTCGAGGCGCTCGCCCAGGCATTGGCTCACGCGGCATCCGCCGGGATCACCATTGCGCTCGAACCCCAGTGCCGCTACGTCAGCAACTGGCTCAACACCGTTGCCGAGACCCGCGAATTTCTGGATCGCTTCTCCGGACCGCGCCCGCGGCTGGTCTTCGATTGCTACCACGCGTTGCTCGAAGAGCGTTCCCTCGCCGCAGCGCTGATTCGCGCGTTCCCCCACGTGGCCTGGGTCCAGCTTTCCGACAGCCACCGGGGCGCGCCCGGCTCGGCCCAGTTGCCCTTCGGCGAGTTGATTCGCGTTCTCCGCGCGCTCGGCTATGAAGGCTATCTCTCCGTCGAGTGCCTGCCCTCGCCGGACCCGGCCAAGGCAGTGCATGCGGCCCAACGTCATCTGAAGCCATTTCTGGAGGAAATCGACTGATGTTCCGAACCCTTCTTTTTCTCGCACTTCTTCTCGCTGCTGCCGCGCCGGGGCTGCCAGCGATCGAAATTGCCACCGGCAAAATGCTCGGCCCCAGGTATGACCAGCGGGCTTTTTACGTCCGCGAGCCGGGCGGCCAGTGGCAGAAAACCTACACCGGGCCGCAATACCGCCCGGAGGCCGCCGGGCGGCTCATGAACCTGCGCATCGCCCAGGCGCTGTTCCACGACGAATGGCTCACTGAGGGCACAGTGGATCCCGACCAGAACACGGACCGCGTCATCGCGGCCCTGGACACCTACCGCCGTCATGGCATTCTCGCCATCAACGCGAGCCTGCAGTGCGGCAACCCCGGCTACAACCGCGAGGTGCCGGTAATCAAACGCGTGAACGCGGCCAAGGCCGGCCCGGGCAAGGGATTCCTCTGCAGCGCTTTCCTGCCAGACGGCACGATGAAACCGGCCTGGCAGCAGCGCCTCCTGCGTCTGGCGCGCGCTCTGGACGAGCGCGGCATGATCCTCGACCTGATGTACTTCTACCAGTCGCAGGACGAGGTTCTCAAAGACCCGCAGGCCATCCGCAACGCCGTCCGAAACGCCACCGACTTTCTGATCGACAACAACCTGCGCAACGTGATCATCGAAATCGCCAACGAGCAGGACGTCCGCGGCTGGGACCACGAGCTTTACATCGAACGCGACATGGGCGAGCTGATGGAGATCGCCCGCGAGCGCTTCCTCCTCAAGAACGCCGCCTTCCGCCTGCCGATTTCCGCTTCCTCCGGCCCGTCCATGAAACTGTTCGACAGCACCACCGTGCACGCCGACCTCACCATCATCCACGGCAACAACCGGCGCATCGACGAGAAATACAGCAGGACGAAGGCGCTGTACGGCCATCCGCTGGCGCCCGGGCCGATTCTCATGAACGAGGACGACAACGGCCGCGAGACCAGCGAGGAGAACCTCCGCAACGAGCTGGCCAGTTGCGACGCCGTGTGGGACGGGGGAGGAAGCTGGGGCTACATGCCGTGGCGCCAGACCCAGATGTACCCGTTCCGCTATTACGACCCGGCGGGCGACTCGCAGGACGAGCGCTACTTCCGCGCCGTGCTCGAACATATCCGGAAGAAAGTGTTTCGTTGACCCATGCCTGCCGGTCCGCTGCGCTTCGCCGCCATCGCCGACGACTACACCGGCGCATCCGACCTCGCCGGGATGCTCCACCTGGCCGGCGTTCCTGCCGTGCAGGTCTTCGGCGTCCCCGAGGAGCTGGAGGCGGAGGCTGTGGCGCCCGGCGGCGCGGTGGTCGCGGCTCTCAAGACGCGCTCCGCGCCGCCCGAAACAGCGGTCGATCTCTCCCTGCGCACCCTTCGCCAACTGCAAAGACTCGCGCCCCGGCAGGTGCAGTTCAAATATTGCTCCACCTTCGATTCGACGCCGCGCGGCAACATCGGCCCGGTCGCCGAGGCGCTGCTCGACGCCATGGGCGTGGCCTGCACGGTGGCAGTGCCCGCCCTGCCGGTCAACGGCCGCACGCAGTATCTCGGACACCTCTTCGTCGAAGGGCGCCTGCTCGCCGAATCGCCTCTCCGCGATCATCCATTGAATCCTATGACGGATTCAAACCTGGTTCGCTGGTTGTCCGCCCAGACGGCCGTTGGCGTCGGACTCGTGCCATTGCCCGTCGTGCTGGCCGGCCCCGCGGCGATTCAGCAGGCCATGCTGAGGCTCGAAAAAGAGGGCGTCCGCATTGCCCTTGTCGATGCGGTAACGGACGAAAACCTGGACGCCATCGCCGCGGCCGTCGCGGATATGCCTCTGATTACCGGCGGCAGCGGCATCACTCACGCGCTCGCGCGCCTGTGGCAGCGCCAAGGCGGCTTCGATACCCGCCCTGCAACGCCCCGGCTGCCGCGCAGCAGGGGTGTGCTCATCCTCGCCGGGAGCTGCTCGGCCGCGACGCTACAGCAACTCGACCGCTGGGAGGCTGCGGGGAACGCCGTGCTGCGCGTTTCCGGGCCGGAGCAAGTCGCCTCGGCGCCGGGCTTTGTCCGCGAGGCAATCGCCCGCACGGGCGTCGCCACCGTCGCCTCTTCCGCCGCGCCCGGAAGCCGCAACACCAACCCTGACGCCGCCCGCGCGTTCGAACACGCCTTCGGCGAACTCGCCGCGCAGCTTGTGCGGGAAGGCGCGGCGGGCGACATCATCGTCGCTGGCGGCGAGACCTCCGGCGCCGTGGTGGACGCGCTGGCTGTCAAGGCCGCCCGCGTCGTGGGTCTGGTCGCACCCGGCGTTCCATCTCTGGTCACCCTGGATCAGCGCCGCCTCTGGCTGGTGCTCAAGTCAGGCAATTTCGGGGGGCCGGATTTCTTTGCCGACGCCCTTCGCCACCGCGAGAAATTATGCAATTGAACGAACTGCTCCAGGAGCTTTGCTGCGTTGCCTCGTCGTTTCATGCGCGCGGCTACGCCTTCGGCTCCACCGGCAATCTCAGCATCCGTTGCGGCGAACAGATCTGGATCTCTCCTACAGGCGCCTCTCTGCGCGACCTGAGTCCGGGGGCGTTGGCCTGCATCGACGCCGATGGCCGCCGCTTGAACGACAACCGCCCTTCCAAGGAGTACCCGTTTCATCTGGCCGCCTACCGCGCCGCCGGCGACCGCGCCAACGCGATTGTCCACCTGCACTCGACCCACGCTGTCGCGCTTTCCTGTCTCAAGGAGCTTGACCCGCTCGAGCCTCTGCCGGTGTTCACGCCGTACTACCTGATGCGCGTCGCCCCGCTGGCGGTGATCGACTATTTCACCCCGGGCTCGAACGAGCTGGCAGCCGCCATCGGCCGCGCTGCCTCGGCACACGACTGCCTCCTGCTGCGGAATCACGGCCTGGTCTGCCTGGGCGGGAGTCTCGCGGAAGCCGTCGATCGCGCCGAAGAACTGGAGGAAACCGCGCGCCTCTTTTTCCTGCTCCGCGGCGAAAAGGTGCGGTTCCTGACTTCGTCCGAACGTGCGGAGATCGCCCGCGCCTTTCCGCGCCGCTGACAGGCGGCCGGAGCCAGCCGCCGCATCTCAGGCAGAGATGCCACGCCCCCGGGACCCGAGACTGTTGCGGCTGGTCCCCGCTTTCTTCCGGGGCCGCCCGCCCCTTCACGATGCACAAACAAAATGCAAGCGGAATGTCACGGATTGCATAACAGGTCGCTTCAGGCCACCCGGTCGGTTAGAATGCGAAATATGGGCCGCAAGTCCCCCAGCCGCAGCAGCCGCAGCGCCCGCAAAGCGGATGAGTCCGCCGCAGGCGCACACAAACTGTCGGCGAAGGACCGGGCCTATCAGGCCATCAAAGCCGACATTCTGACAAATCGCCTCCGGCCCGGCGACCCCGTCCCCGTGGAGAAGTATGTCCGCGATCTCCGCCTGAGCCGGACGCCCGTGCGGGAAGCGACGCTGCAACTGCAACGCGAGGGCCTCATCGACATCCACCCGCGGCTCGGCACCTTCGTCTCCTACCTCGACCTGAGGAAGATCCGCGATATGTACCGCGTTCGCAGGCTTCTGGAGGGCGAGGCGGCGCGCGAGGCCGCAACCCGCGCGCCCGTGGAAGCGCTCGAGCAGTTGCGCCGGGATCTGGCCGCGTTTTCCGAAACCGGCGAACTCGACACCAGGGGCATGTCCGAAACCGGCAAGCGGGTCCATCAGATCATCGTGGAGCACTGCGGCAACGAGGTTCTGCGCTCGATGATCCTTTCCATGCAGGATCATTTCGCCCGCTTCCGCAGCCTCTCGGTCGCGCTCCCCGAGAAGGTTCTCTCCTCGCACCACGAGCATCTGGCGATCGTCGACAGCCTCATCGCCCGGGACGGGGACCGCGCCGCGGCGCTGGTCCACGAGCACTTTGATCACGCCTGCAAGTTCCTGCTGGACAGCCTGCTGCATGGCCCGGCAGCGGGGGATTCGCGGGTGACCGTCGCTTCCTGACGGCGGGGCTTTGACAGCATTCTTGCATATCAGTAGAATGCTAGTGTCATGCAAAAGCTCGCCGCGCTTGTGCTCTTCGCCTGCGTGCTGGCCGCGCAGACGCCGCCCGATCAGATCCACCTCGCCTGGACGCGCGATCCCTCGACGACCGTCACCGTTGTGTGGCGAACTCTCGATACTGCCGTTCCTTCCGCTGTCGAATATCGCAGGCAGGGAGAGAATCGGTGGCGCCGCGCCATCGGAGGCCCGCGCCCGAGCGGGACGGAGGGCCGGCTGCATGAAGCACTCGTGCAGGGGCTTGAACCCGGCTCTCGCTACGAGTACCGGGTGGCGGGTCCGCAGGGCATCTGGAGCAACGTCTACTCCTTTCTGACGGCGCCCCGGCCCGGAGGCGCGTTTGAGGCCGTCTTCCTCGCCGACACGGGGCTCGACGGAAGGCTCGACGGACTCTCCACCGGCACCCGCGAGGTCGTCGACGCAGTGGCGCAATGCGACCCCACGGTGATTCTCTGGGGCGGCGACGGGGCCTACTTCGACACCGACAAGCGCTTTGGCACGCTGGACAAGACCATCGACTCCTGGTTCAACATGGTGATGCCGTTCGCCGTGAAGGCGCCAATGATGCCCACCTACGGCAACCACGAGATCTTCCTGAAAGAAGGCTATCTGTTCTGGGCAGACCGCTTCCCGACGCCCGAGGGGCTGGACAACCGGCGCTATTACTCCTTCAATGTGGGCGACGCGCATTTCGTGTCGATGCTGGCCGCCGATTCGGAGAAGGGCGCGCTGCCGGAGACCGTCCTGCGCTGGATCGACGCCGATCTGGAAAAGGCGCGCAAAGCCGGCAGGAAGTGGCTGGTGCCGTATCTGCACGTGGCGCCTTTTTCGGACGGATCCAACCACCCGTCCAACCTGGATTACCGGAGACAACTGGGCCCCATCTTTGAAAGGCACGGCGTGCGCCTTGTGCTGTCGGCCCACGACCAGTCTTACGAGAGGACCTTCCCGCTGCGCGGCGTGCCGGACAGGATCGAAATCACCAGCCACGCCCGGGATTGCTACCGCGCGGGCGACGGCACGGTCTACCTGAAAGTCGGGCCCGGCGGCAAACAGAGCAACATCAACCGCGGCTTCGCCGAATTCAAAACCAACCCTCCGCCGCCGCACACGGCGTTCCGCGACAACACCGCCCATCATTTCGCGAGGCTGTTCTTCGAGCCCGAGAGAGTCCGCGTCCAGATCGTCGCCGTGCTGCGAGGCAAACCTGCCTGGGTCAGGACGAATTCACCTACACCCTGGGCTCGTGCGCCGCGCGCTAGAGCAAGTCCCTCCCGAAGCGGCGGTGTTATCGAAGGAGCACACGAAGACCATGCTTTACACTCTTCAACTCGCTGTCCTGTTGCCGGGTCTGGCGCTGGCCGCGGCCGCCGGCGGGCCGTCCGTGTGCGTGGTGGACGAAGACTTCGCCTCCGGACGGACTGCTGCCTCAAGACCCCGCGACCCCGGCGCATTCACTCCCGAAGGCTGGATGGCGAACACCACGGCGTCGCAGCTCAAATACGACCTCGGGAGGCACTACCGGAAGGGGCTGGTCGAGATCGAGGTCCGGGGACCGCTGGAGCAGCAGCAGAAACATGCTCTTTTTTCGGCCTGGAACGAAGAAGCCGCCTCCGACGGCGACCGCAAGACGCAGGGCTTCTTTCAGCTCCGGCTCATGCACGGCGGGATGATGCTGCGACTCACCTACAGGCCCGGCGGGCGCAGCTTCGAGGGCGAGGTTGCGCCGCTCGAGTGGGAAGACAAGTGGTACCGGATCGAAGGGACATGGGACACGGCAAGAGGCGAGTCCACGCTCAAACGCGACGGCGTGTTGCTGAAATCCGGCAAATTCAATGCGCCGTTTGAAGGTTTTCGGTGGGTCTTCATCGGCACGGACAATTACCAGAATTTCCGGGCGATCCCGGGCGTGGTGTACCGTCGGCTCAAAGTTTGCGTGAGCGATTGATCCGGGCAGGCCTGTGTTGCGACTGAAGGCGAGAAGCGCTCGCTGCGGCGCTGCCGGATCCCGATGCGGCGTTTCGGCGCGGATCCGCAACCGTCAGGGCTTTGGCCTCGCGCCCGGAGCCGGGTATCGCCTCGCCGTGTCGTCCAGCACCAGCACCCAGTCGTTGCCGCGGCTTGCAACCCCGGGAGGCGTGAAGGTCTGAACCCCGGCATTGGCGTACTCGCCGATGCGCGTGGCCTCTCCGGTGCGCGGGTCAAACCACCACGCGGTCACGCGCTCCCCCGAGATTTTCCCGAGCGCCACAGTCAGCGGCTTGCCAAAGGACGAATAAATGAAGGCGTAATCGGCCCCCCGCGTGGCGGTCGAGTATTCCGGTCCGGAGGGGTTTTCCGAGACGATAAGACTCTGGTCCGGCACGCGCGCCGTCATGGGCCGCGACTCCATCAGATGGCGCACATGCATCATGTCCCAGGCGCCGGGCAGGTCCAGCAGGTCATACCAGTAGACCGAGCTCCCTGTACGGGACGGCCGGCCCGGGGCGTGCATGTTCCAGATCCCTTGCGCGCCGTAGGTGGTGCCATGCGCGCCGGCAAACAGGCCCCAGTAAGCGGCCTGCCGCACGTCGAAGGCCTCGATCAGGCGGTCGCCCTCGCGACCGCTCGAAGGCACCGACTCGTAGCGCGGCTCCGAGTCCATCGCGGGCTTGACAGGATACAAGGCGTAATCGGCGGCGATCGTCTCGTAGTTCCTGCGGTAGCGGACATGGCCCGACTGGTACATGTTGAAATCGAGCCAAGGCTCGTTGTGAAACCACTCCGAGGAACGGCGCCCCCCGCGGGGGTGGAAGCTGACCAGGTGGCGCCAGTCGCCTTGCCGCAGGCCGCGCCCCATCGCGCACCAGATAGCGTGGCTCGAGGGGCTGTCCGCCGTCCAGTCGCCGCCGACGATCCAGATGATGTTGGGGCGGTTCCGGTACCGCTCCCCGAGCCAGCGGCCGTAAGCTTCCGCGTTCGCCGGCGTAAAAATCTGCGGGCCCGCGCCGGGGTGCTCGCCGGAAACTTTATCCCCCCATGTTGGCAGCAGGCCGATGTACAGGCCTTTCTGCGCCGCTTTGTCGATCACCCAGTCGACGTGCTCGAAGTATTTTTCGTTCGGGCGGCCCGGGTCGTTTTCGATCAGCGGCGTGTGCCCGTAAGGATTCGGCGCGCGCAGCCCGTCCAGTTCCGCCAGCACCACCGCCTGAATGACTGTAAAGCCCTTGGCACGGCGGTTCTCCAGATACTTTTCGGCTTCTTCGCGGTTCAGGCGGTGAAAGAGCTCCCACGCAGTGTCGCCGAGATAGAAGAACGGCGTGCCGTCCTTGTGGACCAGGAACCGGCGGTTGTCCGACACGCGAAGATCGCCGTGCGAGAAATCCACCGACGGCCCCGGGCGCGGCGTTTCGGCGGCGAGCGCCAGCGCCAGCAGGGGCAGGAGCGAAACGAATCGACTCATGAAGCACCTCGATTGGGAATAGAACCGGGAGTCTCTTGATCTGAGACGGCAACGGGATGCCGCAGGCCAGGCGCCCCGGTTTGACGTAACCAGCCCCGTGCCGGGATTCTTGCCCGGAAAGACTGGGACCGGAACCTTCCTTGGCGGCCGCCGCAGGGGTGAAAAACGGCGGTCGCCAAGGGGGCCCGGCCCATGGTTCAACCGCAGCCTCAAACAGTGCCTGGCAGGCAGACGACACTGGCCTACCAGATGAATTTGGCCGCGAGTTGTATGTTGCGCGTGCCGCTCCCGCCGGTGATCCGGCCCACGTTGCCGCTCTGGAGGCTGGTGTCCGGAGAGCCGAGATTGAAGTGGTTGAAGGCGCTGAAGGCCTCCGCGCGCAACTGGAAGTTGAAGCGTTGATCCGGCCCGAAATACGTGTTCTTCATCAGGGCCAGGTCGGTGATGTTGGTGCCCGGCGCTCTCACGTCGGGAAGCGTGCGCGAAAGGTTGCCGATGGTGAACGCCGGCGGCTGCGAGAAGACCGAGAAGTCGAACCACTTGGCCATTTTCTCGTCTTTCGACTTGCCGCTGTGGTCGATGAAGGCGCTCGTGCCGTTGTTGTTCGGCCGCTGGCTCGCCGTGAAGATGTTGGTGTTGTTGGTGACGCCGCCGATGATGAGAGGCAGGCCCGTCTGCAACGTGGTGATGCCGCTGACCTGCCAGCCCTTCACCATCAGGTCCGCCCAGCCGGGAAGGTTTTTCAACAGCGCGCGGTTCCGGCCGAACGGCAGTTCGTAGATGTAGCTGATGACGGCGCGCTGGGAGATGTCGAAGGAAGACAGCGACCGCTCGTTCCTCCAGTTGAAGAGGTCGACGTGCGTCCCGGCGACCGGGCCGAGGAAGTTCACGGCCGAGGAACAGTCGTCGATCAGTTTGCTCGCAGTGTAAGCAAACAGCACCGTCAGCCCCTTGCTGAAGCGCTTGTCCGCGCGGATGGTCATGCCGTGGTAGATGGAATAGCCGTTGGGCTTGCGGAACGATTGCACGCTCGTGTAGTGCGGGTAGGGCCGCAGCAACTGGCCCCGGGAGACCCTCGGCTGGGCCAGCGGGCCTGTCCTGTACGGGATCTTCCCGTAGAACGGGTTGTCCACCTGTTCCTGCAACGCCACGCCGAAGGCCATGAAGGGGGCGGGAAGCTGGTTGTACTGGCGCGGCGCTTCCCCGTCCACCAGACCCAGGCTGTGATTGCCGAGGTAGCCGATCTCGACCACCATGTCGCCGGGGAAGGCGCGTTGCAGGCTCAGGTTCCACTGCTGGACGTAAGGATTCCTGTAGGCGTCGAAGAAGTCTCCGATTTCAATGCCCAGGTTCGTGCTCGCTCCCAGATCGCGTCCGGTGGGCAGGTTGAAACCGTTGGGGAACGGATTGCGCAGGTAGGTGTTGATCGTGCGCATGTTGTCGAATGTGAAGTCGGCGTCGGAGTTGCTGGAGAAGCCCGTGGTGCCGGAAGCGCCGGTCGGACCCGCCGCCTGCATCGCCGACGGGGCGAAGGCGATGCCGTAGGCGCCGCGCAGGACCATGTTGCGCGCGAAGTTGTAGGCGAAGCCGAAGCGCGGGCCCCAGTTGTTGCCGTCCGTCGGCGTCTGGCGGCGGCGGTTCGGAGTCGTGAAGCCCATCTGCCCTCTCAGATCGCCGCAGTTCAGGCACGCCGAGGCGGGAATGGCGCCTTGCAGCGGCGAGGGAGCGTTGATGTCGAAGAACGATTGCTGGTCGTACCGCTCGGTCCGCGGCAGGTCCACGTCGTAGCGAAGGCCCAGATTCAGCGTCAGCTTCGACGTCACCTTCCAGTCGTCCTGGATGTAGCCGGCAAAGTAGAAGCTGGTGGACGCGGCCGAGGGTTCATGCGTCAGGCGGCCGCTGGCGGCCAGCCCGAGCAGGAAGGATGAGAGTCCAGTGCCCTGCGTGCTGCTGGGGGTGTTGATCTCCCGCTGGGTCCAGCCGCGGTTGAAGCTGTAGATTCCGGATGGGCGCCCGTATTGCGAGTAGTTCAGCATGAGCACGCGGTATTCGCCGCCCCACTTGAAGTTGTGCCGGCGCGTGACCTTGCTCATGCTGCCGGTGAGGGAGTGGTTCATCGGATAGTTGAACATCCGCGTGTAGCCGGGCTGGCCGAGGCGCGTGATGGAGAGGTTGCTGCTCACCTCGACACCCGGAAATTCCAGCCCGCGCTGCGCGGCGACTTGCGCGTATTCCCGGCTGAAGCCCAGTTGCGTCAGGTCGATGCCGTCGGAGAAAGGCACGCGCCGGTAGGCAGTCCGGCTGAAGGCGTAGCGGAGGTTGGCGATAAGCCTCGGATTCAGAATGTAGGTGTGATCCATGGAGACCTGCACTTTGCGCTCCCTCCATGGGCCATCGCCGATGGAAGTGCCCGGCGTTCCGAATCCGTTGAACGGGGTTCCCTTGCCCCCGGCGAACGAGAGCCGCAGCCACATGCGCCACTTCTCGGTCCAGTTGTGGTCCCAGCGCGTGCTTTGCCGCCAGTAATCGTTCGTGGCCGGTCCGCTGCTGATGAAGTTGTCCTGTTGGGTGTAGACGTTGAGCGGCGTGGTGTTGGGCTTGGGCCAGAAGGTGGCGAGCTTTCGCGCCACCGGGTCGATCCGGTTGTCGGGGATGCGGTTGCCCGGGAACGGATCGCGAATCCATTGCGACGGGTTGGCCGGGTTTTGCCGCACGGTGACGGGGTCGTAGATGGTAATCAGCGACGTGCCTGAGCTGTTGCGAAGGTTGGAGAAGTCCCCGGCCAGCCACTCCGGCAGCGGCACGGTAGCCGTGGCGTTCGACGTGCTGTGGTTGGTGATGCCTTCGTAGTCGGTGAAGAAGAACGACTTGTTGCGGCCGTCGATCACTTTCGGAATCATGACCGGCCCGCCCGCGGTGAAGCCGAACTGGTTGATGTTGGCGCCGGTGCGCTTGCGGCCCTGGCGGTTGTTGACGAAACCATTGGCGTTGAGCACCGGGTTTCGCCAGAACTCATACATCGTGCCGTGAAGCTCGTTGGAGCCCGATTTGGTCACCACATTGATGACGCCGCCCGAAAACCGGCCATACTCGGCGGCGAGCGCATTGACCTGCACGCTGAACTCCTGCACGGAGTCCACCTGCGGGTCGTAAATGCGGCTGTTGATGCCGACGTTGTTTTCCGGCGCAATGTTGGTGGCGCCATCGATCTGGATCTCGCTGGTGGCGTTGCGGCCTCCGCCCATGCCCGGCGTGGCGCCCCCGCCTGTCGGGTTGACGCCGGGCGTGAGGTTGGCCAAGGCAATCACGTTGCGGCCCAGCAGCGGCAGATCCAGAATCCGCTTGGTGTCGACAACTTGTCCAATAGAGGATGTGTTGACATCCACCACCGGCGGCGCCGCCTCCACTTTCACCTCCTGCGTGACCGCGCCGAGGGAAAGGGTCAGATCGACGGAGCGGTTCTGGGCCACCTCCAGCCGCACATTTTCCTGCCTCAATATCTGAAATCCGGCCGCTTCGACCGTGATCTGGTAGATGCCGGGCAGCAGGAACGATTGGACATACCTGCCGGACTCGTCCGTTGTGATGACGCGGGACTCGCCCGTGTTGGCGTTGGTGATGGTGACTTTCGCCGCGGGAACGACCGCCCCCGTGGGGTCTTTCACGATTCCCTGAAGCGTGGCGGTCGGCGTCTGCGCCAACAGGCCGCCTAGCGACAAGGCTAGCGTGAGCGTCAGGCTCAGGATGCGTGGCATGGTTGGACTCCCTTGCGTGCGTTGTTGCTGCATGACTGGAATTCTAGTAGAATATCAGCACCATGTCAATGGCTTTGTCATATTCGGCCGAATCCAGCCGGGACCGGCCGCCGTGCGACCTGCTCCCGTCCTGCTTGCCCTGCCGCGCAACTGCCGGAGAGGCCCGCCCCAAGCCGCCCGGGCGGAATGCGATGATTCGGGAAACGCCATGAAAGCGGAAGGATCTTCGCGGCGCCGTCCTTTTCGGGGCGCCCTGTTCGGCTGCGGGATGATCTCCGAGTACCACCTCCGCGCCTGGGCCCGGATCCCCGAAGTGCAGATCGTCGCGCTCGGCAACCGCACCGTGGAGAAGGCGGAACAACGCCGCCGGGAATTTTGCCCCGCCGCAGCGGTTTACGGGTCCCTGCCCGAATTGCTCGAGCGGGAGCGGCCCGATTTTGTCGACATCCTGTCAGCTCCGGAGGCGCATGAAGAGCACTGCCGGCAGGCGGCGGAAGCGGGTGCGGCGGTGATCTGCCAGAAGCCGCTGGCGCCGGATTGGGAGACGGCAGTGCGTCTGGCCGGGTTGCTTTCAGCTCCGGGCGTTCTGGCCGCGGTGCATGAGAACCACCGCTTCCGTCCGTGGTTCCTGCGCGTGCTCGAAGCCCGCGACAGCGGCCTGCTGGGCCGCGTGCGGTTCCTGCGTATCGAGCACTTCAACGCCACCTCGCCCGCCGAGCCCTACAAGCTGGCCGCGCCGACCGGCGTGTGGCTCGAGTACGGTAGCCACCTGGTGGACATGATGCGGGCGCTGCTCGGCGAGCCTTCCGGCGTGCTGGCGCAGGGCCATCGCGTGAGCCGGTCCGTGGCGGGCGAGAGTCTGGTGGCTGCGCAATACCAGTTCGACGGGGCGACGGCCAGCATTGAAGTCGGGTGGAAGGAATCGGCGCTGACGCAGGGCAGCCTCCTGGCGATCGGCGACGAGGGCGAGGCTTGGTTTGAGGGCACGCTGACACGCGGGGGCGCAACGAGATTTCGCCTCGTTCACGGGCGGTCCGTCGTTCTCGACGAAACGCGCGACGCCATGGCCGATTACAACGAAAGCTTCTATCTGCTGCAGAAGGAGTTCACTGCCGCGCTGGCGGGTACGGGTTCGATCACGCAGACGCCGGCGGAACACCTGGCCACGCTGCGTGCCGTGTTTGCGGCATACCGGTCGATGGAGTCGGGTTCGCTTGTGGCGATTTAGATGCCGGAGAAGCGGACCTGCGGCGAGTGCTGTCGCTCAGCGCCGGATAATTTCAATGCGCGCTCCCGCCGCAAGATTTCGGTGGAAACGAGTTCGCTGCAGAAGCTGTCCCGAACGAATCGGTCGTCGTTCGGGCGTGGTGCAGCGGTGCGGAGGCGGGCGGCAGGGGGGTCGGCCGGCCGCGGCCCAGCGAGGCGGCGTCGCGCAGCGGCTGGAAGCTCTGGCAGGGGTTTTCGATCTCGAGACCCAGCTCGCGGCGCAGGAAATTGAACCAGCGCCGCACGACACCCAGCTCGAAGTTCACCGTCGCCGGTCGCACCTTGCGGCCGGGCCCCTTCTGGCCGGCCGGCTCTTCGACGCGCGCCAGCTTGTAGGCTTCGATGTCGGCGCGCGTAATGGCCTCGACAAACTGCCGGCGCCCCAGCAGGCGCTGGAAATGCTCAAGCATGGCCCGATACCGTTCCACCGTCTTCGGCTTGTCGGGCGAGTGGATCCGCACGTGCGCAAGGAACTGCTCCACGGCGACCGCAATGGGCGTGCCCGGGCGCATCCACGGCCCGGGCCCGGGCCATTGTGGCCAAGCGCCATAGCCGGCCGCTGCAGGCTGTGGCGGCCAGCCAGCAACGGTCGCGTACGAAGGAGGGTTCAAAACACCTCTCTGCGAGGGGCCTTGAGCCGGAGGTTGCCAGGCCACTCCCTGTTGGAACGCCGCTCCCGCCCCGGAGCTGTGTTCGAGAGCCGGTGCGCCCGCAGCGCCCGTCGGCGCGTCCGGCTCGCTGCCGAGCACGACCTGGCCGGCCAGTTCGAGCTGTTTGCGGCGCACGGCGTGGAGCACCTCAGCGGGCGTCTGTCCGGCGCTTATGCGCCGTCGCTGCGGCCCCTCCCACCACTCGATCAGATAGCGGCCGGGACGCGGGTCCCAGACCCAGCTGTTGCCCTTGCGGGGCAGCGAGACGAACTGCCAGCGGCCGGGGCCCAAGCGGATTTTCTTGACGACGCGAACGCGCTTGCGAACCTCCCTCGAGTGCTATCCGCTGGCGTCGATTTTCTCGTTTTTACAGACACCCCGAGCAGAAGCGCATCCGCAAGTGACTGGGAAAGGGCGTTTTTACTACGGCGTGGCGGAGAGGGCGGGATTCGGCTGGCTGATTCTTGTAAGATGTTGCCAGGGAGCGACTTACAAGACAACATTTTCGGGCTCAATTGTTTGGATCGTGGACAATTTTCTCTCGAGTGCCCGATTTTGGCCTGTTCCGGACATCGAAATCGACACCACCCGACACCAAAAAACGCGTAAGTACCCGAGGATCAATGGGTTCGAAAAAGACGTACTCAGCCGTTGAGTTGCATTTATCAGATGCCCCACCGTGCCTTCTGCCCGTTCTCATCTTCTCCCGCTCTCCCGCAGCACGTGCTGCGACGGGCGGTGTCCCACGCGTAGTTGAAAGTTGAGGCGGCGGTTCTCCCTGATTCTGAATCGAATCGGGGTGAACAAACCTCGAAAAGGAGAACCGCCTTGAGACGAAGCTATCACACGATCCACAAGCAACGGAAGGCAGGCGAGCGCGAACTCGCCGCGTTTTTGTTGCGCAACGGCCAGGCGCTTTTGCCGATGCTGGAACTCATCGAGCAGAGCCGGCTGGCGGTCGATGAGCGGATCGATGTCATGGGCCGGGCCTGCATCGAAGCCGTGCTGGCGCTGTCTGCCCGGCAAGTCGCCGGGCCGCCGCAGCAGGGCAAGGCGCGGCAAGGCGACATCGTCTGGCACGGCGCTCAGCCGGGCCGGGTTCGGCCAGCGCATGCTCGAGATCCTGTTGCAAGGCGTATCCACGCGGCGCTATCGGCGCGTGATTCCGGAGATGGCCGACACGGTGGGCGTGTCGAAATCGACGGTGAGCCGTGATAGTGATTGAGGCTTCCGAAGCGGCGGTGAAGCAGTTGATGGAACGCCGCCCTGACGAGCTGGGCTTGCTGATCATCTACATCGACGACATGCAATTTCAGGATCAGTGCGTGCTGGCGGCGGTGGGAGTGGATGTGGAGGGCCGCAAGCACGTGCTGGCTCTGCGCGAGGGATCGACCGAGAACGCGGAAGCGGCCAAGGATCTGCTCCGGCATCTGGTCGAGCACGGCGAGGATCCGGCGCAGCGCTGCTGGAAGGCCTGGAAGAGTGTTTTACCATCACCCGGCTGGACGTGCCGCCGTCACTCGATCGGTGTCGGGCGACCAGCAACATCGTGGACAATCCGCATTCCGGCGTGCGCGAGCGCACGCGCCGCGTCTGCCGGTGGCAGCCGGGCATGGCCGCGCGATGGTCGGCGGCAGCGTTTTTGGAAATCGAGAAGTCGTTCAGGAAAATTATGGGCTACCGGGACCTGTGGGCCCTGAAGGCGATCCTGGATGGATTGCAGCCAGCCACCGGGCAGGCGGTGGCGTAAACTGACAATGAACCGCCGCGCAACTTTCCACTGCCGATGGGACACCGTCAAAGGATTTTTCCCGCGCCCCCAGCTTCGGCTTGGCCCTGAAAAGGGTGCCCTTGGGGGCTCCCATTGCCTCCAAGGCCGAAAATCGCCGCCCGAAGAGCACCTCTCTTGACACTTCCCCCACTGCCTCAGCCTTGCATCCAGTTGGCTCCACCTCGGCTCCCCGGCTATCTAGCGGGCGTCAAGTCCAATGTGCTTCGGTCTCGGCTTCAGACGAACATGAGGCCTGGGCGTCCGGGAACTGTCGCTGCACGCTCGGGCAAAGAGGACAAACGAACAGCTTGCGAGCGGAGCCATGCTCTTGGTGATGGCGGTCCATCCGGCCCCGCCCTTGGGTTTGCACCAGCGGGATCGAGTTGGCCGCCCGATAGCAGGACCCGGCGAAGCGCCGACCGTCGACCAAGGTCTCCAGTAGCAAGGGCCGATAGCCATAGCGCCGCTGCTGTGCTGCCGCTTTCGCGCGGACAGGCGAAACCCAATCCGAAACCGTCCGGGCGCAAGGCAAGCGAGAAGTATGGCTGGCTCCACTGCCGCCCCTTTCCCCTCCAGGTAGACGAACGGACCGTGGTCCTCTGCCGGCGCGGTGTCCCGGCCGTGGGGGTCAGGTAGAACAGAATGCACCGAGCCGCACTATCGGGAACACATCGTGCGCCGCACCGTGGTGCGCGCTTTACCTCGGCTAGACACTGCTCCACTCCAACCCCTGACGATCCCCGTCGGCCTCGGCGCCCAACGCGGCGAGGCGGCCGCCAAAGGTGCGCTCTGGGTGTTCCAGGACGACCTCGCCCTCATGCCCGACGAGGGGAAGGTCATTAAACTGAAGCGCGAGCTTGTCGTCGGCTATCCGAGTACGCGGGTGTCCGACTCAACCTCGCCAAGACGCACTGGATGGCCGGTCGTCCCTTCGTGCCCTTGCTTAGGTCCAGTCCGACTCCCGATGCCTAATGGGCCTGTTCAACGCCGGCTGGCCGTGGAAATGCGACTACCTCATCCGCCGCCGGATCCTCGTCCCACTGACCAAACTCTGGATCTACGACTACAAGCGGATGCTAGTTAGAATTTTTCTGGTGATTGTTTGACACGGACGAACAATTGCCGTATCGTGTCTATCAAGGTGGGTCATAGACTTGGTAGTGCGGTTGTTCGAACGGGGCGAACAATGACCACAGAGAATCTAGTCCACACCGGTGCAGGAGTAGAGCTTGTCAGACGCCTCGCCAGCGAGGCGGATCGCGTCTTCACCACTGCCCGTGCCCGTGAACTGGCCCCTGCCGTTGGCCTGTCGCCGGGCTACCTGCGCCAGGCGCTCCATCACTTGGCCAAGTCGGGGTGGGTGGTCCGCTTGCGCAAGGGACTCTACGCCCTCTCCTCGACTGTCCCCGGCGTCACGCCCGCCCACGAATTCGAGATCGCCATGGCCCTGGTCGAACCAGCGGCCATCTCGCATTGGTCGGCCCTGCACTACCACGGCCTGACAGAGCAAACGCCGAGAAATGTGTTCGTCCTGACGACGACCGAGGCGTCGGTGCCGCGCATGCGGGGAGCTAAGGCCAGCCTGGGTCGCCAAGGTTTCCTCGTCGGCGACACGATCTACCGCTTCATCCAAGTGAAGCCGGAACGCTTCTTCGGTACCGAGAGGGTATGGGTCGGTGAGGCACGAGTGACGATCACGGATCCCGAGCGCACGTTGCTAGACGGACTGGCCATGCCGCAGCACTGCGGCGATTTCGCCGAGGTGCTCCACGCGTTCCAGGTGCGCGGCGCCCATCTGAATCTCAAGCGGATCATCGAGTACGCCCTGAAGCTGGACGCGGCCACGGCCAAGCGCCTGGGCTGGGTGCTCGAACACCAGGGCATCGATTCTTCCGAACTCGAACGCCTGGCCGCAGTTCCGATCAAGGGTTACCGCAAGCTCGATCCGACGGGTCCCCGCAAGGGACCATGCAACAGACGCTGGATGATCCAGGAGAACCTGCCCGGGAAGGTCAACGCATGAGGCCGCTTCGAACACGCCTTCAGGAAGCGCGTAAGCGGCTCGGAATTCCCTGGGAGGTTCTCGAGCGGGACTACCTGCTCTCCTGGGTTCTCGCCGGCATCGGGCAGGTCGATTCGCTCCGGGAAACACTCGTGTTCAAGGGCGGCACAGCGCTCAAGAAGTGCTACTTCGGCGACTACCGTTTCTCCGAGGATCTGGACTTCTCCGGTCTGGAGGGTTTGCCCGCTGGCGAGGCGATGGAGCGCGCCGTCCGGGAAGCCTGCGGGGCCGCCGCGAGATTACTGGACGAGTACGTCCCCGTGGAGATCGCCTGCGAACGGTACACGGAGCGGGACCCGCACCCCGGAGGTCAGGAGGCCTTCACGATCCGCGCGCGTTTCCCGTGGCAGAGGCCACCGCAGACGCGGGTCATGATCGAGACCGCAGTGGACGAGAAAATCCTCAAGCCTGCGCCGAAACGCAGGATCATCCATGAGTATGGCGAGCCCCTCGAAGCCGAGGTCCGGGTCTACGCGCTGGAGGAGATCGTTGCCGAGAAACTGCGCGCGATCCTCCAGCACGTCGAGAAGTTCGAAGAGCGGGGCTGGATCCGCTCGCGCGCCCGCGACTATTACGACCTGTGGCGCGTGCTGGCGACCTATAAGGACCGGATGGACCTCACCGACTTCGGGCGCTTCCTGGCCGAGAAATGCGCCGCACGGAACGTCTCCTTCGCGGGGCCACAGGACTTCTTCGACGATCGCATGCTCGCCTACGTCGAGAAGACCTGGGATCAGTGGCTCGGCCCGCTGGTGCCCGAGTTGCCCGCCTTCGCAACCGTGATCGGTGAGCTCCGCCCACAGATCGCGGCGCTCGTCCCTGCGGCTCAATAGCCGAGGCCTTTCCGTCTTAAAAGAAAACGCGCGGCTGATCCCGTTCAGACGCATTTCCACGAACGGTAGCGGGAGGCTTTGTCCGGGACGAGCTTTGAGGTCGGAGATTTTGCGACGCGGCCACATGCCGTACAGCCCGCTGGTCCTCTTCCGGGAGATCTGCCACAAGTCCGGCGTCGCGTGCGAGTACGAGGCCAGAGCGCGAACGTCGCCGAGAAGGTTTCCGTCTTCATGGAGAAGACTGACACGGGCGTACGGGTGATCGCCGGCCGCGTAAAATCTTGATTGTAAATTGAGGGCTTGGCAAGGGCCACCCGCTGCCAGTTCCAGTGGAAGTATCGCAACTCTCACGAAAGGAGCTGGACAGGGATGGCCAAAGACAGGACAGGCCGGGCGGAGCTCGCCGGCAAGCTGCTGGAGAGCGCGACAAGCGCGGAGGATCCGTTGCGAGCGATGGCCGAAATGATCGCCGATTTTCTGATGGAGGCGGAGGTGACCGCCCAGGTAGGCTCGGAGCCGCAGGAGCGGAGCGCGGAGCGGACGACGCACCGCAACGGATAACGCGGCCGGCGCCGGGACACGCGGCCGGGTACGCTGTCGCTGAAGGCTCTGAAGTTGAGGCATGGCGGCTAAGTGCCGAGCTTTATCGAGCATTGCAAGTGCAGCGAACAGGCATTGGTGAGCGTGATCCAGGAAGCAGTGGCACGCGGCGTGAGTACGCGGAAGATCGAAGCCGTGCTGGGGGAGTTGGGCATAGCGGGCGTCTCGGCAGGCCAGGTGAGCCAGCTTTGCGAGGCGCTGGACGAGAAGGTGCGCCAGTTCCGCGAGCGGCCCTTGGGCGAGATCCGCTATGTGTGGGTGGATGCGCTGTAGGAGAAGGTGCGCGAGGACGAGCGGGTCGAGTCGATGGCGGTGGTGATCGCCACGGGCGTGAACCTGCAGGGCCGTCGCGAAGTGCTCGGCCTGGACGTGATCCCCACGGAAAGTGAAGAGGGCTGGACGCAGTTCTTCCAGGGGCTGAGGGAGAGCGGTCTGGCCGGGGTGCGGCTGGTGGTTTCCGATGCGCACGGCGGCTTGAAGGCGGCGGTGCGGAAAGTGCTCAAAGCCGGGTGGCAACGCTGCAAGGTGCACTTCTGCCGCAACGTGCTGGTCCATGTCGCCAAGCGCAGCCAAGCCGAGGTGAGCGAGGCGATGAAGGCCGTGTTCGTGCAGCGGGACGAGAAGAGCGCGAAGGCGAAAGCGGCCGAGGTCGTGCGCCAGTTTCAAAGCCAGTTTCCCGAGGCGATGGAGGTCTTCGAGCCAGGGATCGACGATGCGCCGAGTGATCTGCACCGCCCGCCGTCGCACCGGACGCGGCTCTGTTCGAATCACCCGATCGAACGCTTGAACCAGGAGATCCGCCGCCGCACGCGGGTGGCCGGCATCTTCCCGCACCGCGGCGCCTGCCTGCGCCTGATCGGCATGCTGCTGGTCGAAATGCATGTAGATCGGCTGACCGGCGACAAGGCCTGCCTGACATTCGACGGCGCGCCGGCCGAGGACTCGTCGACCAGGCTGGTTTCGACTGCGGCCGGCCAATGAGTAAGGAGGCACTCCGGATGCGAGGGCGCTGCCCTCGCGCTGCCGGGATGGATCGCTTTCGCGCCAGAATGGCTGCCGAGCGGGGCGGCTTCGCGCCGCCCCCACCATTCCGGCCCCTGAGTCGGCGCTCGGGGCGCTTCCCGGCGTTGCCCCATCCTCCGCTCAGGTAAGCGCAATTCTAAACCCGCCCCCTGGAATCGGCAGCGAATTTACACTCAGATATTGACACGGGCCCACCTTCAAGCCTCCGTTTGGCGAAGTTTGAAGGTCGCCTCATCAGCCTAGGCCAGCGAGTAACATCCGATCCTGGCTTTGCACCGCGTGAGGGGCGGACCGGTGTCAGGCAGAGTCCGGGAAAGGACTCGGAGGCCCCGTAGCCGGTGAGACCTTCCGAACGCCAGCCGGTGGCAGGGGCAAACCATTGGCCGGGGCACGCCGCGCGCTTCAGGGGCGCAAAAAGTCGTCGGAAACGACCTCCTACAGCCCTACCTCGACCGACATCTCGCTGCTCTGCCCCGCCCTCCGCCCTACGCGGCCTCCAGATCCTGCCCGGAAACCTGCCCGCGGCATCCTGAATAGCGCAGATTGGCGTTGGCCCAACCGGGCCTGTCGGTGTCGATCAAGCACCGGAAGAAGTCTCGACACAGGGCTTGGGTGATGCTGGGAACCAGGCTCGGCTCGGACTCGCTCAGCCATCTCCGCGTCGGCCGGTCAGCGGCCTCGGGGCGCCTCAATGGAGTCCCATCTGGGCGTTGCCGTGGCCAGCAGTGGCAGGAGCTGAGCGGCACCCAGCTTCCGCGAGCAGCCGCAGCGATTCAGCTCATGCCGCCCTGCCGGCTGCTCCTCTGCAGGACAGCCAGAGACGAAGAGGTTCATGGGGGCGATCCGGCTGAACCGGCGGGCGATGGAATGGGGCTTCCCGTGGACGGCTGCCATCCACCCGATGGAGATCGACCCGAACGGCGACGTTACAGCCCTGTGCCGGGCCTGCCCGCAGTGCGGCCGCTCTCCCGGCCTCAGCGACTACAGCCGGAGCGAGCAGGGAGCCCACCTCCGGGAAGAACGCAGTGCGGCCGCTGTCCAGGCCTGCAATTGCAGTGCGAGGTTCGTTGTTGCAGATGGGTGGCAAAACGCAGCCACTCTACTGCCCCCCGACGGGTGACAGCAGCGTGCGCCAACCATCCCTGACTATCCTCTCGCCGGTATCACGCTCCAAAGCGGCCGCCTAGACCAGGCAAGACTCCACTCCGCTGCTCTCCAACCCGGCCCGGCCGAGTGTGGGAGAGAGCATAGGCAGGGTGCTGTGCTGATGGCGTCTCGATGAGATCGAGGCACGATTCTGGAGGGCGCCCCCGGGGGCTGCGTCGCTGCCTCCTGGGCCGAATCAATCAGAACCGTCTGGTCTTGTTTGAAACGCCGCCCCCGTTTCTGTTCTTGCCTCCCGCCCCCCGGCGGCTGCAGGCAGCGGCGGCCGCGGCAACCGTTGGGACACGTCCGAGTGTTTTGCCCCACCGATTCGCGCCAGAGGGCAAAATTTGCTGGCCGAAGTACTCTTTACAGTATACTGTATACTACGCGCAAAACCGGGAATTCCACCCCGTAGATTCCGCCAGACTTCAAGTTTCTTCTTTCCTGTTTACGTCGGGGAGCCGCGGAGGCCGGCATCACGATGGTAATTCCCTATGGGCAAGGTGATTGCTCTTCCGTCAGAATCGTTAGATCGCTGTACAGCAACTCAGGCGAAGTTCAAATTTCCCGCTCCACGCTCGGTGCCTCTGCCGTAATGTTGCGTGCATTTTGACCGATTGATTCGCTGCTTTATCCCGCGGGGTGGGATGCGAAGGCGGTCAGGCCTTGCCCCCTCTTTCCAACCCAAGTGCTGCCCGTTTCGCGCCCATGCCAGCCAATCGGGTGCAGGACTCGGTCCGGTGGCAGCGCCTCTCCTGCTCTCCGCGCCACCCCATCACCGCCCTCCTCTGGTCGCCTCCTGACCGTTGGGTCTGCCCGGAGGAAACACCCCGCAACACAGGAACGCGTGATTGAGCGCCTTGTCCTTGCCCCGCCGCCAAGTCAGGGTGTTCTGCTGCACTGCCCGCCTGGCGTCCCCGAGTCAACGGTCTCGACTCGCCCACCGCGTGACAGGGAAGCCGGTTTGCGAGGATCCGTCTGAGATGCCGGGAGCGCGGGCCAATTCGGGCATTGGGACCGCTCGTTCTCGCGGCCCTCGGCCGCTTCACTCGCGGCTCTGAAGGCGTTTCGAAATGCGTTGGGACGCGCAATCAGAGCCGCGAACGGGGCCGGCGTTCGTCAGAACGACGGCCAGAGTGAGCGGTCTGCCGCAATGCTCGACGTGACCGCTGCGCCGCCATGCGCTTTTGGTGACGCCGCAAGTCGCATGCTCCGGCTTGACCGCTCGTTCTCGCGGCTCTGAAAGTGCGGCCGGTGGCTGCGATCCCCGCGCGTGCGAAGGGAACAGGGTTGGGGGCCCTCGCGCGAGCGCGAGGGGAAACTCTGCTTGAGGGTGGCCTCGTTGGGACCGCTCGTTCCCGCGGCCTTCGGCCGCTTCACTCGCGGCTCTGAAGGCGGCTCTTGCGGCACGGAAGGGCGGATGCCCAGCCGGAGCCGCAAACGGCCGTCGTTCGACAGAACAACAGCCGTAACAATTCGACCCGAACTTGTTTTTTCGGTCGACCGGGTATTCTGTTGCCAAGGGACCTGACCATGAAGCAACCCGCCACTCCGTGGGTGGTCCGGCGGCTGGAGCGGCTGCTGGCAGAAGCCCGGCAGGCGCTGGAGCAGGCCGGTGCGCGGGAGGAGCTTCACCGGCAGATGTTGCAGCTCGGCCGGCAGATCGATGCCGCCTACCGGCAGCTGGACAGCAGAGAGCCTGCGAAGGCCGGGATCCGGGCCTTGCGGCAGCAGCAGGAACAGATCCAGCAGCAGATCGAGGCGTTGCGCAAGCAGGCTGACGGCGCGCTGGATTGGGTCCGCGACTGGCACCAGCGGGTGCGGCAGACGGTGCTGGAAGCCGCAGCGCAGCACTCAAGCCTCCTGCCCATGGCCAGAGAGCTGGCCCGGATGCGGGCGCCGCGGGAGCGTGGGGCGCAGGCGCTGCGGCTCGAGATCGTTGAGGCGCGTTCGCAGCTCGAGGCGGCGCTGGGGCAGTTCCTGCCGAAGATGCCGGAGATGCCCGAGATGCCTGCCGAGCCGGCCAAGCCTGCCAAGGCGCTGTTAACGGTGCGGGAGGCGGCGGCGCTGCTAGCGGTGTCAGACAAGACGCTGTACCGTATGGTGAGGCTCGGGCAGGTTCCGCATGTCCGGGTGGGACGGAGTTTGCGCTTTCGCCGCGAGGAGCTGGAGGCCTGGATCCGGCAGCAATCGATCCGGCCGCGGCGGGTGCGATGACGACAGAGGCCGAGGACACCTCTGTCCCCGGCTGGACGACTCTTGTGCGCGCGAAGGCGGCCCCCAGTTTCGGCGAGTCTGCCGTGCGGCAGGACGCCGCCGCTGGCCGGATCGGGCACGTCATGTGCAACGGCTCGCCGTCCGTGCGGAGCACGAAATCAAAGAACCGGGAATCTGTTTGAATCAGAATCCGGGGATGCCGTTGCCAACCAAGCCGCCTGCGTTTCCGGG
>Ga0308389_1000227_pt1 | contig 43808 bp, 38 predicted proteins | sample Hotspr2Sample148_FD_202362 | JGI IMG/M metagenome (GOLD analysis project Ga0308389, IMG submission 202362) | Hot spring phototrophic mat microbial communities from Mushroom Spring, Yellowstone National Park, Wyoming, United States - 20040719_148 ... | reverse complement strand
ATCACCCCGCGGCGCCCTGGTCTCCGCGTGCTCGAATCGCCCAAACTGCAGCCGTCCGCCTCGACGGTCTCCCGCTCCTGGCGCCCCCAGCGACGCCGCGCGTCGTCCCACCGGCGGGGACGGGGATACCCCTCGGCCCTTATGAGTATCCTGCGCCCAGGATACGACGCTGGTCAGGTTCGCCACAACGCCCCGTCGATCGGGGGCAGGCGATGCCTCCCTCCGATCCGACGGGCTAGGGACGCCCGTCGGGGCAGGCCGCTACCGCGCGCCCGCGTTCTGGACCTGCTCGCACTCGGCTGTGCCCCGTCGATGCAGGCGCACCAGCCCATCCGAGGTGCTCTACCGCGCCACTGATCCAGACACACGCTGGAGACGGCCCGTAGAATCGGTGCCGGAGGAGGACGCGCGATGGGACGCCCGATCACCGAGCGACGGCTCGCGCGGATGCGCGAGGTCCTGGCCCGCCGACAACCCGATCTGACGGTCGTGTTGGAAAACGTGCACGATCCGCACAACGTTAGCGCGGTTCTGCGCTCGTGCGATGCCGTCGGGCTGCTCCGCGTCCACCTCGTCTACACGATCGAGGAGTTCCCCGAGCTCTCGGAGAACGTCTCCGGGAGCGCGCTCAAGTGGCTCGAACTCGTGTTCCAGCCCTCGATCGAGGCCTGCTACCGGACCTTGCGCTCCCAGGGCTTCACGATCTACACGACCTATCTCGGCGACCCAGCACGCAGCGTCGACCTCTACGACCTCGATCTCACTAAGCCCGTCGCGCTGGTGTTCGGCAACGAGCAACGCGGGGTCTCCGACGAAGCCATCGCAGGAGCCGACGGCAATTTCGTCATCCCGATGATGGGAATGGTCCGCAGCCTCAACATCTCCGTCGCCTGCGCTGTTTCGCTGTACGAGGCGCTGCGCCAGCGTCGCCTGGCCGGCCACTACGCGCGGCCGAAGCTTCCGCCCACCGAACTGGAGGAGCGACTGCAGCGCTGGCTCGAGCGCGAGGGACGAGCACTGCCCATCGAACTGCGGACAAGCGACCCGCCAGCCCTGAGCGAGTGATCGACCTGCCGCGAAAGCGGCCATGACCAGGATCGGGTTCCTGTGCTATACCCACCACAGTCGTGTGCTGGTCGGTTCCCTGATGGACAGGTAGACAAGGGAACTGATCGAATGACGACTGGCACCGGGCAAGGCTCTGCGGGATCAGCCAAGCGCTCCAACCGAAGAGCACGCTGCCCGGGAGGTACGTCATGGCGAATTATCCTGCGATCGCTGTCGAACGCTTGACCCGTTCCTACGGCGCCCGCCGCGGGGTAATCGATCTGACGTTCCAGGTGCAGCCCGGCGAAATCTTCGGCTTTCTAGGGCCCAACGGTGCGGGGAAGACGACCACCATCCGCGTGCTCATGGGGTTCCTCCGGCCGACGAGCGGTTCAGCCCGCATCTTCGGCCTCGACTGTTGGGGCGACGCGACCCAGGTGAAAGAGCGGGTCGGCTACGTGCCAGGAGATGTCCGGCTTTGGGAGAACATGACCGGTGAGCAGTTCCTCGACTTCATGGCTGCCTTCCGGGCGAGGACCGATCCGAAGCGCCGGCAGATGCTCCTGGAGCGGTTTCGCGTCGAGCTGGACAGACCGATCAAGCAGCTTTCACGCGGCAATCGACAAAAGCTCGCACTCGTCCAAGCACTGCTCCATGATCCTCCGCTCCTCATCCTCGACGAACCGACGAGCGGACTCGATCCGCTCATGAAGCACGAATTTCTGGCCTTCCTCGTGGAGGAGCGTGAGCGCGGCAAGACGATCTTCCTCTCATCGCACGAGTTGGCCGAGGTGGAGCGCGTCGCTGATCGGGTCGGGATTATCCGCGAGGGCCGGCTGGTCGCGGCACTTCCCATCGAGGAACTCCGGCGCCGACGGACACGTCCCATGGAGGTCGTCTTCGCACAGCCGATCGACCCGCGCCAGTTCGCTGACCTGCCGGGCGTGCGCGTCCTCACCGTCGAGAACAATGGCAGACGCTTCCAGCTCGGCGTGCAGGACAATCTCCCCGCGCTTCTGCGGTGACTGAGCGAGCTTCCGGTAATCGCTTTCACCTATGCACCACCGGATCTCGAGAGCGTCTTCCTCGCCTACTACCAACCGGAACACGCTCGAGTGGGAAAGGAGGATCTCTCATGAGCTGGCCAATGGTTCGAAAAGCTGTCCGCGATCTTCGCTGGACGACCTTCTGGTATGCCTTCGGCATGGCTCTGTTCATCTTTTTGATGACCTCGTTCTAACCGACGCTCGAGCGCCAGCAGGAACAGTTCGTGGAACTGCTCCGGCAGTATCCCGAATTCTTGTTTCGCATCTTCGGGATCGACCCGACCCAAGCAGCGCTGTTTGCGACCTTCACTGGCTTCATGCACGCGGAGACGTTCGGCTTCATCTGGCCAGTGACAGGCCTCCTCTTCGTCGTGCTGAGTGGAACGGCCGTCGTGGCCCAGGAGATCGAGCGAGGCACGGCTGATCTCTGGCTCTCGGTACCAATTCCGCGTGTTCACCTGCTCGTCAGCAAGCAGGTCGCTCTGCTCAGCGGCATCCTTGTCTTCGTCCTCACGAGCGAGGTCGCGCTCGCAGCTGGAGCATTCGCCTTCGGTGGGGACATCACTGCGCGAGGACTCGTCCAGCTCGCCGTTGCCCTGACCTGTTTCCTCATCGCCTTCGGCGGTTTGGCGACGCTCGCCTCGGCCCTGGCGAGCGAACGCTCCAGAGCAGCCGGGATCGTCGGCGGACTCGCGCTCCTGATGTATCTGCTCTGGGTTCTCGCTGGATTGGCCGAAGAGGCTCGCTGGCTCCGCTCCTTCTCGCTCTTCACGGTCTACGATCCACAGGCAGCCATGCTCGGTGAGCTCCCTTGGTCTAACAGTGATTCAGCTGCTCGTCGGTCTCGTCGCCGCAGTCGCCGCGCAAATCGCCTTCGCTCGTCGCGATATTGTCGCATGAAAGGCGAGCCATCCACGTCGAGCATGGTACGATGAAGGCGAGAGAGCCAGCGGACGATCGACGAGAGGGGGTTTGCCATGGCCGAGCTTGCTGGAAAGCGTGTGGCGATGCTCCTCGCCAAGGACTTCGAGGACAGCGAAGCGACCGATCCCAAGCAGTATCTCGAGACACGCGGTGCCGAAGTGGTGATCGTCGGGCTTGATCGCCAGCCGATCACTGGCAAGAAGGGAACTGTGCTGCAGCCGGACAAGACGATCGACGAGGTGACCGTCGAGGAGTTCGATGCGCTCATCATCCCGGGCGGAGGCTCGCCGGAAAACCTGCGGATCGACGATCGTGCGGTGGCCTTCACCCGCGCCTTCGTCGAAAGCGGGAAGCCGGTCGCCGCAATCTGCCACGGCCCGCAGCTGCTGATCTCGGCTGATGTGTTGCGGGGCCGCACGGTCACCTGCGTCAAGAAGATCCGCGATGACGTCAAGAACGCCGGTGCGATCTACGTCGATGAGGCGGTCGTGATCGACGGAAACGTCATCACGTCGCGCGTCCCGGCTGATCTCCCGCTCTTCGACCAGGCGATCGCCGAGGCGCTGGCTCGCGTGCCAGCGCGCGGAGACTGAGCCGATCGGGCTCGTGCCGGGCAGGCTCGCTCGATTCAGCGGTGGCCAGCCTGCCCGGCGACCTCCTTCCTGATCCGCTCGATCGTATCGCGCACGCGGCGGGCGGCAGCCCGTGCCGACTCCGCAAAGCGTGCACTCGCATCCGCATAGAGGATCGAGCGCGAGACAGTCACCAGGAGCGGCGCCGTTGCCTCGCTGAGGCCAGCGCACACCGCCCGCTCCAGGTCCCCGCCCTGTGCCCCTATCCCGGGAGCCAGGATCGGCAAGTCGGGGCAGCGTTGTCGCACCAAGGCCAGATCGACCGGGTAGGTGGCACCGACCACGAGACCCACGTTGCCGGAGCGCTGGTTCCACGCACGCGCTCGCTCGGCGAGCCACAAATAGAGCGGCTCACCGGCCTCGCCCACTGGTAGATCCTGGATCTCGCTCGCGCCAGGATTCGACGTCCGCACGAGGACGAAGACACCGCGATCGGAAGTCGACAGGAACGGCTCCAGAGCCTCGCTCCCGAGGTAGGGATGGACAGTCAGCGCATCGAATCCGAGCGTCTCGAACACCGCGCGGGCGTACGCGGCAGACGTGCTGGCGATGTCCCCGAGCTTGGCATCCAAGATCACCGGGATGTGCGGTGGGATGAGTTGACGTGTGGTGGCCAACGCGGCGATGCCAGCTGCGCCGTACTGCAAATAGAAGGCGAGGTTCGGTTTGTACGCGCAGACGAGGTCAGCTGTCGCCTCGATGATCGCCCGGTTGAAGACCACGATCCCCTCGGGATCGCGCGGGATTCCCGTGGGAAATCGCTCGACGTCGGGATCGAGACCGATACACAGCAGCGAGTGGTTCTGGGCGATCGCCTGCTCGAGCCGCTCGCGGAAGCTCACCGCGCCCCCCTTCGACCGCACCATAGAATAGTAGTGCTAGCCTGGAGCGGCGTCGATGCACGAGACAGGACTCAGGCTCGCCACCCTCCTCGAGAGCGTTTTCCCGCCCCGCATCGCGCGGTGGATCGCTGCACCTGCCCAGCGGACCCCACTGGAGGCAGCGCTGCCGGCGATCTGGTGGCGGAGCCAGGTCTGTTCGCTCGTCCTGCGCCTCTCGTCTCCGCACCGGCGCGGTGATCGAGCGGGGCTCCTCTACGCGCTCCACCTGGCCGGCGTATCCACCGCTCGACTCGCCGTTGTGACCGGCGCGGAGGAATCGCGCATCGGCGACGCACTGCTCGCGGTGCGCGCCCAGCTGAGTGACCACTGGAGCGACCCCTGTCCGGAGGGGCGGGAGGAGGTCGCATCCTGGCGCGATCGCCTGGCCGACCGCGATGCCTGGCTCGCGCTCCTGCTCCATACCCGCACCTGCTCCGCGTGCCGGACAGCGCTGGCGACGAGCCGCGAGGTCGATGCGCAGGCACTCGAGCGTGCCAGCACCGCACCAGTTCCCCCTGCTCCCCGTCAGCGCCGGCATCCGAGCATCGTCGTGCTGGTCGCGCTCGTGCTGCTTCTCGTCTTCGTAAGCTGGAGGCTCCCGGGAAACCGCGCGGTCGGGCCGCCCGGCGAGGCCGCTGCACCGTCGGCGAGCGGACCGTACGTTTGGTTCGGCTCGGCCGGTCCGTACGCGCTCGCCTTCGATCTCGGCCAGCGTCGCTGGCTCGCCGTGACCAGTCGCCTGCCGGCCGATGCCGGAGGGTTCCGACTGCTCGGTCCCGATGGCCAGCTGATCGCCGCTTGGACACCCGATCCACCGCGCGAGCCGCGCTGGTTGGATATCCTGCGCTGGGACGGCACGCGTCTCGCTCGCTACCGCTGGGACCGCCAGACGAACCGCCGGCCACTCGCCTGGCTCGATGCGACGACGCTCCTGATCCGGGAAACGCCGGTCCGGCATGCCTACGAACGCGAGGCAGAGTACCTGGAGCGCTTGCAGCGCGACGCGCGGGTGCTGGCACTCGATGTCCTGCAGGGCACGGAGACGACGCTTCTCCGCGAACTCGTGACCGACGCGATCCCTTCACCCGATGGCCGATCGGTGGCCGTCGTGCGAGCGATGGAGCCGTTCGGCGCCGGCGCGACCAGCCGACAGATTGCAATCGTCGAACGGTCCGGGACGCGCGTCCTCGCGATCACTGATGGGTACGTCGGGGCAGGACTCGACCACCCGCTGTGGCTGCCGGATAGCTCAGCGCTCCTCTTCGCCCGCCGCCCGCCAGGCACTCCACCACAGCTGCCGACCCCCACGGAGCTGGTGCGCTTCACCGTGGAGGGCAAAACCGCGATCGTCGTGCCGAGCTCGCCGGGAACCGTGCTTCGGCCCCTTGCGCTGGACGAGCAGCGACTGTTCTACCTGGCGCTGCCCGCCGGGCACGCCGAACCAGGGGAGCTGTGGGAACTGGACCTGGCGACCAGCGTTCGACGGCGGCTCGGGCAGCTGGACCGGCTGAACGGGTTTCTCACTATCCTTCCGCAGCCGGACAGTCCGCTCCTCGTCGCCGTGCGCACTCTGCCGGCATCGCCGCCGCTGCGCCCGGAAAGCGAGGTGACCGAACTCTACCGGATCGGAGAAGATGCTCCGGAACTGATCGCTGCCGTGCCGGGGCGCTGGGGATTCGACGCCTGGGGGCAACCGCTCGCCGTGGCAACGACGACTGCGCCATCAGCGGCCGCATCGCCACTCGTGCCGCCGACTGGGCCGCTGGGAGCCGGTCCGCTCGCCCTCGCCCCTGGCCGGAACTGGCTGCTGGCGCCTGTCCCCGACGGGCGCGTTACGATCTGGGACGCGACGAGCGGTATCCAGTTGACCGAGCCGTGGCCGTTCCGGAAACCACACTGGCATCCGGCTGGACTCGCCTTCGTCGCCCTGGGCGAGCTGGGGGAACTCCAGCTCGTCGCTCGCTCGCCGGACGGATTCTGGCAAGCGGTACCGCTCGCGCTGGATGCCCCGCGCGGCGATACCCTGGACCTCACCGTCGGGCCGGACGGGCGGCTGGCGCTCTTGACACGAACCGATGGTGGCGAGCTTGCTCTCTGGGCAGGCTTCCCGCCGCAGGCGCTCGAGCTGGCTCGCTGGCGTGGACCAGAACTGGTTGGGACGCCGTGCATGGCGTGGCTGCGTACCGGAACGTTGCTGGTAGCCGCTCCGTTGGTCGGCGGACAACTGCTGCTGACGTCCATCACGATCGAGGAAAAGGGAAGGGTCGCGGTCCGCACGCTGGCACGCCTGCGCACTGACCGGGGACCAGCCGTCGAGACGTGCACCCTGGCGCTCGAACCGTCCGGAGGAGCAGTCGCCCTCCGAGCTGGGTCCAGGGAACGCGAGCGCATCGTTCTTCTCTGGCTCGCCGAGCCGGATTCACCGCTGATCCTCGCCGAGGGAAGAGCGAGCAGGGGGCTCGCCTGGTCACCGGACGGCGCCCTCTTGGCTGCTCCGCTCGATGGAGCGCTCGTCGTTCATGGCCGGAACGGCCGAGAGGTGCTGAACCAGCGCGCGGCGGGGCTCGCTGATCTCGTGTGGGTGGATACGCGAGAACTCTGGGTTTTGGAGCGATCCGAAGCAGGTTCCGCGATTCACCGCGTCGCGATCATCGATCTTTCGGAGGCGCCGACGCGAGCCGCGCGGCCATCGGCAGGCTGAAGGCGATTTCCGTCCCCTCCGTGCTCGCCGACGCAACCCAGAGACGTCCGCCCTGCGCTTCGACGAGCTGACGCACGAGCGCGAGTCCCAATCCGCCACCGCGTTCCGGATCGCTGGTCACGTGATACCGATCGAAGAGCTGCTCGTGCATGTCAGGCGGAAGACCACTGCCGGTATCGGCAGCGCTGACGATGACCTCCTCGTGAGACCGCCGGGCAACCAGACGCACGATTCCTCCCTGTGGGGTGTGGCGCAGCGCATTGTGGAGGAGGTTCAACAGGACCTGGCGGAGACAAAGCGGGTCTGCCGAGACGAATGGACAACCAGGCTCCACATCGACGGACACCGCGATGTGCCCGGACAGACGCGCGAGCGGGCGCACGATATCGGCGACGGCCTGCAGCAGGGGAGCGCGATCCAACGGGCGCAACGCGAGAGCGAGTCCCTACTCCTCCCGCCGAGCCGCCGCGCTGATCGGCTGGCCGTTGTCTTCTGCATCGCGTCCGCGGGATCGAGCCTGCTCGCCGGCAGGGATGGGGCCAGCCGGTCGGTCGCGGAGCGCCGCCGCACTCCGAGTGGGCCGCACCGGCGTCTGGGAACCGGCAGCCCGACGACCGGCCGCGGAATCGAGCGAAACAGCGTGGAATGACGGTGGAGGGGCGGATGCGCTGGCCGGTCGCACCACGCATTGCCGCGTGATCCGCGCGTTCAGTACCGTGCTCGGTGCTGCGCTGGGAAGAGCCCGGACCATGATGCGTCGTTGCGTGCAGCTCTCATCGAGCGACGAGCTTTCCGGCGACTGTGCTGGCCGGGGCTAGTGACGCGATCGCAGTGCGAGGGACTTCTAGAACGGCGACTCAGCGCGAGCGGGTTCGTACGGGGTGATCGGCTCCGCCACCCTGACAGTGGTCCGGGCCTGGTGGCAGACTCAGGGGCGGCAGGTCCTACCCGCGAGCTGGGTCAGCCGGGTGATGGACAAGCCGCGCAGCGCGTCGTAGGCTGGAGCGTGCGTGAGGGCAGGAGCGAGACCGGCGGAGGACGGACCGGTGGGGGGCACAGATCGACGTCACCAGCTGGAGCCACCGACATTCCACGATATTCTCCGAGCACGAGCGGTCGTTCAGCGGTATCTGCCACCCACGCCGCTGCTGCACTCGCCACTCCTGAGCGAACGACTCGGCTGCCAGGTCTACCTGAAATGCGAACAGCTGCAGCCGATCGGGGCGTTCAAGGTGCGTGGTGGCATCTATCTGATGAGCAAGCTTTCTCCCGAGGAACGCGCACGTGGGGTCGTCACGGCATCGACCGGCAACCATGGTCAGTCGATCGCCTATGCTGCTCGTCTCTTCGGCGTTCGGGCGATCATCTATGCACCGGAGGGTGCCAATCCCCTCAAAGTCGCGGCGATGCGCCGGCTCGGCGCCGAGGTCGTGCTGACCGGGCGCGATTTCGATGAAGCGCGCCTGGCCTGCGAGGCCTGCGCGGCAGCTCACGGACTGCGCTACATCCATTCGGCGAACGAACCGGATCTCATCGCCGGTGTGGGAACCTATGCGCTGGAAATCCTGGAAAGCGTACCGGACCTCGATGCGATCATCGTGCCGATCGGGGCAGGAAGCGGCGTGTGTGGCACCGGCATCGTGATGAAAACCGTCGATCCCGCGATCCAGGTGATCGGCGTCCAAGCAGCTGGCATGCCGGTCGTCTACGAGTCCTGGCGGAAAGGTCAGCTCTTGGAATTGGCTGACGGGTACACGTTCGCAGAAGGGATCGCGACCCGCGTTGCCTTCGAGCTCCCGCTGCGCATCATCCGGGAACGCGTCGACGACATTGTCCTGGTGTCGGACGAGGAGATCGCACGCGCGATGATCGAGCTGCTCGAGACCCGCATCGTCGCCGAGGGGGCAGGGGCAGCCGCGCTCGCTGCGGCGCACCGGATCCGCGACCGATTGGCCGGCAAGACGATCGTCCTCGTGGTCAGCGGCGGCAACGTGACCCTGGAGACCTTGCGCTGGGCCTGGGAACTCGCCGGAGCGGCAGCCAGCGAACAGGCGACCGAGGTGGGACGATGAGCGTCTTCGAGCAGTTCGGCCGCTGGCTCCGTCGTCGTCAGGGTATCGAACGCAATCCGCTCTATCGCATCGCGGCCGACGTCGTCCAGGGCCGCCTGACGCTCGAGCAAGCCTATGCCCTCGCTGAGCAGCCCGCGACCGTGGCCCGACTGGCCGACGGCGATCTCTGGGAAGTGCTCGACGAAGCCACGCGTGCTCGCCTCGACTATCCGGAGCACGCGCTCCTCTTGAACCGCCTGGTCATTCTGGCAGCCCGCCAAAAAGGGTTCGACCGCGTCCTCATGGAGGCGAACCTGCGGGCAGCCGATATCCTCGCTGATCTGGCGATCGAGAGTGGCGAACAGAACCCGACATACCAGCGCGAGCAGGAACTCCATCTGCAAGAAGCGCTGCGAGCGGCGCGCCGCATCGCCAACGCGACTGGCCAGCGACGTGCTCTCGCCCGCTTGGCTCGCTTGGCCCGGGATCGCGGCGAGCACGAGCGGGCACGCGAGTTGCTCCTGCGCCAACTCGAGTCGGGACGCGAGGACACCGACACGATCGAGGATGTCGACACCGCGCTCCTCCTAGGCGATCTCGCCCGGCAGGAGGCGAACCTCGCTGCCGCACGCGAGTTCTACAGCCGGGCAGCGCGCAGCGCCCGCCGCATCGGTCACAATGTGGGTATGGTCGATGCGCTCCTGCGCCAGGTCTCGATCCTGCGCGAATTGGGGGATCTCGATGCCGCCTATCCGCTGCTGCAGCAAGCGCAGGAAGCGGCCGAACGCTTGCTCGATCGCCGCTTGCAGGCCGAGATCGCGATCCAGATCGGTGCGCTGCTCGCCGAGCAGCGGCGGTTCAGCAAGGCTCGCGCTGCCCTGTTGACCGCCTTGGAGCGAGCCCGTGCAGCGGACGACCTGGCGCTGGAGAGCCGGTGCCTCATCGGGCTCGCCCAACTCGAGCGGCAAGCCGGCCGTTTCCGAGACGCCGCTGATCACCTGAACCAACTCGCCCATCTGGAACTGCGGATCGGCAATCAGCGGGCAGGGATCCGCGCGCTGCTCGATGCCGCGGAGCTCGCCCTCGAGGGAGACCAGCCAGAGCGGGCACTTCAGCTTCTCCAATTGGCCCAGCAGCAGCACGAGACCAACGAAGACACCGCACTGCGCCAGCGGTTGCTGGGCCTCTCCGGACTCGCGCACGCGGCGCTCGACCATCGGGGCGAGGCCCTGGAGTACCTGTACCAGGCCGTCCGGCTGGCGAGTTCGACGGGCAGCACTGCCGAGCAGGCGCGCTGGTTGATCGGCACGGGAGAAGTGCTCCTCCAGTTCGGCGAACTCGCGGACGCGCTCCTCGTCGCTAAGCACGCGGCCGATCTGGTTCGAGCGAGCGACGATTCCCGCCTGGAAGCGCAGCTCGCCGTTCTTCAGGGTTCGATCGCCACGGCACGGGGTCTGCGGCAGGAAGCGATGGAGCGCCTGTCCGAAGCGGTCGAGGCAGCCGAACGGGCCCACGACTTCGTCACGCAGGAACGGGCGTTGCTGCTCCTGGCGGAACTCGAGCTTCAGGAGGCCAATCCGCATCACGCGATCGGCTACCTGCGCCAAGCGCTCGATCTGGCACGAGCGACCGGCAACGACGAACTCCGCACACGACTGCATGGCCGCATCGCCCGGCTCTACCAGTCACTGCATTATTTCCGGGAGGCAGAGGAACATTATCGTGCCGCCGTCCAGCTCGCCCAGGAGATCGATTCGCTTCCCCTCCAGGCACGCGCTCTGCGCGGGCTAGCGACCGTCCTCGATGCGTCCGGGCGAGCTGACGAAGCATTGGCGACCTACAAACAAGCGATCGCGCTCGCGGAGCAATTGGGCGACCGGCGGGCGGCGCTCGCCCTCCATTACAACGCAGCGCTGCTCCTGCTCGATCGCGGGAACGACGGCGAGGCACGGTATCACCTGCGACTGGCGCACGATCTCGCGCTTGCGCTCGGCGAGACCCAACTCGCCCAGAACTTGCGGGACCTGCTCGGCCTGCAGCCGGCCGAACCCTCCTTCCCCGACGAGCTGAGCGACGAACTGGTCAGTGAATCGCCGCTCAACCCACCGCGCCGCGAGACCTCGCCATACGACTTCCTCTAGAATCTGCGTACGAACGCGTGTTCCTCTAGACGTACGTACACCTCCTGTGCTAGACTGCGCAGTGCCAGGCAGGCACGGCTGGGTCACAGCCCGAGCGAGCTTGGGAGCGGAGGGGCCCACGCCCCGGGGGCGGTGTGTCCTAGCGAGGGGGAGTGTGCAACGGCGAGAGGAGCGGAGCATGGCGCATGTCGTCGAGCGGAGCGCACGGTCAGCCTGGGCGAGTCCCTCACCGTACGTCGCGCTCCAATACCCGACCGGAAATGGTGCAGTCGAGCGACGAGCCTTCGCGATCGTCCTCGACCCGATCGATCCCCTGCCGAGCAGCCCGGAGGTTGCACGACGGATCATCACGCTGCTGCAGCACGCCGTGTGGCAGCTCGGCGAGCATCCGGCAGTGGAGGATCTCTGCGAGGCCCTGACCGAAGCGTTCTTGCGAGCCAACCACTGGCTCACGATGCTGAACAGCGGGCGACCCAGTCGGCAATGGCACCGCTTCGGTGCCACCTGCGCTCTCTTGAGCGGGCATGACCTCGTTCTCGCCCAGGTACCTCCCGGATGCGCGCTCGTGGCACAGGACGGCGAACTCTATCGCTTCCCGTCCGAGGATCACGCAGCGAGCCGCTACGCCACTGCTTTGGGGAATGCTCGTCAACTCCAGCCAGCGCTCTACTACACCCGCAGTGCCCCCGGAGATGTCATGCTCCTCACCAACGCTGAGTACGGAGCCCGCCTGCTCGCCGCGTACGCCGACTCGCTCCCGGGCGCCTCACCGGCTCAACTCGCGGAATTGCTGGAGGAACTCGCGGTGGATGCAGGAGATACTGAACCAGTCCCCGCGGTCGCGCTGCGTGTTCCCGAGCCGATCCGCCTCACCCGCCAGCCGGTGCGCCGACTGAGCGAACTCCTCCGTCTCTTGCTCCCGGAAGACGGAAACCAGGACAGTCGTACTGCGCGGCGAGTGGACGAGCGGGATATTGACGGGACGTTCCCGGATAGGCAGACTAAGGAGGCACGAGCGGAGCGACCGGACGAGCGGGCCGACACGGACGCTGAGCCGGTCGACGCTATCGAGGACCAGATCACCGGTGCTCCTGGCTGGCACGCCCAGCCGCCCGACGCGGTCGCAGAAGAAACCGAGCCACCGCGAGTGGCGAAACGAGGTGGGGGGCGCCCCCTGTTCGAGCTGATCGCTGGACTGGCCATCGCCACAATGACTGGACTCGCGGGAATCTGGCAGCTCCTCCGCCGGCGACGCCGCCCGCTCCTTCCCCAGGACGAGGGCACCTTCGGACTCCCCCGCCTCGAGCGACACGAAGACCGTATTCGGTTGCCTGACTTCACGCCGGTGCGCCGGCAGTTGCCTCGCCTGCCAGCGAGCCGCGTGACTGGACTCATCGCCCTCGGTCTGATCGGTGCGCTGACCACGACGCTGGTCGTCTCCGTCCAGAACGGGCGAGTCAGCGAGCGGAAGCAGGAGTTCGCGCACCTGTATCAATCGGCCGTTGCCGAGCGGCAACTCGCCGAACAAGCGACGGATCCAACGATCGCCCGCGCGTATCTCGCCACCGCCTCGCAGCGCCTGGAGCGTGCCGCCTCCCTCGGTCTGCAACCGGAACTGCTCGCCCAAGAGCGCGCCGCCATCGAGCGGACGCTGGATCGCCTGTTGCATGTCGAGCGCCTCTCGGCCACAACTGTCCAGGTCCTCGGCGCCGTTCCGAGCGCACCTGCCGGCATCGCGCCACGGCTCTTCTTCGGCAACGGCCAGCTCTATCTTTTGACCGATGCGTTGTATCGGCTCGATGCTGGCGGAACGCGTCTGGTGCGCCTCATCGGTCCTGGTGATACGGTCGATGGCCGGACCGTGGGAACACTGGTCGGAGCAGCCTGGGCCGACGGTGCGCCGATCGCCTTCGATGGGAACGCCGCGTATCTGTTCGATCCGGCCGCTGCCCGCTGGAGCGCTCAACCGGTCGGCACGTTCGGTGCTCCCTACCAGAACGTAGCGGCTGTCGGTAGCTTCGCCGGTAATCTCTATCTCCTCGTGCCACAGAGCGGGCAGATCCTCCGGTTCCTGAACGGTGCCTATGCCAATCTCCCGCAAGACTGGACCGGTGGACTGGCCGACAAGGAGCTCCGACAGGCGACTGATTTCGAGATCGATGGCCGCATCCATGTCCTGCTCGCCGATGGACGCATCCTCACGTTTTACCGTGGGGCGCTGGAGACGACCGTGACACCCGCGGTCGAGCCGCCCGTTACCGACGCCGCCGCACTCGCCATGCAACCGGATCGGCCCTACCGGTATGTCGGCACGCGGAGCGGCCGGATCCTTCGCCTGAAGGCGGACGGGACACTCGTCCAGCAGTTCATCAGCGGGGCTGGAGTTCCCTCGCTCGATGGTCTCCTCGATCTCGCGGTCGATGACGTGCAGGGGCTCGCCTACGTCCTGACCGAGCGCGGATTGTTCCTCGTCCGCTTGCCTGTACCACCGCCTGGCTCATGACCCCGGCTCGTCGGTAACGAGTTCGGCGAGGGGAACTCGCACCGTCTCGTCCCCCCCCCGGAGGAGCACGGTGCGATCTCGTGTACGCACCGACCAGACGACGCCGCTTCCGTGGGGCAAGCGCACCGGCGAGCCGATCCGCGGGAATCCCCCTGGTCGAGCCGGTGCTCCGGCCAGTAAGCGCTTCACCGCTGCCTCTTCCAGGTCGATCGGCAAAGCTGCTCGCCCGGTACTGCCGGTGAGCGCACGTTCCCCGACGGACACCAGTGCGATCGGTCGGCTGAGCAGGCGAGCCAGCTCCGCCTCGCGTTCGCTCAGCTCGTTGACCGGTGAGGCGATCACCTCGATGACCAGTCCTCCAGCGAGGGTCGGGCGGAGACCGACCAGACGCCACGGCAGCAGACCGGCGAGCCGCCCTGCGAGCACGCTCGCGTCCGCGATCAGCATCGCGAGGCGAGCTGTCTCGTCCGCTCCGAGCGGGCGAGCGGGCAACAGCGTCTCATCCTCCCAACCGAGAAGCGCTGTCTCGTCACCGGCGAACGCAGCCGCTTCTTCCCCGAGCGGACCGGGGACCGCGACCCATGGCACGGCATCAGCCACCGTAGCGATTTCCAGTCGCGCGCTTCCCACGCGCCGAACCGCTATGCGCACCGGCTCACCTCCGCCCAGGTCACCATCGCGGCATCGAGCGCGAGGCGCGCCTGCACGTTCGCCTCGAGGTCCGCTAGTGCCTGAAGGGTCGCCGAAAGACCAGCACACGCACCGGCGATCCCACAGCGGCGAGCGAACCGCTCGAGCGTCGTGCGGGCATCTTCGTGCACGATCGGAGCACTCGGATCAGCAGCGAGCCAGAGCGCATCGCGCCACAGCTCGAGTGCAAGCTGGAGCGACGAGAGGACCTCGGCGCGACGCCCCCGCCGGTACTGCTCAGCCAAGCGCCGCGCGAAGCCGATGGCGGCGAGCGGCTCGGTCATAGCGGCGATCACCTCAGCCACGCGCTTCTCGCGTTGAACCCGCGCAGCCTCGTCGCTGACCAAGCGAAACGCGAGCGCGATCCGTCCCCGAGTCTCGCGCGCGAGCCGGTTCGCCAACTCCGGCGCCGCACCCCGCACCTCGAGTGCGCGCGCGACGACCGGTATCGGCAGCGGCTGCAGCACGATCGTCTGGCAGCGGGAGCGGATGGTCTCGGGCAACGCTTGGGCATCCTCGGCGACGAGCACGAGCACAGCGTACGGCGGAGGTTCCTCCAAGGTCTTCAGCAAGGCATCGGCGGCCTCGCGCGAAAGCCGCTCGGCATCGTCGACGATCGCGACTCGCCACGCGCCTTCCAGGGGACGCAGGCTGAGACTCGCCCGGAGCTCGCGCACTTGATCGATCGAGACCTGCTTCGCCTCTTCCGCCCCGGTATCCAGGCCGATACGCGTCACGTCGGGGTGGACTCGGCGCGCGATCCGCTGGCAGGAGCGGCAGGTCCCGCACGGCCGCTGCTCAGCTGCTCCCTCGCAGAGCAAGGCTTGGGCGAGGAGGAAAGCGAGCGTCGTCCGCCCGATCCCGGCCGGACCAGCCAGGAGGTAGGCATGATGCACCTGGCCGCTTTCGATGGCCCGGGCGAGCGTCCTGACCGCTCCCTCGTGCCCGATGATCGGCCAACCGGGTGTCGCTCGAGAGGGCGAGAGGTCGTTCGTCGCGTTCACTTCGTCTTGGCAGGAACGCGCGTCGCCAGCGAGATCGGTCCTTCGACCTGTTCGCCTTGCGAGAGCGCGGCCACGATCTCGTCGATTTCGCCTTGGCTGAGGCGCCGTTCGGTTCCCAGCATGCGCACAGCCTCGAGCAGTTCCTTGCGGGTCACCACGGTAATCGGCGACTCGATCACCTCCAGCTGCGCCTGATCGTTCAGGAACACGATCAACCCCTCGACCAGGTCTGCGCCAGGCAAGTCACGCTGCTGGAGAAACGTCCGTAAGGCCTCCATCTGCCGCTGGCATTCGATCGTCGGGTTCCCGAGCGGCGGCCCACCGAAGGTGAGGAGCCGGATGAAGAGACGATCGAGCCGGCGCCAACGGGTCCCCTTGACGACGATCCGCCCCGCCAACTCGCGCGTCGTGATGTTCAGGATCCCGCCAGGCCAAATCAAGACATGCTCGGGGCGCCATCCCTCCGGGATTTCGGGAAGGTGGACCAGCGTATAACGATCGTTCAAGCGCCGGAGCGCCGAGTCCAGCAGCTCGTCCGGTCGTGGCCGGCGATTCCACTTCGCCCACTGCTGCATGCCGGCATTGAAGAACAGGAAGCCGGTGATGAGCAGGGCGTATGCCAAGTAGACGTACAGCAGCTGTTGCAAGAAGGTGAGCGCGACCGAGCCGAAGAGTCCACTCAGCCCGAGCGCGATCATGATCCGTGTGCCGCGTTGCCGCTTCTTGAGATAACCGACGTTGCGCACCACACGCATGCTCGGGCCTCCGACCGGCCGCTCGTTTCCTCGACCCCAGTCTAACACGAGGCTCAGGACGGTGAGGGTTCGGCCGAGTCCGGCGGCTGGATGATCGTGGCCGTTCGCGGATAAGGGACGCTCACGCCAGCCTCACGCAAGGCGAGCAAGATCCGGCGCCGCAGTTCGCGCGCCACCCGCCACTGCTCGAGTGGACGTGTCTTGACTGCGAGCCGTACCGTCGCTTGCTGGGGAGCGATCGCTTCCACCCCCAGCACCTCGCCGGGCTCGAGCACGAGGGGGCCGAGCACCGGATCGTTCGGGAGTCCCCCCAAGAGATCACGCAACACGGCGACCGCACGATCGACGTCTTCCTCCGGCGTGACCGCCACATCGATGACCGCGCGCGCCCAGTCACGCGACAGATTCTGAACGATCCGGATCTCGCCGTTCGGGATGACGACGTACGCACCATCCAGGGTGCGCAGCACGGTATAGCGAAGGGTGAGCGACTCGACTTGCCCACTGATCGCGTTGACGGTGATCACGTCGCCGACATGGAACTGGTCTTCCAGAACGATGAAGATCCCGGCGATGATATCCCGGATCAAGGTTTGGGCCCCGAGCCCCACCGCGAGACCAGCTACTCCCGCACTGGCCAAGAGCGGACCGATCGGGACACCGAAGACCGCGAGAATGGTCAGTCCTGCCAGGATCCAGACGATCAGACGAGTCGCTGACTCGGCCAACGAGGTGAGGGTGCGGAGGCGAGTGGCGAACTCGCGATCCGTCGCCCGCCTCGACGACAAGAGCCGGGCGACGCCGCGGCGGATGACGAGACGAGCGACGCGCACAGCGAGCCAGGCCAGTAGCAGAATGATGACTGCCCGGATGCCCGGCTCGAGGAGCGTTCCCAGTCGATCGGCCCACCGGTCGATCACCGACCGTCTTCTCCAGTTCTCTCAGCGAGCTACTCGGGATGCACCAGCCAGCGAGCGAGCGCTTCCTCCCAGTTCCGGACCACGCGGTCCGCGATGACCAGGACCCCTTGGGAGGAAGCCAATCCGGCGTCGTCGGTCGGACGGAGCGCGACCAGCGCTGGAAGCACCCGCGGGAACGTTTCGCGTAAGGCAACGAGACGGTCCCGCGCACTGGTCACCGCCGGCTCGTCGATCTCCGGAACGACCCAACCGACGATCCAAAGCGGCGGAGCCTCGGCTGCTTGCCGCAACACGCCGGTCACCACCAGATCAGCCGAGAGCCAAGAATCGAGCGCTCCCTCCGGCACTTGCCCCTGTATTTCATCGTAGAACTCCCCCGGGACACCCCAACGCAACTGGATGAGATGCCGGCAAAAGAGATTGGGAACACGCCGAGCGACATCCTCAGCGAGTACCAGAAGGTTCGCTCGTTCCTGTTCGCGGAACAGCTGCCGCAGCAGCACCCCGAAGCCGACCAGTTGCCCGGTGACCTCCTCCAGCTGGGGCCACAGCTGTTGCAGCTGCTCGATGAAATCAGCTAAGAGTCGGCGCGTCGTCTCGTCGATCTCAGCGACGTTGCGGAGCTCCTGACTGAGCATGTTCAGGAAGTCGTTCACCTTGGACTGGGTATTGGTCATTTCGCGGAAGAGGGCACTCACTTCGCGCATCGCGTCGATGACACCGTGGAGCTGACCAGTCGTCTCGCGCTGGACACCGATCAATTCGCTCAGCTGGTTGACCGTGACGCGGTGCAAGGAGACGATCTCCCGCATCGCCTGGTGGATCACCTCGAGTGGAGACTGGTGATTCGGATTCACGCTGTCCTCGCTTTCCCCCATCGGGCCGGCTCGGGGCGAAGGATAGCACGCACAATCGCGCCCTCGAGTAGTTCAGGGCGGAGATGCGCACCCGTGCGAGCACGTCCATCAGCACGGTCATGCTGGGAGAAACGCCAGGAACCGGAGAAGCGACAGCGACGAGCGAACGGAGCAAAAAGCGATCCCGACGAGCCTCTCTCGTCCCGGCGCGTGATCCGCCAGTTCCTTGATTCACCCCCCTTCCCGGCTCGCGCCGGTCCGGCTGGTGAACGATTCTGGCGCCGTTCCTTCCGGAACGGCTGATCCAGCAGGTGACCGCTGGATCAGGAGCGAGCTGCCTGGTCACCCAGGCGCTCTTCCGCGACGGTCCGACGACAACTCGTCGGGATCGCACTCTCAAAATAGCACGATCGTGCCACGTTGTCAAGATCCCTGCCCAGCCTCTTTTCCGAGGAGTCGACCGCACGGTATCGGCTCCCACACGACCTGGCCTTCCGCTCCGAGCGAACCGCGCGCCGACGACCCGAGCAGAAGCCAGGACTCGTCTGCCGGCAGAATCAGCAGGCACGCGTTGCCAACAGCCCGCGTACCATCGCGCGTGCCTCGTCGCCACCGAGCCTTTCGGCCGCTCGCCCCTCTTCGCTCCTGTCGAGCAGGATCGCTCATCGTCCACCGGCGGTTCGGGCCGATCGCCCCTTGCTCGTTCCGGCATTTTCTTCTAGTCTGGCTCTCGATACCGTGGGCAGGTCGTGGACCAGCGCGTGGACATACTTGTGAGGCGATCACCTTTTCGTCCGACCGCTTCTGGTCTACCTCGTATGGCGTCGGATGTCACCTGGTGGGCCGGACTCGCTGTGGCGCTCGCCGTCGTCCTCGGCCTCCAGGTAACGCGCGTGTTCGTCTCCGATCTCGTCTTCGTCGTCGATCAAAGTCGGCGGCTGGTCCTGCTCGGCCTGATCGCGATCGTCTTCGCGAGTCCGGTCCTCGCGCCACTCGTTGGGAGGCTGAGCGGTGGGCGACTCCTGCCGGTGGCGACGGTGCTCCTCGTTGCCACCCGAGCCGGTCTCCAGTTCGTCTACTGGCCGCTCGCTCGCCTGATCCTCGCTGCTGTGGGATTCGCTGCCGTGAACTGGATGCTGATCCCGCTTCTCCGCTGGCGAGCCCGCGCCGGACTCGGCATCCTCGCGGGTGCTGGTCTCGATCTCGCACTCCGCACGGCACGGACGACGATCGACCTTCCCTGGAACCCTGGATTGGGAAGTCACCTCGCCACGGCTGGGCTGCTCGTTCTCCTGCTCGTCGCTGTGGTTTTGGTCGTGGCTGACCGGGGACCGATCGAGCCGCGCGGGGCACTCGGCTTCTTCGCTTTCGGCCCCGCGCTCGGTCTCTTTCATCTTTTGACCGGTCATATCGGTTTCGCGATCGTCCACACCGGTTGGCCGCTCGCTGCGGCGAGCGCGCTCCTCGGCTTCGCCCTCCTCGTGGGCCTCGCGAGTTTTCCGCTCGCCGGCAGACATTGGCTGGGCTGGGTCCTCACGGCGCTTCTCGGTGCGGGTGGATGCTGGCTCGCCTGGGATGATGGTTGGAGAGCCGCCATCGGCATCGCCGCAGCGGCGCTGGCCTGGACGGTTCTCACCGGTGTCGTCGCGCTCGGTGGCCGCCCGCTCCGCGTGCCAGCGAGCGTCTTGCGCATCGCGAGCGCGCTGGCTCTCGGGAACCTGCTCCAGGTCGCTCTCCTCTTCCGCTACTACACAGCCACCGGCGACCACTCGATCGTGCTCGCGCTGTTCGGGCTGGTCGCGCTGTTCGCTGCGCTCGAGTGGCCGAGGGCCTGGCCGGCGGGTACGGTCGCGCTGCTGCCGCATATCGCGCTCCTGGTCGCCGGACCGCTCGCCGGCGCTCTCGTGTGGCAACTCCTCACCACGCGGGTGCAGGAACCAGTGCCGCGCGCAGGCGGCAACGATCTCCTCGTCGTCACCTACAACATCCAGTCGGGCTACGATCGCCAGCACCGCTGGGATCTGGAAGCCACCGCCCAAGCGATCGAACGCCTACAGCCGGACATCGTCCTCCTTCAGGAAGTCAGCCGTGGCTGGCTGGTGACCTCCAGTGCTGACCAACTCACCTGGCTCAGCCGCCGCTTGGGCATGCAGGCCGCCTGGGGTCCAGCCAGCGACGATGGTCTCTGGGGCAACGCGGTCCTCAGCCACGGCCAACCACTGGAGATCAGGACCACGCGCTTCCGCGTGACCGAGAACCTGCAGCGGGGTGCCATCGCAGTACGAGTGGCGCCTCCCACCGGCTCACTGTGGGTCGCCAGCACCCACCTCGACGACCCTCGGCAAGCGGTGACCGTCCGGCTGGCACAGATCGAGGAGCTGCTCGTCTTCCTCCAGCCGATGCGCCCGCTCGTCCTGGGAGGCGATTTCAATGCCGAGCCTGGTAGCCCCGAACTGATCCGACTCAGTGAATCCGGCCTCATCGATGCCGCAGCCGCAGTCGGGGCAACCGACCCGACCTCCGCGGACGACCGGCGGATCGACTACCTGTTCATCACCGACGAGCTGCGGCCCCTCGCCGGCTCAGTTCCACCGATCAGTGCGTCGGATCATCGGCCGGTCGTCGTCCGCCTTGCACTGCCGTGAAGCGCCCCAGGCACCTGAGCCACGAAGACCTCACACGAGCCGGATCGCTCGCGGGAGCACATTGGCAGCCAGGCCGCGACCGCTCGCGGCACTCGCTGCCACTTCTGCTTCGCTCCAGACGAAGAGATCGACAGGCACCGGCAACCGCTGGAAAACCTCCTCGCAGCATGCCCGCGCGGCTGCTCGATCCGCCCCGTCGGCGATCACCACGAGAAGGTCAGCATCGCTGCGCGGCGTCGGGATACCGCTGGCGAAGGAGCCGAAGAGGTAGATCGCCCGCACGCCAGGACAGCGGTCAGCCTCGCGCGCCGCTTCCCGCAGGGCAGCGAACACGCTTTCACGGTCGAGGAAACGCACGCTCACAGAACTCGACGATCGCTTGTGCATCGACGATCGCCTCCGCTGCATCGCGCTCCGTGTAGTACTCGCCGGGAAGGCCGGCAGGGAAACCGTTCGGATAGCGCGCCAAAATGTCGTGACGGTCCAATCGTCGGGCAGCGTCGAGCAACGCTTCCGGTACCTCGAGACGAGCGGCGAGTCCGCTGAGCAATCGCCAGACGCTGTGGCCCCATCCCTCGCCACCGAGTCCGAAGAGCAACCCTTTGACAGCCTTCTCAGCAGCCTGCTGCGCGGCGAATGCAGCCCACTCGTAGTCGCCAGCTTGGTGAGCCCGCTCAGCATGGGCGAGATCGCGTCGCGCTTGCGCCAGCCAGTCTGTCCCGCGGTTTGCCACGTTCCTGCCCCTCGCGTCCGGAAGGATAGCAGAGGGCCGGACAGTCTGGCACTCGCCCTCGTTTCCAGCGATTTTGCCCGTTAGCCGAGGAGACGGCGCAGTGGCGAGTGCAGCTCACCCCGAAGCGGTTCTCCCGCGACAGCGGATCTCCTCCCCTTTTCTCTGGGACGGTGGTATATTTGAGTCGATCGGCGATGGAGTCCGCCGGGGCTCGTCGAGAGCCCGAAGCGCCAGAGAAGGCTGATGGCTCCTGCTCGCAGGACGTGCGGGCAGGAGTTTTTCTTCTGCCCCCGTCCACGAAAACAGCGAACGGAACGAGCGGGAAGGGGGCATCGCTGGCAAACATCTGGGCCACTGCCGCACTCTGGATCGGACTCGCATTTTTGGCGAGCATCATCTCCATTCGCCTCGGACTGTCCGTCAAACTCGTCGAGATCCTGGTCGGTATCGTCGCCGGGAATACGCTCGGCCTCCAGACCGATACCTGGATCAATGCGCTCGCCAGTTTTGGGGCGGTCGTCCTCACCTTCCTCGCCGGGGCGGAGATCGAGCCGGAAGCCCTGCGCCGGCACCTCAAGGCGAGTCTCGCGATCGGCTTTGCTGGATTCCTCGCGCCGTTTCTCGGTGCCACCGCCTTCACACGCTTCGTCGCGGGTTGGAGCTGGCCACAAGCCTGGATCGGTGGCCTCGCTCTCTCCACCACTTCGGTCGCCGTCGTCTATGCGGTGATGGTGGAAACCGGACTGAACGAGACCGACATCGGCAAGTTGATCCTGGCCGCCTGCTTCGTCAACGACTTGGGCACGGTTCTCGCATTGGGGCTTCTCTTTGCGAACTATGACCTGCACCTCGTGGTTTTCGTCGTCACGGCAGTCACGCTCTTCCTGCTCGGGCGAGTGACACGATTCGTGATCGCAGCGTGGGGAAACCGCGTCAGCGAGCCAGAAGTCAAATTCCTGCTCCTGGTACTCTTCTTCCTCGGTTGGCTGGCGACGATCGCCAAGAGCGAAGCTGTTCTGCCAGCGTACTTGGTCGGCCTGGCCATCGCTGAGATTTTCACGCATCATCGCCCACTCATGCTGCGCCTGCGTACCCTGGCCTTCGCTCTGCTCACGCCATGGTACTTCCTCAAGGCAGGCTTGTACGTTTCCCTGCCGGCGCTCGTCAGCAGTATCGGGTTGATCGTCGCGCTGCTCTTAGTCAAGATGGTCACGAAGCTTCTCGGAGTCGGACCCTTGACGCTCGTCTTCGGGCTCAAGCGGCGCACGAGCGCCTATACCACCCTGCTGATGTCGACAGGCCTGACTTTCGGTACTATATCCGCACTCTTCGGCCTCAACAACGGCATTATCGACCGCACCCAGTACACTGCACTGGTGACCGCGGTGATCGCCTCCGCGTTGGTACCCACGTGGATCGCACAGACCTGGTTCCTGCCACGCACCGAGGAGACGCCGCGCGCCCCGGCCGACACCGCGGCACCTCTGCCTGGAGTGGAGACGGAACTCGTCGCCGAGCGAGCGACACGAGAGGACGGTTGAGCGATGTACCGCAAAATTCTCGTCGGATTCGATGGTTCACCAGGGGCACAGGCGGCCCTGCGCCACGCCATCGAGCTGGCGCGCCTGTTCGGGGCTGAATTATGGAGCCTCTCCGTCATCGAGATTCCGCAGTGGGGGACGGCAACCATCGCGGAGATCGACGAACAGCGTCGCATCGTCGAACAAGAGCTGAGCACCCTGCAAGAGGCAGCGCACCAGCAGGCAACGGAATTCGGGGTGGAACTGCACACGGTGACTCGTATGGGGCATCCTGCCCAACTGCTCGTCCAGGAAGCGCAGCGCGGCGTGTTCGATTTGCTGGTGATCGGGCACAGCGGCCGCTCCGGGGTCTGGGGGGTCTTCCTCGGCACGACTGCCGATAAGGTGGTGCGCCACGCTCCATCCAGCGTTTTGGTCGTCCGATGGTAGCAGCGATGCACCGACATGCTCCGGCAGCATACGCCGCCAGCGAGATCCGTCACCTGCTGGCTCGAGGAGGATGCCCGATTTGTCGTGCCGGCCAGGAAGCGATCGAGCGCTACCTCTTCTGGTTCTTTCACGACTCCTCTAGCGAGCCGAGCGTCATTCTCCGGTATGTCCGATCGCGCGGCTTCTGCCCGCGTCACCTCACCCTGATCGGCGAGCGTGGGCCACAGTGGCAGCTGACGGCGATCTTCAGCTGGATCATCGCCGATATCCTGCGAGCCCTCGATGCGCCAGCACCGCCCCTGCGCAGCAAGTTTCAGCAGCTGCGGCGGCACGTCTCCGCTGGCGACGCTCTCACGCGTGTTCTCCAGCCGAATGGGCTCTGCCTTCTGTGCGAGGTCGAGGAGGCAGCGAGCCACACCGCGCTGATGCTGCTCGACGTCCTGGAGTACGACGAAGATGTGCGCGACCGCTATGCCGCCAGCGGCGGGTGCCGTCTCCCTCATGTCCATCGAGTAGCACGAGCCGCCGGCAGACACCACGAGCAAGCGATCGCGACGATCCACCAGGTTCTGCGCGACCGACTCGCGAGCCTGGAGCACCTCTGCAACGAATTCTTGCGCAAGGCGGACTATCGCTTTGCACACGAGCCCAAGGGTGAAGAACGAGAAGCGTGGCGGCAGGCGCTCCAACTCTTCGGCTATCATGGATGCGCGACAGCGGTCTTCGACCAAGCGCCGGCAAGGAGAGCGGAAGGCGAGCGCTCATGAGGCTTCTCCAACAGCTGCGACAGCACGTCGGTTTCGTTCCGAACCCGGTGAGCGAGACGACGCGCCAGGCTCATGCACGCGTCCGCGGCGCCGACGTCAGCATCAGCGTCTGCCCCTACTGTGCGGTCGGATGCTCCCAGCTCGTCTATACCAAGGACGGGCGCATCATCGACATCGAGGGGAACTACGAGAGTCCGATCAACGGCGGAACGCTCTGTCCGAAGGGAGCCGCCACCTGGCAGCTCATCCACAGCCCATTGCGCCAGCTCCGCGTCAAGTACCGCGCACCGTACAGTGACCGCTGGGAAGAGCGTTCGCTGGAGTGGGCGATGGAGCGGATCGCCCAGCTGGTCAAACAGACCCGCGATGCAACCTTCGTGCATCGCGACGACCAGGGGATGGTTGTCAACCGCACGCTCGGGATTGCGCATCTCGGCGGGGCGACGCTGGACAACGAGGAGAACTATCTCATCAAGAAGCTGTTCACCGGTGGACTGGGGATCGTCGCGGTCGAGAACCAAGCGCGCATATGACACTCCAGCACGGTGCCCGGTCTGGGCGCCCGACTGGGTCGAGGCGGTGCGACGACGACGCTGGCGAGTCTGGCCGAGAGCGACTGCATCGTTATCATGGGCTCGAACATGGCCGAGAACCACCCGGTCGGCTTCCGCTTCGTCGTCAAGGCACGCCAGGCTGGTGCGACGGTGATTCACGTCGATCCGCGCTTCTCGCGCACCTCCGCGCTGGCCGATCTGTACGTCCCGATCCGGCCAGGCAGTGATCTCGTCTTCCTCGGCGCGCTGGTCAACTCTGTCGTCAATCACGAGCGCTGGCAGACCGATCCATTCTTCCGCGAGTACGTCCTGCACTACACCAATGCCAGCGTGATCGTCTCCGCTGACTTTCGCGACACCGAGGACCTCGCCGGGCTCTTCAGCGGATACCGAGCCGAGCAACGCCGCTACGATTCCGCGAGCTGGCACTATGCCGCGCAGATTCACCGCGTCGAGGGTGAGCGCTGGCCCTGCCGCCCGCTGGTCGAGCCGGAGCGGGATTTGACGCTCCAGCATCCCAACTGCGCCTTCCAACTCGTGAAACGGCACTTCGCGCGCTATACGCCGGAACTTGTTGAGGAAGTCTGCGGCGTGCCGCGTGAGCTGTTCCTCCGCGTCGCCGAGACGATCCTCGCCAACTCCGGCCGCGAGCGAACGACCGCTTTTTGTTACGCGGTCGCCTGGACGCAGCACACCATCGGCACGCAGATCATCTCGTGCTGCGCCTTGCTGCAGCTCCTGCTCGGCAACATCGGCCGCCCCGGCGGAGGCATTCTGGCGCTCCGTGGGCACGCTACCATCCAGGGATCGACCGACATCCCGACGCTCTTCGATCTTTTGCCCGGCTACCTCAAGATGCCGCGCGCGATCCCGGAGCACGTGACGCTCGCGAGCTACTTCGCCAGCGAGCGCCCCGCAACTGGCCTCTGGTACGACATGCCCAAGTTCCTGATCTCGCTCCTCAAGGCGTGGTACGGGGATGCGGCGACCCCAGAGAACGACTTCGGCTACACCTTTCTCCCCAAGATCGGCGGCGACTACTCGTTTCAGTCGATCCTCACCATGATGGAAGACGGGATCATCAAGGGACTCTTCGTCATGGGGATGAACCCAGCCGTCGGTGGGCAAAACGCGCGGCTGGCCCGCCGCGCCCTGGCCAATCTGGACTGGCTGGTGGTGCGGGATGTCCATGAGATCGAGACGGCCTCCTTCTGGTACGATGCCCCGGAAGTGCGCAACGGCGAGGTTCGGTCCCAAGATATCAGGACCGAGGTCTTCTTCCTCCCAGCGGCGATCGCGGCAGAGAAGGACGGCACCTTCACCAACACCCACCGGCTCGTTCAGTGGCACGACAAGGCGATCGACCCACCGGGCGACGCCCGCTCCGAAGCGCACTTCGTCTACCACCTCGGCCGTCGCCTCAGGGAGCTCTACGCCGACGACGATTCTCCGGCCGGTCAGCAAATCCGGGCCTTGACCTGGGATTACCCCACGACCGGACCGCACCAGGAGCCCGAGCTCATGGCGATCGCCCGCGAGATCAGCGGGTATCGTGTCGCTGACGGACGACCGATCGCCGGATTCCATGAATTGGCTGACGACGGATCGACTGCCTGCGGTTGCTGGATCTACGCGGGTATCGTCACACCGGAGGGCGAGCATCGCGCCAAGCGCCGACAGGGCGACGACCGTGCCAGCCTCGATTGGGGCTTCGCGTGGCCAGCCAATCGCCGCATTCTCTACAACCGCGCTTCAGCTGACCCACAGGGTCGCCCCTGGAGCGAACGGAAGAAGTGGATCTGGTGGGACCCCGAGCAGGGACGTTGGGTCGGGTACGACGTTCCCGATTTCCCAGCCACCAAGCCGCCCGATTACCAGCCGACTCCCGGGGCCAAGGGGCTCGACGCTCACCCCGGTACTGCTCCCTTCATCATGATGCTGGACGGCCGCGGTTGGCTCTTCGTCCCACACGGTCTCGTCGACGGACCACTGCCCACGCACTACGAGCCGTGGGAGAGCCCGGTTCCCAACCTGCTCTATCCGACTCAGCCACGGAGTCCGGTCGCCCCGGTCTTCCTCCGACCGGACAATCCCTATCACGAGATTGCCGACCCACGCTACCCGTACGTCATCACCACCTACCGATTGACTGAACATCACACAGCTGGAGGAATGAGTCGCTGGGTACCGTGGCTCGCCGAGCTGCAACCGGCCGGGTTCGTCGAGATCAGCCCCGAACTCGCACGTGAACTCGGCATCGCGACCGGCGACTGGGTCGTCGTCGAGACGGCGCGCGGGAGCACCGAGGCACGCGCACTCGTGACCGAGCGTGTCCAGCCGCTCACGATAGCGGGACGGACGGTTCACGTCATCGGCATGCCCTGGCACTTCGGCTTCGGTGGCTTGGCTACCGGGGGAATCGCGAATGAACTAGCCGCATTGATCGAAGACCCCAACTCCCTCATTCACGAGGCGAAATCGTTCACCTGCACGATCCGCAAGGGGCGTTTGCAGGAAGGAAAGGCACCGTGAAGGGACCAGCAGCACTCGAAGGCACCACGCGAGCCCGGCCAGGCGCCTTCGGCTTCCTCACCGATACCACCCTCTGCATCGGCTGTAAAGCGTGCGAGGTCGCCTGCAAGCAGTGGAACCAGCTGCCGATGGACGATTTCGGCTTCACCGGCATGAGTTACGACAATACCGGCGATCTCGGCGCGACCACCTGGCGTCATGTCGCCTTCATCGAGCGGATCAGCGATCGGGAAGGGCGACGTCCAACGACCCTCGCGCCCTTCCAGAGCAACTGGCTCATGCTGAGCGACGTCTGCAAGCATTGTGTCCACGCCGGTTGCATGGAGGCATGCCCGACTGGCGCCATCATCCGCACCGAGTTCGATACGGTCGTGATCCAGCAGGATATCTGCAACGGCTGCGGCTACTGTGTTCCGGCCTGTCCCTTCGGCGTCCCCGCCCTCAGTCCACTCGACGGCAAGGCGCACAAGTGCACGCTCTGCTATGACCGGCTCAAGGATGGCCTGGAACCAGCCTGCGCCAAGGCCTGCCCCACCGATGCCATTCAGTTCGGTCCGGTCCATGCTTTGATGGACCGGGCACGAGAGCGGGTCAGCGAACTGCGCACCCAAGGTGTGGAAGCTCGCATTTACGGTGACCAGGCACTCGGTGGTACCGGCGGCATCGGTGGGCTCAACGCCTTCTTCATCCTGACTGCACCGCCGGAAGTGTATAACCTGCCGGCCAAGCCCGAGCTTCCCCAGCGGCGCGTGTTGCCCGCGTTTCTCACCACCGCGCTGGCCGCACTCGCACTCGGCATCGCCACTCTGTTCTCCTTCCGACGAGTGGGAAGGATGCAGCATGGCTGAACTCCGGTCCTGGCGACACCGACGCGCACCTGGCGAGCCTATCGGTGCCGCAACACGTGAAAGCTATTACGGACTCCCCGTCATCCATGGCCCGCATTGGCATTGGCCGATCGTGTTCTACTTCCTCTTGGGCGGACTCGCTGGGGGGAGCGCCGTCCTCGCTGCTGCTGCGCGACTTCTCGGCGGTCGTTCGGCTCGCCCGGTCGTTCGGGCGGGTCGCTATCTTGCCTTCCTCGCTATCTTGCCCGGTCCCCTGCTGTTGATCGTCGATCTCGGGCGTCCAGAGCGCTTTCATCATATGCTCCGGGTCATCAAGTTGCGTTCGCCGATGTCGCTGGGCGTCTGGGGGTTGATCGCCTTCAGTCTAAGCGCATTCCTCAACGCGCTTCGCCAGGCGGTCGATGACGGCTTCTTCGGTCGTTCGCATCGTCTGGTGCGCGGCTTCCAGCAGCTGCCGGACCGCGCGCTGGCCATCGCGAGCACGGTCCCGGCCTTCTTCCTCGCTGGCTACACTGGTGTCCTGCTCGGCGCTACTGCCGTACCACTTTGGGCACGCAACGCGTTGCTCCTGGGGCCGCTGTTTCTCTGCTCGGCGCTTTCCAGCGCTGCTGCCACGCTCTCCCTCCTGCTGACACGCCGTTCCCAAAATGACCGAGCGGAGCAGGCCCTGGCGCAGGTCGAGTTCCTCGCCCTGACCGGCGAGGTCGCGCTCCTCGAAGCGGTTCACCGGAAGAGCGGTCCGGTGATCGGCCGCCCCTTGCGCCACGGGGCCGAAGGACGCGCGTTCGCCGGTGCCCGCGCAACCACTGCTACTGCACTCGCGCTGCACGGCCTTGCACTGCTGCTCCCGCGGCGCTGGCGCCAGCGGCTCGAGCTCCCGGCGAGCATCCTCGCTCTGGCGGGAGCCTTCCTTCTCCGGGCGACGATGGTCTTCGGCGGTCATCGCTCGGCCGATGATCCGGCCGCGACATTCGCACTGACCCGCAGCGACGAATGACTGAAACGATGCGGTGCGGCGCGATGCACGATCGCGACACCGCGGAGACCCCATCGTGCGCACCATCGGTGCACGCTAGTTGCTCGTGTCGTCGAGGAATCGCTGCGAGGAAAAGCGGGGTGGGATGCCGTCCTCGCTCTCGAGTTCCATCGCCCGCGCGATCAGTTCAGCAGTGATCGGCGCCAACATGATCCCGAGCCGGAAGTGGCCGGTTGCCACCCAAACATTGCGCCAGCCGGGCAGTCGACCCAGGATCGGCTGATCGTCGACCGTGCCGGGTCGCAGCCCTGCCCCCGCCCAGAAGAGTTCCTCTTGCAAAAGAGCTGGCGCGAGACGCCGAGCTGTATCGATGCAGAACCACAAGCCGTGCGCGGTCGGTCGCGTACCCCAACCTCCTCGCTCGACCGTCGTCCCGACCCAGACCAAGCCGTCCGCGCGGGGCACGACGTAGCCAGTCACCCCTGGCGCGCCGATAATCGATCGGGGACGCCGTGTCGTTCCATCGATCAAGACCATCTGACCCTTGACCGGCAAGGTCGGGAGTGGACGCCCAAGCGGAGCAGTCAATTGGCCGGACCAGGCACCAGCTGCCAACACGACGGCTGCCGTTGCGATGCGTTCGCGAGCAGTCTGGACGGCCACCACGCGGTCACCCGCCGTCTCCATCCCCACGACGGCAGTATGCTCGAGAACCGTCGCACCATAGCGCTGAGCAGCGAGCGCCGTTGCGCGTACGAGCTGCGGCACGAGGACACTCGCTCCCTCGTCGATGCGCAATGCTCCCTGCACGTACACCGGCAAGAGTGGCTCTGCCTCACGCACCGTGGGGCCATCGAGCCATTCGACGCCGAAGCCGCGTGCCTCGAGCCATGTTCCGACCGCTCGGATGTCAGCGATTTCCGCCTCGGTCTCGGCGACCAAAAGGGTTCCCCACTGCTGAAAACCGACCGCCAGACCTGTCTCCTCCTGGAGCGACCCGATCAGCCATGGGTACGAGCGCAGGCTGCGCCAGAGCAAATCCTGCAGTTCGACCGGATGGTGTCGTTCATCGAGTGGGCTCACGATCCCCGCGGAGGCAGCCGACGTCCCATCGCCGATCGATTCCCGTTCGAGGAGCGTCACGCGCTTACCCTGTCGCGCCAGCGCGTAGGCGATCGTCGTGCCGATGATCCCACCGCCCACGACAACGACATCCGGATAGAGCTCCAGTCGCGTCGTCATGATCGCTCCCTCCGTAGCGACCGCACCGAGTGTCCCCGATGGTTCGAGTCACCCGTGAGGACGAGCACTACCAATGCGTGCTCTTCAACCGCTTCGACTCCACGACGCCAGAGAAACCGGCTGGGGGCATCCGGATCGAGACAGAGGAGAGAACCGTTTTCGATTCCTCGCGAAAACGCTCACCGTGTCTCGTCGCCGAAGGAGACGATGGCCGCTCAGCGTCAGGTGAGCGTTTTCCGAGTCCGGTCCTTCGCTCCTCCATCCCCTCACTCTGACCGCCCTTTAGGAGTCGAAGGCGATAGCACTCGTGAACGATACCACGTGAGAACGCAACCGTGAGCAGTGCGACGATAGCGCTTCCGGTGTACCAGCCATACCCGACAGCACACATGACCGGTGAGCGACAACGGCTCAGGGGGTTGCCGGGGTCGGAATCTCACCGGGCAAGGAGGGACGAGGAGGAGTCGGCTGGGAACCGCTGCTCGGTGGTGCTCCGCCGGGAGACGGTGATCCAGCTGGTGGGGCGCCGGGGATCGGAGCCACCTGTTCGCTCGCGCCCGGCGTCGGAGTCGGGCGCTGGATCTCGATCCGCGGGGCAACACCGACCATCGCGGCATAGGCTTGCAGCGAACTCCAGCCACGTTCGGTCATTCCCTTCGGTGTCGCCAGAGCAGCTCTGAGTTCGCGCAGCTCATACTCGGATACCTGATCACAGCGCAACCGGGGTGGCCCCTCGCGGACACTGAGTTCGGTGACCGTACGTGCGCCTGGAATAGGCAACTTGCCAGTCGCAGCGCAGACCTGAACCTCCACGATACCCGGCGGCCGCGGGAATTCGATCGGGATCGGTCGACCATCTGCACCGAGGAGGGATCGTGCGATCTCTGGATCCTGATGCGCTTTCACCATGAAATCGTGCCAGATCAAGGCAGCGCTCGAGATACCGTCCAACCCCCGCGACGGGCTGTTGTCGGTATTGCCGACCCAGACGCCGACGACGAGATCAGTGGTGTAGCCGACCGTCCAGAGGTCACGCGCGTCTTCCGAGGTCCCGGTCTTCGCCGCGGCCGGGCGGTTATCGAGTTCCGGCAGCACCAGCGGATTGTTGAGCCCGAAGATCATGGCACGCGCCTTGTTGTCGGAGAGAATGCTCGTGATGAGATAGGCATACTCGGCACGGACCACCTGTTTGCCCTGATCGAGAACCGTCGCACGATCCAGTTGATAGATCCGGTTGTTTCCCGGAGCGATGATTTCCAGGATCGGATTGTAGGGGACATACTTGCCATTGTTCGCGATCGTCGCGTAGGCATTGGTCAACTCGAGGAGCGAGACCTCCCCGCCACCGAGCGTGATCGAAAGGCCGTAGAAGTTGGGGTCCCGCCAGAAGCCAGTCTTGATACCGAGCCGGTGCGCCATGTCGATCATCGCCGGGACACCGACCACTTCGATCGCCTGCAGTGCCGGGATATTGAGCGAGTTGGCGAGTGCCTCGCGGACGGTGATGGCACCAAAATGCTGCCCGGTCGCATTCTTCGGCTCGTACTTCCCGAATCCGGGAATAGTCCAAACTTTGGCATAGTCGAACGCGATCGTACCCGGATACCAGCCAGCTTTCTCGAAGGCAGTCAGATACGTGACCGGCTTGATCGCCGAGCCGGGCTGACGCTCAGCTGTCGTCACATTGAACTGGCCATCGATCGCGTCGTTATAGAAGTCGGCACTTCCGACCATCGCGATGATCTCGCCGCTCCAGGGGAGTATGGCCACCAGCGCACCGTTGTTGACCCGATACGAGGCAAGCTGCTCGACGCGACGTTTGACGATCTCTTCGGCCGCCTGCTGGGCAGCGAGATCGAGCGTGGTGCGCACCATGAGGCCACCGCGATAGACCGCAGCCGGGCCATACTTCGCCTCGAGATACTCGAGGACGAAGTTGACGAAATGCGGAGCCTTGTTGTAGCGACCTTCCCTGGTTTGTGGGTGGAGCGGTTCAGCGAAGGCTTCGTCAGCTTCTTCCTGGATGATCATGCCGAGTTCCACCATGCGGTCGAGCACGTACCGCTGGCGGCGCTTGGCGAGTTCGAAATTCTTCGTCGGGTCATAGACACTGGGTGCCTGCGGCAGCCCGGCCAGCATCGACGCTTCGGCCAAGTTCAGCTCCCAGGCGAACTTGTTGAAATACGCCTGTGCCGCCGCATCGATACCGTACGCCCGATTCCCGTAATAGACATTGTTCAGGTACATCATGAGAATCTCTTGCTTGGAGTACCGTTGCGTGAAGCGGGTCGCCATGATCGCCTCGCGCACCTTGCGCCGGTACGTCCGCTCCGTCCCGATCGCTTCCGGGTAGAGCATCCGCACCAGCTGCTGGGTGATGGTCGAGGCACCGCTCGTACTCTCCCCACTCAAGTTAAAGACCAGGCTGCGCAGGATCGCACGCGGCTCCACACCTGGATTGGTCCAGAAGGTCGCATCCTCCGCGGCGATCGTCGCATCGATGATCCACGCCCGGTGCGGCTTAGTCGGATCGTTTTGCTGTTGCCGGATATGGTCCATCAATTCCTCGTAACTGATCGCTGTGCGGTAGCCCGTCGTCGGATCGGTCACCTCGCTCAGCAGGACCCAGTTCCGGTCGTAGATCTTCGTCGTCTGGAACTCCAGGGCCTCGAACCGATCCGGTGACGGCAAATCGGCCGTGAACGCAGACCAACCCAAGTAGCCCGCTGCGCCCACCACGCCCGCACCAGCCAACGCCAGCAACACCAGGGAGAGAACGATCGCCGTGAGCAGCCGGAGCAGTACCGTCGTGACCGGATGCCGGCGACGAGCGCGGCGTCGGCGCGCGAGCAGGATCGCCCCAGCGTTCGCCTTGCGCTGGCCATTCGCACGGGATCGTCGGCCGTTGCCGCCCGGTGTCCGCATTCCTCGCCCTGCCATACTGGCCTCGCTCCGTCCTCGGCGTCCGCGGCAAGAGGATACACGACAGGAACGAGTCCAGCCGGGTATGATGGAGCCGAGGGAACGCCGACCGGCAAGAGGGGCGGTGCGACGGTGGAACTACGGAGCTTGCGAGGCATGCCCGTCATCGCGGTCGAGTCTGGCGAGCGATTCGGCCAGGTACAGGATATCTTGATCGATCCTCAGGAACGCCGCATCGCGATCGTTCGTGTCCGGCGCGGTGGTCCCTTCCGGGGTGACGTCAGTGACGTACCGTTCTCTGACCTCCACGGCATCGGGCGCGATGCCGTGATGGTTCCGAGCAGCCAGGTACTGCGCCCGGCCATTGCCACAACGGAGCACCTGCGCCGGATCGATGACCTCGTCGGTTCACGGGTGGTCACGGAACGTGGTGAGGCAGCTGGTACGGTGGACGATGCCGAGATCGATCCCCAAACCGGTATGCACCTCCTCATCGCACCGCCCAGCATCAGCGGCTTGCTCGGCCGTCGCCGGACCGTGTCGATCGATCAGGTTCGGACCATCGGGCGGGATACGGTGGTTCTGGCCGCGCCACCATCGGAGAGAACCCAGGAAGCTCGTACCGCGAACGCAGCAGAAGCAGCGTCCGACCAATGAAACGGATCAGAGAAGGCGCGCGATGAGGAGACCGACCAGGGGAGCCGGGAAGACATCGCACATCAGCGCCAGCCAGAGCGGTAGGCGTGGGTCCGGTCGCAGCAATCGCCAGATCGTCGCCAGCATCCACCACAGCCCACTCGCGAAGAGGACAATGGACCAACTGGTCATAGTCTCCTCTCTCGAATGGTGACGGAGCGTGCAATGCGGATCCTCTTTGTCTCCCCGTTCGATTTCAGCTGTCCTGGTGGCGTCAACGAGCACATTCTCCATCTCGATGCAGAATATCGCAAGCTCGGCCACCAGACCCGTATCCTGACTCCGCGCTCGCCGGGCGAAGCAGAAAGCGATGACGGTCACATCGTCAAGCTCGGCGTCGCCGTACCGATCCCCGCCAACGGATCGACAGCACGGATCACGCTCTCGCCGTTCGTTTCCGGCAAGGTGAAGGATCTCCTGCGCCGCGAACGGTTCGACATCGTCCATCTCCACGAGCCGCTGGCCCCGATGTTACCGCAGCTGGCGCTGCTCCACTCCCGGTCGGTCAATGTCGGCACGTTTCACGCTGCCCGAGCCCACAACTGGGGCTACCTTTCGGCTCGTCCCCTTTTGAGCCTCCTCTTCGCCAAACTGCACGGACGCATCGCCGTTTCACCAGCAGCGTTGGAATCGATCGCGCGCTATTTCCCCGGTTATTACGAACTCATCCCCAACGGGATCGATGTTCAGCGCTTCCGGCCCGACGTTTCCCCGATCGCCCAGTTCGGCCGACCGACCCTGCTCTTCGTCGGTCGCTTCAACGAGTCCCGGAAAGGGTTGCGCTATCTCATCGAAGCCCTGGCACTCGTCCGTCGCGAATTTCCCGACGTGCTCTTGCTGGTCGTCGGTCCCGGTGATCCCGCACGCTATGCTCGGCAGCTGGAACGCCACGAACTCGTCGATCATGTTCGTTTCACCGGCCCTGTGGCGGATGAGGTGTTGCCTGCTTACTACACAGCGTGCGACGTGTTCTGTGCCCCAGCCACGGGCGGCGAAAGCTTTGGGATCGTCCTGCTCGAAGCGATGGCCAGCGGCAAGCCGGTCGTGGCCACCGATATCCGCGGCTTTCGCTTCGTCCTGCGCCACGGTATCGAGGGGTTGCTCGTCGAACGGAAGAATCCCGAGGTGCTCGCCCTCGCGCTCGTGCACCTTCTCGCAGACCCGGCACTGCGCGAGCGATTGGGAAAGGCCGGACGGCAGCGAGCCAAGCAGTTCTCCTGGGCAGCGATCGCCCAGCGGACACTCGCGTACTACGAGCGACTCTTACGCGGTGTTCGCGAGACGACAACCGAACCACCGATCGATTGGTGGACCTCGCTCCGTGTCGCCTTGAAGGCATGGTCAGGGAGGTAAGCTGCAGTGCTCAGTTCACTGGTAGCCGACCGGGTCCGTCTCCGCTTGCAGCGAGTCGGCGAACTCGTCGGGCGAACTGGCCTCACACCCAACCAGTTGACGGTGATCGGATTGTTCCTCAACGGGCTCGTCGGATGGGTCGCCGCGGAGGGAGCTTTTCGCTGGGCCGGTGGGCTCCTACTCCTCGCCGGGATCTTCGACATACTGGATGGGGCAGTCGCCCGTGCTACCGGGCGCGTCACGCGCTTTGGCGGCATCCTCGATTCGGTTCTGGACCGCTACGCCGAGGCACTGGTCATCGGCGGACTCCTCGTCTGGTTCACCCGTTCCTCGGCGGGAACGGTGCCGGTTCTCCTCTGCTACGCCGTCATCGTCGGCTCCATTCTGGTGAGCTATGTCCGCGCGCGTGCTGAAGGTGCTGGTCTCCAGTTGACGCAGGGCTTTTTCGCCCGACCGGAACGCATCATCGTGCTGACGCTCGGACTCTTAGCCGAGCGACCGATCTGGGCGCTCTGGCTCCTGGCCGTGGCGACCAACCTGACGGTGCTCCAGCGGCTCTGGCTGGTCCGACGCGCCTCTGGAGCATGAGTCTCATGCGCCGGATCATGCTGCTCCTTCTGCTTCTCGGGATCCTGACCGGCTGCCTGCCAGTCGGTCGTTCCCCTGCTGGCCCGACCAGCGAGATGACGCTGGCCGTTCTCGATGTCGGCCAGGGGCTAGCGGTCGCCATCGTGACGCCTGACGGACACGCCCTGGTGTACGATGCGGGGAACAGTCGCCAGGACGTTGAACGGGTGATCATCCCGTTCCTGCGCGCTCGTGGTATCGAGCGTCTCGACTACGCGGTCCTGAGCCATCCGGATCAGGACCATGTTGGTGGCATGCCGGCGCTCCTGGCGAACTTTCCCGTCGCTGCCTACGTCGATCCGGTCCTGCCCTCGACCAATCGTGCTTATGCCGAGACATTGCGCCTCGTCGCCGAAAAGGGGATACGCCCCATTCGGGCGGAACGCGGCCTGGTCCTGCCGCTCGGCGAGCAGGTCACTGCTCGCGTCCTCTGGCCCGAGCGCCCGTTCCTGCGAGCGCCAGACGGTACCGTGAGCGACAACGATAACTGTGTGGTGCTGCTCGTCGAGTACGGCGCCATGCGCATCCTGCTGCCTGGTGACCTCGAGGAGCGAGGAGAAGCCGAGCTCGTCACGCGCGACGGCGAAGGGCTCCATGCGGATATTCTGGTCGTCGGCCATCATGGCAGCCGAACGTCGTCGAGCGAACCGTTCCTCGCCACGGTGCGGCCAGCTGTCGCTCTCATCTCGGTGGGAGCAGGAAATCCGTACGGACACCCCCATCGGGTAACACTCGACCGGCTGCGACGAGCTGGTGCCCAGATTTACCGGACCGATCGCGACGGCAGCGTCCTGGTCGTCACGGATGGGAAGCAGTACGAGATCCGGACAGAGAGGACCCGATCATGACCGCCCTGCGACTCTGGGCGACACTCGACCGCTTCGAGATGACCGAAGAAGGGCAGGAACTCGCTGTGCTGGTCTTCGACGATGGGCAGCAACTCGTCGTGCCACGCATCGCGCTCCCTTGGGCACGGCGGGGGGCGGTGTTGCGCGTCACCCTGGAGCAGGATACCGCAGCCGAGGAGGAGCGCCGGAGCGAAATCGAGCGACTGCAGCGACAATTGTTCGGGGAGGAGGAGCCATGACGATGTGGCGTCTCGGCGTTGTGTCGCTGCTGGTCGTGCTGCTCGCCGCGGGATGCCTGCCGTTCGGCCGTGCCACACCGACCGTGACACCGACGCTCGTCCCCACCCCGACCTCTCTCCCGGTCCTACCGGTCGTGACGCCGACGCCAGCTCCAGCCAACCTGTCCAGCATGACCCCGACACCAACGGCGCCCGCAGCGCAACCGACCGGGGAAGGGACAACGTACGTCGTCCAACCAGGTGATACGCTCTACACCATTGCAGTCCGCTTCGGCGTCTCGCTGCAAGCCTTGATCGAGGCCAACCAGATCGAGGATCCGAACCAGCTGCAAGCTGGACAAGTGCTGGTGATCCCACGTCAGCAGTGATGCAGCAGAGAGCATCTGACCGATCAGTCTTGCCGAGCGTGCGCTCGATCCGTACCGAGCCACAGTAGCGCTTCCACCAAGCTGAGCCGACTGTGAAAGCCGCGGCACGCAGCGATACGGACTGGACCCTGCAGTCCTGGCCTTGCTTGGGGAACGGACTTCCCTGACGAGCCGGAGCGTCGCCTCCAGGCCACAGGCCCGCCACGCGTCCGGGGCGGGATGCGCCTGACGATCGCCTGCCGAGGTGCGCACCGACCTGGCGTGCCAGCATCGTGAGCAGTCCACGTGGTTTGGCACCGCGACTGACTCGGCGTATCCTGAACGCAGCACCGGTGTTCCAAGGGGAATGCTCGCCATGCAGTCATCAACCTCTCCCCTCCTAACCCGGCTTCGGACTCGCCTCTGGCAGGCCAGTCTGGTGCTGGCTGTCCTGCTCCTGCTGGGATGGCCTGAGCCGGCTCGTGCGGTCCGCTGCGGACCAGACCGTATCTACTTCCCACAGACCGGTCACTCTTTGATCTTCGGTTTTCTGGATTTCTGACTCGCTCACGGCGATACCTTGCTCTTCGGCTACCCGCTGAGCGAGGAACTCGATGAGGGTGGGCTCACGGTTCAGTATTTCGAGCGAGCGGTGTTCGAATGGCACCCAGAGGCACCAGCCGAATGGCGCGTGCAGCTCCGCCGTTTGGGAGCCGAGACGACACGGGGACGCTCCGACCGGGCCTTTCGCCCGACGCCGCCGATCGAGCTGACCGCCTGCCGGTACTTCCCCGAGACACAGCACAATCTCTGTTCCGGTTTCCGAGCTTTTTGGGAACGGCACCGCGGACTCCGCATCTTCGGCTACCCGATCAGCGAGGAACTGAGCGAAGACGGGTTGACTGTCCAGTATTTCGAGCGGGCGCGACTGGAATGGCATCCGGAAGCACGCAGCACTCACGACAAAATCCAGGTCACCCCGCTCGGGGCTTGGGCAGCCGACCGGATCGGCACTGCTCGCGATCCGCTTCCCCAACCGCCTGGTGTGCCGGTCTTCGACCCCGAACGCTTTCCGGGAGCGCCTGCTCTCGTCCGCACACCACCAGCCGGCGCCCCGGTGCAGGAAACCAAGTGGATCGAAGTCGACCTGAGCCAGCAGGCCTTGCGTGCCTGGGAAGGAGATCGCTTGGTCTTTTCAACCCTGGTCTCCACCGGCTTGCCTCAGTACCCGACACCCGTGGGCACGTTCCGGGTGTACGTTAAGGTGCGCTACGAGCGGATGCGTGGCGGCACGCCCGGGATCGACTACTATGATCTGCCCAATGTCCCGCACACGATGTATTTCTACCGCGGCTATGCGCTGCATGGCGCGTACTGGCACAACAACTTCGGCCACCCGATGAGCCATGGCTGCGTCAATCTGCCCCTGGACGCCGCAGCCTGGCTCTACGATTGGACTCCGCTGGGAACGGTCGTGTGGATACATCCCTTACCAGATGCTCGCGTCGTGGTATACCCACCGCCGGAATGCAGCAGGACGGGGGAGCATTACCGCGTGGCGCGTTTCCTTGGCTGTCTCCTGGTCATGCTCATCGTGACAACCTCCTGCCGACAGGCTCCTACGACACCGGCGCCGTCCATCGCCCCCTCTTCCCCGATCCCGACCGTGAGCGCCGAACCGAGCCCGACCATCCCGGTCCTTCCGACTCCCTCGGTACCAGTCGATCTGCCTCCTTCATGTTCCATGGCGAGCACGATGGAATCGCTCCAAACATTCCTCTGGGCAGTGAGCCGAACCGACCTTCCCCTGCTCCGCCAGCTGATTCTCACCAGCGAGACCACCACGATGAGACGATGGTTTGCGGTCATCCCGCGCGAGCCGGATCGACTCGCCACCGGTCTCTTCGCCGAGCGCCCCGAAGCGTTTCTGGATTGGGTCGAGCAGCGAGCGCTCCAGCGTGAGCGCTGGAGCATCCTCGAGTTTCTCCGTTTTCAGCCGGAAGAGACCGATCGCGTGCGCGTGACCGCAGCACTCTTGCGCGAGGCCGACGACCTGCTGGCGAAACCGATGGTCACGATGATCGAGCTCGATTGTCAGCGCGGTACCGTCGTCTCGGTCATCGTCGGCGCGATCGGTGGCCAGGATGTACCGGAGCGTGCCGAAGATCTTCTCGCGAGCGCGCTCAGCCAGCGTCCCCTGCGCGGGATCGAGGGAAGCCCGAACTGCCCGCGCAGTCCGTGGGCTTTTGGAACAGCAGTTGGCGAAGGACCAGTTTACCTGGAAATCGGGCCGGACGCGGTCGTCAATCTCGGAAATCTGATCGACCGTGGTCAAACAGCACGCCGCGCCTCGGTGATCGTCGGTGCGAGCGAGCGTGGACCAGTGCTGCTGCGCTTATTCCGCGCGACAGATCTCTCACTGCTTCCCTCGGTGGGGGAACGCTCTGTCTGGTTCATCGAACCGGATGCCGCGACTCCGCGCCGAATCGTCCTCGACCTTCCGGTGGATGCCCCGGGTTGCTACGTGCTCCAGGCGGACGGTCCCACGTGGCAAACACAGCTCGTCTTCGAGGTCGTTCCCGAAACCATCGAGTTCCTCGCTCCCACGCTGGCTGGCGTGACGTTGCCGGTTCAGCTGCAGGTCCTTTCCGCTGTCCGCGATGGTCCGGAGAGCGTGCGCGTCAGCCTGGCTGGGCCAACGCTCGTGGCTCGCATGCAAATCAGTCTCGGTGGGCTCGGAACGTCCTACCTGGGACCAAGTACCCACTGCACACAAGAATTGGATTCGATCGAACTCTGCTGGACACCCCATCCGATCTGGGGCTGGCCCCAAACCGCGGTCTGGGACGATGGCATCCGGCGCTACCAGTTGGCTATTCTCGCCGGTGAGCGCGACGCGTGGAGCCAGAGAGACTTGCTTCATTTAGCAACACTTTTGATAGACAAGCGCTGATGGTGACGATCGCTCATCGGATAGCCTCATAGAGGCAATGATCCATGCTATAATATGCTGGACACCAATCATGCTTGGGAAAGCGAAAGGAAGCTCGATATGCGTATCGTAGCGCTGGAAACGCTTCGCCTTAATGAATTTCCAAATCTTCTCTGGGTCCGTCTTCATACGGATAAAGGATACGTTGGGATTGGAGAAACGTTTTTCGGTGCACAAGCCGTTGAATCCTATCTCCATGAGTCGGTCGCGCCCTATCTGCTTGGTCAGGATCCACGCGACATTCAACGACACGCACGTGCGCTCAGGCAATATGTTGGATTCTGCGGAACTGGTGTCGAGCAGCGCGGTAACTCCGCTATCGACTTAGCACTCTGGGATCTGATTGGTCGCGCTACTGGACAACCGCTATACCAGGCACTCGGCGGTCGCGTCCGAACGGAGATTCCTGTTTACAACACCTGTGCCGGCTATCGTTACATTCGAGCGCAGCCTCGCCAGGCAGTCGAGAACTGGGGACTCCCTGAGAACCCTTCTGAGGGCCCCTATGAAGATCTCGAAGCTTTCCTGACACGCCCGGATGCCCTGGCACGCGATCTTCTTGCGATGGGGATTCGGGCCATGAAAATATGGCCTTTTGATCCTGAAGCCGAAAGGACGAACGGGCAGTTTTTGAGCCTTTCTGATCTTGAGCGCTGCCTGGAACCGTTCCAACGGATACGCGCCACTGTTGGTCAAGAGATGGAGCTCCTTGTCGAACTCCACGGGCTCTGGAATCTTCCCATGGCCGTGCGCATTGCTCGGGCACTCGAACCGCTGAAACCTCTCTGGATCGAGGATCCCCTTCGGAGTGATGATCTTGATGCCCTTGCCACGCTGGCGCGCGCAACACCCATTCCGCTTGCGTTGAGCGAGACACTCGGACCCCGCTCAGCGTTTCGACAACTCCTTGAGCAGCGCATCCCTGGTTTCATACTGTTCGACCTCGGATGGTGCGGCGGGCCGACGGAAGCTCGAGCTATTGCTGCCATGGCTGAAGCTTATCAGCTACCTGTTGCCCCTCATGACTGCACTGGGCCTATTGTTTTGACTGGTTCCGTACACTTCTCCTTGTCGATACCGAATTCTTTCATTCAGGAATTCGTGCGAGCCTTCTACTTCGGTTGGTATCAAGAGATCGTCACCAACCTACCACCATTTGCTAACGGCCTCATTTCTGCCCCTGAAGAAGCGGGACTAGGTACTGACCTGCGTCCGGAACTTTGGGAACGCTCGGACGCCCATATTCGGATCAGTCATTGACGAGACGCCTCATATGGGGAGAGCTTGGGCAACAAAAAGTTGCTAAAATCTGTCCGCCGATACTCCGAACGATTTTCCTGCCGAATGAGTGGAGGGAGAGGTCCATCGTTCACGCAAGCCCCAGAGGTTATTCACAATGCATTGCTGCATCCACTCGGACCTTTCCTGCGCCATGAGTGAAGAAAGTGGTGTGGCCATTTTATCTCCCATAAACAGGCACATCAGCTGGATACTTCAGTCATGGACTGCACCCTTTCTCCTCAGAATCTTCTCGAGAGTAGTATCTTGGCATCCTTTCACTGAGCACCTGAACACTCAGGTGCGCATCGAATGCGTGTTTAAGGACGTAATACGGTACCGTCGACTCCCCGTAATGGTGGCCAACTGCCCTCCAAGACATGATCTGGGAACGAGTATTTCGCAGCTAACTGCTCATTCAGATCGACACCGAGGCCCGGTCGATCATTCGGCCATAGCATACCATCGCGGATTTCCGGCGTCCCAGGAAAAACCTCGCGGGCTGTCTCCGTGAACTCATGTTGCTCCTGGATCCCAAAGTTGGGAATGGCCAATCCGAGATGCAAGTTCGCTGCATGCCCAACTGGCGATACATCACCCGGTCCGTGGAATGCAGTGCGCACACCAAAAAATTCACAAAGGGCGGCAAGTTTTCGCGCAGGCGTCAAGCCACCGATTGCGGAGAGATGGACGCGAATGAAATCGAGAAGGCGCTCGCGCACCAGCGGCACGTACTCTGCTGGGTTGACGAAGAGTTCACCAAGCGCGATCGGGGTGGCACACTGACTGCGAAGGAGCCGTAAATACTCAGCATCTTCCGGAGAAACAGGATCCTCGAGGAAGAACAGCCGATACGGCTCTAAAGCTTTGGCAAGTTGGATTGCGTCAATCGGTGGCACGCGCTCATGGACATCATGGAGAAGCTCAACTTCTTCGCCCACACGAGAGCGGAGATAATCGAAAAGTCGCGGAATGATGCGACAGTACGCTCGGGGGTCCCAATCACGACGCTCACTGAGATCCCCTTTCACGCCGTACGTCGACCGCCCAGGAACTGCCACTTGACATCTTATAAAGCGATATCCACATGTTGCGAACTCGCGGACCTGCTCCTCTACCTCTTGGAAATCGCGTCCAGCAGCGTGCGCGTAAAGGGGAAGGGCAACGCGACACCGACCGCCGAGGAGCTGATAGAGCGGCATTCCTGCTCGTTTTCCCTTGATGTCCCACAATGCCATGTCCACGCCGGAAAGCGCGTTGTGGAGCACCGGGCTATTGCGCCAGTACGAGCTGAGGTATGCTGCTTGCCAGATATCCTCAATATCGTCGACACTCCTTCCAATGAGAAACGGCTTGAGATACCGTTCCACAGCGGCCACTACCGCGAGTGGTCGCTGGGTGAACGTTGCGCAACCGAGACCGTAGAGGCCTGGCTCCGTGGTCTCCACTTTGACGACGACAAGCCGTATCCCTTCGGGAGCAGTGCAGATCGCTCGCACTTCGCGGATACGCACTACTGGCTCGCCGAGAGGCTCCCACGGCGGTGAAGTCCAGAGATTTCCGCCTGCAGCATTGAACCCCATGGCTCCTCCCCTCGCCGATTGTGCCTGCTCATTTGACAATGTTACTATCTCATATTGAGGCCGTCAACCATATGAAAGGAGTCCAGAGATGCGTATCGTAGACATAAAAACTGCTGTTATTGCCGGTAATTTCGACTGGATTCTGGTTCGTGTCGAGACCGACGAGGGATTGAGCGGGCTCGGTGAGGCATATTGGGGAACTGGGGTTGTGGAACTCATCGATGCAGCCAAGCGCCTGATCGTCGGAGAAAATCCGTTCGATGTATCGAAACTACTTTTTAAAATGCAGCGCGGACTCTCTGGAGCCGGCGCACAAGCCGGAGCGACCGTTACGGCGATCAGTGGCATCGAAATAGCCCTTTGGGATCTGGTAGCACGAGCATTGAACACTCCGCTTTCGACGCTTTTTGGAGGTCGGTTCCGTTCACAAATTCGCGTCTATGCTGATCTCCATGCTGGGGAAGAACCCACGCCGGAGAGTTGGGCTCGTCGCGCGAAGCAGGC
>Ga0308389_1000225_pt1 | contig 43940 bp, 35 predicted proteins | sample Hotspr2Sample148_FD_202362 | JGI IMG/M metagenome (GOLD analysis project Ga0308389, IMG submission 202362) | Hot spring phototrophic mat microbial communities from Mushroom Spring, Yellowstone National Park, Wyoming, United States - 20040719_148 ... | reverse complement strand
TCCAAAATGAAGGATACCCGATCTTTTCGCCAAAGTTGTTGACACCATGTAAAGGTCAGGTTATGATTTGTTTAATTTGTAAATCCCCACCATCAGCTCTGTCTGTCTGGGGAGACCGTCCAAGAATGACTGCTGAACTTGACGAGTTGGAAAGCGCCAATGCTTAAAGCCATCAATGACCCCCTTCACGAATAAAGGTTCTCCTGAGACTCAACTTTTCCAAATCCCAGCTTCATAATTTCTTAACACTCCTTTGTTATCCTGTTAGCATGAAACCTATCAAAATCAGAGATGTCGAAAAGGAGTGCCTATGAATCGAAAGAAAATTCTTGTCATTGCCGGGTTGATTGCCTTGGTCGCCGTCATCGGATTAGGGGCTTTCACCTTCTATAGTGTGCGCGCCCAATCCACCACCAACAATCCTGCCTGGGGTGGTAACCGCCCCTTTGCTGGTTGGATGGGGAAAGGGGCGAGTTTTGGGGTTGGCGAGGAAGCCTTAGCCCAGGCGTTGGGCATCAGTGTTGATGAGCTACAAATCGCTCAGCAAAAAGCCGCCGAAGCCGCCCTGAAGCAAGCTGTCGAACAGAGATTGATCACCGAAAAACAGGCTGAGTGGTTCCAATCCGACTCGCGCCGCTTTCCCTTTGGCGATCGCGTCTTCGCCTGGTTGAATCAGAATGGCATTGATCTGAATGCCCTGTTTGCTGAAGCTTTAGGGATCAGCGTCGAAGCGTTGAACGAGGCGCGCCAAAAAGCGGTTGAGATCGCCCTTGATCAAGCCGTGGCGGACGGTAAGATCACCCAGGAACAGGCTGACCTAATGCGAGCGCGGCGGGCATTGTTTCGCAACCAGAATTTCATCGATGCTATGCGTTCCGCTTTCGAGGCGGCGGTGAAGAAAGCCGTTGAAGAGGGGGTGATCACCCAGGCGCAGGCCAACCTTCTCCTGCAACAGATGCAGTCGCGGGTGGACTGGCAAAGGATGCCGGGCTTTCCACCTCCGATCCGCGGTCATCAGGGTGAGTTTCCACCCTTTGGCCCTCCGATCGATGTGCCCCCCGCCCTAGAACCCTAGAAGCTCAATTCATTAAAACGAAGCAGGACGGAAGCTAATCCGTCCTGCTTCACGCCTGGATGCTCCCTGAGGCAGTATAATCAGAGCAGAAACGCACGATGGCAAAAAAGATTCTAGTGGTTGACGACAAAGCCGAGATCCGCAAGCTGCTTAAGTCCTACTTCACCCAAGAGGGGTATGAGGTGGTGACAGCAGCCGACGGACAGGAAGCCCTTTTCGTCGCCCGGCATGAGAAGCCCGATGTGGTTCTGCTGGATTTGATGATGCCGGAGATGAACGGGTACGAATTTTTACGCACCTTCAGCCGTGAATCTGCCACACCCGTCATTGTCCTGACGGCGAAGGTGGAAGAAAGCGACAGGGTGTTAGGACTGGAACTAGGCGCGGATGATTATGTGGTCAAGCCCTTCAGCCCGCGCGAGCTGGCGGCTCGGGTGCGCGCCGTATTACGGCGCATGGAGAAAGCTCAACAAGAGACCAGGCCGCAAATCCTGCGCGCCGGCGAGATCACGGTCGATTTGCAGGGCCATTACGCCCGGGTGGGGGAACAACTGGTGGATTTAACTCCCTCTGAGTTCACCATCCTGGCTACCCTGATCGGCGCACCCGGACGGGTTTTCAGCCGTTTGGAATTGCTCGAACGCCTGCAAGGTGTGGCGTACGAAGGCTATGAACGCACCATTGACGTTCATATCCGCAATTTGCGCTCCAAAATCGAACCCGACCCGTCTCAACCGCACTATATCGAGACCGTTTACGGCGCTGGCTATCGCTTTGCGCCACAGGAAAAAAGCCCTTAAGCCCCGATGCGCTCGATTACGATCAAGTTGATCCTCGCTTTCCTCCTGGTTGGTATCAGCGGCTCCTTGATGGTTTCGCTGATCATCTGGCAACGCACCCGCTCTGCCTTCGATCAGTTTGTGATCACGCGGGAACAACAGGGATTATTGCGTTTGCTGGTCCGTTACTATCAACGACGAGGGTCCTGGGAAGGCATCGAGAGCACCTTACAGGGATTCGATGGGGGTTTCCCACCTCCCATGTTCGAAACCCCCTTTGCCTGGCAAAGTCGTCCTTTTACCTTAGCCGATGCACATGGTGTTGTTCGCTATAGCCCGGATGAGCAACAAATCGGCAAACGCCTTTCGCGAGGCGAACTGCGCCGCGCCATTGCCCTCGAACTGAACGGAGAGCAGGTTGGTTGGGTGTTGATCCCCCCTCCCCGCCAGCTCTTACAGCCGGGCTCGGTCGAGGAGCGCTTCTTACGCACCGTGCGCAGCGCGACTGTGCTCAGCGCCGTCGGGGCAAGCATCCTGGCTTTGTTGCTGGGCAGTCTATTAGCATTCGGATTGACTCGCACCCTTCACGAGCTAAAGAACGCCGCTCTCGATATCGCTAAGGGCAAATACGGGCGGCAGGTGCAGGTGCGTAGCCAGGATGAATTGGGAGAACTGGCGCAGGCGTTTAACCAAATGAGCCGTCAACTGGAGAGCGCCATCCAGGCTCGCCGCCAGATGACGGCCGATATCGCCCACGATTTGCGCTCTCCGCTGACGGTGATCCAGGGCTATACCGAAGCCCTCAGCGATGGCAAGCTGGAGGGCAATGAGGAAGTCTACCAAATCCTCCATCAAGAGACCCAACAACTCAGTCGTTTGATCGACGACCTGCGGTTGCTTTCTCTGGCAGATGCCGGCGAATTGCCGCTCGCCATGCAAGCCGTTGATCCCAGGGTTTTGCTCGAACGCGCCCAGGCTCGGTTTCAGATTCAGGCTGCCCGCAACCAGGTTGACCTGCAGCTCGAAGCCCACGAACCCTTAGCTCCGATTCGGGTAGATTCGGAACGCATGGCTCAGGTACTGGACAATCTGATCCAGAATGCTCTGCGCTACACCTCGCCGGGAGGGACAATCTGGTTACGTGCCACGCAGGATGCCCGCCAGGTACTCCTGGAAGTGAGCGACAACGGAGCCGGAATCGCCGCCCACGACCTGCCACGCATCTTTGATCGCTTTTATCGCGCTGATCCGTCGCGCTCGCAAAACGGCCAATCCGGCTTGGGGCTAGCGATCGTCAAGTCCCTGATCGAGCTCCAAGGCGGGAACATTGCCGTCCTGAGCGCGCCGGGCAAAGGCACTACCTTCACGATCACTTTTCCCAAGGAGCAAGCAAAGTCAGTATGATTTCCAACCGCCTGGGTACTGCGCTTTTGATTCTGATCATAGCCTTTGTTTCAGCCTGTGCAGGGGTCTTTCTGGGCAGTTTTCTGGTCTTGCGCGCCGCCGAAAGCGGTCGCCTGACCTTGAGCCTGCCGCAACCTTCGCCCACCCCAGCTTTGCCTCCCCCTGCTCCAGCCGATCGCGCCCTTCCACCCCTGGACCTGAGTGAAGCTCAATCGCGCATCATCCAGACCGTCCAAAAAGTCAGCCCGGCCGTTGTAACTGTAGTGGGCATCGTTCCGGGTCAGATGACTTTCTTTGGGCCGACCGGCGATCAGACGGTGAGCGGCAGCGGGGTCTTTATCTCACCCGAAGGCTATTTGCTCACCAATCAACATGTGGTCGAAAACGTCAAAGAAGTGAATGTCATCCTCGCCGATGGTAGTCAGCAGGCGGCGCGGGTGATTGGTACAGACCTTTACGCCGATTTAGCGGTTTTGAAAATCGACACCTCCCCGCCAGCCATAGCGGAGCTGGGCAATTCCGACCTGGTCACACCGGGAGAGATGGTCATTGCCATTGGCTCGCCCCTGGGCGATTTCCGCAACACCGTTACCCTGGGGGTGATCAGCGCCACCGGTCGTTCGATCGATACCGGGCAGGGATACCAGATCGAAAACCTGATCCAGACCGATGCAGCCATCAATCAGGGCAACTCCGGCGGACCGCTGGTCAACCTGCAGGGGCAGGTGATCGGCATCAATACCCTGATCGTTCGCTCTACCGGTTCAGGAGCCATTGCCGAAGGACTGGGATTTGCGATTCCGATTAACACCGCTCGCGAAGTGGCTGAGCAGCTTATCCAGAAGGGGTATGTCTCGCGCCCGTATTTGGGGATTCGCTGGCAACTGGTGACGCCCCGCGTGGCAGCCATTTATAACCTGGGCATCGAATGGGGAGTGTATATCACTCAGGTTTTCCCCGACAGCCCGGCCAGCAAAGCCGACCTGCGCCGCGGAGATATTCTGGTGCAGATCGGCGACGTGAAACTGGATGAACATCACTCCTATATCAACGCTCTCTATCGCTACCAGCCGGGAGATACCATTGCGGTGGTCGTCTGGCGTGACGGACGCCTGCTCACGGTGCAGGTGCAACTGGAAGAAGTCCCTCGACAATAATGGAACGCATTATTGCGCCGAATCGCTTTCCTGTGCCAGCGAATTCTCTTCCACAATCTCTAAGAACGTCTGAACAACTCGGGGATCAAATTGTCGGCCGGCTTGCTCGCGGATATAGGCAAGCGCCTCGGCACGACTCCAGGCGTGTCGATAGGGGCGGTTGCTGATCAGCGCATCCCAAACATCGGCTACGGCAAAGATGCGCGCCTCGAGTGGAATCTCTTCTCCTTTCAAGCCACGCGGATAACCGCTGCCATCCCAGCGTTCATGGTGACAGTAGGGGATGTTCAGCGCCGGAGCTAAATATTCAATCGGCAACAGCATTTCATAAGCCAGGCGCGGGTGTTGTTGCATCAGCTCCCGCTCAGCCTCGCTCAGCGCTCCGGGTTTGAGCAAAATGGCATCCGGAATGGCGATCTTGCCAATGTCGTGCAGGATACTACCGCGACGGATGTGCGGCATCAAAGCAGGATCAACGCCCAGGCGTTCTGCCAGCTTCAGAGTCAATTCGGTTACCCGCAGGGTATGTCCTTCGGTTTCCTTATCGCGCAATTCCAAAGCTTTCGACCAGCCCTCGATGGTCGCTTCAATAGCCAGCGAAAGCTTTAAGTTGGCGCGGCGCAGTTCCTCAAACATCTCAGCGTTATCGATTGCTACGGCTGCCTGATCGGCAAGCAGCTCTAACAGGCGTTTCCATTCGGCATCAGGAGAGAAGGGACGGCGATAGAAGACCTCTAGCACCCCTTTCAGTTTTCCTTTGGCTACTAGAGGCGCTGCCCCGTAGGTTTGAAAACCCTCCTCGCGAAAGGTTTGGGCAAAGCCTTGACTGAGTTGCCCTGAATCGGTGATGGTCACAATCTGGCGTTCGGTGGCGGCTTTGCCTGCCAAGGAAGTCGCCAGGCAAAGAAAGGTCTGTTCGTATTGACGGGAACGGAATCCGCTATAGGCGGCATATTCAAGGGTTTGCAGATAAGGGTTGAATAATAAAAGCCCGGCTGCATCTGCATGAAGGTGGCTTAGCACCTGTTGGATCAAGATCTCGAACACCAGGCGGACGTCCAGAGAAGCCAGGAGCGCTTTGCCAACTGTCTGCACGGCTTGTAACTGGCGCAGGTGGCGGTTTGTCTCTTCGTGTAACTGGACATCATGCAAGACCAAAGCCAACGTACCGGCTAAGGTGTTCAGCAGGTTTAAATCTTCCTCGGTGAAGGCATTGGGTTGATTGGCCTCTAAAGAGACCACGCCCATGATGTTTTCGTGAATCCGCAGCGGAGCCACTACGGCGCTGCGGATGGCTCTGACTTCCTTGATGCTCATCGCCGCTGCATCCCGAGCGAGCTCTCCATCTTGTTCGACATCAGCGATCAAGAGGGGTTTCTGCAGGCGGAAGCAGCGCCCAGCGTATCCCCACTCGATGGAATAGGTCAAGCTGCGCACGGCGGGGTCATGATAGCCCACCAGAGCAATGACTTTCAAATGCGTTGCATCAGCGAGGATCGCCAGACTACCCTTTTGAGCGCTCGGCACAGCCAGAAGGGTTGCTTGAATGAGACGGTCGGCAAAAGCTTGAAAGTCGATCTCTTGCCCGATTGCCTGGGCGATCTGCGCCAAAGCCTGATGTTCCAGCTCGCCCAACTTGCGCTCAGTGATATCCTGAGCAGCTCCATAAATGCGCACTACCCGCCCCAACTGCTCATCCCAGATCGGCCTGGCGTGATCGCGCAGCCAGCGAATGCGTCCGTCTTTGCGCACAATCCGAAACTCGCTTACATCGGGTTCGCCCGATAACAGGGTCTCATATCTTCGCATAGCAATCGGCATATCCGGCGGGTAAATCAACGCCCGCCAGCCGCCCCGCGCCTGCGATTCTTCAGGGGTGAAGCCGGTGATCTGTTCAAAACCGCCTGCAAGCCATTCGCGCACCAGACTGCCATCCGCTTCAACGCGGAAGGCATAGGTGTAATCGGAGATCATCTCCGAGATAATGTGGTAGCGCTCTTCGTTCAAACGCCGTGCTTCAGCGGCGCGTTGCGCTTCTTGTTCTAGCTGCGGCTGGCGAAAGACCAGCATTACCCCCACGACCTCCCCCTTTTCGGTTCGAATTGGCGCGCTGCGATAGATAAGGGGAATTTCCTCTCCGTGACGGCTGATCAAAAGGCAATCCTTTGCCCATCCAATCCCTGCCTCCTGGCGCATTAGCTGCTCAACCGCGTTTTCAACTTCGTCCCTCCTTTTTTCGTTAATGAACTTGAAAACGACCGACAGGGGCTTGCCCCGCGCCTCGTCTTCTTGCCAACCAGTTAGCCGCTCGGCTTCGGGGTTCATTTGCAAGATTCTTCCCTGGCAATCGGTGGTCATCACCGCCTCGCTCAGGCTGGATAACGCAGCCCGCAACCAGCTTTCAACATGCTCCCAGGGAGATTTCGTCTGATCTGACTTTGGTTTGCTCAACGATTTAATCCCTTTCTATTAAAGAAGCTCGCTTTGAAGTGAGAACGAACCACAAAGGCGCGGCTTGAATTAACGATGGGTAGTTTTCGGGGGTAGAAGAAACTTTCCTCGCCGATCCAACTGGTGACCTCCACCCCAGAAAAATGAGGTGGCATTCGAATACCACCTCATCCAGCACGAAGAGCTGAGTATTCGATCAATTTACTGCAAATTGGATGACAGGTTAAAAAAATTATAACATACAAGCGCGCTTGTGTGGGGTTCGGATGGCGTTCGGCGTTCAGCATCATTCTCTGCGATCTATTGAAGGTGGCTACCCCACCCAAAATTTTAGAGTTGGCATTGCGGCGCTAAGTACCCTGAGCTTGAGGACTGATAACCCATGAGCGCGCTTAATTCGGCTAACGGCTTGCAGTTCAGGCCCTGCGAGTGGGACAGGAGTCGAATGCAAGCGAGGTTAGCCGCCATCTTGGATTGTCAGTAACCACTTAGCTATATTCTGTCTCACGCGAGTCAAGCGCTCGGGTGAGATTTCACCAATTGTTAGATCAGTTTGTGGAAAACGAAAAACAACAATTTGCCCAGCTTTCTTCATGAAAAATTCGTAACAACCTATCATTACAAGTAGTGTTGATGATTTGCTGAGAAAACCGTCCACGAATGTACCACGAATAAACGAATGACAGCACTATTCGTGTATTCGTGAAATATTCGTGGACGGTCTGCCCTGCCAAGTAATCCCTTTGGTAGGTAATTACGTCAATCCGCGGGCTGTTCCGGAACACGGATGAAAGCAAAGAAAATAATAAGCCTCAGGAATCGATGGCATTCGTTGCCGAAACCGCGGCGAAGAGTCTAGCGGAAGATCAGGGGAAAATAGTAGTTGTGGTAGGGGATAAAACCAATGGAAGTAAAATCGCTCTCGTACGAATGGCTGTGGGCGGAAAATTGCAGCCCGGCTTCGGCCCCATCCTGCTTTTGGAACGTCCAGGAGACAGACAGTGTGTAAGCCTCGCCGACGGCCAGGTCGGGAAGCGTTTCGGTGAGCGGCGAGCTGGAAAGCAAGCTCAGGTTGGCGGAGGGCGTGAGGGTGACCGTGTTGTTGAACGCTTTGAGATCGCCGCTGTTTTTGACCATCAGGGTCACCGTAATCACCTCGCCAGCCTGTCCCTGCAAATCACCTTGCAGGGCAGCGAAAACGCTCAAATGCGGTCCGGAGCGAGGGGTAAAGCCTTCAGGCACTGCCAGGGCAAAGCTCTCCGTCGTTGCCCCGACGATGTCTCCATTGACCCGCACCGCCAGCACAGCCTGGCTTTCAGCGGTTGAAAATTTAACCTGCTCGACATTGTCAATGGCGCTGACACTGCTGCCGATCAGGGCATTGTCGGCTTCGCGGTAGGCAAAGAGGTTCAGGTCGCTCAGGGTGTAGGCGGTGGATGGATACACTGCGCCGCCATACGGCACGCGCCGCTTCCACACCAGCGTTGCCGCATCGCCGCTGAGAGCCGGGCCGGCATAGAAGCGCACACCGGGCGCCTCGGCGATCGTATGGACAAAAACATCCTCCAGGTGAAAGAGGGCGTTGTTGAGATCGATATAGCCCCAGCCGTAGGCTGGATCCCAGCCCGGGTCGCCTTTGTCTTCGGCGGTGTTGATCAGCAGGGCTTTGACCGCCAGCGGATCGCTCAGTCCGCTGCTGATCAACAGCGCAGCCGCCCCGACGATATGCGGCGCCGCCATACTGGTGCCGCTGTAGGTGACCCAATCGGGGTTTGATCCCTCCCAACTGTTATCGGTGGAAGTGATCGCTGTGCCCGGCGCAGCCAGATCAGGTTTTTTTCGTCCGCCAGCCGTCGGGCCGCGGCTAGAACTGCTGCGAATGGTATCATCCAGGCGGCTGAGCGTTCCCCCGTCTTGCACATTTGCCACACTAATCGCATTCGGAGCAATGCCAGGTGATAAAAGGGTTTGAAGGGCGGAGCCGCTGTTGCCGGCTGCAATCGCAACCAGAACGTTCATCTGGTCGGAGACCGCATCAAAAAAGCGCGCCAGAGGCGTATCATCAGCGGAGGTCGCACCGCCAAAACTAAAATTGAGCACCTCTGCCCCATACAGGTTGCCGCTAACCGCCCATTCCACACACTTCATCGCATCCGAATCGGTCATGCTGGCACCCCCGCCATCATACCCATCAGCATCTCCTCCCGCCTTTGCGTTAAGTAATCCACGGATACCGTAGGCTATGCCCCGATACTGACTGTCCTGGCTGGCAATGATGCCGCCGATATGTGTCCCATGACCATTAACATCATCAGGAGAAGGATCGGTAGTGTGATAAGAAGACCCTAAACCATCCAGACACCGCTTTTGGGCTAACACCTTGCCACTCAAAGCGGGGTGGCTGGCGTCGATGCCGGTATCCACCACGGCCACATCCACCCCCTGCCCGGTAAAACCGGCGTTCCAGAAGGCCGGTGCGCCCGTGGTCGGCACTGAGACATCCAGGAGCGGCTCCAGCATCCCATCTTCCACTACCTCGGCAACTCCCTTTAAAGCCGCTACCTCCGTCAGCCGCTCGGCCGGCAGGCGGGCTGCCACGGCGTTCCATAAAGTATATTGATACACCACTTCTCCGCCCATGGCTTCGATCTGTTGCACCAGGGCGGCTTGGCTTCTCTGCAGGCGGGAGAGACTGCGCCAATAGATTTCCTGGCGGGCAGACTGACGGAGAGCTTCGACCTGTTGAGCTTTGTCTTGCAGGCTGGCAAGGGTGCTTTCATCGAGAGCTTGCCGGGTAGCCTCAATGGCAAGGGCGTTTTCTTGTTGGCGGGTGAGCGGGGCAGAACTGCGCTCGCGCCACTTCGAGAGCGGGGATAACCGGCGCAGTTCGGCTTCAGCAGCAGCAAGTTGGGCTTGCTTTTCTGCCCAGACCTGCGCGGCGATGGCGGCCTGCGGCTGTTCTTTCAAGACAATGATTACCGTTTGAAGCTCGGCGGCAGCCGGCGCGGGGGTAGGGAGAAAGAGCAAAACGCCCAGTCCCAAAATGCCCAGCACGCTCAGGGCAACACAAGCGACCTTCATGGAGTGATTTTATCATAATAAAAACGCTATGGAGGGCAAATTGTAACAACCTACATCACAAGTAGTGTTGATAATTTGCTGAGAAAACCGTCCACGAATAGACCACGAAGTAACGAATGACAGCGCTATTCGTGAATTCGTGAAACATTCTTGGACGGTCTGCCCTGCCAAGTAGAGCCTATGTAGGTAATTATGGCAAATTTAAAGTTTGCCCTACATCTCTGCAAACTCAAATATGTATAGAGAAAAATCCCAGGCGGCCTGATAGCCGGCTGCGGTTAAGGCGGTCAGGATCGGCGCATGCAAGGGGGCAATCCAGGCGGCTTTTTGATAGTCGTTCCGCGCCGCCCAGCGGGCAAAATCCACCAGCAGACCTTCGAGTGCTTGCGGCGCGCAAACTACCCAGCGGATCAACAGGCTTTTGACCTCAGCTTCCTCATCTTCTGCCACACACAGCAACCCGGCTCGCTCACGCCACCAGTAAGCCTGAGAGGCAGCAACATAGCGTTGCAGATAAGCTGGGCGAGGCTTTGCCCACTGCCAGCCCAAATCGATCAGGTGAGAACCCAACGGCAGAAGGGGGCTTTGGCTGGCAAACGCAAAGGCTGTGTCGAGTTCTTCGCCGGCTACCAGCCGGAAATCTGGCATCTGCTCTTCACTCTGGGCTTGTATTTCATACGCGCCGAACTCGCCTACCTTTTGAAACCCCAGCTTTTCACAAATGCGATGAACGGCGAGGCGCTTGGAAGCGGTTGCCAGGCGCACCACACCCTTGCCGAGAGACCGCCAGCGCTCCATCAGGTAGCGATGGATATGGGTAGCAAAGCCGCGCCCCTCGAAATCCGGGTGCACGCGCAGCCCCTCCAGCCACCATTCGTCCTCAGCCAGGCGGGTCAGCTTGCCCAGGCCGGCAATGCGGTTGCCATATTCTGCCACGGCTAAACAGCCTTCCGCATCTGCCAGCCATTCTTGCCAGACAAAAGGAATGTAATCGTGCCCGTTCCAGATGTGACGCGCCAGTTCCAGCACCTGGGGCGTATCTAGCGGCAGCGCTGCCCGACAAACCAGTTGCGCCAGAGCTGACGAGGAGTTAGGCGGAGGAACCTTCATGAGTCGGGAAAGATCTGCTTCAAGATTTCCGGCGCATACGTAGCAACCATCTGCGCCGAAAGCCCGTTTTGGCGACAGATTTCGGCGTAGAAATTGGCACTGGGACGCCGCGTGCGCTGCTGTGTTTTTTCATTTAAAGCCCACAAACCAAAGCGCTGCGTCCAACCCCGCTCCCACTCAAAGTTGTCCACCAGCGACCAGTGAAAATACCCCTTGACGGGGAGGTTGAAATTCACCGCCCTCCAGAGCTGGTGAAGATGGGCGGCAAGATAGCGCGGGCGCAGGCGGTCTTCCGAATCGTTGACGCCGTTCTCGGTGATGATGATGGGCAAACCGGCGCGTTGCGCCCATTGGATGGCGCGGAAAAAGCCTTGCGGCTCGTTGGCAATAAACGCCCCTTCGCTGACATCCGCCCCTTCGGGAAAGAAGCGCCGCGCAAACACTTCAGCGGCTTTGGTCAGGTCAAAGGCAACCCGCGAACGGGTGTAATAGTTTAGGCCGAAGAAATCTTGCGTGCCTTTGGCTTCCGGCACGTTGCGCCGCAAGATCAAGACGTTCAGCTTGCCGTTTGCCAGTGGCTGGGTGATCAGCTCGTTGAGGGCATTGTGGAGGGTGCGCGTTGTCCAGCGGTCGAGCGGTGACCACTCCCTGGCCGGGAGCAGGTCTTGATAATGGTGCGCCATACCGACCCGCGCCGTCGGTTGGATGGCGTGAATTTCCCGATAGGCGGAGGCGTGAGCACGCAGGAGATTTACGGCGCTTTTGACGGCCGCCTCAAAACTCGTTTTGCCAGGCGGCCAGACGGCCTGAATGTAACCAAAGATCAGATACAGGTTCGGCTCGTTGAAGGTAACCCAATAATGGACGTATTCCTTCAGCGCCTCAACCACTTTTCGGGTATAGCGGGTGAAGCGCTCAACCGATCCAGCGTTTTCCCAGGCGCCTTCTTCGAGAAACCACATTGGCTCGGAGAAATGGTGCAGGGTAACCAGCGGGGTCAGGTTGCGTTCAACCAGGCCGCGCATCATCTGGCGGTAATGCTCTAAGGCGGCCTCGTCCCACTTATCGGGGGTGGGTTGGATGCGGCTCCATTCGATGGATAAACGATGAGCATTCTGGTTGCCTTCCGCGGCGCGATCAAAATCTTCTCGCCAGCGTCCTCCCCACCAGTCGCAGGCAAGCCCGCATTGATGCCCGTGAAGGATGTGGCCTTGCTCCTCCCACCAGTGCCATGAATTGAGAAAGTTATTCCCTTCAACTTGGTGAGATGAAGTCGCCGTTCCCCATAAAAAACCACGCGGAAATTGAAAAATTGCCTCAGGCATATCTCCCTCGTCGGTTAGAGTTTGAGGTTGCTTTTAACCCGTCAGGATAGACCGTTGAAACATCTCGAAGGTTTTCCAAAGCACACTGGGTGGTAAAACCGAACCTGGCTGACGCTTGTTCTGCTGATCCTGAACTGAGGTTATTTTAACCGAAAGGGGCAACTTTGGGGCTAGAGTTTTAAATAACCTTGACATAGAACGATTGTTCGTGTTAAAATTAATAAAACAAACAATCTAAAAATCTGGAAAGGGAGCGGCAACCCCTCTCCGTTCCGGGTAATTGGGTTTCGTTTATCTGAGGAGAAACCAGAATGATGGCAAGACGCAAAAATCAGCAGATGCAAGAGCGTCACCGGCGAGTTGTGATGGTGTTGCACGAATTCTTAACCGACCTCGGTTATCCCCCATCAATTCGCGAGATTTGCATTCGCACCGGGATCACCTCCACTTCAATGGTCAATCGCTATCTCGAACAATTAGAGGAATGGGGCATCATCGAGCGCGATGGCGGCGTCTCGCGCGGCATCCGTCTGCTGCGCAGCCCGGCCGAACTGGGCATCAATCTCTACAGCACGATGCGCCAGAAAGCTCAGGCGATTGCCGATGACCTCCTGCAAATTCCCATCCTCGGCCGCATTCAAGCGGGTGAACCGCTGCCGCTGCCCGGTTCGGATTTCGCCCGCTTCGATCCCGAACATGCGGTTGCGGTCGCCAGCAGTTTGTTCTCCCGGCGGGAGCAGGCTGACGACCTTTTTGCCCTTGAAGTGCGCGGCGATTCGATGATCGACGCCATGATCAACGACGGCGACATCGTCATCATGCGCCCGGTCAAAGAAGTACACAACGGCGAAATGGTGGCGGTCTGGTTAAAAGATGTCGAAGAAACAACCTTGAAGTACTTCTACAAAGAAAACGGGCGTCTGCGCCTGCAACCGGCCAATCCGGCTTATGAACCGATCATCATCGATCATCCCGAAAATGTGGAAGTGCAGGGCAAGGTCGTGATGGTCATCCGCAAGTTCGAGGGCGAGGCGTTGCCGGCTGCCTAGCGGGACGTGCGAGCAGTCAGGGGCAAATAGAGGCGCGCCAGAAAAACCAACTCTGCCAGCCAGAGGTCATGGTCGGAGGCGCGGATCGGCGTGTCAGCGCGGCTCGACCATCCATAAGGATAATCGGCATTAAAGTGCAGGGGGGTGATCTGAGCGAGCTGCAAGCCCTTGCCGGAATCCAGGAAGAGAAAATCAATATTTTGCGAGATTCCCCGATAGATATAGGAATAGCGTTGTTCGGGGGCAACGGTCTGGGTTAAATCGATCACCCCCGTAGCAAGCAGTTGTTGCACGGGGAGGGAGGTCGGAAAATCGTTGAAATCTCCGGCTAACAGGAGCGGGACCTCCGGGAACTCCAGGCGCAGGCGTTGAATCAAACCAGCCGTAAACTGGGCTTCGCGGATGCGGCGCGGCAGGGTATAGAGCACCCAGGAGGTATCTTCCACTTTTGATTTCCAGTGATTCACGATAACGATCACTTGCGGGCGGTCAAACCCTCCAGGATGGGCAAGGAACTCCAGCTTGACCACCAGGGGCGGACGTAGAAACAGGCGGTTGCCATCCAGGTTGCCATCGCCATTGCGGTCGCAGGTGACCGCGTTTTGCGGGTAGCGAACGTTCTGGTTGCCGTCCGGGCCTAACCCGTCCACCAGATCGGTGCAGCCCTGCTCCTGACGCACATCGGTGACGCGGAAACGATCGCTGCGGTAGAGCAAGGCGATATCCAAGCCACGCAGATCGGGCGAGTCTTCCCAGATGAAGGCATAGGCCGGGTTGAGGTCAGGTTGAGCGAGCAAGTCGCGCAAGACCCGTTCGTTTTCGACTTCCTGTAGGGCGACCAGGTCTGCGTCCCCTAAGACCTCGTGCAGGACCAGGGCGCGCTTGCGCAAACGGCGTTGATATTCGGGCTTGGAGAGGATCGGATCGTTGACATTGGGGTCGTCTTCGGAGTCAAAAAGGTTGGCGAGATTGAAGGTTGCCAGCCGGAAGGCATTGGAGCGGTTGAGGGGCGGCGTTTGCGGCACTCCCCAAAACGCTGCCTCTACAATCGTGGGTTCTTCCAGCAGAACAATTCGGTAGGCTTCGTAGGCTTCGTCTAAGACGCCGACAACATGCTGCACCTGGTCACCCACCTTGAGAGCCGGGTTCAGGGCGTAGTCCCCACCTTCATCCACTCCAAAGACCCCGCCCGTGCCGCGCAAGTCGTTATAAAACAGGCGAGTCACGTCCAAAGCGGCAGGGATCAGCCAGGTGGTTTCATACGAATCGGTGGGACCAATCACGTTGGCGGAAGCAACGCTTACCCGCATACCTTCGTGGGCTTCAAAGTAATAATTTGCTTGGGAATCCTTTTGCGGGGGAAGGAGCTCCGCGGCTTCAGGCAGCGGATGGTCGCTGGAGAGAATTGCGATCTGAGAAGGATTGCTGAAAATCTGGGTGCGCCCAAAATACTCCTGCACGGTTCCGGCGGCTTGAATCCAATCGCCCTGGCGGACAACATCGGCGCGGGGACTCAAAGCAACCCACAGGCCATCTGAGGTTTTGGGGTCTAAATCGCAATGCGGCTGTTGCAAAGCGATTAAACCCCGCCTTTGATCGAAATCGGCGGTCACGATGCCCTGCACATAGACGAATTGATCTTTCCAACTCGACGAAAAGCCCTTGCCTTGAATCTGACAGATGGGGATGATGGTCGGGCTCTGAGCAACCACCGGGCGGAAAAGGAACAGATGGAAAATCAGGCCGAGCAAGGCTAGCTTTAGCCAGGCGCTCAGGTGCAGGCGACCAAACAGCCACTTCATCCAATTGAGGGGATTTACCATTGCTGACCCTCCTTTGAGACACAGTTGCCAGGACGAAGCCTGTTGAGCCTTGAAACATCCCGGAGGTATTGCGGGGCTTAATTTGGAAGCAACCGCAAGCCTGCGGGACGCCGGTTCGGCTCATCCCAAATTGATGTTATTTTAATTGTACAAGGGTTTGGAAAAAGTTCAAGCGACTTCGGGGCTTGATTCAGCCCTGTTCGGCAAAGATGTAGCGTGCCACTGCGTACCCCAGGGTGACAGCCCGCCCTTCGATGTGCAGGGTCAGCGTTTCATTAAAGGGCAGGATTTCGGTAATCTGAGCCGACTTACCAGGCATGACCTGATGCGCCTCTAAGAAAGCCAGCAGGTCGGGGTTTTGCTCGGCCAGCTCATGGACGCGCCGAATGATGATGGTATCGCCAACTTTGAAGTTCAGCAACGGTTGCCATGCGGCGACCACATGCTCGAAACCCGGTAACGGATTGCCATGTGGGCAGAGTTGAGGGTTTGCGAGGTTGTTCTGTAAGGCTTCTTCCAGCTCGGCAGAGACGGTGTGTTCGATAGAATGCGCCTGAGAATGGGTTTTCGACCAGTCCAACATGCGCAATAACAGCCATTCGGTGAGCATGTGGCGGCGCATCACCGAGCGCGCAGCCAGCCGCCCCTGCTCCGTTAAGCGCGGGCCGCTTTTATCGTCCACGGCGATCAAGCCATCGCGGCTCATGCGTTTCAGGGTATTGGTGACAGTGGGCGGGGTTACACCGAGGATCTCTGCCAGGCGCGCCCCCACCACCGGTTCTCCATCCCGCTCTAAGACCAGCAGGATGCTCAGATAATCCTCTATAGTGGGGGTAAGTTTGGTTTCCATCTTTTCCCGATCATTTGATGACACTTTTCCCGATCATTTGATGACATTCATCAGGGTTGACAGGTCGGTATTTTTATTTTATCATAAAGCCAGAAATTAGAACAGGCTAATTTTTTAGATTAGCACAGGTGAAATCAATTATGCCACCACACCCTCGCAGAAGATGGTTTTCCAATGAACCTGACGCTCCTGCACCGGTCTCCACTGACCTGCCCCTACCGTTGAGTGAACTGGCAAGCGGAGAACAGGCCATTTTTGTTGAGCTGCGCGGCGGTCGGGGAGTGAGAGGACGCTTGACATCCCTGGGTTTTACGCCGGGCGTGCCAATCTTCATGGTGCAAAATTATGGCTGGGGGCCGCTGATTGTCGAAGTGCGCGGCACACGGGTTGCGCTCGGGCGACATGAGGCAAAATACATATTCGTTCAACGGAGTCAGCCATGAGCGAATGTCATCCTGCCGGTGAGGCTACCCACAAAAATGAATTGAAACTTCAGCGCGATCTCCCCCTGATCGCTCTGGCAGGTCAGCCCAATACGGGCAAATCGACTCTGTTCAACTTGCTGACCGGCTTAAATCAACATGTTGGCAACTGGCCGGGGAAGACGATTGAACGGCGTGAAGGGGTTTTTCACGACAATGGGCGTTCGTTGCGCCTGATCGACTTGCCCGGGACCTACAGCCTGACAGCAAACTCTCCCGAAGAGTTGATTGCCCGCGAGTTTATCCTGCGCGAGCAGCCAGACCTGGTGATTGCCGTGGTCAGCGCAGCCAACTTAGAGCGCAGTCTGTATCTGGTTGCCGAGTTGATCAGCCTGCCAACCCCACTGGTGGTGGCATTGAATATGATGGATGTGGCCGAATTGGAGGGCTATCGCATCGATGTCGAGGTGCTTCAGGCCGCCCTGGGCATCCCGGTCGTGCCGCTGGTGGCAACCCGGGCGCAGGGGGTGCGCGAACTGCTCCGGGTGGTCGATCAGGTGATTAAAGGCGAGCGAGTGCTGATGCCCCGCCTGCCGGATATTCGCGCCGACCATCAACAGGCGCTGAAAGCAATCCAAAGCCTTATTCATGGATTTGTTCCGCAGCCTTATCCGCTCGAATGGACGGCCATGAAACTCCTCGAGGGCGACGCCGAACTCACCCGTCTGATGCACAAAACCCTGCCGCCAGAACGCTGGGAGGCGGTGCATGAGGTTTTGCGCTCCCACGATGATGCTCTCATGGCTGTGGCTTCCGGGCGGTATGAATGGATCAACCGCCTGATGCGCGCCGCGGTTGCCCGTCCTCCGGTTGGTCAGATCAGCCTGACCGAGCGCCTCGATCGCTGGGCAACCCACCCGGTGCTTGGCTTGGGCATTCTGGCTTTAATCCTCGGTGCGGTGTTTTGGGTGACCTTCACCCTGGGATCTCCCTTGCAGGCCTGGCTGGAGAGCGAGGTGGTGGAACGCCTGGCAAGCTTTGCCGCAGCAACGCTTGCTCCGGCGCCGGCCTGGCTGCAGAGTCTGGTGGTGGATGGGGTCATCGGCGGGGTTGGGGCGGTAATCACCTTTATTCCCATCCTGGCAATCTTTTTCGCGGCCTTTGGGCTGTTGGAAGACGTCGGCTATATGGCGCGGGCTGCCTATGTGATGGATAATTTCATGCACCTGATGGGCTTGCATGGCAAGTCCTTCCTGCCCCTCTTTTTGGGTTTTGGTTGCAATGTGCCGGCGGTGATGGGCACCCGGGTGATCGATTCTTGGTCGGCGCGCCTGGTGACCATTCTCATTGCCCCCTTCATCCCCTGCACGGCGCGCATGGTTGTGGTTGCTTTTCTAGCCGGGGCTTTCTTCGGCCAATATGCCACGCTGGTCTCCTGGGGGCTGGCGTTGCTGGCGCTGATTATGCTGGTGATCAGCGGCGTGTTGCTCAACGCCTTGCTCTTTAAGGGCAAACGCTCGGCATTCATTATGGAAATGCCCCTTTACCACCTCCCCAACTGGCGTACGATCGCGCTGCTGGTCTGGCAACGCACGCTGGCGTTTCTGAAAAAAGCCGGCACCGTGATCCTGGCTTTTTCGGTATTGATCTGGTTGCTCTCCACCTTGCCTGGCGGCGATCTAGAAAGCAGCTTTCTGGCGATGTTTGGCCGGCTGGTTGAACCCGGAGGGCGTTGGATGGGTTTCGATTGGCGTCTGACTGTCGCCTTGCTAGCCAGCTTTCTCGCCAAGGAGAATGCCATTGCCACGCTGGGGGTGGTTTTCGGCAGCGGCGAGGAAGGAGGGCTTTCCCAAATCCTGGTCGCCACCTATTCTCCTGCGGTTGCGCTGGCATTCCTGACGGCAACCATGCTCTTCATTCCCTGCGCTGCCACTCTGGCGGTCATCAAGCAGGAAGCCGCTTCGTGGCGGTGGGCGTTGGTGAACATCGCCTTAATGCTGGCAATCTCGATTGGCGTCAGCACGCTGGTTTACTGGTTGGCGAAAGGTTTGGGTGGGTAGAATGCTCGAGCGCCTGCTTTTCGTACTGGAGGGATCGCAATCCCTGAGCGTGGAGGAGTTGGCGGCGCGCCTGCAGACCACACCAGCCCTGGTGCAGATGATGCTGGAACATTTAGCCCGTCAGGGGCGGGTTGAAGCAGTCGAGTTCTGTGAGGTTGGCTGCGAGGGTTGTCCGCTCGGCTCGCACTGCGGGGCGGAAAAACGGCCACGGCTGTGGCAGTTGAAAGTGCGCTCCCGGTCTGAGCCGCGGTAAGCGGATTAGGGCTTCTTGACCCATTCCAGCGGGGCAACAGCAACCTCGCCGGAAGTTAAACTCGCCGCCCAGGGCCAGCCGGCGGTGGTGAGATACCATTGTCCGTTGGTGGGATTGTAAACCCATTCCGGCGCATGAGCTTCGAGACGGGTCAACAGGGTAGGGGAACGCCTTACGCCGCGGTAAACGCCGAAGTCGTAGGGGTTATCGGCATGAAAGACCAGCGTATCGTTGTAACTTGGGCGATTGAGCCAGATTTTGAACATCAACAAAATGCCATGCAGGAAGAACGAATCGTTATTATAGGTGAGCGAGAGGTAATAGTGATTCTGGTAGCGCACCACAAAGGGCGATTCCATTGAAGCAAAAGGAGAATTGCGCTCGCTGCCCCAACTGCTGCGCAGGGCAGTGCGAATGTATTGCCAGTGGGTCAAATCAAAGGATTGATAGACATCGATCTGGGAGAAATACCAGCCGCGGGCAGTGGTGTAGAGCAGCCATTGTCTAGGAGCTACTTGCAACACCATCCCATCGCGGAAGAATTTATGATAGGGAGCGGTGAGGGTGATCTGATGGTTTTCCCAGAGGATGCCGTCACTGGAGGTCATTTGATGCAGTTTGTGGGGCGACCAGAAGATATGATATAGTCCCTCGCTGTAAATCACATGGGGCGCCCAGGCTAACTCGCCGAAATCGGCGATAGGCGGCGCTTCGCTCATCCCCTCGGCGGATGGGAAGTCCCGGCTCACCCCCACGGCGAAATATTTTTCCTGATTGAAATCCCCGTCGGTCAGGGAGGTGATCCCGATCAGGCGCCAGTTGCCCTGCGCATCCTGATAGATTGTGTGATCGTTGATGTACGAGCCGAATTGTTCAGGAAGGAACAGCTTTTGCCACACTCCGCTGAGGCGGGGGATGAAGATGGGGGAAGGCTCAAACGTCGGTCGAACGGTCACTTCACCGAGTAAAACGGGTTGCGAGCGGTCTTTCGGGACACGCCACACCCGGTAGCTGCCACCCAAACCGCGATGCAGGAAGGAGCCAAATCTGGCTTGCCCAATCTCCCGCCAGCCTTGCGTATCTTTGATCTCGATCCGATAGGTTTCCTTTTCGGGATCGGCAATCCAGCCCAAATGCACCCAACCCGGACCGCTAACCGTTTGCACCCCAACCTGAGCCTGCAATCCAGCTACGGCATCGCGGCTGATTGAGCCGTAAAAATCGGTTTGCAATGGCGATTCCACATACACCCGCACACCGATTTCCAGAATGACGGGCAGGAGCAGCAGAATGCCCAGGATGATCCCGATACGTTTCAGCAGTCGGCTCATCGGATTGACCTGCCTGAGGGAGGTTTACCACAAAGTGGTTTGGTTTAATTTTAACTGCAAAAAGGCCTTTGCGGGCTTTGGAGTGCTGAAGCCGTGCTTCAGCGCGCTTGCAAAAGCGTAGCTTGCGCACTCCATACTAAGGAGAAGCGCAGGTTGGGAAACTCTGCCCGACCACTCTGTTGCCGCCTTCATCCTCGCTGATCTGAGGGATGCCACTGGCGAGACAGTTGTGAAGCATATAATTGCCATCCGGGTCAAATTCAAAGACCACCCAGAATTCCAGGTCGCCCGGCGGCGCCTGATAGCAACGGGAGACGTTCCCCTCCCTGGTGTAAAAGCAAACCTGCGCTCCCAATTGATACAGGTTTGGAATCTGGCGTCCACTATACTCATAATTGGCATGGTGAACGCCATAGCGATAGCGGGTTTGTTGAGGGGAGCTCAGTTCATACTGGCGAATATCAATGGTCTCGGGGCCTGAACCCTCTCGAACGTCATAGAGCAGGAGGCTGCTGAGAAATTCACCTCCCGCCTCATAATAGATAACCCGATTTCCAATCGCATGCTCTATGTAAAGATAGGCGTCCAGATCGTTCTCAATTGGCTCTGAGCCTACAACAAACTTTGGCGTGGCATCCCAAGTGACAATGATGCGCGCCACCTGATTGGTCAGGTAGGGGGAGAGGACAAAGTTCAGAATGACTTCTTCGCCTTCAATGGGCTGAATTTGCTTACTGACGGTAAAGAATCCCTGAAGCTGGGCGGTGACTTCGCGCAGGTCGGCGCTGGATAGCCCAATGCGATAGTTGCCATTTGGGTCGGTGGTAGTACATTCGTTGAACTGGGTACACAACCGCACGCCCGCCAGCGCTCTTTGCTCATTAATTCCTTTACTGGCGTCAATCACCGCGCCCTTGATCCAGGCGCCTTGCCATTGTCTGGAGAGGTTAAAATCAACGGTAACCGTCTGGTTGATGAGCGCGGTGGCGCTTTTGGTGAGAGGTAGGTAGCCATCTTTTGAAGCGGTGACTTCGCGCTGGCCGAGCGAGGTCAGGTCGATGATATAGCTGCCATCGGAGGCAGTAGTAGTACATTCATTCAGATGGGTGCAAACCCTGGCGTTGCTTAGCGCCTGTCCCGCCAAGTCCTTGACGATGCCGCTGAACTTTGCCCACCATGGGGAATTTGGTTCTTGCTGCAAAGCAAAATCTACCGCTCGCGTCTCCAAAGCGGGCACCTGCAGCGACTGCGTGACGGAAATATAGCCTTGCTTTTGAGCGATCAGTTGTTTCCAGCCGGCCGAGACGTGCAGGCGATAGTTACCTGCGGCATCGGAAAAAGCACACTCTCCATTCTGGGTGCAGACCTGGGCGCCTGCTAAAGCGGCACCCTGCCCCTGGACGGTGACCCTCCCAATAATCCAGGCCGGTTGAAAATTTTTCATGGTCAGGGGCAGGTAAAGGAAGTGAGAGCCGTCTTGAAGATCGAGCTGTCTTTGCGCCAGCACTTCGCCTTTCCAGGCAAATGCCAAGCTCAACAACAGACTACTGCACAACAAAAGAGGTAAAACGGAGATGAAGCGCTTTTTGTGGGTCATCTAACCACTTTCTAAAGAGAACTAGCCTCCGCCGCCAGTGGTTGGGCGGGGTGTGCGGGTGGCGGTTGGGGTGGGTGTGCGGGTTGGCTGGGGCGGCGGCGAGGTCCAGGTGGGTGTGGGGGTGTCGGTGACCAGCGGTGTTTTGGTGCGGGTTGGCGTGCGGGTCGGTGTTTGGGTGGGTGTGGACGTGCGGGTCGGCGTGTGGGTAGGCGTAGGCGTGCGAGACGGCTTGGGCGTCACCGTTGGCGTTAATGTTCGAGTGGGGGTCCTGGTTGGGGTAAAGGTAATCGTGGGTGTACTGGTACGCGTCGGCGTTAGGGTAATAGTCGGCGTCAAGGTGATGGTGGGCGTGCGCGTGGGGGTGCGGGTGATGGTCGGCGTGGGTGTGATGGTTGGTGTGCGGGTGATGGTGGGTGTCAGGGTGCGCGTCGGCGTCAAAGTAATGGTGGGCGTGTTGGTGATGGTTGGCGTCGGGGTGATCGTGCGGGTCCTGGTCGGTGTGGGAGTGAGGATAAAGATATTAATCGTGCGTTGAACGCGGGTATAGTGATACCAGGGATTGGCATCCTGGTCGAGAGCCTGAAAGCTGATCGTGTAGGTGCCATTCTGGATGGTGATGCTGCTATTCGGCCAGGTTTGTCCTAGGGTGCGGGTGCGACAATTGCTGCCACTTTGTCCAAAGAGACAATACGGGGCACCGCTATCGGTTTGATAACCAACCACGCTCCCCTGGGCGTTTCGCACCACGAAATAGACCTGGGCAATGCTGCCATCCGGGTCGCTGGCAGCAGCGGAGATCGAGAAGGCGCCGGTAATCGTGCCGGCCGGCACGGTGGGTTGGACAATCGGACCGAACCGACCGGTCAATGCCTGCGGTGGGCAAACCACGCCGCTTTCGGCATCCGGAGGCACCATTTGATAGGTCAAATTAACATTGAAATCGCGCCCATGATAGTATTGATAGTCAAAACTCTGGCTGAAGCGCAAGCCCAACGTCGACCAATCCAGCGATGGAATCCAGACGCTGCTGAAGCCGCTGTGGGCGACGTTGAAACCGGACACCAAAGGCACATCGGGCGGGTCGTAGATCGTGCCACCATCCTGGATGTACTCCCTGAATGCATTTGCCGGCGGAGTTGGCGTGACTTCATCGTGCCAGAGGCCGTTCCAGCTTCCGCCCAGGCCGGTAATCAAAGCGCGGTAGTATGGGTCGTTATTTGTGGCATTGAAGATGAGATTTTCGTCCTCAAATCTGAGTGCTTCGGCAACGAGCCGATTGCAATCTGGCGTAGGGGTTGGGGTGGGAGTGAAGGTCGGGGTGGGGGTAAGGGTCGGCGTCGGGGAAGGCGTTGGGGTATTGGTAGGAGTTGGCGATTGGGTCGGGGTGGGCGACTGGGTGGGCGTGGGCGTTTCGGTCTGGGTGGGGGTATTGGTCGGGGTGCGGGTGAAATAGACCGAGATGTCCGGCGGCAGCCCCAGGACGCGAGCAACCCGAAACTGTTCCAGAATCCCCGATCGCTCAGCATGCAAGCGCAGGCTGGGCCACCAGTTGCTGAGGAAAGGCAGAATCAGCGGATGTTGAAAGGTAACCGAGACGATCACCCGCGTTTGCCCCTCTTCGGGATTGCCGGGATCGTCTTCAAATGCTTCGGTTACGATATTGCGGCAGCGCCCGCTGGTTGTGTCGAAGGCATAGCCGCTGCGCGTGCTGCAAACCGAGACCCGCAGGAAGCCCGGCGTTTGTTCTCCTTCCGGTGGTGTTCCCATCAAGTAGCCGCGCACCACATCTTGGTAAAAGGCAACCGGAATCGAGCCGGTCTGGTTAAGGACTTCATCATAAATCGAGAGCAGGCGCGCACGGTCTTCTTCGGCCGTCTTGGCTGCCCCAGCGCAAGGCCCGTCCACTCCCTGGGCATCAGGGCCGTCGGCAGTGTCCTCACAGTATTCCGGCTTGTATTCCCCGGTCACGGCATAGCGCACCCCAAAGCGGGCAGCATTGCTAATCACCAGATAGGACTGATAGACACGCGCAAATTCGATAATGCCAAAGATGATCAGCAACAAGATCGGCAGCACTAGGGCAAACTCGGTGATAGCCTGGCCCGGTCGCCGCTGGCGTTTGTCGGTTGAAAAGAAGGAAGATTTTTGTCCATCCATCCTGCACCACCTTCTCATTAATGCACCAGACGGGTAAAGATGCGCGAGGCAATGTCTTCAAAGATGCGGGTTAACTGGCTGCCGGTCGGTGAGAAGTAATAATTGCCGCACCATTGTTTATATTCATTGAGGTTGTCATACAAATCTTTGCAGGGATCGTTTTTTAGGCGTGGGTCGCCGGCATAGCCGACCCGCGCAATGTAGCGCAAGAGGTCCGCCCCGTAGGGTCTGCCGTGAACCTCATTAATGGTATTGATGACTTCATCGCCCAATCCGATGGCGAAGATCACCGCGCCCTGACCGCGATAGGCGCTGCCATCCAACTGACGGCAGGGATTGCATTTGCCTGAATCCAGGCAAAGATGATCTTCGGTGCCGGGCATGATGATGTGGCCTGGCTCGGCATCGCCCAAGGCCAGACAGCCGACGAAGTCAGCCATATCGCGGGCATAGTCATCAGCATCGTAGTTCAATCCGCTGCGATGGCGAGTCGAGACGTCTTGGTCCTGGCAGAGGGGAAGCCGATTTTGATCCATGGAAGCCTGAGGACAGAACCCCACCGGGTAGGTATTATAGTCATTGATATTGTCATCTGGCTGACGGTCGGTGGCGTTTGCCATGCCGTCGGTCAGCAGCACCACCACCCACAGGGCATCTTCGCGCGGATCTAGCGCAAACATATTGCCGGCCTGAAGTAATCCCCCGCCAATATTGGTGGTCGCCTGATAAGACCAGTCCCCGGTCTCCCAGCAAGAGTTACAATCAAAAAAGCCAGAATAGAAAGAATTTTCTGGCGCAATATAACCTGGGTCAGCCGTATTGGTAGGAGGATCAGCAAAACTTTCCGGCACATAATATAAACAGGGACCCTTCTCAATCAGCATTGGGCCACCGGGATTATTGCGCGGGTCAAAGCAATAGCCGGGTTGAGCGGGATTATTGGGATTGCGCAGGTCAGAGACTTTTAGGCCGCGAATGAGATCCTCGGCTTCGGCGCGGTTTCTGATCCAGCCGTTGGTGCGCACAAAAGTGCCCAGGTCATACCAGTTCTGGCGGTAATGGGTGCCGCCCGGTGTATTGGTCACCCAGCCGTTGGCAAAGGTGACAATGGCCAGGCGGTCTTCCTCTAATGCTTCCGGTTTATCCAGAATGCGCCCGACAAAGGTCAGGGCCGCCCGTTTGACTTCCTCGAAAGGATGGCACTCGCCCGGGATGCCATCCGAGCCGCTTTGGTCAAGGTAATTGCACACCGAAGGATCGCGCAGGCAGAAGAAATGCGGGTCGCCCGGATTCGGGATGGGTAGCTCCCCATTGATCAATCGCTGACAAAGCTGTGGATCATCCACGCCGGGACGAAAGATCGGCGCGTCAAAGGTCATCGAGTCAGAAATATCGATGACCAGCACCACGTCCACCGAGGCGGCCTCGGCGATCGAGTTGGCACTTACCCGCAGGGTCTGAACTCCCACCAGATGCAGAAAGATGGTGGGCACGTCGAGGTAGGTGGTGACGCGGGCGAGTTTGCGCCGCGGTGTGGTGCAGAGCTGCGGATCGCTGCCTCCGCCACCTCCACCGCCCGTACCGCTACACTGCCCCCAAAAGACCCCTGCCGAGTAGTTACACTCCGCCTCACAGGTTTGCACCGTGACGGTGTACATATCGGTGGCAATGCCATTTAACTCAATCGCTTCGGCAGCCGCGGCGGTCAGCTCTTGCAGGTTGCGCATCTCGCGGAATTGCCCCGAAGCCGCCAGAGAAGCGGCATCCACCGCCTGGCGCAGATGGCCGTAGTAAATGAAAAGCTGACCGACATCGGTGGTCAGCCCGACGATCGCCAGCAATACCAGAAAAGCCACGGCTACCAGAATCAACGCCTGGCCGGCTTCTCTCTGCCGTCCGCGTCGCAGCAACGCCCTCAAGGTTCGGGAGTGGGGGTCGGCTCGGCCGAGCTGTTGGGCATCACGGCATACGGACGCATCAGTATCGGATCGGGTACAAATGCGGTTATCCATGGCAATTTCAACTTCTGGTCATACGAATAATACAGTTCAACCAACACATAGCCGGTATTGGGGGCAAAACCGCGCAGTTTGGCTTGCATTTCGGCAGTAGAAAAACTCGACGACTGGTTGCGCGTGCCGTTGAAATCTTCTGCCATCGACCAGCCCACCTCGCCAACATCCTCAGGAAAGCGGGCCGTAATCTGCCCGCTGGGGCCATCCACGCTGAAGACCGAGATAATCACATCGTCCTGGCCATTGGCGAGATTCAGACCGACAAATGGGGCCTCGCGGCTCAGCTCGCGGTTGACCAGGCAGGCGGTCTGGCGGTAGAAATCTTTGGTGCTATTGCAGTCCACGACGCTATCGCGAGATTTGTAATCCGAGTCGGCTGCATAGCGGGCAGCATTGCGCACCGCATCCTGAATGGTCATATATTCATTCAGGACAAAACCGAATTCCAGCAAGCCCGACAGCACAATCAAGAGCACCGGCAGGAGAATGGCGGTTTCCACCAACCCCTGCCCTCTGGCGAGTTGAAGGTTAAACACAAGCCCTCGGCGGAGTTTAGACGCCATCATGTTTTGATTATAGTGATGATTGCCAATTAAAGCAATAAGATTTCCTAACAGAATTGCAAGCTGCTTTATTTCTTTGGCGTCTTGGTTGGCTTGCTTTGCCCTGGCGGTTGGGGCACATCCGTAGGTTTATTGGGGTTGGTCGGTTTGGGGGTTGGCTTGGGCGGCTTGACCTGAGTTGGCTTGGGGGTTGGTTTGGGCGGCTTGACCTGGGTCGGTTTTGGGGTTGGGACGGGAGGCTTGATCTGAGTTGGTTTGGGCGTTTTGGTCGGCGGAACGACCTGCGTGGGACGGTGAGTGTTGGTTGGGTGGGGCGTCAGGCTAGCGCGCGGCGTTGGGGACTGGGTCTGGCGCAACAGACCGGGTGGGATGAACGATGCGGTAGGAGTGGAAAAGGGCGGCAGCGGAGAGTGCCATCCAGCGTCGGTCGCCGAAACCGGCGCAGACAGGATAACATTTGGCGTTAGCGTCGCCGCCATCTCGGTCAGGAGAGCATCCACAGCTTGCAAGGTCTGGAAGGTAGCATCTTGAGCCTGGCGCACCGCGGCTGCCTGGACGGGCGGCAGGAGGCTCTCCAGAGCAACCAGCGAAGCCGCCTGAGTCTGAAGTCCAGCTTCGATTTCAGCCTTCAATTGAGAGGCCTGCAGGGGGTTTTGGCGCGCGGCGCTCTCAACCTCCTGCAGAGCAAGGGCTAGTTGCACTTCGTAGTTGCGCAACGGCAGAGGAGTTTCATTGACTCGCCCTCGCTGAGAGAGGCGGGCGACTTCAGCGAGGCGGCGCTCGGCATATGCCAGACGCAAACGCGCCCGCTGGGCGGCATCCCAGGTGAGCAAGACGCGGGCCTCTTCAACCGCTTCCTTAACTGCGTAGAGCGGATCTCCCGGCAGGCTGTTTTGCGCAGCCAGCGCCATCCCGGTGGTCGTGAACACCAGCAGGCTCAGAAAGACCAGCGTTGCCGCGATCCCCAGCCAGGCAAGCCGACGTGCCCGCGCCGGTCGAGATGACCACCGCGGGCGCGCTGCCGCTTGAACATGGGGCAGCGGTTGGGTCTGGATGGATTTCAAAACCCGTTCCTGCAGGGCTGCTCGGCGTTGTGGAGAAGGCGAGAAGTCTGCCCGTTGCGAGCGAACCCAAAGGGCGCTTTCTAACAGGGGCAAAAGCTCCTGGCGCAGGTGTGGATAGCGAGCCAGAGCCTGGTCGAGGGTCTGCCCACCCTGAATCATCGCCTCGAGGCAATCTTGCAAGGCTTCTTCGAGTTGGATAGGGTCTTTCATCCCTCACCTCTTTCCATCAGTGCCCGTAAGGCAGCCAGGGCGCGAGGTTGCAAAACCCGCACAGCAGCGTAGGATTTGCCCATCACCTGGGCCGTCTCTTTCGCGCTCAGATCGTTGAGAAAGCGCAAGACCAATACCGTGCGATAGTCGGGTGGTAGTTTCAATAGATAGCGATGAAGGTCGCCCACCTCCATCCCGGCAATCACCAGGGGTGCAGCGCGTGGTGCAGCGTTTTGCTCTCCCACTTCGGGGCTATCGGTGTCCCCGGCGCGGGTTCTCTGGCGGCGATAATAATCGACCAGGCGATTGCGCGCAATCCGATAGAGATAGACATAGAAAGGCACGCGCTCGTTTTCACGATATTGCCCCAGCGTACGCCAAAGGCTTAAAAAGACATCTGCGGTCATATCTTCGGCATCCTGTTCGTGACTTACCTGCGCATAAAGATAACGGTAAATCGCCTCGCCATAGCGACGATAGATTTCTTCAAACGCCTCTCGCTCGCCCTTTTGGGCAAGGGCAATCAATTCCTGATCACTGAACTTTTGCCAATCCGGCATTCATTCTGTCCTTTAAAACGCATGGGAAATGAAAATATTACACGCTTTGCAGATTTGTAAGGTGTGTAGGGCAGAGACAGTCTTCACCTTGCATTTTCGCCCCGTGATCAAACTCCAGATAACTTTCTCTTAATTTTACCTGAATTTGTCGAAAAAAAATATGGGGGACAAGATTGGAGAATTCTTCGCCGCGACTGGACGCCAATGTACATGAATAACGTTTTTTGCAAACCGTCTATGGAGTGCGGAAGCCACGCTTCCACAACCCGCTAAAGGACGGCTTTTGCACTCCAAAATTGGTATAATGAAAACAAATCCAATCCTGTCCTCGAAAGACCGTCAAAGCTAAGGCTACTCAGATGCCCTTAATCCTGACCGCCGTGCAAGGATTTCCGCTCGTCAAAAGCGGTGATGATCTGGTTGGTTTGACCGTTCAAGCCCTCTCAGCCAGTGGATTAACGCTGCTCGATGGGGATATTCTGGTTTTTGCTCAAAAGATCGTTTCCAAAGCCGAAGGTCGCTGGGTGAATCTGGCAACCGTTACACCTTCCCACCGTGCCCTGGAACTGGCCCAACAAATCGAGAAAGACCCGCGCCTGGTTGAGTTGATCCTAAAAGAGAGCCGCGCTGTGCTGCGCACCCGCCCCGGTACAATTGTGGTTGAACATCGCCTGGGGTTTGTGTGCGCCAACGCCGGGATCGACCACTCGAACGTTGCCGGCGTGGGCACAGCAGATGAAGAATGGGTGCTATTGCTGCCCGAGGACCCCGATACTTCGGCAAGGCGCTTGCGGGACGGCATCCAGACTCACTTTGGCGTTTCGATTGGGGTGATGATCATCGACTCGCATGGGCGCGCCTGGCGTTTGGGGACGGTGGGGGTGGCAATTGGCTTAGCCGGGTTGCCGGGTCTGGTGGATTTGCGCGGCAAACCCGATCTCTTCGGTTATCGTTTGCGCATCACCCAGGTGGGGGTTGCCGATGAACTGGCGGCTGGGGCTTCGTTGGTGATGGGACAGGCTGCCGAAGGCACGCCGCTTGTGCATGTGCGCGGCTTTCCCTACCCACTGCGCGAGGCAAGCCTGGTTGAACTCTTGCGACCGCTTGACCAGGATCTGTTTCGGTGAAAGAGAAAATGGAGAAAAACTGGCAAACATTCTGGGAATCCTTAGACCGCCTGTTGGAGGAAGGCGAAATCGTCATTGATCGACCGCAAGGAAGCCTGCATGCCTGTTTTCCTCACCTACGTTACCCCTTTGACTGCGGTTACCTTGCCCTGCCGCTCAGCGAAAGCGGCGAAGAAATGGAGGTCTGGAAAGGCTCTCAGGACTCTGTACAGGTTGCCGCAATCCTGCTGGCCGTAGATGAACACAACCTGGTGTTAAGCCGCAGTCTGGTGGTGGGCTTGAACGATCGGGAAGTGGAAACAGTGACCGATTTCTACACCCAGATCGGCCTGACCGCCGTTCCTATCCAGCGGACACCCGAGAGCCTGCGCCTGCTAACCGAGCGGCGCTCGGTGCGGCGCTTTTTGGAGCGACCCGTAGCCCAGGCGTTGATCGAACAGGTCATCGAGTTGGCCTGTTGGGCGCCCTCCGCCCACAACGAGCAGCCCTGGCGTTTTGTGATCTTGAACAGTTCAGAGGCAAAGCAGCGCCTGGCTCAGGCACTGGGCGAAACCTTGCGGCGGGATCTCCTGGCACAAGGGGTAAGCCTTGAAGAAATCCATCAACGCCTCGAACGTTCCCGAAACCGCATCCAGGCGGCTCCGCTGGCCGTCTTGCTTTGTCTTTGCGAGGAGGACATTCAGGCTGGCGGTACAGAACGCCAGCGCAAAGGAGAGCGCGAGATGGCAATCCAAAGCGTGGCATTGGCCGGAGGACAATTTCTTTTAGCCGCCCATGCCCTGGGTCTGGCAACCGTCTGGTTGTGCGCCCCGCTCTTTGCCCCCGAAGCAGCCCAACAAGCTTTAGACCTTCCTCCTTCCTGGCAAGCCCAGGCATTGATTCTGGTCGGCTATGCTTCGGAACGGCCGGCGCCCCCGCCACGCAAATCTCTCGCTGAGGTGGTGCTTTACCGATGAAGGTGGTTGCTTTCGCCGGCGGGGTTGGCGGCGCAAAGCTGGTTGATGGTCTGGCGCGCTGCCTTTCCCCACAAGAATTGACGATTGTTGTCAACACCGGGGATGATTTTTTCCATTTTGGTCTGAAAATCTGCCCCGATCTGGATACCGTCTGCTATACCCTGGCTGGTCTGGCAAACCCAGAAACAGGCTGGGGACGGGCAGGAGAAACCTGGAACACGCTGCGCGCCCTGGAAGCTTTGGGAGCGCCGAGCTGGTTTCGCCTTGGAGATCAGGATCTGGCTACCCATCTGGAACGCACGCGGCGCCTGGGGGAAGGGGAGACGCTCAGCGAGGTGACTAGCTTCTTCTGTGCCCGTTGGGGGATTGCCCCGCGCCTGCTGCCGATGAGCGACGACGCAGTGCAAACCATCGTTGAGACCGACATAGGGGATTTATCCTTTCAAGAATATTTTGTCAAACATCGCTTTGAACCCGGCGTGCGTGGCTTTCGCTTTGAAGGCGCGGCTCAAGCTGCTCCCGCGCCGGGCGTGCTGGAAGCCATTTTTGCCTGTGATGTGGTCATCTTTTGTCCCTCCAATCCGTGGGTTTCGATTGACCCAATCCTGGCTGTGCCGGGCATCCGTCAGGCGCTCCTGCGAGCGAAAGTAGTTGCCATCTCTCCTATCGTGGGCGGTAAAGCCCTCAAAGGTCCGGCGGCCAAGATGTTTGCCGAGATCGGCATTCCCCCTTCCGCCCAGGCAGTTGCCCTGCACTATGGCTCGCTGCTCAAAGGCTTTGTCTTCGACCGACTGGATGCGGAAGAAGAAGTGGAGATTCGCTCTTTGGGACTGCAAACGCTGGTCACCGATACCGTAATGCAAACCATCCCCGACCGTCAGAGATTGGCGCAAGAGATTCTGACCTTTGTCCAAAGGGAGTTCTTGCCATGACTCTCTGGGCAATCGTGCCGGTCAAGCCTTTGCGGCGCGGCAAATCGCGCCTTTCGACGGTGTTGGATCTCGACCAACGCTGGGATCTCAACCGGCGCTTGTTGTGCCACACCGTAGCCGTGTTGAAAGAGTCTGTCCGCGTGGGCGTGGTGATGGTGGTCAGCCGTGACCATGAAGCCCTGGCACTGGCGCGCTCTCTGGGAGCGCGCACATTGCTGGAAAGCAAACCCGACGGGATCAATCGAGCTGTGCTAGTAGCTACGCTATTTGCCCAACGCAGCCGTGCCCGAGCAACCCTGATCTTGCCCGCCGATTTACCCCTGCTCTGCCAATCCGCCATAGAAACTTTCCTAGGCGCCGTCCAGGGGGAAGAGCCCGTGCTTGCCATTGCCCCCGATCGGCATGGGCGCGGCACCAACGCCCTGTATCTTGCGCCGCCGACCCTACCGCGTTTCTGCTTTGGGGAAAATTCCTTTCAAGCCCATTGTGAGCTAGCTGCCCAACTGGGACGACGCTGTGCGGTGGTCGATGTAGCTGAATTAGCCTTTGACCTGGATGACGCGGAAGATTGGAAGCTGCTGAAATCTGAGGTAGGACAAATTTGAAATTTGCCCTACTGGCTTCAAAACCAGCGCAAGGTTTGGGATATAATACGACCAAATTCCCCAATTAAGACGTAGGGCAAATTTGTAATTTGCCCTACTAAAACCAGCGCAAGGTTTGGGATATAATACGACTAAAAAACCCAAATTCGTCTAGGATATCGTTATCATGGCAACCCTGTCAACCCCGAACGATCCCGAAATCCCCTGTGGCAAGCCGCTGGATATTTCACAACTTATTCACCTTTTGGGCGACTTGCTGGGCAAAGTCATCCTGGAATTTGAGGGCGTGGCGTCCTTTGAGATGATTGAGCGCATCCGTGCCGTGGCCAAGGCGCGGCGGGCAGGCGACTCGGATGCCGATCGGTCGCTGCGCCAGATTTTTCAGCGCTTACAACCTGCCGAAGCTCAAACCATCGCTACCGCCTTTGCCGCCTACTTCGATCTGGTCAATTTGGCCGAAGAACGCTCGCGTTTGGACACCCTGCGTCAGCGGCAACGGGAAAGTTACCCGCGCCCCGAACACGATTCTATCGGCGAAGCGATTGCCCTGCTCAAAGCGCAAGGCGTCACGGCTCAGCAAATGGCGGATTTGCTCGATAACCTGTCAATTGAGATCGTCCTGACCGCTCACCCTACCGAAGCAAGGCGACGCACCATCCTGTCCAAACTGCAGCGCATCGCGGCTGCCCTCGAAGAGCTCACCCAGTTTGCCTGCACCCCGCGTCAGGAAGAAGACCTGATCGAGACCATTCGGGCCGAGATCAGCAGTCTCTGGTTGACCGAAAGAGCCCGTGCCAGCAAAATCGAGGTGACCGATGAAGTGCGCACTGGCCTGTATTACATCGAAAACGTGTTTTGGCGCACCCTGCCCGATCTATACGAAGATTTAGACCGTGCCCTTGCCGAACACTACCCTGGCTTAAGGGTCGAGCGCCCCTGGTTGCGTCTGGCTTCGTGGATTGGCGGCGACCGCGACGGAAATCCCAACGTGACTCCTGAAGTGACCATCGAAACCCTGCGTCTGCATCGCGGTCTGGCGATCGAAAACTATCGCCGCGAGCTAAGCGAACAAGCACGGCGGTTGAGCATCAGCGCACGGCGCTTTCCTCTACCGCCCGCCCTACAAGAATGGTTGGAGGAACGCCAACCGCTCCCCGAACACAGCCAGTACATTGCCAGACGCTACGCCCACGAGCCCTATCGCCTGATCCTTTCCCTCTTAGCCAACGATCTGGCTGTCGCCTCTCAGGCGGATATGAAAGCCAATTTGCTCTCGCCGCACCCCCAACCTTCACGCATCACGGTTGAGCATTTGCGTCGTCCCTTGCGCTGGATGGAAGAGACTTTGCCTCCCGCCTTACGTAAGAAGAGCCTGAGCAGTTTGCTGCGGCAACTGGGGATTTTCGGTTTGCATGCGGCTCGCCTGGACATTCGCGAGGATTCGAGCATGCTCAATCGCACCGTTGGAGAGACGCTGCGCGCCTTGCAGATCACGGCCGAGTTTGAACAATTGCCGCCCGCTGAACGCCGCGATCTTTTGGTTCGAGTGCTTTCTGCCCCTGTGCCACCTCTTGTCGAGACTCCAGGGGTGACCACCGAAACGGCAAAGACCTGGGCGCTGTTTGCCCTGCTGAACCGCGCCAGGCGCACCTATGGGGAAGAGCTGTTCGGGGCGCTAATCATTTCCATGACCCATTGTACAGCCGACATCCTGAGCGCTTTGCTTATCGCCCGCTGGACGGGGTGCGCAGCCGGCCTGCAAATCTGTCCCCTGTTCGAGTCGATTGCCGATTTGGAGAAGGCCGCCCACATCCTTCAAGAGCTTTTCGACACCCCCCTCTATCGAGATCACTTACAAACCTGCCAGAACGAGCAGATGGTCATGATCGGCTATTCGGATAGCAACAAAGACGGTGGCTTGTTAATGGCAAACTGGGCGCTCTATCGCGCCCAAGAGGAGATGGTCAAAGTTGCCCAGAGCGCAGGAGTCAAGCTGACCATTTTTCACGGGCGCGGTGGGACAGTAGCGCGCGGTGGCGGACCGGCCAATCGGGCGATTCGCGCCCAACCGGCCGGTACGATCCAGGGCCGCTTTCGCCTCACCGAGCAAGGCGAGGTGATTGCCGCTCGCTATTCCAACCCTGCTCTAGCGCATCGCAATCTCGAACAACTGGTTCATGCCGTCTTGCTTGCCTCTGCTCCCAATGGCAAAGCTCAGATTGAGAGCGCCTGGCGGGAGGCGTTAGACCGCATGGCAAAGCAAGCCTATCTCACCTATGAGCAATTGGTCAAAGAAGACCCCGCTTTTTTAGATTTCTGGCAAGCGGTGACGCCAATTGACGTGATCAGACGCTTACAAATCGGTTCCCGCCCGGCTGCCCGCCAACCAACGGTTACCCTCGACACGCTGCGCGCCATCCCGTGGGTGTTCTCATGGATGCAAAGCCGTTACAACCTGCCAGGCTGGTATGGATTGGGCAGTGGATTGGCAGCTCTCGGCGATGAAACCCGCTTGCGCGAGATGTACCATGGCTGGCAATTCTTCCATACCCTGATCAGCAACGCCGAGAACTCCCTGGTGCGCGCCGATATGGAAATCGCTGCGCTCTATCTTGACCTGGTCAAAGACCCCCAACAAGGCCAGCGCTATTATCAAATCATCCGCGCCGAATATGAGCGAACGGTCGAGTGGGTGCTGCGCGCCAGTGGGCACAGCCAGTTGCTGGACGATGAGCCAATCACGCAACGCGCTGTGCGCTTCCGCAACCCCTACATTGACCCCTTGAATTACCTGCAGGTGGAGATGTTGGGGCGCTGGCGCAGCTTTGAGGACAAGGACAGCCAGGCGGCTCAGGCAGTCTTTGAGGTGATCGTTCTGACCATCAACGGAATTGCGGCTGGCTTGCAGAATACCGGGTGAGGAGTCTAGCGATGGAGGGGGTAAGGGATGGCAAAGCTCTGCCGCCATTCCCACAAGAACAAGACCGCCGCTAGAACCCCTACCGCTCCACCGCCAATCCAGATCGCCAGCGGCCCCAGGCTGTCGTTCAGCAAGCCACCCGCCAGCGGTCCAATGCCTGAGGCAATAATCCAGGTCAGGCTGTATAAACTCATGTAGCGACCGCGCATGTCGGGAGGAGCGAGGTTTGCTACATAAGTAGAAGAGGTGGGCACCAGGACCATTTCCCCCACGGTGACAATCACCATGCTCAACCAGAACCACCAGAATCCGCTGCCAACTGCCACACTTGCTACCCCGCAGCCATAGAGCAAAGAGCCGATCGAGAGCGCCAGAAGCGGCGGGTAACGGCGCGTGATTGCCGTAATGGCTAACTGGAACAGCACTACCATCGAGGCATTGGTGACCGGAATCCAGCCATAGAGCTTTTCCGAAATGCTAAAATGGGTTTTGGTATAAACTCCTAACAAAACCCACAAAATGGCAGCGCTGATCTGCGGTAGGATCAAGGTCAGCGCAAAACGGATAAACCGTCGATCTTCGTAGACGGCTTTATAGCCTCCCAGAGCTTTATCCATTACGGTTTGGGCTTGTCTGGCTACCGCCTGCGTCAGGGTGGGGAGGGTCTCCTTTGCCCCAAGAGCGACAAACAAACCGTAGAGAAATAAGCCAGCCGCTGCGCCGTAAAACGCCAGGGTGTAAGAGACTGAAGCCAAAAAGCCGCCGATAGCCGGACCAATCGCCACGCCCAGGTTGTTGCTCAAGCGCATTCGGGAATAGGCATCGATCCGCTTGCCTTCGGGGATCAGATCGGCGATCATCGCATCTGCCCCAACGCGGTAGAGGGGATTCGAAGCCCCCTGCATTACCATAAGCAAAGCGAAAGCCCACAGCGAGTTGGCGCGGCTCAGGAACACAAACCCCAAAGCGTTGGTTAACAGGCTGATCACCATCACTCGTTTGCGTCCCAGGCGGTCGATAATCGGCCCGGCAATCAGCGAACTGAGCAGCCCGGCAACAGCATTTAACGAGATCAACCCGGCATTTACGGTCAAGGGGCTCTCCAGTCGTTCGCTGATGTAGATCATGAGAAACGGCCAGATCATGCTTGCCCCAATGGCGCTGATCAACATGCCGCTAAACAACAGCCAGAATTGCGGCGGAAAGGAGGGTGATCTGGGTGGGGTCACAAAAATCGATTCCTCGGATTATGCTTCTTGCAAGGTGTTTGTCTCCCATTCGATGCGGCGCTGACGATAACTCTGATAATCCGGCACCAGGCGGTCGTATTCGCTATCCATGAGCGGCGAAGAAATCATGAAATCGGCTGATGCCCGATTACAGGCAGTTGGGATGTTCCAAACAACTGCCATACGCAACAGCGCTTTCACATCCGGGTCGTGCGGCATGGGCTCCAGGGGGTCCCAAAAGAAAATCAAGAAATCGATCTCATTTTCGGCGATCTTTGCCCCGATTTGCTGATCGCCTCCCAAAGGGCCGCTTTGCAATTTGTGAATGGGGATGTTTAATTCCCGCTCCAGGATATAACCCGTGGTTCCGGTGGCGTAGATTTCGTGATGAGCGAGCAAGTCTCGGTTAAAGCGTGCCCATTCCAACAAGTCGCGCTTTTTGTTGTCATGGGCGACCAACGCGATTTTCTTGTTCGGTTTCATGGTAAATTTCTGGGTTTTCATAAAAAGCCTCCTTGAAAATTCGAAAACTTCTTTGAATGAAAAACCTCTGTCAAGATGGAGAAGGGAAAAAGCAGGGTTAAACGCAGCGATTTCGTTTGTGCTAAAGCTGAATTAAGGTTTGCCAAGCAAGTCCTGGGCTTTGGTTTCGTCGACAAACAACAACAGCCAGACCTTCCAGTTGCTCAGTACGATGGGTTGAGGGGTTGACGGGGGAATTGGGGTGGGCGTTGCACCGCCTGGCGCCAGGGGAATAATCACCTTATCGCCCGGACGCGCCATATGACCCTTTTCATACGCCCATTGTTCCACTTCGGCGGGTGAGGTTGCCTGGGCAATCTGGGTCGCTAAGGAGATGCTTTCCTGGGTTAACTGGCTCAGGGTCGCTGCCACGCGGGTGCTTTGAGCAGCCAGACGGTGCATTTCGTTAATGCGCTGATTGAATGCCATCACAAAGCGCAAAGAGAGCAAGATTGCGGCGATGATCAGCGCGTATTTCCAACTGAAATAGAGGCGTTTCATACCTTCATCATACCTCAGCCCTGCCGAACGGACAAGGTGTTTAGAGGGTTAGAGGATTGGATACCTCCATCTGGTTGCAAGACGCCTGCCAAAAGGGAAGGGATGGCGCACCTCCCTAGCACACCCTCCAGGGAGGAATTTCATAGAGAAGACTTGGTGTTGCTATCCTTCGGGCGCAATGAAGTTTGCTTAGCGGTCGGTGCAGGAGTAGCAAGGGTCGATCGAAGCCTGGATGAGCGGCGCATCGGCAAGTGTAGCTCTTTTGAGCATCAGTCGTACAGCCGGCATGTTGACGAAACTGGGTGTGCGCACCTTTACCCGCAACGGTTTATCACTGCCATCCGAGGCGAGGTAGTAAAACACCTCGCCTCGGGGCGCCTCGATGCGCGCCACGGCTTCACCCGGCGGTAGTTCAACATATAACTGCCCTTTCCACTCGCCGCCGGGTAGTTGATCGAGGGCTTGCTCGATGATCCGGCACGACTCGACCATCTCCAATGCCCGCACCAAGACCCGCGCCAGAACATCTCCGCTTTCCTGAACCGGGACGCTGAACCTTAACCGGTCATAAACCAGGTAGGGTTGAGCCTGGCGAATATCCTGGGTCACCCCGCTCGCTCGCGCCGTGGGTCCTACCACTCCCCAGGCAATGGCATCCGTCCTGGTCAGGATGCCTATGTCGGCGCAGCGCGCCCGCACGGTCGGGTCGCGGCCGAAGACGGGCAAGATTAGCCCTTCGACCGCTTTCTGGATTTGACGGACACCATCCCGGATCGTTTGGGGTTCGGTCAGATCGCGATTGACACCCCCAATGGCATTCATGGCGTAGTTCACGCGGTTACCCGAAATCCTCTCCAGCAAATCCATGACGATTTCACGCAGGCGAAAGCAGGTCATGAACAGGGTTTGAAAGCCAAGGATGTGCGCTGCTGCTCCTGCCCAGAGGATGTGGGAGTGCAACCGTTCCAGTTCCGCCACGATCACACGAATATATTGCGCTCGCAAAGGTGGCTCGATACCCAGCAGGTTTTCGACCGCCAGGCAGTAGGTCAGCGTGTGCACATTCGAGCAAATCCCACACACCCGCTCAAACAAAGCAATGTTTTGAGTGACATTGCGGCTCTGAGCAATCAACTCGATGGCGCGAAAGTTAAACCCGATCTGCAACTGAGCCTCGCGCACATTCTCCCCTTCGCATACCAATTCGAGTTTGTAAGGTTCTTCCAGGGCGGGATGATAAGGTCCAATCGGGATGGTGTAGCTCATTGCAGGCTCTCCTGTCCAACATGTCCATTGGCAAGAAACAAACCGCTGGGATCGCCTGCCCGCAAGACCAACGGTGGTGTCTCGCGCCCGTTGAAAACAACCGCAAAGAGATCGTGGATTTCGCGCTCAATCCAATCGGCCGCCGGGCAAATCGCGGCGATGCTATCGATCGTTTTGCCTTGGGTAAGAGTAGAAAGATGCCAAAGGTTGCCCTGGCAATCCCAGTGGTAAATCAGGCGGCATTCAGCCTCATCCGCTGCGAGGGCGGTGATGGTGATCAAGCGCGCTTCCGCTTGCACCAAATATTGGGCCATCCGCCGTACCTCCAGCCCCAGACTGTGCCACCAAATGCCATCGGCCTTTTCGATTGGCGTTCCTTCGATTCCAAGGATTTGGCGGATTTCCTCAATATTCATCGGGCAGCCTCCTTAATGCGCCGGGCTTCGATCATCAACTTGATGGCTTCTTTCTGGCGGCAAGCCGGACAGAGGCGAAGCAAACTCTCCACTTGAGGGGATACCTCCGTATAAGACCGCTGACGGAGGATGTCGGTTGCTACTTTGAAGGACTTGCCACAACCTTCGCAGCGCGGATACACCATGGTATAGGTTGCTGCTAATTCGCCGGGGCGGTGATAGATTGGTGGCCGATCTGCTTGCATCTGCAACGCAAAGGTTGGACAGGCATCGACACATCGTCCACAAAAGGTGCATTTGGCGGGCTCATAAGACCAGCGATAAGTTTTGCCATCCTCGCTTAACTGGATTGCCGCTGACACGCACACCTGCGCGCAAGAAGCGCACCCCACACAGTTCTCGTGGTCAATCTGAACCAGGCCACGGTACTGCGGAGGCGGGGGAAACCGCTGTGGATAGCGCAGGGTGACCACCCCCTGGCGAAGATTTTCGGCAAGGATTTCAAAAATGCTCATAGCCTAACCTCCAAAAGGAAACAAAGAGACGACCAACGCCAGCAAAGCCAGTCCAAACCCCCACCGCCAGTAGAGACGGCTTGCCTGCAGCAATTTGAGGCGCGCCGTAGCGCCGGCCACTACAGTCAAGATCACTACCAGGGCCAGACTGAGCAGTGCAAAAATCAAGGCGTCAAGAAATGCTACCCCGCTCCGCCAGGGCAAGGCCAGGGTGACAATCAGCCCACTCAGCGCCACCCACTCGACGGCATGGACCAACTCCCACAAACCCAGGCGCCAGCCGTCCAATTCGGTCAGCGCTCCTTGATAGATCTCCTGTTCGGCGTTTGCCACCGAAAAGGGGTTCAAGCGGAGTTTGATCGGTAAACAGAAAAGGAGCGCAAGCAGGGCAAAGGCGCGGACGACTGAGGGGGCGTTTAGAGCAATCTCACTCAGGCGCAGGCTGCCACTGGCATAGCCCAGGGCGATGAGAGCCGTAATGAAAGGCAGGTTCGTGGCAATCGTCAGCGTGGCTTCGCGGATGGCGCCCACCTGTCCGAAAATGGAGCGCGAAAAAAAGCCCAACAAGACCAGACCAATTGGGGAAATTTCGATCAGGGCAATGAATAATACCAAATCTCCAACCGCAGAAGACGAGCTGGCTAAAATGGGTAGCAACGTCATGCTCCCTAAGGTTGCCCCGAGCGCCAGCAGCGGGGTAAGCAGGTAAAAGACGTCTTCCCCCTTTGCGCGAGGGATGGGTTCCTTGCTCATTAACTTAACAAAGTCGAAAAAAGGCTGGTAGAAAGGCGGGCCGATGCGGCTCTGCAGGCGGGCAAGAATCTTGCGTTCCAGCCAGAGCATCAACCAGCCCATCGGGACAGCATAGAGAAAACCGGGAAAGATCAGCAAAGCAAACCAGCTAGACATGGCTTTCGTCTCCTTTGCCCTTCACGGGCCTGGCTTTCAAGCGCTGCACGGCAGCGGCAATTCCTTCGAGGATGGCATCGGGACGGGGTGGACAACCTGGCACATACACATCGATGGGAATAAACTTTTCCAGAGGACCTGCCACGCTTGGGCTGTCGGCAAAGACGTTGCCGCTGGCAGGGCAAGAACCGATGGCAACCACCACTTTCGGAGCCGGCATCTGGGCATAGATCGTTTGCAGCGCGGCTTGCGTGTTGCGCGTGACCGGTCCCGAGACACACAAGATGTCGGCATGGCGGGGGCTGCCCTCCAAACGAATGCCCAATTGTTCAACATCATACCGCGGCGTCAAACAGGCTAGAAACTCGATGTCACAACCATTGCAACCCCCGCAATTCAAGTGAAAAAGCCACGGCGAACGCCCCCGCGCAGATTGTACCAGACGGATAAATAAGGAGATTTTTGCGTCCATTTTTTCTCTTCCTTTCAGCCCAGCAAGAGGCTGGGGAAAACTCCGCCGAGCAATAAAAGGAGAATTAACAGAATGATGATCAGGCGAAAGCCCAATGGCTCACGACAGGGCGACAGGTCTTGTGCGCCGGTCGGTTGCCTGGCTGGGCTGCCCCACCAGAATTCGAGCAATGTTCGTCCATACGCCAGCAACGCAAGTGAGGAACTAAGCAACAACCCGCCCAGCAGCCAGGGACTTGTCTGAAACGAGAGCAGGTAAATCCGCCAACGGGCAAGATAACCGACCAGAGGCGGCGCACCAAGCACAGCGAGGAAACCCACCACAAAGGCGGCGCTGCTGAAGGGGTAAAAAAGGGCAAGTCCGCCGGCAGATGGCTTGAGATTGCCATCGGCTTCTACCCGGCTCAGACTGACGAAGAGTAGAACCTTGCCCACGGCGTGAGCAGCCGCGCCGAGATAGGCTGCTTGCATGCCCAATTCTTGTCCCAAAGCAATCGCGATAATCAGAATTCCCATATCCTCCAGGGTCGAGAAAGCCAGTAAGCGCTTCATATCCCGTTGAGCGAGCATCGCCAATGCGCCGCCCAATGCGGAGAGCAAGCCAAGCCAGATGCAGGGCGTTTGCAGGCTGAACAGCACCGGTGCCCTCTGGCTAAAGTTAGCGATCTCTGCAAAAGCTGCCACATCGACAACGCCGATGATCAAACCCAGCAGGGGAGCGGAAACCGCCCCTGCCAGGCGCGGCAACCAGACATAAAACGGCACCAATGCGATCTTAATCCCTACTCCAAGGAGGAAAACGATCATTGCCAATGCGGGTTGAGTTTGCATCGTTTGCAAGGCAGCAAAGTTAAAGACAGCCGAGAGAAGCACGGCGAAGAGATAGACCTGAGCCGCTTTTTTATCGGTCAGATGTAGCCATAACAACCCAAAAGTCAGCAGAGCAGCGCTTTCGAGCAGCAGGAAATTCCAAAGTGGAGCAGCGATCAATAAACTACCCAAAGCTGTCAGGATAGAGAGCAAGAGCAACAGGAGCTGATTGCCACGCAGGGCGACGCAGAAAGCGACGCTCAGGCATCCCAGACCTGCCATACTTAACCAGCCGATGAACCAGGCGGGAGTATGGTGAAAAACGCCGTCGGTTGCGATCAAAGATGGCTTGAAGAGGAAGAGCAGGAAAGCCCCCACTGCGCTGAAAGCCACCAGGCTCCACCTTGCCCGTCTCTCCAATAGTTGGGAGAGACTCTCGGTGACCTGCGCAAGACGGAGAAGCAAGCGCCACATCGCCCGATAGAGCCGATCAGGGTTCGCCAACCGGTAAAACTCGTTCCATTGCTCCTGGATCAATTGCGAGAAGTCGCCAGCGCTCAGGCGGGCGGGACTGCTCAACGGCTCGCCTCCGCTAAATACCCCTCCCGCCGCCAAGACAGCCGTCTCTGCGCTGATCGTTACTCGCCGTGCCGGTTGCCAGATCAGGTAAACCGCGCCTCCCAGACCGAGGGCTAAAATCGCCATCATCAATCCCAGGCTGGCATACCACTCGCCTTCCGCCAGGCGAACTCCCAGCCAGCTAATCCCTTCAACGGGGTTAAGTCCCAGGTTTGGCAAAAGCGGGTTAATGAGGTAAGTAAAAGCAAGTTGTGGGGCAATTCCCAGCAATAGGCTACCTCCTGCCAGAAGGCCAATCGCCCGCTCCATCCATAGATTCCGGTTTGCAGGAATCGTTGTTGGTGTTTGTCTTTCCCCAAAAAAGACGCTGCTGCTTGCCTTGAGAAAATAGAACACCGTCAAAACGCTGACCAGCCATGCCACCACGGCTGGTATAAGCTGACCGGATTGTAAGGCGGCGTGGTATAGCAGCCACTTTGAGACAAATCCACTCAACAACGGCAAACCGCTGATGCTGGCCGCCAGCACTAACCAGTTCAGGGTGGTTAGTGGCATCTGTCCTGCCAGACCGCCCAAGCGATTCATGTCTCGGCTGCCGCATTCGTGTTGCACCTTACCAGCGCAAAGAAACAACCCGCCTTTGAACAGGGCATGATTCAGGCACAAGAGCAATCCCGCCGCAACCCCCAGGGGCGTGCCAATGCCTAACCCCAACATCATATATCCAACCTGGCTAACGGTGGAAAAGGCCAACAGCCGCTTGAGATCGGTTTGCACCAGGGCAAACAGCGCCCCAACCAGCATGGTCAACGTGGCAACCGCGATGAAAACGCCTTGAAAAAGGGGTGGCCAGACAAGAATTCCTCGCAGGCGGGCAAGCAGATAAACCCCGGCGGTCACGTAACAGGCGGCATGGAGCAGAGCACTGACCGGGGTCGGGGCAGCCATTGCGTCAGGAATCCAGGTGTGTAAGGGGAATTGCACCGACTTCGCCATAGCCGCCACGAAAGCCAGGAGCAGGATTCCACTGCTGAGACCCGTTGCAAAGCGTGGGTCAATCCACACCGAAACGCCCGTGCGGGCATAGCCAATGATCGAAAACGCTAGCAAACCGTAGCCGGCAATGTGAGTCATCACCAGGGCTTTGCGAGCGCCCCGCGCTGCCTCTGCCTGTGAATACCAGAAAGCAATCAGAAAGAAGGAACACAGGCCGATTACTTCCCAACTCAGGTAAATCACAAACCAATCGGCGCTGAAGGCCAGGTGGACAAGCGCGGCAATAAACACAAGCATAAGGGCATAAAAACGCGTGACACCAGCTTCGTGATGCATATACTCAATGGAAAATAAAAGAATAATGCTCCCCACACCAAGGGCAATAAAGGCAAACAGAAAACTCAAACCATCCAGGCGATAGATCAGAGAAAACGGGCCGTCCCAGGCAGAAAGAATCCAATCCTGGACGGCGCCGTTTAGCGGGATTCTCCAGCCACTAACCAGAGCTACAAAGCCAAGCATTGCGCTGAAAACAGCTAACCAGCCTTTAGCGCGGTTGGAAAGCACCCGCATCAAGAGCAATTCTAAGAAGACACCACCGATGGGTAGCGCCCAGGAACCAATTAGCGGAATCCAAGGCGGCATAGCATTCCTCCATTTCCATAACCTCCCCTCTCCCCCTGGGAGAGGGGTTGGGGGTGAGGGGCTGCCCCCTTCTCCCTCTGGGTTCAAGGGCGGACAGATGGAGTGGCTAAACGTGAGCATTTGAAGACGAAGGCGTAGGCATGGTGATTGCGAATTTGGCTTTCCCAGTTGGGTGCTTCCCAATCACACAGTTGCCAGCGAGGGT
>Ga0308389_1000221_pt1 | contig 44261 bp, 29 predicted proteins | sample Hotspr2Sample148_FD_202362 | JGI IMG/M metagenome (GOLD analysis project Ga0308389, IMG submission 202362) | Hot spring phototrophic mat microbial communities from Mushroom Spring, Yellowstone National Park, Wyoming, United States - 20040719_148 ... | reverse complement strand
GGCTGCCCATGTCGCCCAGGCAACCGTTGCCGAAATCCCACCATTGCTCCCAGGCGGTGCAGCCGCCCATGTAAATGGGATGGAACGGCCGATACGGCGCCGGCCCCAACCAAAGGTCCCAATTCAGGTAGTCCGGCACCGGGGGTTGTTCGGTGGGGCGGTCCCAGGCTGGCCCCACCCGATTGCACCACACATGCACCTCCCGAACCGGGCCAATCGCTCCGGATTGAATCAGCTCCACCACCCGACGGTAGTTGTCGCCTGCATGAATCTGCGTGCCCTGCTGGGTGGCCACCTTCGCTTTTTTCGACCACTCGCCCATCTGCCGGGCTTCATACACGGAATGGGCCAATGGCTTTTCGCAATAGACATGGAGGCCCCGTTTCATCGCATTCACCCCGATCAGGGCATGGGTATGATCGGTGGTGCTAATGACGACCGCATCCAGGTCTTTTTGCTGGAGCATTTCGCGCCAGTCTTCGTAGGTCTTGGCGTTGGGGTATTTTTCGGCAGCGGCCTTCAGATGCCGACGGTTCACATCGCAAAGGGCCACGATGTTCTCACTGGCTACGCCTTGGGTGTTGGCCGCTCCTCGACCGCCCACACCGGCAATGGCGATATTCAGCTTGTTGCTGGGGGCACTAGCGCCTCGAAGATGCCGGACAAAAAGCACGCCCGCCCCAACCCAAGCCGACGTTTGCAAAAACCGACGACGAGTTCCACCAGTGCGCATGGCAGGCTCCTTTCTGTAAAAATGACTAGCTCTGTAAAAACACTTAGCAATCCTCAACGATCCACCCCAAAAAGCTCCTTTTTCGATAAGGGCAACTTTTTAGCCAAATCAAAGCCCTTGGACAGACCTGCTTCGGAGGTCTGAGACTTGCTTTTTCCCTGGCGGGAGAGGTCGGCCAACCTATCGGTGGGCCGGGTAAGGAGGCCAAAGTGTCATTCCTACGTAAGCAGCAGTCCGCCTCCTAGTTTGACTGTATCCACCGGAAGTAATTACCACAATCTGTGGGGTTCGGGCCCATTTTTACGCCTTGCAAGTTGAGGGGCCTGGCCGGGCAGATACAGTCAAACTAGTGAGCTTCGCAAATCCTCAAGGCACGAAATTCCCTGGTTTTGACTATGTCGGGGTACCTTGGTTTTGCAAAGACCAATCGGGCCACCGAAATCCCCCTCCCCCGGCCCGGCCTTCGGCCAGGCCGGCCTCTCGACGGCCAGGGGGAAAGTCGGGTTTGCTCCATTCGGCTACAGGGTTACGCAAAAAGAACTTTTCCTGGCAGGGGAAAAACCATGGGAGGAAACATTTCTGGCAGGCAACCTAGTTCCTTTTACTATAAAGGCAACCGAAGAGGTCCACAAGCAGAAGGCGTCAGAAAAAGCAATTTTGGAGTCTGTTTGGCTCCCACTTCGGGCCACCCTTGCTCGGCTCATTGCCCCGGATTGGACGATCCGGGATTTTAAGCCAAAATAGAAAAGAAGAGCGGAACAGGCAGGTGCGATTATGACATTCCAATTTCTTTGCCCGCAGGGGCATCTATTACAAGGCGAAGAGTGGCAGGCAGGGCAACAATCGATCTGTCCGATCTGCCAGAGCGTGTTTTTGGTCCCGTCGGCTGTGCCCCCAGGAGGCCCGGCAGGGGGCCTGATGGGTCCGGGGGTGGGCGGTGGAGCGCCACCAACAGGGGGAATCGCCTACCCTCCGACATGGGGGGCACCTGCCCCTCCAACTCAAACCTACGGCCCAGGCGAAGGTGCTGTGGTCCTTTCGGCTCCTGTGTCAGACCAACCGGCTTTTTCCCCGGCTGGGCCTTTGGAGCAACCGGTAGGTGGGTTTGGTGGAATCGCACCCCCTTCTGGTGGGGAAGGTTGGCAAGAAACAGGCCAACAACCGGGCCCCCCCAATCTTTCCCCTCCATCCCCCGAAGCCCCTCCGGTTAGCCCCCAGCAGCCGCCTGTGCATGTGTTTTGTCCGTCCGGGCATGAACTGGAAACCCCCCGAGATATGCTCGGAGAAGATGCCCTCTGCCCCTTTTGCGGGGTACAATTTCGGCTCCGGTGGGAGCACACCCGGGAATATCGACGAGAAAAGGAGTTGGAACGGGAGCGGCGGCTGGCCCGCCAGAGCAAACTGTGGCTTCAGTGGTCCATTGCTGCCGCCGTGGTGGTGATCGTCGCTTTGATCATCATGATTGCCATTGCCGCCTCCCACTAGGTGCACAACAGCATCCACCGGAAGTAATTACCCCAATTACTCCAATGGGTGGCCTTCCAGCCGATTTTACCCCCTCCAAGTTATCCTGCAAGTTATAAGGCCCCGCAGGCTGGATCCAGTCAAAATTTAGGCAAATGGTAACATTTTAGCCGAACAGAGGGAAGCGATGTGTCACTGCTGTGTAAGCAGCAGTCCAGGCAATAAGGGACTTCTTCTACTCTTACTCTCTGGCCTGCCACTTTCGCGGCGTTGACACCCTGGCTTTAGGCCGCCGGACGGCGGGTTGCTTCATTCAGCTAAAATGTTACGGCCAATGGAAGAGGGTCTTAGGGTAAGACCGTCCCCGGAGCCCAGAGGATACGTTTTCCCGGCCGCATCTCCGATAGGTAGCAGCGTGGGAGAAGCTAAAAATAGGGAGAAAGGGAAGTAGGATGTCGGAGCCTACCGGAACTCACCCAGAAGGTGTATTCTTTTCCCCCAGAGAAGGGGGCGTTCAGAGCCGCTGCTGCCCTCCGAAGAGCCTCAACCCAATTGGTTTTGGGCTCTAATATGTGTTGGGGCAACCTGTGTTTCCACCTGGTTTGTGGGGGCTGTCCATTGGAAGCCGATCGAATATCTCACCAATAGGACTGCCCTCTGGCCGGTGCTCCAGGCGAATTGGCCGAAAGGCCTCCTCTACATGGCCGCCATCATGGGTATCCTGGGGATGCACGAATTGGGGCATTTTTTGGCGACGCGGCGGCACCGGATCCCGGCCAGTTATCCTTATTTTTTGCCGTTGCCTGTCGTGCCGTTTGGCACGCTAGGAGCGGTCATCGGCCTGGCCGACACTCAGGCCAACCGTCGGCAATTGCTGGATTTGGCCGTGGCTGGGCCTCTGGCGGGTTTAATCATAGCGATTCCGGTAGCCTGGATTGGTCTGGAAAGTCTGCCGGGGCCCCCTTCCTCCCCCAGTCGAGGGGTGCTCCTCCAGCCGCCGTTGCTTTTGCAATGGCTCCTTCAGTGGCGGCAACCGGAATGGGCAGCCCAGCCGGGGTTGCCTTTGGACAGCATGAATCCGTGGTTGATGGCGGCCTGGGTGGGGCTGTGGATTACCGGGCTGAATCTTTTACCCATCGGACAATTAGACGGCGGCCATGTAGTCTATGCCCTTCTGGCCCGGCGTGCCCATTGGGTGGCCCGAACTTTGCTTCTGGCAGCCATCGGCTACATCCTGATCGCCGAACGCTATGAGTGGGTGCTGATGGTGGTGCTTTTATGCTTTTTGGGAGTGGATCACCCACCAACCGCCCAAGATGAGTTGCCCCTGGATGGGAAACGGCGGGGAATAGGTTGGATGGTGGCCCTGCTGCCGATTGTGTGCTTTACCCCCCAACCGGTGTGCATTGGCTAATCTGCCCTGGCCCTCTTCTGCCTTTCCCTCGGCTACTCGAAAGGATTGGCAGGGGTAGCCTTTTTCTCGGCGGGTTTTGCGGCAGGCTCTTCTTCAAAAGGATTTGTGCCGGCTTTGGGCTTTTCCATGCCGGGTTCGGCGCCAGGAAGACCAGGCAAGATGGGCAAGGGAACCGGGGTGTCTAATTTCGGTTTAGCTCCCGGGAAAGGACTTACCCCAGCCCCTCCACTCGGAAGGATCTTTTCCAACGTCTGGCCGGCCGGTTTGGTTAGGTCCTCCACCGTCTTTTGGGCTGCCCCTAATAAGCCTCGAAGCAGACCGCCTCGTTTCGCCTGGGCACCGGGCTTTTCCGCCGAAGGGGTCTCCGCCCCTTCCTTAGGCTTTTCTCCAGGCTCTTCTGCTGGCTTCTCGGCAGGCTTTTCTGCGGGGGATTCGGCGGGCATTTCGGGTTTTTCGGCCGGCTCGGTGGCCGGTTTTTCGGCTGGCTTTTCCTCAAACGGGCTGGGCAAGGTGGGCTTTTCCGCCGGCTTCTCCCCTGGCATTTCAAACGGACTAGCTGGCTTCTCGGCAGGCTTTTCTCCGGGGGATTCGGCGGGCATTTCGGGTTTTTCGGCCGGCTCGGTGGCCGGTTTTTCGGCCGGTTTTTCTTCAAACGGGCTGGGCAAGGTGGGCTTTTCCGCCGGCATTTCTTCCACTTTGGTCTCCGGCATGGTGGGCAGTTTTTCGGCAGGCTGTTCCGCAAAAGGAGGTGGAGACGGTTTTTCCGGTGGTACGGAAGGGGCTTCAATAGGCGGCGGGGGGCTGGGAGGGAGTTTAGCCCCTTCGGCCTGTTGTCGGAGGCCTTCTTGAACCCGTTGGCGGAGGCCCTGATACCGGGCTTTTTCGGCGGCCCGTTGGCGGTTCCAGGCTGTCAGCCGAGCCTCCTCCCGATATTGCTCCAGCATCAGCCGATGCTTACCCTGCACCCGCTGCAATGCCCGGCCTATCGGATAAAGCTGATTGACGTCGGCCGTCTCTAATTCCGCTCCTTTGACAAAATCTTGTTGAGCCTCCTCTGGGCGGCCCAACTTCAAATAAGTCAACCCCCGAAAGTAATAGATGCGGGGGTCCCGGGTGCCGGCTTGGATGGCCGAGCTAAAAAACTCATAGGCCTCCTCATATTGGCCGGCAAAATACGCATGGACTCCGTTCCCGTATAATTGACTCACAATGCCTTCCTGACCGGTGCTCGGCATGTTCAACACACACACCAAGCCCGCTACAATCAGCATCGCCAGTTTCCGGTACATAATCCGTACACTCCTTACAAAAAAAAGCCCAACGGATGTGTCTTTTCCGCTTTCTGAAACACTCTGGCCCCACAGCAACCTACAACATACGATCCTAATTCTCCGATTGGAAGATTTCAAGTAATCGATACGCTTTCTTGGAGGATTTTCTCGGCAAGAGCCTGACCGGCCTGCCCCGCTGTCTCATTCGCCTGTATCCCCCGCACGGGCCTGCTCGACTTGGAGGGACTAAAAAACGCGTACCGTTTTCGCCGAATGAAGCAACCCGCCATCCGGCGGCCTAAAGCCAGTCTGTCCCTGCCGCCAAAGCACCAGACCAGACAGGAGAAGAACTCCTTATTGCCTGGATTCCAGATTACCCAGGGATATGTCTCCGCTGCGCAAGCAACAGTCCAAGTGCCTTGTGCTACCCAAATCCCGCTTGTATGTGACTGCCACGGAAGTGGGAATCCAGTTATTTTTCCTGAATTCCTGCCTTCCCAGGAATGACACCGGCTCCCCTCAGCCGGCTTCGCTTCGCCTCAGCCGGCCTCTCCCGCCGGGGCAGAGACGAGGATGCAGACGGGACGTCTGCGGTAGGAGGGTAGCCCCCTGATCCCCCGGTGCAACTCGGAGCTTCCCGGTGCAGACCACGAAACGGCATTTTCCCTAAAAACCCCTTGACTCCCACCACAGTGCGGTGCCTTTGGCACCGCCGGCCTCTCCCACGAGGGGAGCGGGGGATTGCTCCATGCGGCTAAAGTGGTACGCATCGGCTAAAGTGGTACGAAAAATTCAAGACGGGAGCCACCCACCTTTTCCTCATCCCCTCTTTTGGGTTCTCCCACGGGTCCTTTTGGGGTTCTCCCCCGGGATGGGCCAGCTCCCGTGGTGCAAAAGCGGCAAAAAATGTTCCGATCGGCCTTGTGAAGCAGAAGGAATTGATTCCACGGCAAATGCAACTAACTTCTTCATTGGCAATAGGTTATGGCAAAAAATGGTTTTCCAGATTGCCCTCGAGGTTGGGGAATTAAAATCCTTGACGGTACCGAAACGGGGAAATTATACTAAAGAAAGGTGGTTTTTCTCCGGCGGGCGAGGTAGTTTCGACGTCGTTTTTGTGCGATTTCTTTTTTGAGGATGGGCGATCCATGAACTTTTCAACCCGGTGGTGGAAAGGGGCATTCGTGGGTTGGGTGAGCGGATGGTCTGGGCTGGTGCTGCTGACCGGTTTGCTCATGCCTTTGGCTGTCCAGGGGGCGGAAGAAGCGCAGGCTTTGCCGGCATCTGCAGCGGCCCAACCCGCCCCATTCGACAACCCACAACCGCTTGCGGGGAAGGATGTCCCGGGCAATCCTGCTGCCCCGGTCCAGGAGCCTAACCAACCCGTCCAACCCGTCGCCGAAAAAGCGCCGAACCAACCGCTCCGCGTCGCCGAAAAAGAACCAAATCCACCTCAACCCGTCGCGGAACAAGAACCGGCCCAACCCCCACTTCCTGCGAAAAAGCAGTCCAACTCACCCCCGGCCGCCGAAGGACAGAAGCCGGTTCCCCCCTCTGAAGGCCCGTTCCGAAAATTGGCTCCCGGCATCCTCCGAAAAGTCGAACCGCATCTGCAGATCGACGAAACCTCCAGCCTGCATGATCATCTCGGCTTGGTGGTGGCTCATCCCGATTACACCTGGGCAAAAAACGTGCGGTTTCCTCATCGGGTATGGTGTTTGGAGTTCCAGTATAAGCCGGTTCGCACCATCTACGTCGATCTGCCCCAAAAAACCGGCGCCATGCAGCGCAAGTTGATCTGGTATCTGGTCTATAGCGTAACCAATACCGGGCGCTGTTTGGTTCCGCAGCATGAACCGGACGGCTCTTTCCAGGTAAGCACCGAGGCCCAGCCGGTCCGCTTTGTCCCGGAGTTTTTCCTCCTGGATCGGGAAACCAACAAGGTCTATCCGGAAAAGATCATTCCGTTGGCCGTGGCCCAGATTCGGCTTCGGGAAGACCCCAACCGCACCTTCTATAACACCGCCGAAATGATGCGGGAAATTCCGGTCGGGCAGACCCTCTGGGGCATTGCCACGTGGGAAGACATCGATCCCGGCGTGGATATGTTTTCTATCTACATTAAGGGCCTGACCAACGCCCTGCGATGGGAGGATATCCCCGAAAAATATCAAAAAGGCGATCCTTCGTCCGGCCGAAGAATCTGGGTCAAAACTCTAAAGCTGAACTTTTGGCGACCTACAGACGAAGTCCACGAAGCGGAAAACTTCTGCCGGACCGGTATCCCGCCGCTTTTGGAACGGGGGCTGCCCGCCCAGCCCGATTACGAGTGGGTCTATCTCCATTGACCGGGTGGGGGTATTGACCAGGTCTTTTCCCCGGCACATGGCGGGTTGCCCGGTTGGAAGGCACAGCCTTCCTAACACCCCCTTCTAACACCCCGAACGGCTGGAAGCACTGCCTCACACAGGCTATCGCAGATACGGAGGGCGGAAGGGTTCGGGGGTTTCCGAGGGCGGCTCTTGGGACGAGAGTTCAAACCGCCAATCCGCCATCCGCTGGAGTTCTGGCTGTTTGGTCAGATCATATTCCAGCGGGGTGAGGGTGATATAGCCTTTGGCCAGGGCCGATAGATCGGTTTCTTTTTCTGTGGAGGGGCCCAGCGGCTGGCCGATGATCCAATAGTACGGTCTGCCCCAGGGAGTCAGGCGACGTTCAAACCGGTCGCTATGAGTGGCCACATCCATCGGCACGATACGAAGCTGGGGGTGATCGGCCTGCAAAGCAGATGTAGGAATATTCAGATTGTAAAGTTCCGGTCCCCGCCCTTTTTGCGCCAGCACCTGCTGGATCACCTGCACCGCCAAACCGGCCGCCCGGTCAAAATCCGCATGTTCATCGTATTGGAGGGACACGGCAAAACTGGTAATGCCGTAGAATGCCCCTTCAATGGCAGCAGCGACTGTGCCGGAATACAACACGTTGATTCCCGCATTCAGGCCCAGATTGATGCCGCTTACCACCAGGTCGGGACGACGGGGGCAGAATTGATCCACACCGATCTTCACGCAATCCGCCGGGCTTCCATCCACCGCCCAGCCCCACCGCTCCGAACCCTGATAGACCTCTTTGACGGTAAGCGGCTTCAGATAGGTAATGGCATGGCCGACGCCGCTTTGTTCTGTAGCCGGCGCCACGACATACACCTGGCCCAACCGGCACAACTGCCGATACATCGCTGCCAGCCCCGGCGCATAAATGCCGTCGTCATTGGTCAGTAGGATCACCACGGCCTTTTACCATCTACGGCGCATCTTTTGCATCTTTTAGCACGATCTGCCCGGCCAGAAGAGGAACGGTTCCTCCTGGTCCATTGGTATGGATATCCCCCTGCCCGTTGCTAGTATCCCGCCCGTTGCTGGTATCCCCCCGTTGCTAGTATTCTGCCCGTTGCTAGGCATCCGTGCGCGTTGCTAGGCACAACTGGCCATTGCCAGGGGCCACAGGAAACACGGCCACCTCCGCCCACCGTGAGGAAGGGGGCAAAAAGGACGATTCCGGGCGAGGGGTTCACCTTTTCCGGCGGGCTTCCACTTCGCGGAGGGCCTTCTGGTAAACCTCTTCCATGGAGACCGGTTTACCGCCCAAGGCCTTGCTCTGGGCGGCTGCCGACATGAAGGTATAGATTTCTAGGGTTTCTTCCATGCGGACCGGGGGTTGGCCGGTCAGGAAGAACTTGCAGATTTCTTCTACCAGTCCTTTATAACCGGTGTATTTTCCCACCTCGCCGCTTTCTTTGTCGCCTTCCACGTAGGCGCCGTAGCCTTTCCGGGCTTCGAAAATGCCGACTCGGCCATCTTTCCACAGGCCGACGACCTTCTCCGGCCCTTGGCGGGTAACGGTTTGGCAGCCGGGGCCCATGATCGTAAACAGAATTTCCACGCCATGGATGCCGTACCAATACAGGTCCGGATGGTGGGGTTCAATGGACATGGGGCTCCAGGCGATACATTTTTTCACTTTACCGAACCGGCTTTTGCCCGCCCGAATCTCCTCCAGCCCCCAGCCAAACCGAAGCGAGGAACTGGAAAAACAGGGAACTCCCTTTTCCTTGGCCAGTTGAAAGATTTCGATGCAATCGGCCAGATTGCCTGCCAACGGCTTGTCGATAAACAGGGGCTTTCGGGCTTCGATCACCGGCCGGGCCCACTCCAGATGCGGACGACCGTCCACTTCCTCCAGCAGCACCACATCCACATCCCGAAGCATCTCAGGAATCGATTCGTAAATGCGGATACCCTTCTGCCGAAGCTCTTCGGTATATTTGGGGCGACGGTCCCAACTGGACGGGTTGTCCTGGATGCCGCCGGGAAAACCAGCCACCACTTCCACCTGGGCCATCGGACCGGTGGCTTTCGGGTCGTTGATCAAGTTGGTAAAAGCAATCACATGGGAGGTGGTCAGGCCGATCATTCCTGCCCGAAGCACCTTGGGTTGTTCTGGGGCCGACTGGCTCTGGGCTGACGGCGGGGCTGAGGGTTTTTCCTCGGCTGGAAGAGCTTCCCTGCCGCCTAGCCCGCTGAGAAGCCCAAGGGTTAATATCCATAATCCTCCTTTTCCTCTATGCATGAGCAGAATGGAATAAATGTTCATCAGTAATCTCCTTTCGAGGCCACTTCATGGGCAGAGGATCTACTTTCCCGCGATAATCAGGTCCAAGCGTCGGCTGAACTCTTCCAGCGAAAGGCCGCCGTCTTCGATCGTCAGCCAACCGTTATAGCCGACTTCGTCCAGGGCTTTGCGTACTTCTGGCCATTGGACGCTGCCGTCTCTGGGATGGACAAATTTACCACCCCGGCCGTCCGGGTTCAGCAAGAAGTCTTTCACATGGCATTTGATGATCAGGTTGCCCAGGGTGCGAATCCATTTTTCCGGCGGGGCGTATTTGACATGGTTGCCGATGTCAAAATAGGCCCGTACCCATGGGCTGCCGAAGGACCGGACAAAATGAGCGAAGATATCCGGCAAGACCCAGAGATTGTTCCAGACGTTTTCCAGGGCGATGACCACTTTGGTTTTTTCGGCGGTGGGGATGAGCTTTTCCACGGCCGCCCGGGAGGTATCGATGGCGTGGTTATGGGCCTTGATGTACTCGGCGTATTTGCTGTTATCGCCTTGGACCACTCGTTGGACGTGGCCGGTCTTCTGGTCGAACTCGATCTGAAACTCCCAGGGTTCCGGGATGGTCATGCCGGGCGGGCCGACCCGACAAGGCACCAACAGCACGGCATCGGCTCCGTAGGCTTCCGCGGCCTGTAGGGCTGTCTGGACGCTCTGGATGTCGGCCTTCAGTTTTTCCGGGTCGTCGGTGTTGAAATTGGTCCAGCCCCGGAGCACGCTATGGATTTTCATACCGAATTTCTCGGCCAATCTGCGGGCCTGTTCGGCCTGGGCCGGGGAAACGTTCCATTGGGTGCTCTCCATGCCGTCAAAACCGGCAGCCTTCCATGCCTGGAAGGTTTCCTCCGATGGCTTGCCGATCAGCGCCTTGTACAATTTGGTCTTCCAGGTCTGGGCCTGGATTTGGCCTGCCAGGCAGACACCCACCCCAGCAGCCCCGCTAGTAAGGAGAAACTGACGTCGGTGCATCGTGGGCTCCTCCAAAAAGCAAGATATTAAAATGTTCCTTTCCCTACCGGCCTCCTCCGTCGCCACAACGGACGGATTCAGGTACTATGCCGTTAGTATGCCACAGAACCCAGGCCAGGTCAATTTTCCCCGCCGTGTTTTGTCTGCTATCCGGCTAGGATGCCGCAGGAAGCGCGCCAGCCATACTGGCCATCACAATTCCTTCCAAACACGATGCCACGGTCCAACACAGGAACCGATTGCCCGCTCGGGAGGCTCCGTTCTATAAAAACTCCTAATTTTCTAAGAGGCTGTCCCAAAATTCCGTTTTAACCGGGAGAAAAGGTCCTCCTTCTACCTGCAACCTTCCGAAAAACCGCACAAAAACGGCACTTTGGGTAACTGGGGATGGAGTGGAAGGATCGGCCAATGGCCTTCGGGAGACAATTTCGGGACAGCCTCTAAGGATTTTCTAATGGACGCTCCCCAAATCCCCTCGGATAAAGCCTACCTCATCCCAACATCCTTTTGCACTTTTCTTCAACCAAAATCCAACGTATATTGGATAGATTACGGTTCGGAGGACAGGCCGTCAACCGAGCCGTTTCGCCGGGAAACGACTTTGGTTCTCCCCCGGCATAAGCAGCCATCCCGAAGGAAAGCATGTTCCTCTTGCCGGACATCCGGTTTTCCCGGGATGATCAAGTACTCCTTCTTGCAGAATCGGTACTGGGCAGATTGGTAATACGTTAGCCGAATGAATCAAGCCGTCTCTCCTCCGGTCGTCGAGAGACCGGCCGAGGCGAAGCCAAGGCCAGTTGAAGGGGAATGGGTATTGTCTCTGCCGCAAAAGCAGCACTCCAGCATGTAGGAGGGGGCTATATTGCTTGGTGCCTGCTTCCGACGCAGCAGCACCGGAGCAAGCACAACCTAGCCTGGATTCCAGCTTCCGCAGGAATGACACCATCTACCCGGCGGTGCGCAAGGCACCGCCGAATTCCCTACGGCAAGGAGCCGATTCCCTACGGCAAGGAGAGGCATATTGCTTCCGTCGGCTAACATGTTACCTTTTGGACCTTTTCCCAGGATAAGACAAGGGGCGTACGTTTATGGTTTTTCCGGTAGATTTACCCGAATGGCACGATCTGGAGGCTCATTATCAAACGATGGCAGCGGTCCATTTACGGGACCTGTTTCGGCAGGATCCGGGCCGGGCGGATCGGTTTCGGTTGGAGGCTGCCGGCTGGCTGCTCGACTATTCCAAAAACCGAATCACCCAGGAGACCATGGAGCTTTTGGCCCGGTTGGCAAGAGCCTGTAGGGTGGAAGAGGCAAGGACGCAAATGTTCTCCGGGGAAAAAATCAATCGTACCGAAAACCGCCCCGCTCTCCACATCGCCCTGCGGAACCGCTTCGCACGGCCCATCTACGTCGATGGTCAAGATGTCATGCCGCAGGTTTGTCAAGTCCTCCGGCAAATGGTCGATTTTGCCGAAAAAATTCGTGCCGGCCAATGGCTCGGCGCTACTGGTCGGCCCATCCGCAATATCGTCCATCTCGGCATTGGGGGCTCCGACCTGGGGCCTGCGATGGCCTATGAAGCCCTCAAACCCTATGCCGATCCCCATCTTCAAGTTCGCTTTGTCTCCAATGTGGATGGTGGTCATTTGGCCAGTACACTGAAGGGGCTTGATCCGGCCGAAACGCTCTTCGTCGTGGTAAGCAAGACGTTTACGACTTTGGAAACGCTCACGAATGCGGAATCGGCCCGTCGATGGGTGTTAACCCGTTTGGGTGGCACGGCGTTGGCCGACCAGCCCGACTCCGCCGAGGCTCGGCAGATTGTAGCCCAGCATTTTGTCGCCGTATCCACTCAGCAAGACCGGGTCGGCCGGTTCGGCATCGACGCCGAACGAAACATGTTTGTCTTTTGGGACTGGGTGGGCGGCCGGTATAGTCTCGCTTCGGCGGTGGGTCTTTCGCTGATGGTAGCCATCGGCGCGGAAAACTTCTTCCAGATGTTGGATGGTTATCATGCCATGGACCAACATTTCTTCACCGCCCCGTTGGCGGAGAATATGCCAGTCATTCTCGCCCTGCTAGGTGTGTGGTACCGAAACTTCTTCCAGGTGCCCACCTATGCGGTCATTCCCTATGAGCAGGGGTTGGCCCGCTTCGTGGCGTATCTGCAACAACTGGATATGGAATCCAACGGCAAAGCGGCCACCCAGGAGGGGAAACCCGTCCAATGGCCTACCGGCCCTATTGTCTGGGGGGACGTCGGCACCAATGCCCAACATGCCTTCTTCCAACTGCTCCATCAGGGCACCCACTTGGTGCCGTGTGATTTGATCGGCTTTGCTCAGCCTACCTGGGCGGCATTCTGGGAAAAGGGAGAGTATGATCGGCTCTTTGCCGGGCATCACGATCGGCTGATCGCCAACCTGTTGGCCCAGGCCGAAGCCTTGGCCTTCGGCAAACCGGCCGACCAGGTCCGGGCCGAAGGTGTTCCAGAACACCTGGTTGCCCATCAGACTTTCCCGGGCAATCGGCCTTCCAATATTTTGTTGTCCGAACGTCTGACCCCCTACAGCCTCGGCAGCCTAATTGCCCTGTATGAACACAAAATCTTTGTCCAGGGGGTGATCTGGCAAATCAATAGCTTTGATCAACCGGGGGTAGAGTTGGGCAAACGCCTAGCTAGCCGAATCCTGCCCGAATTAGAAGCCCCAGGAGCCCCCCCCGGCCAGCACGATATCTCCACCTGGTCCCTGATTGACTGGTATCGCCAACATCGCAGGCGATAGGCGGATTTTGGCCCCTCGCATTGGACAGTTTCTCTTTCCGGGCCTCCAAATCCAAGACTTTTCCTCAAATCCCGCCGAATGTGGGGTATTATGCCACCTAAAATGGTTACTTACGGAGGCTCCCCTATGTGGCACTTTTAGTCTTAGAAAAATTGCTTAACATATACTTGCCAAAGAGAAATAGAGAAATTAGGCTAATTAGTTAAGCAAGGTAATTTTGTAGGGCCTTTTTAGACAAAGGAGGCAGTGATGAAACGGGTAGGTCTGTTGGTTCTTGGCCTGCTGGCCGGACTGGCTTCTGCCGATCTGGCCTGGGCAGGCAAATGCTGCGACAACGTCTGCAGCCGATTGGCGTTGCGACGGTGTCGGCCCGTGCTGAGCGTGCGGTGGGGCCGTCCCCGCTTTCGCTGTTGGTGTGCTCCCCCGGTCTGCCAGCCGTGTGTCCCGCAGGTCTGCGAGCCGTGCCAGGTGCCGGCCCCGCCCGCGCCAAAAGCCGAAAAACCGGCGCCTTCTCCGGGCGATATAGCTCCTCCGGCCAAGCCGGTTGAACCCGCTCCGCCGGCACCAAAACCTGAGGAAAAGCCCGCTCCAAAACCAGAAGAAAAACCAGCGCCTCCGACGCCGCCGGCGCCAAAACCGGAGGAAAAACCAGCGCCGAAAGTAGAAGAAAAACCAGCACCTCCGGCACCGCCGGCCGCCAAGCCGGAAGAGAAACCCGCTCCACCGGCGGCTCCAGCGCCCAAACCGGAGGAAAAACCAGCCGAAAAGCCGAAGGTAACTTTGCCCGGCCTCCCGGAGGCTCCGGAAAAGCCAGCCGAAAAACCGGTGGAAAAACCGGCTGAACAACCCAACCCCGAGGCCCCGGCAGAAAAGCCGGTCGAGAAACCGGCCGAACCCCCCAAACCGGAAGGTCCGGCCGAAAAGCCCGCCGAAGCGTCTAAACCAGAAATGCAGCCGGAAAAGCCAGCGGAAAAACCGGCCGAAGTGCCGAAGCCAGAGGCCCCGGCAGAAAAGCCGGTCGAGAAACCGGCCGAACCCCCCAAACCGGAAGGTCCGGCCGAAAAGCCCGCCGAAAAGCCGGCAGAAAAACCTGCCGAAAAACCCCAGACGCAAACCCAGCTTCGGTTCTGGAAGGACAAAAGCGGGCAATATGAACTGTTGGGCGAGTTTGTCGGGTTCATGGCGGGTAAGGTGCGAATCCGGTCTGCCGAGGGCCGCTATTACCGCATTGCCTTTGACCAACTGTGCCGAACGGATCAACTGTTCGTAGAGGCCCAGTTGGCTCGGTTGGCCACTCGGTAAAGCCGACGCCTGGCGAACCGGAACCCTTATCGCCCGGTTTAACCGGCAAAAATGACAAAGCCAAGGCTAAGCGGCACGAGGGACCAGTCCTTTGTCCCTTGTGCCGTTTTTTGTACTCTCTGGATGGGTAGGTGGCTGCCAGGGGCACTTTTCTTTTGCCGGCTCGTCGAGTATGTTGGCCCCATCATATAGCCCGCATATTGTCCTTTAGGAGTGTTGCTGATGATCCGCTCGCCGGAATTGATGAATCGGGAAGACACAGGCCTTTTGGTCATCGACGTGCAAGAGAAGCTTTTGCCGTGGATTGGGAATCGGGATGGGGTGGTATGGAATATCCGGCGGTTGCTGGACGGGGCCAAAGTGTTGGGGATTCCGGCGGTTGGCACGGAACAATATCCGCAGGGGCTGGGGCCAACCGTGCCGGAACTGGCCGAGCGACTGGGTCCCATGCCCAGCAAATTGGCCTTCAGTGCGGCCGTTTGCGAAGAGATTTTCCGTCGGCTGCGGGCAGAGAATCGACATAAGATTTTGGTTACCGGCATTGAAACCCATGTCTGTGTACAGCAGACGGTGCTGGACCTATTGGCTGACGGCTGGCAGGTGTATGTGGCGGTGGATGCGGTGGGATCCCGGTATGAGGTGGATTATCGGACGGCTTTGGAGCGGATGCACTCGGCCGGGGCGGTGCTGACTACCACCGAAGCCGCTTTATTTGAATGGTGTCGGCAGGCAGGTACACCGGAGTTCAAAAAGATCAGCCAATTGGCCAAAGAACAACCGCCGCCGGCAACCAGACCCGAGGCCGGGGAGGGATTTCGACGGAGCTGAAGGGGAAAAGCCCCTCCTCCGCCGGGCAGCAAGAGTGGGGCCTGTCTCTGGCACGGTGGGGAAAGATGTGGGGTGATTCGGCTGAAGCGAGAGGGTTTGTAAAGTGTGGCGGATTACCCTCCGGTGAACGCCTCCTTTGCGGGATGATTTCTAACCAAACAGGGGAAGAATGCACTTTCCTAAGAGGTTATCCCGAAATTGTCCCATCAGGGTGTTGGCCAACCAACCGAGGCTGCCCATCCAGTTCCTAAAACCCTACAAACACCGGGGGGTTTCCGAGATCATCTGGCTCCAGGCTGGAACTGCTCGGAGAGGGCACAACGGATTTTCAGGACAGCCTCTAAGATCGACTGGGTGCATGGCCTGTTGCTAGAAGCTCCGATTTTACCGCCTGGTGAAGCCCGGCGTCGGAGGGTGACTATCTGGTCCTGCCAGGCTGCTGGGAACGGAGGGGCCCTCGCACCGGGAGAAAAACTGTGGCTAACCGGACGTCTGTTCCGGTCGGTCCAAAATCTGGGAAGGAACTCGGTGATCTGGCGAAACTGTCGGCCGCCGGGGGGCAATTTCTTCCGGCAGAAGTCCGCCGAAACGCCGACGCCGGGCCGCATAGTCCCGGATGGCTTGCCGAAGAAGGGCTTCGTCGAATTCCGGCCAACAGCGATCCGTTACCCACAGTTCCGTATAACTGGCTTGCCAAAGCAGAAAATTACTTAGTCGCATTTCGCCGGCAGTGCGGATCAATAGATCCGGATCGGGCATCCCGGCCGTATAGAGATACTGGCAGATGGTGTGTTCATCGATCTGGTCGGGCTGGAGTTGGCCAGCCTGCACTTGCTGAGCAATTCGGCGGACCGCGTCGGCAATTTCCTGGCGGGCGCCGTAGTTGATGGCTAGGCACAGATGGAGCCCCGTATTTTGGCTGGTCAGTCGGATGGTTTCCTCCATGGCTTCCAGGGCAGTGGGAGGCAGGCCTTCCCGACGCCCGATCACGCTGAGCCGAATGTTATTCTCCCGCAATTCCGGCCGCTCTTGGATCATGTAATGTTCCAGCAATTGCATCAGGAATCGAAGTTCTTCGGAGGGGCGTTTCCAGTTTTCGCTGGAGAAGCAGAAAAGGGTCAGTTGCTGGATACCCAGCCGGGCGCATTCTCGGACCGTGCGGCGCACAGCCTCCACGCCGCGGCGATGGCCTTCGATGCGTGGCAGCCCCTGTCGAAGGGCCCATCGGCCGTTGCCGTCCATAATGGCCGCAATGTGTCGAGGCCGTTTGGCCAGCGGTACGTCAAAATCCTCTTCCCTCGGTTGGCACATACTGTTCGACCATCCGTTTACAGGATAGCAGAGTCCAAATAGCAGGGTCCAATGACAGAGGCCTTTTACGCTCCCTGGCTTCTCAGAGGCTGTCCCCCGTTTTGAGCCCATTCGTACCCGGATGCACCCACAACCGACGGCCCTCTGACTGCCAAAACAATCCCTCAAACGGGCATTTTGGAAAATCTAAAGGGTTTGGAAATGCTTCGGGGCTACACCGGACGTCCATTTCGGGACAGCCTCTGAGAGGTTGTCCCCAAATGGGCAGTCGGGCGACGGTCCCCAACCGTTTCCAGACCTATCCAGTTTACCAAAACGCCTGTTTTATGGGGGTTTTTGGCAGTCCGGAAATCGCCGGTTGGTGGGGTCCACCCGGCTAAAAACGGAATTTCGGAATAGCTTCTCAGGCGTTCCATAAACTGAACACTTAGGAAACCTGGCCCTGCAGGAAAATCGTCTGCTCCCGATCCGGACCGACGGAGATGATTTCCAAGGGGCGTCCGATCAACTGGCTGATGCGTCGCAGATAGGCTTGGGCATTGGCGGGCAGGTCTTCCCATCGGCGGGCATGGAAGATATCTTCTTTCCAGCCAGGCAGGGTTTCATAGACCGGCTGGGCCCGCCACAACTCATCGACATGGGCGGGGAAGATGGTCGTCTGCTGGCCGTCCAACTCATAGGCCACGCAAATCTTCAGTTCCTCCAGCCCGCTCAACACATCCAACAGCATCACCGCCAACACATCCACACCGCTGAGCCGGGCGGTATAACGTACTGCCACCGCATCAAACCATCCACATCGCCTGGGGCGGCGCGTTACGGTGCCATATTCGTTGCCTCGGTCCCGGATGTATTGGCCGATCTCGTTGGCCTGTTCGGTGGGGAACGGTCCGCCCCCAACCCGGGTGCTATAGGCCTTGATAATGCCGAGGACCTTCGTCAGATACCGGCCTGGCACGCCGGAGCCGCTCGGAACGCCCACCCCAGAACTATTACTGCTGGTTACATAGGGGAAGGTGCCATGATCCACGTCCAGCAGTGCTCCCTGCGCCCCCTCAAACAAAATCCGCTTATTGGCTTCCAGGGCGTCCAGAAGATAGGTGGTGGAATCGCCCACCCAACGGCGCAAGCGTTCGGCATATTGGCGATATTCTTCGTAGATGGCGTCGGCGTCCAACTGGACCGGTTCGCCGCTCAGACACTGGAGCATGCGCTGTTTGAAGTGGGCCACCTGGCGAACCCGGTCCCGAAAGTTCTGCCGATACAGATCGCCCACCCGGAACGCCAACGTTCGGCCGACTTTGTCCCGGTAGCAGGGACCGATCCCGCGCAGTGTGGTACCGATGGCCTCGCCGCCTGCGGCCCGCTCCAAAAGCCGATCCTCTTCGATATGCCAAGGAAAAATCACATGCGCCCGATTGCTTACCAGAAGATTATCTTCTACCTGCACGCCCCGGGCCCGAAGCCGCTCGATCTCCTCCAACAGGCTGCCCGGATGCAACACCACCCCATTGGCAATCACACATTGCACATGGGGACGAAAGATACCGCTGGGCACCAAGGAGAGCTTAAACGGCTGCCCGCCTAGCACCACCGTATGGCCTGCATTGGCCCCGCCTTGGTACCGCACCACAATGTCGTGTTCGCCCGTCAAAAGATCGACGATCTTCCCCTTGGCCTCATCGCCCCACTGCAAACCCACCACACACGTTGCTGGCACTCCCAAGGTCCTTTCCTGCTAATGCCTCTTCGGGGTTTTCCTCTCCGGAATAAAGAAAACCTTCCGGATTTCTCTCCCAGCGCAAAGAAAATCCCTATGCTATTCCCCCGGCGACCATCCCCAAACGCATCGGGCACCGCCTTTCCCGGTCGCATAAAAATCCCCTGTGGAAAACCTTTTCCCAGGGGCTTAGCAATCCATGATGGCATCTAGGAAAGGTTTTCGCAAGCCCCCGAGGCCCCGACAGCCGGGCCCTCTGCCCGCTTGCCGTCCCCAAAGAGGCTAACGCTCTCCTAACACGCTGTCCCGAAATTGTCTTACGGAGGCCATCGGCCGATCCTTCCCCTCCATCTCCAGTTACCAAAAGTCCCGTTGTTGTGCGGTCTTTCGGAAGGTTGCATGTAGAAAGAGGGGCATTTTCACCCGGCTAAGACGGGATTTCGGGAGAGCCTCTAAGGGACCGACGCTCTGAGAGACTGTCCCGAAATCCTATTTTACTCAGAGGTAGTCCCAACCCGTGGTCCCCAAACTGCCCAAACCCCAATAAAACAGCAGTTTGACAAAGCAGAACGGTTTGGCAAAAAAGATGGGGGCGGCCCTGGGCTACCCATTTCAGGACAGCCTCTGAGCGTTCGAAGGATCGGGAAAACGTTGCTCTTCAAAGCCGTCCCCGCTGGCCCGCCAATAAAGCCCGCTTCTATTGACGGTATCCACCAGGCCGATCGCCACAATTAGTGGCATCCAAGCGATTTTTATTCCCATAGGTCCTAGGGGGCCAGATGGATGCAGTCAAAATATGGATCGAACCAGGCAAAAGATGGCTATGCATTCCGGAAGTCAAAATATGGATATGCCTCCGGCCCACCGGAATCGCCCTACCAAAGCCCTCCCCGGGCGTCCTACAATAAAACCAGAAGCTTTTGCAATAAACCTTCTTGGAGCGAGGATTTTGGCGGTGGTTCGGGTAGTACTAGCGATGTCGGGCGGGGTGGATAGCAGCGTGTCAGCCTGGCTGCTGCAACAGCAGGGCTATGAAGTGGTTGGAGTGTTTATGCGCCATGGAGTGGGCCTTTCCGGTGGGAACGAGACCGTCGATCTGGCGACCGAATCCGCCAACCTGGCCAAGACCTGCTGTTCGGCGGCCGATGCAGCCGACGCCCGACGGGTGGCTGATCGCCTCGGTATTGCCTTCTATGTGCTCAACTTCCAGGAAGAGTTTGAGCAACTGATCGAGTATTTTGTACAAGAATACATCTCCGGCCGAACGCCCAATCCCTGCATTGTGTGCAATCGGTGGCTCAAGTTCGGCAAACTGTTCGAGTATGCCGACCGCATCGGGGCGGAGTATGTAGCCACCGGCCATTACGCCCGTATTTTGCCTGCTGCCGACGGTCTGGGACTATTTCGAGCGGTGGACGAAACAAAAGATCAGTCTTATGTACTTTTCGGCATTCCACGGGATCGGCTGGGCAGGATTCTGCTGCCTTTGGGCCACAGCCGAAAGATGGAGATTCGCCAACTGGCCGCCCAGCTAGGGCTCCGAGTGGCCGAAAAAACCGAAAGCCAAGAAATCTGCTTTGTTCCGGACCAGGATCATGCCCGACTGGTACGGGAACGTCGGCCCGGTCTGGACACCTCCGGTCCGATTGTAACGACTGATGGCCGGGTGGTCGGACGGCATCCGGGGATTGAACATTTTACCATTGGCCAGCGCAAAGGGCTCCGGGTGGCCCTCGGCCAGCGACGATTCGTCGTCCGCATCGAACCCCAAACCCACACCGTGGTCATCGGTTCTCACGACGAGTTGGCCCGATGGGAACTGACCGCTACCGACGCCAATTGGCTCATCCCGACGCCCGACCGACCCTTCGAGGCAGACGTAAAAATTCGGTATCGGACTCCAGCAGTTCCGGCCACCGTCACGCCGCTTGGGCCCGACCAGTTCCAGGTCCGGTTCCATCAGCCCTGTTATGGCGTAGCTCCCGGTCAAGCCGCCGTCTGCTACCGGGGCGATCAGGTGCTGGGTGGCGGCTGGATCCAGTAACCCCCGCCTAAGAGGCTGGGCCGAAATTCCGTTTTTAGCCGGATGTACCCCCCGGCGACCCCCGGACTGCCCAAAAACCCCATAAAATGGGCATTTTGGGAAACCCTGAAGGGTTTCGCAACGGTTCGGGGCCGCTGCCCGACTGCCCGTTTCGGGACAGCCTCTAAAAATCCCCCACCCCTAAACAGATCAGCCTTGGAGTTGGGCAACCTGGCTTCGCCACATTCGGGCCTTCAAAACGCCAAAATCCATAGACAAATCGGCCTCCCCGAAACGTCTAAATAGGTGAGGCCTCAACGATGGACGAACACAGCCCTTTGTGGACCGACTGGCTCCGGGAGCATGGCCCGGCCTTGTTGTTGTACGCCCGCCAATGGGCTGCCCAGCAGGCCGATGCCGAGGATATCTTTCAGGAGGCCTTTGTGCGGTTTTGGCCGCATCGGGCTGCCGTCGGTGATCCGCTGGCCTATTTGTACTCCTGCGTGCGTCATACGGCGCAGGATTGGCAGCGGCGGCGGAGGAACCTCTCGGCCCAACAGCTTGGCCCTCCCGAAAGGCATCCAGCGGTTGCCCGACCAGAGGTTGCTCGGAGCGGACCTTCCTTTCTACGTCCAATGGTAGAGGCCGAACCCCCCTGGTTCGAGCCGGTCGATGCTCCCCTGATCCAAGAGGAAATGGCCCGGCAAGTCCAGGAAGCGATTTCGGCTCTGCCGGAGGAGCAACGGGAGGTGGTGGTGCTGAAGATTTGGGGCGGCCTGAGTTTTTCCGCCATTGGGCAGGTGATGGGCACTTCGCCCCATACGGCGGCAAGCCGGTATCGGTACGCCCTGAAAACCCTTCAGGCCCAACTCCGAAAAGCCCTCCACCAATAGCCCTGGCATCCTCCACCTACTGCTCTGGCCGGAAGGCGGTATGTTCATGAACGGTCCCACCGAACTGCCCTCGGAACCAAAAGACGCCCAGCCGCAGGAAGTGGATTCTGCGTTGCAGGAGCTGGAAGCGGAGCTTCGGCGGTTGCGCCCTCAGTCGCCCAGTCCGGAGCTTTACCGCCGGATTGCCGCCGCTTTGCAGTCCGGCTCGGTTGGGTCCACCGATTCGGTTATGCCCGCCGCTTCGGCCTCCCAGCAGAAGGCAACCGCTGCAAGCTCCCCGGAGAAGACAAGTGCTTTGCCAGGGCCGATCTGCCCGTCGGGGACGATCCTGCCCCTATCGGATGCCCAAACGTTGCCAATAGAGGGCCAGTCGCCCCCTCCGCCGGAACCAAAACCCGCTCCGGAACCCGGATTGGCCCAACCTAAACCAAGCATGGGGGAACCCATCTTTATTCAGAAAACATTCCCCATCGCCAAAAAGAAACCGGAACGCACTCCGTTTTGGAAATCCTTGGGGCCGGTCGGCCGGACGGCGGCTGCCTTAGCCTGTTGTGCGGTGGTCCTCCTAGGGATTTGGCTCTGGCTGCACCGGGACCAAGGACCAGCGCCAAGCCAAAAGGCGACGTCTCATGGTCCACCTCTGGTCGCCGACAGCCGGAAACCCTCCCAAAATCAGACCCGTATTCCGGACCGCCCAGACACGTTGGCCCCCACAATCCAGGTGCATCCCTGGGGGCAGGCCCAGTACCGGGTGCTGGGACCGTATCGGGTTCGACTGGATCAGGGCAGGTTGTGGGTAGCCGCCGCTTCTGACCGCGGGCCGGAACCGTTCCGGGTGGAAACCCCTGCGGGTGAAGTTCGGCTTTGCCCGGCTGAGCAGAGCCGCGGTCAAGCGATCCGGCGTCCAACCTCCCCTTGGCCTACCGTTGGAGACCAAACGGCCTCTGGGGCTACCCTCGGAGACCTTTCGGTAACCGGTCAAACCGGTGGGCAAGAGGCCCCCCCAAAGGGTACCTCTCCAGCCCGACCCGCTACGGAACCCCGTCAAATGCCCGCTCCCCTGGCCGGTCCTTTACGGGCGGAAGTTCAGTTCATCGTAGAGGTTTTGCCCGTAGTGGCCGGGCCGAACGGGTCCAGCCCGGCCGGTTCCCAAACAGTTCCGTCGTCCGCTTGGAACAAGGAGTCCCCCCAGATGAACTCACGACATCCGGCTGCGAAATGGTGTACTTATGTATTTGTGCTGGCTGGTCTTGTGCAATTGGCCAATCCCGCCGGTTCAGTGTCTGGTGGACCAGGGGAACTGTTGGCCGCCCAGCCCGGCGCCGCCCCGCAAAAACAGGTAGAAAAACTGGCCGGCCAGTTCGCTCGGTATTACCAGCCGGTTTCCGTGCAGGTAAAACCCGTGGTGCCGCCCTACCCCCTTCCGGTGGACATTTCGAAAGTTGCCAACGCCCAGGACGTGCTGAAAAAACTACGCCTGAGCGAGGAGGCAACCGATCGGCTTCGGCAAAACGGATTTGTGGTGGTGCCGATGGAAGCCCTTCCCGGGGCCATTCCCCCCGGCCTGGGCGCCAACGACATCGTCAAGCCCTACGGCGCTCTGAAACGCATGGAAATTCCTATCTTCATTACCAGCGACACCTTGCTCCATCTGTATCGGGTGCAGTTCGACCAGACGCTGATGGATATCGAACAACGGGAATTTTACCCTGATATGGTAGCATTATGTACAATGCTAGTGGATCGGTTTGAGTCGGCCTATGCGAAGGCTAAAGACCCCCTGGAAAAACAGTCATTGGCCAAAGGATGGGTCTGGGCAGCGGTAGGCCGAAAGTGCCTGCAACCGGATTGGGAACCGGCCGGTCCCTTGGCCCGATTTGTTCACGAAGTGATGGAAAAGATCGACAAGCACGAGGGGTTCTGGCCGCCCCGGGAGACCGCTTACCACGAGTGGCCAATCTTCCGGTATAGTGAAGATTTTTCGCAGTATGTGCCTCGGGGGCATTATACCCGGAGTGAGGAACTGAAACGGTACTTTTTGGCGATGATGTGGTTTGGGCGGATGACGTGGTTGCTCAAAGGCGAGGAGCCGTTCGGCCCGCAGGATCAGCCTGCGTTGGTGCCGCCGGCCGAGGCGCAGGCCCAAACCATGGCCGCCGCTTATACGGTCCGGTTCCTCCAGGAAAAACTCCCGGACGGCCGAACCGGCCGGGAGGTCTGGCAACGTATTTATACGGTAACAGCTTTCTACGTCGGTTTTTCCGACGACCTGGGAGTGGCCGAGTATGAAGCCGCTCTCCGAAAGGTGCTCGGTCCCCAGATGGAAGTGGGTCAACTGGCCGACCAGAAAAAATTCCGCCAATTGCAGGGGGAGTTGGCCAAGCTGGGGGGTCCGGCCATTTACGGAGGTACTGCTAATATCATCACCTATGTAGGTGCCGAGCCGGAACGGCTGGTCGCCGGCTTGGACAAGACAACCGGCTTTCGCTTGATGGGCCAACGGTTTGTGCCGGATTCCTATGTCCTGGGCCGACTGGTCTTTCCGACGGTCGGTCCGCCCCAGGCAGGAAAGCAAGGAATGTTTACCTATGTGATGGCCCAGATCGGGCCGATCCGGGGATTCCCACGGGGCCTAGACGTGGCCGCCTGGCTAGGCAGCCACCGTGCCCGGCATTGGCTCACTCGGCTCGGCGACGATGAGTACGGCGTTGAAACCGACCTCCGCAAGGGCAGAAACCTCCGGTACGATGTGGTCTTGGAAGACCTGATCGCCCAGTTTGAACATTTAACTCCTGCCGACTGGAACCGAAACGCCTATTGGTCCTGGCTATATGCCTTGAAAGCCCTCTTGCAGCCGTATGGAAAAGGATATCCGGCGTTCATGACTACGCCGGCCTGGCAGGATAAGAGCATGACGACGGCTTTGGCCTCCTGGGCGCAACTGCGGCATGACACGATCCTGTATGCGAAACAAAGTTACACTATGGCCGGTGGCTCCGCCTGGATGCCCAAACCCGTAGAAGGCTATGTGGAACCGGTGCCGGAATTTTACGCCCGGCTCCTGGCCACCACCCGGTTGACCCTCGGCGGGCTGAAAGCCATGGACGCCCTCCAACCCCAGGCCGCCGAACGCCTCGAAAAATTGGCCTCCTTGCTGGAAAAACTCCTGGCCATTAGCCAAAAAGAACTGGCCCACCAAGAGCTTGCCAAAGAAGAATACGACTTCATCCGGAATGTGAGCCAGCAGCTCCAACGGATCGAAGTCCAGGATCCGGAATTGGCGAAGCTGTATCAACAAGCCGCCGCCCAACAAGACCAAAAGCAACTCCAAAAGATCATGGCGGAAATCGAAATTCGCAGCGGCCGATCACCCATGGAAACCACGCTGATTGCCGACGTGCATACGGACGCCAACTCGCAGGAGGTGCTCCAAGAGGGCACCGGCTATGTGGATCTGATGGTGGTCTGCTACCTGCAGCCGACCGGTCAGGGCGACGGCCAATTGGTGCTGGGGGCCGGACCGGTGCTCAGTTATTATGAGTTCCGGCAACCGATCCAAGAGCGCCTGACCGACGAAAAATGGATCGAGATGCTCCGCACCGGTCGGGCGCCCAAGATGCCGCCCTGGGTGGAAACCTATCGGGTGGAAAAGCTGGCTCCGCCGCCGACCCCGCCCGGTCCCATCAAACAGCCGCCGATCCCCCGAAAACAGTAAACAGGGGCGACTTCCCAGGAAGGCCTCTTCCCATGGGGTTTTCCCCAGCCTTTCTGGAGATGTTCCCGCCTCCATAGTCCAGCCGACTTCTGCTTAGTTGGACTGTATCTACCCGCCCGGCCCCCTACCAGATGGAGGGGCTAAAAATCAGATCGAACACCACAGATTGTGGTCGTCGTTCCCGGTGGATACAGTCAAATTAGCCGCCCTACCCGGCCTCTGCCGGTACCATCGGGCGTCCGGTGGCACGTGCAACTTCTGAACTGAGGCCTCGCCTTTCGGTCCGAGGTTACCCCCGGCCGAAAGGCTTTTTTGTTGCCAGGATAACCGACCGGCCCCCGGTCGGCTGAGGTGGGCTAGAACCGGCTTTCTACCAGCGGCCCAAGAATAGGCTAAAATTGCTGGGCGGAGCCAGGCCGGAGGTTAACTTCCGGTGGCAACTCCAGCAAAAACTTGTGCATTTCAAGGGGCAAAAACGCCATGCAAGCGGGGATAAACCGTCTGCTAACCGCCAAGGGGTCACCTGGGCCTTGGGTCCGCCAGGCCACCGCCGTCGGCCTAACCCTGGCCATGCTAGCCCTATATCATGCCAACGGCGATTTTCTGCCCGGCAACGATGCCACAGCGAACCTGTATCTGGCGGTCAATCTGCTCCGTGGCCGAGGTTTGAGCTTTCGACCGGAAGAAATGCCCCAGATGTTCATTTGGCATCTGTGTCCTCCGGCGGGCTACCAGGCCAAGCCGGCCGATCCGTCGGGAGCTAAATTGCCCCAAAACCCCACCCAACCGGTCAGCCGACGCACCGTCCGCATTGCCGCCTGGCAGAGGCCGATCGACCCAAAGAGTTGGCAATGGCTCCAAAAAGTACACCATCCTCCCTGGGCCGAGCCACCCACCTGGCGGCAACTATGGCAGACCGGCTGGCTCCGGTTGGCCGGGCCGGAGTATTATCTGGTCCCCTCGAAAGAGCCGGATCGGCTTGGCTATGTCAACCAATACGGTCCGGGAGCCGGCCTGAGTGCTCTGCCGATTTTTGCCATACTGGATTTTTGGACAGGTAGTCTGGAAGATCGGCCTGCTCTCCTCTGGTATGGGGGGAAGTGGGTGGCCAGTCTGTGCGTGGCGTTATCGGTCAGCTTGGTCTATCTGACATTATGCCGAATGACCAGCCCCTTGGCCGCTCTGCTGATTGCTTTTCTTTATGGGACGGGCACGTGTGTCTGGAGTGTTTCGAGCCAGACCCTCTGGCAAAGCGGGCCGAATGTATTGTTTTTGGCCCTGGCCGTCTATTGCCTGGTCCAGGCAGACCGAAGCCGCCCGATTGGCCGAGCCTGGCTTTGGATGGCGGCAGCGGGGCTGTCGGCCGGTTGGGCTGTGGTGTGCCGACCGACTTCCGCCTTGGTGGTGCTGGCCGTGGCGGGGGCGTTGCTCCTCCGGGCGATCCGCATGGGGCAGATCCGCCGATCCAGAAGGTCCTGGGGTTTGGCGGAGCAATCCGTAGCCGCCTCGGCCGGCCGGGAAACTGCGCCGACGGCCCCGGGCGGGCAACCCGGTGGAAGCAAACCGCTGACCTCCGGTGAACAACCAGGTTGGAGCACGGCGGTAGCTTCCGGCGGGCAACCGACTTGGCGACAAGCGGCAGCCCGATGGGGCGCGGCGCTGAGTTTTTTGTTGGGCACTCTGCCGCCGGCGGCCTTTTTGGCCGTCTATAACACGTATTATCTGGGAGCGCCGTGGCGATTTGGGCAGGTGGAGGTGGGCCGGCGGTTGGCCCAGGACCAATTGGGCACCGCCGACGCCTGGTCGGGCAACTTTCTGGAAGGGTTATATGGACAATTGATCAGCCCTGCCCGAGGTCTGCTGGTCTATTCGCCGATCCTGGCCTTTGCGATCTGGGGAATGGCGCTTGCGTGGCGGCGGCGTCGGTACCGAGTGCTTCGACCTTTGACGGTAGCAGCCTTGATGCTGCTTCTGGTGCAATCGAAATGGTTCAATTGGCACGGGGGGTGGTCTTTTGGTTATCGACTGATGGTGGATACGATGCCGCTGGCTGCCGTCTGCGCAGCGCCGACTGTCCCGTGGATTCGTCGCTGGTGGGGACTGGGGATTTTGGCGGCAGTGCTGGCCGCCTGGTCGGTGGGCGTGCAGATTCTGGGGGCGTTTGCGTATGACGTGGTCGGGTGGAACTGTCGGGAGGGGGTGGTGGTTCGGCTTCCGGACGGCCGAGCGGTCCCCGTCCAGACCAAAGAGGAAGCGGTGGCTTTGGTCCGCCAAACCGGCGGCGCCGTGCAGACGGTGCTGATGGATGTGGATCAGCGGCCTTGGCGTCGGCGGCTCTGGTCGATCCAGGACAATCCGATCCGCTATTACCTGGAAAACTTCCGCCAATCCCGCCAACGCAAACATCACCTGATGCAATCAGTTTTGGAGCCTCCGTGAAGGGACGGCTGTTGGGCCGATTTTTCTGGAAAGCGTAACACTTTAGCGGAATGATGAGCGATGGAGGGGCCTGCTTGTCAGGTCCGCCTATTCGCCTTTCCCTTGCGGGAGAGGCCGGCCTGGCCGGGTGAGGGGGCCCTGTGTCATTCCTGCGCAAGCAGGAATCCAGGAAAGATAACTGGATTCCCACTTCCGTGGGAATGACAGCCCAGGGCAGGCCACCACAGGTGAGGGGAATTTCGGAAGGACCTCCTTGTCAGGTCCACCGGGCTCGACAGGCCTACCCCTCCATTATCCCACTCACCCGCATTGGCCTCCGGCCAACCCACCCTCTCCCGCGGTGGGGAGAGGGGAATTGGCGGCGGGCACGACCAACGTGGACATCTATGTTCACCGACCGGGCGGTAAAGGACTGTCCGCCGTGGACCGAAGCGCTTTGCCTTTACGCACAAACACCACCATGCCCGGCACAGGACACCGGAGCCGATCAAAATGGGTTTGTAGGAGTGTTTGGGTGGTGGGCCAGTGTTTGGCAAGAAAGGGATCGGGCCGGGCCAGCGAGCCCGCTCGAAGCACCACAAAAGAAACCGGATACAGCCCTCGGCCTTCCAGATACATCTGTACGGCCGGATACGGAGCGAATTGCAAGACGGTGGTGGGCCGATCGGAGAAGAACTGGATGCCGGTGTCCTCGGCCAATACGCCGTCCTGGGCCGGGTCGATCTGGTCCAAAAACCGGGCCACTTGAGCGGTTCGGCTGCCGGCCGGTATGCCGAAAGGCGCATGCCAGGGCCGATCGGCCACGTATTGCCAGGCCAAAAGTCCCAGGAGCACGCCGCCCAGCAGAAAATTCTTCCTGGTAGGTGGCTTTTGGAGGGCAATGGCGGCGGCCCGACCGGCCAAGATCGCCAAAGCCGGGACCATCGAAATCAGATAATAGGTTCCGGCGCCGCACAATTTCGCCACGGCGACGTTAAACAGGCCCACTGCCGCACAAAAAGCTGCCAGCAGCCCGGCGAATCGCCCTTCAGCCCGGGCGGGCAAAAGACCCAACAGACCCAGCCATAACGGCCATCCCAAATAGATGACGGCCTTAATCGGTAAAGCCAAATAATACTCGGCGATTTGGCGGGGGGTTAACCCGGTGGTATCCATTTGTTGGGTGGTATGCAGCAGGCCGCCGCCGTACTGGGGCGCATCGGGGCCCGGCAACACCATCAGATACCAGTACAGTCCTGCCAGGACCAGGACTCCGGCGCAGCCTTGGAGGATCAAAGGCCGCCAAGCTGGCCGGATCGGCTCCCAACCCTTTTTTACCCCCTGAGCAACCAGAAACAGGCCTAAAGCGAGGGGGATGCAGATGGCTTGGAACTTCGTGGCCACAGCGGCGGCCAAACTGAGGGCCGCGCCCGCCGCCCATAACCAAACTGTTCTTGTCGGCTCCAACGCCCGATAAAAACACCATAAGCTCACCAAGCACCCCAGGGCCAACGGCACATCCAGCCGAACCACACTCGCATGGCCTAAAAACTGCGTATGCGACAGGAGCACCGCCAGTGCAAAGCAGGCAGGCCAGGGGCCATACAATCGCCGTGCAATCCACCAAACCAGCACATACAAAGGCCAAGAAAAGACCAATACATGGACCAGCCGACTTGGCCAAAGCTGGCCCGGCCAATGGGCCTGGCTGACAGCCGCCACGGCCATCACCAACGGCGGGCTAGTAATGAAGACTTCTTCCCGTTCGAGATGGTCTAGGCCTCTGAGATACGGCAATCCCGTCCGAGCGATCGATTTCGCAATGTACAGATAATTGGCCTCGTCGTAGTCAATTTCCCGGTCGATGGAACCCAGTAAAAACACCCCGGCCACTGCCAGAAGCAGGCCGCCCAGGGCATCCGGCCAGGTCCAAAAGCGAGGTGGCCAGACAAGCCCCGCCTCTGCACAGCCTAGGTGCTTTTCCTCCAGCCCGGGAGGGACCATCTTTTCGGCGGAATATACTTCCGACATAGGAGCTTTTTTCTGGTTCCGGCGAGTACGGTTTGGCGGGAGCGAAGGCTTTTAACCCAAATGGGAGGCAGGGAAAAAGATTCACCCTTCCAAGTCTAGCATCCAGAATCTCTAGGGAAGGAGTAAACCTTCCTTTCGGAGAACCCAGCTAGGCCGCCTCACCGGACACGCCAATAACCCTATCCCGGACAAAAGCCGATATTTTCTCGGAAAAACAGGGGAGGAGTTGTACATAGGAGATGAGGTACTACTTTGGCCGAGTGAAGCAACCCGCCGCTCGACGGCCAGGGGAGAGGCGGATGGTTTCCTTCGGCTCAAATGTTTCCTTATTTCTTCTTTATTTTGCAATTTTTTGAAGTTTGGGAAGAGAAATCGTCGTAAGTGCTTACTAGGACAGGGGTTATGGATTTTGGCCCTTTTGGCGGTTTTTGGCCTAAGTTGTTTTCTGGCAATGGGTTACGATTTTTTTCTTGGGGGATGCGAAAGAATGGGTTTGGCGGCGGGGGCGTCGGTCGGGGCGCCGGGGGCGGCTGAGACTTCCGAAGAGCGTCCAGAGGCCTGTTTTTCCGCAGCAGGATGCGAGGGGGGCGGTTGGGATTTCGGGCTGTGGGAGGCCATCGCCGGTCGAATATTTTCCATTTCGATTCGGAAGTGCTTGCAAAAAATTGGGGGCTGGTGTGCCCGTTTTTTGTCCATTTTTGGCCGGTTTTGGGTCTTTTCGAAATTGGCCGGCTTATATACATTTGTACATTTAATTTCGTAACTCCAATATTTCCAAAGCCTTACGTCTTTCCCGCCGCAGAGGCCCGTTTCCCCCGGCCTGTGTGCCGCCACAGCTTTTCCGAATATTTTCCATTTCGAACCAAACTGGTCGAAAAAAATCGGCGCTTCCGCATGACCGAAACTGCCCGGTTGGCCCCCGCCCGAAAAATCCAGTGTTTTGGCCCCTTTAGCCAAATGAACTCCTCGTCTCTACCGGAAAGGGAAGAGGCGTTTGGTCCCCTCTTGCCCAACGGGAGAAGGAAGGCACCCCTCCATTCGCCTAAAGTGGTAGGGGATTACGAAGATTTCTTTTTTGGTTTATACAGGTCGGTGGCAATGCCGTAGAAGACTTCGGCGGCGGCGGCAAGCGTTTCGCACAGGGTCGGATGCGGATGGATGGTCTCGGCCAGGTCCTCCAGGTGGCAGGCTAATTCGACAGCCAAGGCAGCTTCGCCGATCAGATCGCCGGCACCCGGCCCGACGATGCCGCAGCCGAGCACCCGCTCCGTTTGAGGATCGACGATCCATTTAGTCAGTCCTTCGGTTCGGCCCATGGTCAGTGCCCGGCCGCTGGCGCCCCAGGGAAAAACGGCTGTCTCGATCTGCCGATTTTGGATTTTGGCTTCGGTTTCGGTCAGCCCGACCCAGGCGATTTCCGGATCGGTGAAGACCACGGCCGGGATGGCCCTGGGGTGGAACTCCACGGCCTGGCCGGCAATGGCCTGGACAGCCACTTTGCCCTCTCGGACAGCTTTGTGGGCCAGCATGGGCTGGCCGGCGACATCACCGATGGCATAGATGGAAGGTTCGGCGGTGCAGCGGCGCCCGTCCACCTGGACAAAACCGTACTGATCCACCTGCACCTTGGTGTGTTCCAGCCCCAGGTCTTCGCTGTTGGGACGCCGGCCCACGGCCACCAACACCCGGTCGAAGGGGTGGGTCTGGGTTTGGCCGTCGGCCGATTGTAAGGTGGCCAGAATCTGATCGCCTTTGTCGGCCAACTGGGCCACCTGGGTGCGAAGATGGATAGCCTCAAAAACCGTTTCGAGCCGTTTTTGCAAGGGGCGAACCAAATCCCGATCTACCCCCGGCAAAAGCCCCTCGGTCATTTCGACCACACTGACCCGGCTTCCCAAACCGGCATAGACAGCGCCCATTTCCAGGCCGATATATCCGCCCCCGACGATTAAAAGGGTCTCTGGAATTTCCGGCAGTTCCAAGGCGGCTGTGGAATCCCAAAGCCGAGGACTTTCTATCTGAAGGGCCTTGGGAATCACCGGCCGGGAGCCGGTCGCTAGGATGCAGTGGCCAAATCGGAGCCGATCTGCCAGCGGCTTCTGCTGGCCGACCGGGTCCAGTTGGAGGGTGTGGCCGTCCAGGAAACTGGCCCGGGCCTGGATTATTTCTACTTTTCGCCTGGAGGCAATCTGACGCAGTCCGCCCGAAAGGGTGGAAATAATCTTTTCCTTTTGCTGGCGCAGAACGGCCAAGTCGATCGAAGGTTTGTCAAACCGAACGCCCCACGAGGCCAGGTGTTCCGCCTCGGCCAGCACTTTGACCACATGAAGCAAGGCTTTCGAGGGAATGCAACCTCGCAAAAGGCATGTACCACCCAATTGCCGATCCTGTTCGATTAAAACAACTTGCATTCCCAGATCGGCGGCCAGGAAAGCGGCCGCATAACCGCCCGGTCCACCGCCGATCACCACCAATTCAGTTTCCATGGTCCGGTCCATCTCCCATTGGAAAGTTTATCGCCCCTGCAGAATCATCCCGTTTCCTTCAACAAGAGGAAACCCTCGTTGCATTCTGGACATGGTATGAGCTCCGGTCAAGCCATTCAAGAGTGGCAACAGAACCGAGCCTCAGCGCTTTAAACTCCCGATCTGTCAGGCCTCCCAATGAAAAATACCTTTCCGAAAAAGTGCCTTTCACCATACCAGACGGTTTGTTTTTGGCAAGGAGAGCCTGCTTTCGGGCAGGAGACTTGGCAGAGCAGGTGGGTTGACTCTCTGAGCGCCGACGCCTACGATTTTTTCAGGGTCTTGGGAAGAGCCGGAGAAAGGCACTGGAATTAAATCCGGCTCCTCATTGCCTGTGTTTAGGAAGGAGTATGGAAAATGGCGCATGTCGTTTGTGAACCGTGTATGGATTGTAAGTACACCAATTGTGTGGTGGTCTGCCCGGTGGAGGCATTTCGGGAAGGGGAGCGGATGGTCTATATTGATCCGACCGTCTGTATCGACTGTGATGCGTGTGTGCCGGAGTGCCCGGTCGATGCGATTTATCCGGAGGAAGAGGTGCCGGAAAAATGGCGGCACTACATCCAACTGAATGCGGAGATGGCGGCCAAATGCCCGGTGATTACGGAAAAGAAAAAGCCGCTGTGTGAGTCCTGAAACCCCCGCACAAGTTCTCCCGAAAACGGAAGGGGAAGGAATTTGGGGTTACCCCAAGGGCGTTACCCGACGAAATTCCCTCAGTCAACCGACCAAGAGAGGCAACAACCCCGCCCGGGGAAAACCGAGCAGGAAATAATTTAGCCGAATGAAGTCCCCCGCATCTCCTTTGGCGACAGAGGCGGGTGTGCTTCATTCGGCTAACGTGGTGCGTTTTTCTCAACTCCTTATCAAATATTAGTGAGGCTGTCGGGATTCGAACCCGAGACCTACGGATTAAAAGTCCGTTGCTCTACCTGCTGAGCTACAGCCTCCAACCCCTTAAACTCATCCCACCTGCTTCTACCCAAAAGATGCTAATCCAGGCGAAGAGGAACCTGCCAACCCGGAGGGATAGAAGCGGGAAACCGAGAGCAAGTACTGTGCATTGCCACGGTGAAGGAGCAGAATTTCCCCGGCCTCAGCGGCTAGGATTCTGCTTCGAGCAGTAAAAAAAGTATTTTATACAAGATCCCTCGGCAAAGCAAGGGAGCTGGAACTTCATTTGCCTAGCCCACCTGAATTATCCATCTTATCTATTTTGTGCAATTGGCATCCTATAATATCTCCATAGGCCCAAGGTCCCCTCCGGATAGGGGGATTCATATTCACTGATGGGGTGTAATGACCCCTACCCTGGAAGACGTGACAATAGCCGATCCTTCCCGGCATCCAGATCATTGGTCCCGGGCGTTTCGGGGAGCCTCGGAGTTCCCCCGCTCCGGTCGGAAAAAAACCAGAGTTTCCTGGGAAAAACCATGGTTTTGGCGGGAAAGCGGGGGCATGAGGGGCATAGCGGTAAGACCGGCTTGTGGGGCAGAATTCCGGACCGGTTAAACCCTTTGGGGGGGTTGTACCGAAAAAATCAAGGGGTTAGTGTGGTTCCAGGGTTATTGTCCCGCGGAAGAAAGGGAAGTTAGCGGTTTTTGGTTTCCCCGGTCGGGCAGTTGCCTTTTTGTTCGTGGGAAAGTAGGATTAGTACGGGAGCTTTTTAAAGATCGGCTGACGGAAGCCAGCCGATCCGCTATCTTTTGCCCGCAGTAAGAAGAGAGTATCTTGCGGATGATGGGCTGGGCATGGGCTGGGTATCTGTGCTGTTGTCGTCCGGAGTAACTCCGGACGCATCTTGACCATTGACCCAGCTTGGTGGTTGCTTTTGGCTATTGCCCAGCTTGCTTTGGCGTGTGTGCCGGTGGCTTTGCCGAACAGGCTGGGGCTATTTCTTTTGTTTTTTCAGGAGGTGCTGCCGTGGCCATTGATATTTACTTTAAAGAAACCTTGCCGATTTTGACCCAGCGGCTGGTGGAGACGTATGCGGAGGTTTCGACGATTCGGCATTTGGGCTATTGCCCGCTACCGAATTACGAGACGATCATCGCCTGCACGGAGGATTTGAAGGAGATTTTGTATCCGGGGTATCGGCGGCGGGACCATCTGCATTTAGCGAATGTGGAGTATTATGTGGGGGATTTGATCGACCGGATTCACGATCGGCTCACAGCGCAGATTGCCCGTGCTATGTGCCATGCCGCCGGGCAGAGCGAGCAGTGCTCCGTCAAACAGCGGGAATACTTCGAGGGGATCGCCCAGACGAAGACACTGGCTTTTTTGGAGCGGCTACCAGAACTGCGTAAAATCCTGGCCCTGGACGTGCAGGCAGCCTATGATGGCGACCCGGCCTGCAAATCCTATGATGAGGTGATCTTTTGCTACCCTGGATTGGAGGCGGTAACGATTTATCGGCTGGCGCATATCCTATGGGAGCTGGAAGTGCCGCTCATTCCTCGCATGATGACGGAATGGGCGCATAGCAAAACCGGCATCGACATTCATCCAGGGGCTAAAATTGGTAAATATTTCTTCATTGATCATGGGACCGGCGTCGTGATTGGGGAAACCTGCGAGATCGGCGATTGGGTCAAGTTGTATCAGGGGGTTACCCTGGGTGCGTTGAGTTTCCCGACGGATGCCGAAGGAAAACTCATCCGGGGTAAAAAACGCCATCCGACGATCGAAGATCGGGTGGTCATCTATGCCAACGCCACCATCCTGGGCGGGCAGACGGTCATTGGACATGATTCGGTAATTGGCTCCAACGTCTGGCTCACCCGTTCCGTGCCGCCACATACCACCGTCGCCTTGGAAAAGCCACGCCTGATGATGCGGGGCGCCGAAGTCGAACCGGAGTATCAAATCTGATTTTCCCGACGCAGGCCGGGGCCTCCTTCAGCAGGACGGAACTTGCCGGTGCGGCTGTCTATCCTTCTGCGCTGCATTGCCTGGGACTATGTCCTCAATCTGTGCGGTTGGCTTTGGATCCCTTAGAACTTCTAAGAGGCTGTCCCGAAATTGGTACTCGGGCGGCAGTCCGGCCCGTTTTCAAACCCTTCCGGTTTCCCAAAGGGCCTGTTTTATTAAGGTTTTTGGCAGGCTGTGGGCCGCTGGTTGGTGGTTCCATCCGGCGAAATAGGCAATTTCGGGACAGCCTCTAATGGGTTGGCCGGAGATATACAGGCAAGCGTTGGATCTTCCCCATGGGGAGTCGATAAAGTTCTCGGTTTTTGACGGTCATGGAGGCCCCAGCCCTACAAAGGGCTAGTACGCCAATGCAGAAACATAGCCGTCCCTGTTTCCGGCAGAAAAGCCGACAGGCCGCCTCTAGCGAAAGGAAACCGAAGAAAGCTAAAATAAGTTTCATAAAGGCGGTTTTCCTTCTCCCGGCAATGGGGAACTTCCTGGGGGAAAGGAAAGTCTCGGCTCAAGGCAGAGGATAGGATCAGCAGGAAGGTTCCTCTGTAGGGAACTGGGATGGCGTCGAGCTACTGGCGGGACAAAGTGGTATTGGTTACCGGGGGTTCGAGCGGGCTGGGGCGGACGATTGCCCAGCAGTTCGCTCAACGGGGCGCCCGGGTGGTCATTGTGGGGTTGGACCCGGAACGGGTGGCTGCCGCTGAAAGCCAGTTCCGTCAGGCCGGCCATCAGGTCCTAGGCATCGCCGCCAATATTACCCAACAGGCGGAGGTAGATCGGCTTTTTGAGAAGGCGTTAGGTTGGTTTGGGCAATTGGATGTGTTGGTCAATAATGCGGGCCGATCGATGCGGGGACGCATCCTGGATATCACGCCGGAACAGTTTCAGGAGATGATGGAGTTGAATTTTATTTCTGCGGTTCGGTGTACCCGAGCTGCGGTACCCCATCTTTTGCCTCGCCGAGGGCACATCATCAACATTGGTTCTCTAGCGGCCAAGACGGCCCCCCGTTGGTTGGGCGCCTACCCGGCCAGCAAGTTTGCCTTGGCAGCATATTCCCAGCAGCTTCGACTGGAATTGGGGCCGCAGGGCCTTCATGTACTTTTTGTCTGTCCAGGGCCGGTGCGTCGGCGGGATCCCCGAGGGTATTCTTTGGGGGAACTGGACGATCTTCCGGAAGCGGCCCGGCAACCGGGAGCGGGGGTGAAACTGGATGCAGCCCATCCGGATCGCTTGGCCCGGGCCATCCTACGGGCCGCCGAAAAACGCAAACCCGAATTGGTCTATCCCCGAAAAGCCAGGGTCTTTTTTGCCCTTTCCCAAATTTGGCCTGCCTTAGGGGACTGGTTGCTCCTGCAACTCACCAAAGAATAAAGCCCTCCCATTTCCTTTATCCTCGATCGGCTATTGCTCACGTCCTACCATTTCCTTTTTTTCCTACCGAGGGTTGATCCTATGGTCACGGAGGAATCGGTGCGTGTCGAACAAGGGCATGCCAGAATAGGGCACAGACGGAAGTGGATGCGGAGGTACGCGGATGAGCCAAGATTGGTCTCCTAGTTCTTGGCAAACCAAACCGACCGCCCAGCCGATTGTGTATCCCGACCCAGCAGCGGTAGAAAAGGTGTTGGCCGAGTTATCTCGCTTGCCGCCTTTGGTAACCAGTTGGGAGATCGAGCGGCTGAAGGGGCAATTGGCCGACGCCTGCCGGGGGGAACGTTTTCTTCTGCAAGGGGGCGATTGCGCCGAAAGTTTCGAGGACTGCCGATCGGATGTGATCGCCAACAAACTGAAAATCCTTTTGAAGATGAGCTTGGTGTTGGTGCACGGTACCGGCTGTAATGTGATTCGGGTAGGCCGGATCGCCGGCCAATATGCTAAACCCCGAAGCTGCCTAACCGAAACCCGGGGGCAAATCACATTGCCGAGTTTTCGGGGCTGGTTGATCAACCGTCCCGGTTTCAGTCTGCAAGAGCGGACGCCGGATCCGGAACTGATGCTTCGAGGCTACGAACGTGCAGCGCTAACAATTAACTTTATCCGGGGTTTGGTCGAAGGCGGTTTTGCCGACTTCCACCATCCGGAATTTTGGGACCTGGATTTTGTAAACCATTCCCCCCATGCGGAGGAGTACCGCTGCATTGTTCAGGCCATCGCCCGGAGCATCCGGTTTTTGGAGACGGTGGCAGGCCGACGATTAGACGAGATAACACGTGTTGAATTTTACACTAGTCACGAGGGCCTCCACCTCCTCTATGAACAAGCCCAGACCCGGCAGGTACCTCGACGGCGTGGTTGGTACAACCTCAGTACCCATTTTCCTTGGATCGGCGATCGTACAAGAGACCCCAACGGCGCCCACGTAGAATACTTCCGCGGCATTGCCAATCCGATCGGCGTGAAGATCGGCCCCACGATCAGCCCCGAAGAACTCTTGGATTTGATCCGGCTTCTCAACCCGCAGAATGAACCCGGACGACTTACGTTGATCCATCGGTTCGGCGTCAGTCGGATCGACAGTTGTTTGCCGCCGTTGATCGAGGCGGTCCGACGTTCCGGCGCTGTGGTCCTTTGGTGCTGCGACCCGATGCACGGTAACACAATCACCACCAGCACAGGCCGAAAAACCCGCTCGTTTGACGACATTCTAGGGGAATTGGAGCGGGCGTTTGATATCCATAAACGGATGGGGTCCCATTTGGGCGGGGTCCATTTCGAACTGACCGGCGAAAATGTAACCGAATGTATCGGTGGTGCTAGGCAATTGACCGAACAAGACCTCGAACAGGCCTACCGAAGCGACGTGGACCCCCGGCTCAACTACGAACAAGCCCTGGAAATGGCCTTTGTCATCGCCAGCCGACTGGAACGCCGCACCCTCCGCTAAACCCACAGGAAAGATACTCCGTTGAGGGAACCTATGGAAGCGGTGCACTTATCACGGAATTTTCGCCATCCCTTACCAACTCCTTCGGGTTTACGCCTTTGGGTAGCACGGCAACCACCCACGGGCTGCCCCCTCATTTTTATACTCCCGGTGAAAACAGAAACACCAGATTTTGTCGTATTGTGAAATCAGGAATGAATCCCATTCTATCCAGATCCCGAGTCCCAATGGGCGAGAACGTCAAAGCAATCGTTGGTCGCCGGTTTTCCGGACCTCTAAGGAACGGCATTTACAGTTTGAGTTTTATCTCCAACTGGAATCCGCCATACCACTTTGGGGCCATAACTTATTGCAAAATAAGAAGTTCATTCCGTTCTACCGAGGGATGGATTCCTCCGGTTTGAGAGGGTCGAATGGGCTAGTTGGCTACCGGTTTTTGGCCATCTCCCCCGGTTTCATGTCCCGTCGTTATAAAAAATGGTATAGCAGATTTGCGATATTCGGTGAAACTCTTACGGTCTCTAAAACCATCCCGGGGCATGCTCTGTGGGAGTTCCCTCTAATTGGAATATTCCGCATGAGCTCTCTATTCCGCATATCTTGTGAACCCTGCCGGAGCAAAAAGCCCCAGGTCCAAAGAGATAGTCTCTAACAGCATATCCCCCCAAAGAGGATAGTCTATACTCATTTCAGATGGTCTATGCGTCTAGGGGGCAGAGGATTTTTTGAGGATATGGACCTAGTTTTTACACCCCCTTCAACCATGTCCGGCGGATTGGAAGCCACGTTCCAATATTTAACCCGGGCGGACAATCCGGCGGCGGTGGAATTATTGGAAGCAGCGCTGGATTGCCCCTATGGGCCGGTGCGAGAACTCGCCTTATCGGCCCTTTTGGCCAAGCCGAACCGGGCGATCCATCGGCGACTTTTCGACCGCTTGGAACAGTTGGACTCGGCCGGCAAAGCCATCCTGGCCAAACGCCCGGATCGCCTGGTGGGGGTGGTAACTGAGATTTTCCTCCAGGTCCATCGGCAAACGGCCCATGCCGACGGCAACGCCTCTTCCAAAAAGCAGCCTTCCGGCTATCCCCCTGGCAAACCCTCCGACGCCAAAGGCACGCCGGACAAAAAACTCCAACAAGATTTCCACCGGGCCTGTGAAGTGGTCCGGGAGTTTACCCTTTACGAAGCGGCCCCGAGTCTGATCCAGGCGGTAGAGGGGGCCCCAGAGGGGTTGGCCGAGGTAGGTGCAAGTACCCTCCTGGAACTGACCAAGGCGTTGTACACCGAACTGGCGGCCGGTCCACATGCTACCAAAGACCTAAAAACCCTTCGCAGCCGGTTGACTGAAACGTTGCAGGCGGCCGCCGGCGCCTATGTCCGCCACCAGCGGCGTGAAATTTTGGAAGCCTTTCTCATCTTGGCGAAGCCGCAAGATGTGGTCCTTCGGCGTATTCTGCACGATCGGCGGGATTCCGCTCATGAGCCGATCGTTCGCCTTTTATCCGAAAGCACCGAAGGGGGGGTGATCCGGCTGTTGTTGAGTTTTTTGGAGGATCCGCAGGCCCCGCAAGCAGCGCTGGAAGTTTTCGCACGGCGGTGCGACGCCCGATTTGTGCAAATCTGGGCGCATCAGGCCGGCTATCCGCCGCCGGATGCATGGAAAGAGGCTTTGGGCCGACTCCGCCGGATCGCTTGGGCACAGCCCGGCCACCCCCTATGGGGGGAGTTGGACGGCCCGGCCCAGGCCGGCTGCGTCGGAATACTGCTGGCCAGCAAAATGGATCGCTGCCGGGTGCTGGAGGTTTTGGAGTTTGTTTTAGAGCACGGGCAGCCGGAAGGCCGACGCACCGCGGCCGCTGCCCTGGCCCAGCTTGCCGGTCCTAAAGCCGACATGCTGGTAGTGCGTCTGCTCCAGGATAAGGACCCCTACGTCCAGGCCGAGGCTATCCGCCAGGTCCGGCGTCGAAATATTCCGGATGCGCTTTCCTTGCTGGTGCAACTGGCCGACTCGTCGGAGCCGATCGTTCGCCAAGCCTTACAGGAGGCGCTGCCGGAGTTTACATGTAAAAATTTTCTTCGTACTTTTGATCAGTTACCCGAAGAGCTTCTCCAGACGGCGGGGTATCTGGTACGGAAGATTGACTTCGACGCTCCGGCCACATTAACCGCAGAGATGCAAAGTCTTTCGCCGCTCCGGCGCCGGCGGGCCGTGGAAGCCGCCAGCGCTATGGGCGCCGTGCCCGAATTGGAAGCCCAGATCGCCCTGCTTTTGCAGGATGAAGATCATCGGGTGCGGATTGCGGCGGCAAGAGCTCTGGCCGACAGCCGCTCCCAACCCACCTGGCAAGCACTTCGCGACGCCCTGTTCGACCGCAGTCTGGTCGTGCGAGACGAAGCGGAAAAAAGCCTCCGGAAAATTACCGCCTCTTTGTCCGGCCAGACCGAACCGGCTCCCTCTGCTGTCCCATCAGACGACGCCGCCCCGCCTGTTTACTCCCAGGAACCGTAGGAAAACCCAAACGTGGAAAACCAAAGGCAGACTCTTCTTCCAGGCAGCAAGGAGAACTTGGGATGCTGCCAATAATTTTGGCGGGAGCATTGATGGTAGGATTAATCGTCGGCCTGGTGCTGCTCCAGCAAAGCCGATGGTACCAGCATCGCCAATTGTTTTCGCAGTTGTGTCGGGTACACCGATTGGATCGGCGGAGCCGTCGGCTTTTGCGCCAATTGGAGTCCCAGCTTCGGCTTCCGTTTCCGGCGTGGGTGTTTGTGGATCCGCGCTGTTTGGCTGCCGCCAGGAAACTGGCCGACATTCCGCCCGGCCAACTGCTTCTGCTTCAAACCAAACTATTTGGCAGTCAACCCGCCCAACCCTCTCCCGCCCACTCACCAGAAACTCCCGCCGTCCAATAACATCGGGCCTTTTCCGGATTCCGCCTGACTCCCCCGGAAAACCTCCCGGTTCTGGCCCTGCCTGGGCAACCTGGCAATCCATTCCGCCACATGGGGATCGGGTAGGGCAATTGTTCCGTCGCTGGTGCCGGCAGGCTCCTACCAGGTGAAGCTCATTGCCGGATCGAGCGATTCGACAAACCGGGCCAGCAGTTGAGCGGCATGGTCCAGGTCGGTTAAACTGATCATTTCGACCGGTGTATGCATGTAGCGATTTGGGATGCTTACCAGTCCGGTCGCCACACCGGCCCGGGAAACTTGCATGACCGCCGCATCGGTGCCGGGTGGCTTGCCCGATGCACCCATCTGCACCGGAATCCCGTGTGCCTGCGCCGTCTCGACCAGCAGCCGCACGACCTTCGGATGGAAGTTCGGTCCCCGATACACGACCGGCCCCTTCCCAAGCCGTATGTCCCCCTCCTCCTTCTTCTCTACGGTAGGGCAGTCGGTGGCATGGGTAACATCGACGGCTAGGCCCACCTGCGGCTCAATGCCGAACGTACTGGTCATGGCGCCGCGCAGGCCCACCTCCTCCTGGACCGTGGAGACGGCATACAGGGCCACTCGAAGTTTCTGGGGATCCGCCCGGCGTAGGGCTTCCATGACCACCCAAGCCCCACATTTGTCGTCCATGGCCGGACCGACCGCACGCTCATTCCGAAGCACTTGAAAGACCAACGGCACGGTAACCGGATCGCCGATCCGGACCAACTGGGCTGCTTCTTCTTTGCTGACCGCCCCAATATCCACCCAAAGTTCTTTGAGCTTTGGGACTTTTTTGCGTTCTTCTTCGTCCAGCAGATGGATGGGTTTTCGGCCAATCACGCCCGGCACTGGCCCGGAGTCGGTCCAGACGGTAACCCGCTGGCCCAACAGGATCGGCACATCCCAGCCGCCGATCGAAATCACATACAAATATCCGTCCTCGTCGATATGCTGCACGCTCAGGGCGATCTGGTCGCAATGCCCGGCCAACATCACCCGCATCCGGCCCCCCGGATTTTTCACAGCAATACAGTTGCCATGGACATCAGTCCTTACTTCGTCGGCAAACGGGCTGACGTATTCTCGCACCACCTGCTGGATTGGACTTTCATAGCCCGAAGGGCTGGGCGTTTCGATCAACCGCCGCAGAAATTCCAAACTCGCTGCTTCCATCGCCGCACCTCATCTCCATCGGTTCCTAAGGAAACAAGAAAAACCGTACTATTTTCGCCGAATGGAACACCGTGCTTGGGGTACCCTCAAATCCCCTCTTCGCCGGTGGAACAGTGTCGGGGGAGGGGGAATAAAGGGAATCGGAACTGGAGAGCCGCTCCTTTTCTCCCCCTTGTATGTCATTCCCGCGAACGCGGGAATCCAGTTGTTTCTTTCCTGGATTCCTGCTTGCGCAGAAATGACACGGTGGCCCACCTCACCCGGCCAACTTGTCGATTGGCCGGCCTCTGCCACCGGGAGAGAGGCGATTTGGTTCCTTCGGCTAAATAATTACCGAAAAACCCACCTGTTCAGGGAATAAAGATAACACTTTGGCCGAAGAAAGCAACTGTCCTCTCCCCTGGTAGGGCTGGTGGCTTTCGCTCTGCTTCGGTTATTCAGAGGCCGGTCCCGGCGAGGCAAAACCGGAGGACCAGACCCTGCATGACTCCTGCGACAGCAGGGCCCCAGAATCTCTGCCCCTTTGCGGGAGAGAGCGACGTAGCAAAACGATGCCGGCTGAGAAAGTCTTCCTCTTGCCATTTCTCCGAACGTGGTAGGCCAGGAAAACCGAGGTTGCCTAGCTTTTTTCCATGGTAGCAACCTAGGACCCGGCATAAGCGGATACCGGATTCCTGCTCACACCGGAAGATATATCGGCCTCTTCCCTGGCCGGACATACTCCCTTCCTTACCAAGCCGGAGTATAATAACACGAAACTGCAAACCAGATTCGGTCAGGGCGAGTCGGAATCCCTCACTACTCCATTGGAACCCCATTTCGGGAGGCAATCGCATGGAAAACCTTTTCGATCGGCGGCGGTTTTTGCAGCAGGCAACGATCTTAGGCGGTTTGACCACATGTCGAACGGTTTGGCCCGCCCAAAAGGAACCCGTCCCCGATCGACCGGAACCCCATCCTCCGCTCGGCAAAGGGCAGGGAATCTATCCGGGCCGAGTCGTCTGGGTCCACGATCCCAAAGTAACGGATTGGCAGGGGCCGGGCGACGGCCATTGGTGGCAGCCCGGCAGGATCAAACAAGATCGGCTTAACGCCATGCTGGCTCGTTGTGTGATGGAACTGGCCGGCCAAACCCATCTCGCCAAAGCCTGGGACCAAATATTCCGCCATTTTAACCGAACCCACGGCCGGGGCGATGTCGGCTACCGAACCGGTGAGAAAATAGTCATCAAACCCAACTGGGTGGGTCTGATCTGGCGGGATCGAAACGTGGATCCGGAAACCTATCGGCTGGTACGTCGCCAGGACTATATGAACACCAGCCCACAAATCCTCATTGCCCTCCTTACCCAGTTGGTCAAAGAAGTGGGGGTTCGGCCCGCCGATATTACCGTCTGCGACACGCTGGCTCTTCTGGCCGATGAGTTTTACCAAATCCTCCATGAAGCGTTTCCGGAGGTTCGCTACGAGGATCACGGCGGCAAACCGGGCCGCATCAAGGTCAAGGTCTCCGATGTGCCGTTGTACTGGAGCTGTCGGCCCCAAGGGGTCACCCCGGATTATGTCCCCGCCTGTTTTGCCGAAGCGGCTTACGTGATCAACCTGGCCAACCTGAAAGGCCATACTGCAGCCGGGGTTACGTTGTGCGGCAAAAACCATTTTGGTTCCCTGGTGCGGTGGCCGGTGCAACAGGGCTACTACGACATGCACCGGGGTTCGTTCACGCCGCAGCGAAAAGCCTATCGGGAGCAGGTCGATCTATTGGGCCATGCCCATCTGGGCGGCAAGACGGTGCTCAACATGCTGGATGGAATTTTCACGGGCAAACATTATATTGACCCGTCGCCCCGCCGCTGGAAGGCACCGCCGTTTAATGATTTCTGGCCGTGCAGTCTGTTTGTTTCCCAGGATGCGGTGGCTTTGGATTCGGTGGGGTTTGACTTTATCTGGGACGCCTGGGAGGATTGTGCCCGGATGCCTAGGGGCGAAGATTACCTGCACGAAGCTGCCCTGGCCCATCAGCCGCCCTCCGGCACGTTCTACGATCCGAATCATCCCACGCCCACCCAACGGCTCGAAAGCCTGGGAGTACATGAACATTGGAACAATCCGGAAGAACGAAAATACTCCCGGAATCTCGGCCGAGCGGAAGGCATCGAACTGATCGCAGCCCGGCTGGATTGAACACAACTTCCTGAGGCTAAATAATTCCCCACTGACTTATCCCCAGTTTTTGGCCTCTAGGAGAAGGGC
>Ga0308389_1000217_pt1 | contig 44407 bp, 40 predicted proteins | sample Hotspr2Sample148_FD_202362 | JGI IMG/M metagenome (GOLD analysis project Ga0308389, IMG submission 202362) | Hot spring phototrophic mat microbial communities from Mushroom Spring, Yellowstone National Park, Wyoming, United States - 20040719_148 ... | reverse complement strand
GAACTAATGTTGATACTGAACCAGTACTATCAGAAGCCGCTTGACAGCTGTTTTCAGTTTTTAGCTCAATTATCCCAATACATTAGGTTTGATTACTCTGTCTTAGCAGAGTCCGAGTTCGCTGTTCTGAAAAATATCCTAGGCTTACTCAAAAATATCTCAAAGAATAATGCGCTTCAAATTGAGTTAAACAGGAAGACATCAGATCTCATCAGTCAGAGAGATAGAGAGAGATTCTTAAAGGAGCAACTTAACTTGATTGTTGAGGAGCTAGGATACTATAACTCTAGCGGTGAAGTTTTCAACTTAAAAGAAAAATTAGAAAAACTTGAAATTCCGTCACCCCTAAGAGACGAGCTAGAAAAACAAATTGATAGACTGCAAAAACTTTCACTTGACGCGGCTGAATATAGTGTGTTGAAAGCTTATTTAGATTTTGTTTTGGAGCTTCCTTGGGGGAAATTTACTCAAGATGTTTTTGACATCGCTAAAGCAAAGAGAATTTTAGAAAAAAGTCATTATGGAAAAGAAAAAGTCAAAACTAGGATCCTCGATTTCTTATCAGTTTGCAATTTAACCAAATCTCCTCCAGGACAAATTCTTTGCTTCGTTGGACCACCCGGCGTTGGAAAAACCTCATTTGCTACATCAATTGCAGAGGCTTTAGGCCGCAAATTCGCGCGGGTTTCGTTAGGAGGAATAAGAGATGAAGCTGAAATTAGAGGGCACAGGAAAGCATACATAGGCTCTACGGCTGGACGAATTATTTTAGCGCTGAAAAGCGCTCAAAGCTGTAATCCTGTCATTGTTTTAGACGAACTGGATAAAGTTGGTGTAGACTTTCGGGGAGATCCTTCGGCAGCGCTCCTCGAGGCTTTAGACCCTGAACAAAACAAAGAGTTCGTTGATCACTACTTGGGTTTTCCTTTCGATCTTTCAAAAGTTATTTTCGTTTGCACGGCAAATAATTTAGATACTATACCCCTTCCTCTCCTCGACCGACTTGAAATAGTTGAAATGGACGGCTATAGCCGAAGTGAAAAAGTAAAAATTTTTACAGGACACCTTCTTCCTCAGCAGATGGAGAAGAACGGCATAACTCATATCAAATTAAGCATCACAACCGAAGCTATAAAATACTTGATCGATCGTTATACCAGAGAATCCGGCTTGCGTGGGTTAATTAGGGAAACAGCTAATTTGTGCCGCAAAATTGCAACCCGTTACTTAGACACAAAACAAACTAGATTTAGAGTAGATATTCTAAAACTTCGTAGCCTACTGGGACCAGAAAAATTTAGTCTAGACCCCTTCATTCAGGCTCCAACGGTAGGCGTTGCGCTTGGACTTGCCTGGACAGCTTCAGGAGGCGATCTTCTACCAATTGAAGTTGGCTTCCATGAAGGCAAAGGCAATTTAATACTGACAGGTCAGCTAGGTCAAGTTATGCAAGAAAGCGCGCGAGTGGCTTTTTTTTATATTAAGGCGCATGCCAAAGAGTTTAATATCGATTTGAAAAAACTTAACTGCATTGATATTCATGTGAACGCAATTTACGGCGGTATTCCAAAAGATGGGCCTTCAGCTGGCATAGTTTTATTGTCCGCCATGCTTTCCGCTATTCAAGGCAGAAAAGTTAAGAACTCTGTGGCTGCTACGGGAGAAATTTCTTTAACCGGAAAAGTTTTAGAGGTTGGAGGAGTTAGAGAAAAAATTTTAGCCGCTCAGAGGTACGGGATTAGAGCGGTTATTTTGCCTTCAGCCAATGAAAAAGATGTGCAAGAGCTTCCTACGAAAGAGAGAGAAGAGATGAAATTTATTTTCATAGACACTATTTCACAGGCTCTTGACGCGATTCTTGCGGAATAGAGTTGTTTAACAAAAATTTTACTATCTGCTCCTCGGCAGCCTCGAAGATTCCATCATGGCCAACATCAGGATACTCGAAGAACAAAAATTTGTCTCCAAACAACCTCTTAAAATCAACAAAATGCTCAAAAGGCACAACAGAGTCTTTCAGCCCATGGGCTATTAAAATTTGAGTTGTTTTTGTATTGGCTAAAAACCTTTTAACTGACAATTCAAGCCTTAAAAAAGGAAAAAAAAACCTATAAAAAGGATGCTTTCGAACAATATCTTCCAAACTAGTGAAGGGCGCCAATAACACCAATTTATCCACTGAGTTAAAACGAAAAGATAAATAAGCACTGGGGACAGATCCCAGAGAGTACCCTATGATAAATCTAGCCGAGCATTTTTTTTCAAAATTTTTAAATACGGCCTCGGCATCTTGATACAAAGCTTGTTCTGATGGCTTGAAGTTATCCATATAACCCCTTATCGCTGGTAAGACTAAATTAAACCCCATTTCTTTGAACTTAAAGAACCTCTCAGAAAGGTTTGGAAGATACTCTGCATTTCCGTGGAAATAGAACAATGAGGGCTTGCTCGCATCCCAGGTCTTGGTTACCCAAACAACTAAAGGCACTCCATCTTCGGAAGGAAGAGAAATTTGAGTTAAGAACTGTGGGACTGAATACTTCTGCACTAAAGACTTCAAAACTTTTGTAGAACCCGGAAAAACGAAATCCTCCTGGTATTTATAAAGGTAAAAACCTATAGCCAGATAAGCCAGGATTAAAAATCCGAAAAAGAATAAAATAAACCTCACTTAATATGTTAAATTTTAAAATATGTTATGATAAGAATATAGAAGTGCATCGCAAATTTTTGAGGATTTTGATCTGTTTGGTCACAGCAGTCTTTTGCCAAACCAGAACTGACATTTACGGTTTCAGAAATAATAGAGGAAACATTTTTCAACAGCATGGATCTCAGTTAAGGAGCTCAAGTGTCTTCCGGAATGTTTACGCTCCTTATGGGCACCCTCCTACTCTAAATCGCTCTGCAACAACTGTTTTCAGAAGCCGCAGTTTTCCCGAGCTTCAAAGCAGAAGTTACCTACCCCGATCAAAGAAAGAAGCTGTTACTATTACAACGCAGCAAATTAGAGCAGTTGTAGGAATCGATTAAACTTAACTTTTACCGCAGAAACTAATCACGTGAAGTGCTTTAAATTGACTAAAGACTTAAAAATCAAAATCCTCAAAATAACTAGAGATGTTCTCAGCCGGGGTCTCTTTGCTTTTTGGAAATTTTGCCACATCTGACTCTTTAATATAGGTTTCTACTGCGCCTTTAATTGGCTCCAATGAAATATCTGAGCCTGCAACATAAACTTTTACAACTCCCTCTGGAGGAGAAAAATTTTCTTCCAATGGGAAACTAAATTTAGAGGGATCCGCTTTGATACGCTCGTAAATGGAGAGCATATAATGCTTCCAAACGGGAGCGCTTACTTTTCCTCCTGTCATTTTCTCGCCGAGGGATATTTTTTGATCAAATCCTATCCAAATGCCTGTTGTAAAGTTAGGCGTGCATCCTATAAACCACGCATCTTCGAAGTTGTTAGTCGTCCCTGTTTTACCCGCTACAGCAACCGGAAAATCTTTAAGAATTGTCGCAGTGCCCCTCTTAGTTACTCCTGTCATTACCTGAGTCAAAATAAAAGCCGACTGAGGGCTAACTACTTCTTTTAGGTTGTCAATTAAAGATTGATTGCTATCGTAAATAACCTTTCCATCGGAAGTTAACACCCTTTTTATAAATCTCGTTGGAGCATATACTCCCTCGCAGCAGATTACACCATAAGCCCGCACCAGTTCTAAAACATTTATGTCGGCGCTCCCAAGAGCAATTGTCAAATTCCTGGGCAAAGGACTTTCTATACCGAGCTTCCTGGCATATTTTATTACTGATTTTGGTCCAATCCTCGCTGTCACTAAAACAGCGGGAAGGTTTCTACTTTGTTCCAATGCTTTCATTAAGGGCATGGCTCCTTTAAACCCTCCATCATAATTCTTCGGGCTCCAAATAGTTCCGCCAACTCTAAAGGATCGCGGCTCATCTTGTAGGATAGTTAAAGGCGTGTAACCAAATTGATCAATTGCTGCAAGATATACAATTGGTTTAAATGCGCTTCCTGCTTGTCTAAATGATTGAGTAACTCTGTTGAAGTTAGAAACCTGATAACTGAACCCTCCCTGTAGAGCTAAAACTTCCCCACCTTTTGGGTTGATTGTTATACCACCAGCTGCAACCTCTGGAGTCTGAGCCAAAGTCAGCTCATCTTCCTTTAGATCAACTTCAATCACATCAGAAGCTTGAAGGTAAGACTTCACAGGTCTCTTTATTTTTTGTCTATCCTTGGTTAGGAAATTGTTGTACCAAGCATCATCCTCCAAGTTTAGAGTTCTTAATTTGCCCGACAAGTCAACCACTGCCAAAGATTTCGTTCGATCAACTTGCTTCACTACTGCCAACCTGAATGCGCTTTTGAAGGCTGATAAATCTTCAGAAGGTTCGGACACCTTTCCAATCGGGCCCCTGTAACCGAATTTTTTATCAAGCTCAATTAGAGCTTGTCTTAAAGATCTTTCTAGGCTAATTTGCATATCTGGAATAAGAAATGTCTCTATAATTAGACCTTCGGAATCAATATCTCTATCAGGCAAAACTGATATAGCCTCTTTTCTAACTTCAGCTAGGTAGTAGGGGGCAAAAAAGTAGTTTTGAAAATTGGCTTTATACAACTTGAGCTCCTCTTTGACTGCCCTTAATAATTCAGTCTCTGAGATCCACCCATTTTTTAGCATCTGATTTAGCACATATTTTTGCCTTTCTTTCGCCAAATCAAAGTTCTTAAAGGGAGAGTATTTAGAAGGAGCTTGGGGCAAACCTGCTAAGAGAGCGGCTTCAGCCAAAGTTAAATCTCGAAGATCTTTTCTAAAATAATTTTTTGCAGCGGCTTTAACGCCATAGGAATTATTGCCCAGGAAAACCAAGTTCAAGTAGAGCTCTAAAATTTCCTCCTTTTTTAAACTAGATTCGATTTTGTAAGCCAGAATTGCTTCTTGAAGTTTTCTCTGCAAGCTTTTCTCGCGAGTTAAAACAAGATTCTTTACAACTTGTTGAGTAATGGTGCTTCCCCCTTGCTTTATTCTTCCTTCCTTAAGATTTACAAGAAAAGCTCTGAAAATACCGAGAAAATCCAACCCCTTGTGCTGCCAAAAGTTGGCATCCTCTGCCGCAATAAATGCCTTCACTACTATGTCAGGTATCTCATTAAATTTTGCGTAGTACCGCTGCTCTTTAAAAAACTCTCCTATAAATGTACCATCGTAGGCCAGCACTTTTGTTACGGATGGGAGAAGGTGCTTATCGAAATTTTCAAGAGATGGTAAATTCTTAAGCACCGAGTTATAAAGCCACAGTGTCAATAACACAAGAGGGATAGAAACTAAGATCAAAAAGTCAAAAGCAAGTCTAAGAACCCAGTGCAAAAAAGATACCATCAAATTAACTGATTATGATTATAAAAAATTGCTCAGTGGGAAACATTTAAATTGCTTCGTTGAATCAGTAAAAAAAATTAAGAAAATTTTAAGCTGGGTTTCAAGTTGTTAAGCTAGTTTTTAACAAAGTTCCTTGAGCGCATCTTTCCAAAGCTAAGTTAAGGCTCTTTGTTTTGCGCGTCAATCAAGATCATTGACGAAGCTTTAAAAAACCTTGCACTATTCGGGCGCAACTCTTGTTAACTGCCCGTCTAAGAAAGCTCTATGGCTAGCTAAAATACGTGGATCAAGTGAATTTATTATTTTATCAAAGGTATAAATCTCATTTAAGCAAAGTTGAAAACTTGAATTTATTAGCTTCTAAAATTATCAAAATTAGAAAAAGCCTGAGCTTCAAACTCTAGAGATGCTTAGAAACAAAGATTTTAGGACTCAGTGAGGGCTTGACTGATTGGGTATCGAAATGAGTCCTAAAAATTGACTGGTCAAGCACCTAGAGTTTTACATCAATATTCATCCTTCAAGGCTCGAAAAAAAAGCTGCTTCTTGAGAAAAACCTGTACCGAGATTGTTTAATGGGCAAAAATTCTCGAGCATCTTTGCAGTAAACTTTTTAAAAAATTAGTTTTTGTTTTCAACACTAAAGCAAGCACAAAGATTGGATGGATTTTACATATCAGGCTGCAGAGTCCAAAAGTTTAGAAAGCCTCTTTGGTATGCGGAGGGCGGGACTCGAACCCGCACGCTTGTTTCCAAGCCCAGGATTTTAAGTCCTGTATGTCTACCAATTCCATCACCTCCGCTTGAACAAAGCCAAATTTTACTTTAAAGTTTTTTGGATTCTCAAACAAGTGGAAGATTTTGACTACATAGTTTACACCGATGGGTGCTCACTGGGGAATCCGGGCCCTGGAGGTGTGGGTATAGTAATAATCGACAAAAACACACAAGAGAGGAGATTGTGCAAAGGTTTTAGTAAAGCCACAAACAATCAAATGGAGCTTATGGCCGTTATTTTGGCTTTGAAAGAACTACCAAATAATTGTAGAGTTTCGATTTTTACTGATTCAGAGTATGTAGCCAACGCATTAAATAAAAGCTGGCTAGCAAAGTGGAAAAGTAATGGCTGGAAAACAGCCGCAAAAAAGCCAGTTAAAAACAAAGAACTTTGGGAAGCGCTAGATAAAGAGCTAAACCAAAAAAAAGTACTTTTCAACTGGGTTAAAGGGCATTCCTCGGACCATTATAACAACTTGGCACACGAGTTGGCTAATTCGGTAGCTCTTAGATTAGGAAACTAAAATTGAAGCATTAGTTTAAAAATTTTTGATATACTAATAATTAAAGGGGTGAATTTCGATACGGCAGTTTTACATTTTTTAGTTAAGCTTGCCGCTGATTTAAAAGCTTTCTTAGCGCCCTTCAAAATGGCTATTGATTTAGGTTTTTTTGTGAGTCTGTCGATAGGTGTGGCTATTTTATCCGTTCAAGGTTTAATGCTCGTTTTCCAAGCAATAAAAGCCCTTTTGTGGAACATAAAATTCTACTCTTCTGAGTTTCCTTTCTACACTTTGCTTACATGCTCCTTGTTTTTCTCCTTCGTCTTGGGAGCAATTCGATACTTAATAAACTTATAACTATTTTAAGCCTCTTGGCACAACTCTCTAAAGCTTTGAATTTTTTGCAAATTCTCTTAAGCGATTTTGAACCAGCTTTTTTAGGCTTAATTTGAACTCTGTAGAATTAAGCACGGCAAACTATCAATTCAGTGGACGAAGGACAAAAGAAAAGCGAACTTTAAGAAAGACTGATAAAAGTGTGAGCGTGAGAAAATAAATCAATAATTATTTATTATTTCTATGTATATTATGTTTAGTCTAAATTTAGCGCTAAAGTTTTTTTGACTGATTTTTTGTCAAAAGCCTCTAAACTCTTGCTGCCGCAAGCACTCGTAGACGGCTATTGCAACACAGTTACTTAAATTCAGACTTCTCACCGTATTCTTCAATACAGGAATGAAAACTACTCCGTTTCCCCCTATGCAATCGATTACCTCTTCGGATACCCCAGTAGTTTCTTTCCCGAAAACGAGAACATCATCTAAATGTAGCCTCACCTCAAAAAGTGACCTTTTACCAAAGGTCTCGATGATCCAATGATTTTTATCTTTATTACTCCTCCAGTAATCTTCCCAGCTTTCAAACACCTCCCACTTAACTAAAGGCCAGTAATCCAGGCCAGCCCTTTTAACTGCTTTAGCGGATATGTCAAAAGGAAATGGTCTTATCAGGTTGAGTTTAATGGCAGTTGCGGCGCAAGTTCTGGCGATTGAGCCAACATTTTGAGGAATTTGTGGCTGATAAAGCGTTACTTCCATCTAGGTTTTAAATTATAATCTTCGGACGATATGTCAAGTTTTAAAGAAGGTTTAATACATTCATGGGAAAGATCAGGCAACAGCGGGTTGATCTTTAGAATTGTGGATAAGCAAGGCTCACCCCTGCCACCTTTCATCCCGGGACAGTATACAGCCTTAAGCTTGGATCCTTCTGATCCAGATAAGACAAGAGCTTACTCAATATGCTCTTCCACTGACGAGCCATTCTGGGAGTTTCTCGTTACTCTAGTGCCAGGCGGTTACATGTCCGAAAATCTTTTAAAGTTAAAAAAAGGTGATACAATTTTCTACAGGAACAATCCTAAAGGGCAATTAATTTTAAGCAAGCTAAGGCCAAATTTTAAGTCTGCAATTTTTGTTGGCACAGGTTCAGGAATCGGTCCTTTTAGATCGATGTTGCTAGCGATTTGCAAAGATAGCGAGCTGGCCAAGTTAAACTTAACCCTGCTGCAAGGAGTTAGGTACTCATCAGAGCTTCATTATCATAATGATTTTCAAATGTTAAGCCAAAAACTAAATCTTGATTACAGAAAATTTATATCTAGAGAGGTGCCATCTTCAGGTATAACAAACGCTGTCAAAGGAAGAGTGACTGATTTTTTTACCCCTCAAACCTTACAAAACTTTCCGCCAGATAGTTCTGTGGTTTTTTTATGCGGAAATCCATCGATGATTGATGATGTAAGCACTATTTTGGAGCCATACGGATTTAGCAAAGAAGCCTCAAACTTAGTCTTAGAATCTTACTGGTGACAGAAAAAATTTGCTCTTCTGGTAAACTAAAGGCTAAATTTCTATAATAATGTAGAATTTTTTGTTATGCGATTTTTGTTGCTAGCTTTTTTAGAATTTTTGCTAGGTCAGGTAGAATTAAATCAGACTTTAAGCGATTTAAATATCCAAGACTTTAAGGGGCAGATGGTTAATGTACACGGAAAGTTTACAATTTTTGAGTGGACAAATTTTAAGTGTCCGTATGTTAGGAAACACTATGATTCAAAAAATATGCAAAAGCTTCAAGAAAAAGCTGCCGCTGAGGGGTTTTTGTGGATTACAGTTTTATCCTCTGCCCCTGGTAAAGAAGGATACCTAAAACCCGAGGAAGTTGAACAAACCTTGCAAAAAGAAGATTGGAAGGGCTCACATTTTGTTTTAGATTCGGATGGTACTCTAGGTAAAAAATTTGGAGCAAAAACAACTCCTCATATTTTTATTCTTAATGATAATTCCCAAGTGATTTATAAAGGAGCAATCGACAGCATTCGTTCTACAAAACAATCCGATATTGAAAAAGCTGAAAATTATGTGCTTAAAGTTTTACAGCAGCTTAAAGAAGACAACTTCACCCCATTTGAAACAAAGCCGTATGGCTGCTCAGTTAAGTATGGAGGTTGGTGGTAAATTCTCCAAGAAATTTAAAGCTTCGAGGCAATTGAACTTGTTCTTAATCTGTTAACAAACTTCTGTAAACTCTTTTTAGTATTAACTTAGTTAAACCTTAAAAAAATAGCATAAGCCGAAGGCATGTTGTGCCTTTTAAATTAATTTAGTCACAAAAATGGCCAGTGAAATAAGCAGTAAGTCTCATGCTTCTTGGAAAAGCTCTGTAACAGTGCCAAACTAACCTCTCAATCAAAGTAATTAAAAATAGTTTTTTTAAAACTTACATCCTTCACGCTAAATTGTGTTTCGTTCATTGACTCTAGTCTTCAGTCATAGACTCACTTAAATACAAACCAGGCGGAGCCGAAATTTTTTTAAACTAAAACTGAGACTGCATTTTCTCTGACCTAAAGAAGAAGACTAACCCACAAACTTTGCAAGACTTACACCAACTTAGATCGTAATGGACCTTTAAGCAGCAAAATAAGGATTTGAACGAGAATGTTCTCCAGTATCTGTTTGCTGTGAAATTAATAAGTTGAATTTAAAAGCCAAACTCTGAATTAGGAAAGTTTTTAGCTAGCCTTAACTGGAATGTGGATTAAGCAAGTACTTAAAAAGCTGAAAATTACTTGGATAAAAACGCTAGTTAAAAAATAAAATTAAAAGCTTGAACTAAAAACTCACAACCTTTTTTTTCATGAGGAACCTTGAATAAAGCAAACTCAAAAAAATAACTCTTAAGTAGTAGCCTATCTGTAAACAGGTAACTAAAACCGTCTCTTTAAGAACACGCTTCTTCGATTGCCAAAAAACTAATTTACCCCTCTACAAGAAACTAAGTTTACTTACACCTAAGAAGCCCTCACCCCTTATTACTTATTTGAAATTCAGAGACACAGAAAGCATTTACAGAGTACCCTCAGCTATGTTGAGACTCTAACTAGCCCGAAGGTTTAAATTTAATTGCTAAATTACAAATAAGTAAACTTAAGCTGACGTTTTGAAGGTTAACCTAAGCAAGAATTGGTGACCTAGCAAACTTAGGCTTCATTTGCTAAAGTTGCTAGTTGGTTTGCAATAACACTTAAGCGGAGCTTTGAGCCCCGCTTTTAAAAACTTTTAGGGCTTGCAAGCTATGTAGAAGTAAGCCAGGTTAGAATCTAAAGAAACATCTCTATTAGGGGTATCGGTTTCCAAATAAAACCAATCTACTGGAGGGTTCTGGCTGCCTGAAGCCATACAAGAAGACTGCCCTTCTGCTATTTCACAAACACTAGTTAAAGGTAACACCTGATCTGGATTATTTTCTCTAAAACCTTTCAATTGAAATGTTCTTGAGGCTTCCTCGTCCGGAATTGAAATAATAGGGTTACCTAGCTTGACTTGTAACATCCACGTTCTACACCTAGCAAAATTAGGATACTTTGTTGTATCGCCTACTGAATCACCTATATAATCCGGTTCCTAAACTGTTATGCCAAACTGAAGCTGCACCTTCCTGGGTCCTGATAGCAGAGTACCAAGTAACGCTTGTGAAGTATGCATAAAGTTAAACGGTAACCTTGCCAAATTGAAATCTAGATTTTCACCGCTCAATTTAAGAGTGCGAAAGCCTGTCGGACACCGACCACGAAAAAATTTAATAGTTCCTCCATTTTCACATACTTTAACACCTGAGTCAGCCCTAAGATCCATAGGACTATAAAACACATAACTTGCTACAAAAACTAATGCTTTCAAAAAAAAGTAAAGCCTTTTAATAGCGATTTCAGACTTACTGGAAATGTCAATTCCTGGCAATACTTTTTTTACTTTGCTTTTATCTTCTCAATAAGCTTTGAAGTGCTTTTGCCTTCAACCAAATTAAAAATGCTTATAATTGGCTTAACCTCAAGTTTATCCAACCCATCCAACTCAATAAGCTTATCAACAGTATAATCTCCGCCTTTTACAAAAATTGTGGGCTCAAGCAGCCTTAAATTTTCAAATTGATTTGTTTCATTAAAAAGAAGGCAAGCATCAACGTATTTAATTGAGTCAATTATCTCTAACCTTTCAAGCTCAGGTGTTAAAGGTCTATCTGGACCCTTAAACATTTTTACTGAAACATCGGAGTTTACAGCCACTACCAAAAAATCACATAAGCTTTTGGCATAAGCTAAATATCTAATATGACCTACATGTAAAATATCAAACACTCCTCCAGCAAGCCCTACAGTTTTGCCTCTAGTTTTTAGCTCTCGAACTACGTTTACAAGTTCGCTTCGATCCGAAAATATCATATGGTAGCGAGTATCTTAACGATTATAAAAAAATCAATCTTAAAAAAGCCCTATTTGAAATTATCTGGCTCTTATTTTCCAAATGAACGTTTAATTAGTCGACCTAAATTTTATGGACCTATCTCGGCTAGCTTTTACTAAAACAATGAACCACAGAAATTTTTTAACGAGCTAGAATTGTAGTCTACTACTCTTTTTAAGGTTCTTTAGTCTGAATCTATTTTTCTGAGACTGATAATATCGAAGATCGCTTCAAGCAAATAGTAAATCAAAAGGTATAACTCAAAATTTTTGAAATCATTGAAACACACGAAAGTATTAATCAGAAATTGCGTTTGATAATTTAAAAAATACTGTTCCTTAAGTAGCAGCTTATTATTGCTGAATTTTGACCCAGTTTCGATATATTTGACTAAGACTCACATCAATTCTAAGAGCCTTAAACTTTTTTTTTGCTTGTGTTTGCCGTTTTAATGGTTCATTTAGCATATGCCATAGTTGGTGGCGTTAGCAATTGAGCTTTAAAACTCTGCGCCTAAAGAAAAATTTATAACAAAATCGTCATCCCCCGCGCGTTTATCAAGCGGAAAACCTATGTCAAGCCCAATAGGGCCTATTGGAGAGAACCATTTTATTCCTGCTCCATAAGCCGATCTTAAATCGTCTAATTTAATAGACTTGTCATCATCAAACGCCTCCCCTATATCAAAGAAAACATTGAAATCTAACTTTGCTTCCTCTGATATTGGAACAAAAATCTCGGCGTTGTTTATAAGCTGCTTAGCTCCTCCATACTCACTTTCCCCCTCCCTTGGACCCATCGAACGAGGTTTATAGCCTCTAACGGTTTTGCTGCCCCCAGGAAAGTACCTTTTATGCAAAGGATAAGGGCCGTCTATGCCTTTCCCAAGATCAACACTAGTTCTTAAGTTAAAAACAACTACTTTTTCCTCTTCATCTTCAAACACAAAAACTGGTCGATAAAGGCTATTTTTAAAAGAAACCGTTCGATATTTTAAATCACCGCCTAACGAATGTTCTAAAACCAACGTTTGGAAACTGCCTTTAGTAGGCCTAATTAACCTATCAAGAGTCGTTCTTTTCACCTCGACCCCCACAGAATTAACCCAATTTTTGCCTTTGAAAGTTTTAATTAGTTTGGCTGCTTCATCCTTTATCCTATCTACTTCCACCTCTCGTGAGTCAAAAATTAGCCTAACAGCAAAGTCTTTCGTCCAATCGATTCCAAGCCCTTCAAAGTCATAACCAAAACTTACCCTACCTCCTGTTTGGTATAGCTTAAAATCGTCAAAGTCTCTACGAAGCCTGAAAGCATTAAGCGATCCTGATGTGAAAGTGTTAAAGAGCCTTCTTTCTGAAACCCTAAAATCAAAAGCATCAAACTCCCGCCCTAAACTTAAATCAAGGCTAACACCTATTCCAGTTCCAAAAAAATTTTGCTCTGACGCTCTAAAACGGGCGAAAAGATTGTCTAAGGTTGAGTAGCCTGCAGAAACAGAAAGACTACCAGTTTGGGTTTCTTTAACCTTGAAATTAACATCAGCAAATTCTTCTGAAATTTTGGAAGGAAACACTTCAAAATCAACGCTTTCAAAAAGCCCTGTTCTAAGAAGCCTTGTTTTTGTTCTTTCTAGCTTAGTCTGGCTAAATTGCTCACCCTCTGTAACTCGCAACTCTCGTCTTAAAACATAATCCCTGGTGTTCTGGTTGCCTTCAAATTTAACTCTTCCTAATTTATACTGGTTGCCCTTCTCTACCCTGAGCCGTAGATTTACTAGTTTTTTTTCTTTGTCAAGCCTAATCTCAGGTATAACATTAACAAAAGCATAACCTTGATCTTTAAACTCCAAGCTTAATTTTTCAATAAAATCTTTAACTTTCTTACCATCAAAAGGCTCTGCAGACTGAAATGGTAGTTCTTTTTCTCCCTCCCATAAGATTTCTCCAAAGTTGTACCTGTCACCTAAAAAAACGTTAAAACCGACTTGGGCTTTTTTATCAATTTGATTAAAAGTTGCCTCGCAATTTCCGTCGAAATAGCCAAACAACCTTAAAAGCTCGACTACGGCACTCCTGTCCTTTTCTAAAATCTCCCTGGACAGATATCCTTCGCCAGTTAACCACGATAACCACCAACGATGGCGAGTTGTAGAGATAGCTTCCTTAACTCTTTTTAGTAGCGCTTTAGGAGCTCCTTCAGCTTCAGAGTATTGAATTTTAACTGATTCAATTTTAATTCTGGGCCCTCTTTTAACTTCTGCCACTAAAATAGAACCTTCTCGCGAAAAATTCACATCAGCGTATGGATAGCCTTTTTTGTCAAACGCTGATTGCAGCTCTTTTCTTAAAGCGTCCTTGGTTTCCTGAGAAAACCTTTTGAGAGTGTATTTAGAAATCATACTTTGCCGATCTTCTGATGAGAGTTTATCTGCTCCCTTAAGAGTAACTTTATTTATTAAATCAGCTTCTTGTAACTTAAGTTTAAACAGGCCTTTCTTGTTATCATAGTAGTACTCTATTCGATCGAAATAGCCCGTTTTAGCTAAAAGTTTGATTGATTCAGCTATGTTTTTTTCATCAAAAACAACAGGCAGATAAGGCCTAAGCTCGCTCTCTGAGATCGCCTTAAGACCTTCAATCTCTAGGGGCTGAGAAATTAAAAAAAAAGTCAGGGCAACGAAAGACTTAGCAAATTTTAACATACTCCAGCAATCCCTTTGGTTTAAGCTGTAGTATAACATCGAAACTCTTAGCGAACTCAATGTTATGGGTTACGAAAATCGCGTATTTACACTGTTTTGCGAAATCAAGCAGCAGTTTTGATACTTCGGCTGCAGTTTCAGGGTCTAAATTCCCTGTAGGCTCATCGCAAATTAAAATTTTTGGCTTAGTTATTAGCGCTCTAGCAATTGCAACTCTTTGTTTTTCTCCTCCTGAAAGCTGTTCGGGGAACTTGTTAACATGAGAAGAAAGCTGAACTTGCTCTAAAATTTCCAAAGCCACCTTTTCTGCCTCTTTATATGTATGTCCTTGAAGCAAGAGAGGGAACATGACATTTTCTTTTGCGGTAAACTCTTCACAAAGATTATGATTTTGAAAAACTAAACCCACATTGTTTAACCGAAAGCCAGCATTATCATCTTTAACCGCTACTCCATCAACAATAACACTTCCCGAGTCAGAAAGCTCTAGGCCGCAAATTATCATAAGCAGCATAGTTTTTCCTATTCCTGATGGACCTGTTATGCAATAACGCATGTGAGGTTTAAAACTGAAATTTAAATCCTCAAAAAGAGTTATTTGAGCACTGGCTTGATAGAACGTTTTTTGTATGTTTAAAAGCTGAATCATTGTCTTAGAATTTGCGTTGAGTTAAGTTTTGATAGCCTTTTTACTGGGTATATAAGGCTAGCAAGGCAAATTAAGGTTGATACTAATCCAACAAGCAGATAATTTTTGATGTTAAACTCTATCGGAAGCTTGGAAATTCCAAACACTCGCTCATCCAACGGAAACCCATAAAAGTCTAAAGCTAAGCATAGGCAAAGCCCTACTACTAGCCCCACAAAAGTGCCGCCTACTCCCAAAACAGCGCCTAACAAAATAAAAATTTTTCTTAAAGCTTGATAGCTAGCTCCTAGAGCAACAAAAATTGCTAGCTCTTTTCTTTTTTCTAAAACAAAAAGCACCAGAGCAGATAGAATAGAAAAACTAGCAACTATTATGATTAATGTTAAAACTATGAAATAAACTGTTTTTTCTAGCTGCAGCGCATTCCAAAGTGGCTCATTAAGCTCTATCCACGTAGTTACTTTGTAAGGCAAGGAGTAAGTTTCTAAAATCTTTTTGATCTCAAAAGCTACAAGATCAACTTTAAACGGCTCTCGCAATTTTAACTCAAGACCAGCTGAGAAAGCTGAAAAAAATTTCTTAGCATCAGCTAAAGAAATAGTAGCTATGAAATCGTTGTCAGAAGGCATGTCAAGCACTTTCAGCGTTTTAGTGATCGGCGCTGATCCGAATGGACCTATTGAAGTTTTGGTCGAGTAAACCTTAATAGAGTCATTTGGCCTAACTAAGAGATTGAAGCGGAGTGATCGCGGCAAAGCAATGAAACCTTCATCAAGTGCATCATAACCTTTCAAGAGGACCGCTTGAGCTGATTGTTTTGATTGAACTAGCCCAGCAGAGAGAATAAAAGGACGTATTTGCAAAATCTCCGTTTTAAGCTCAGGATTATCAGAAAGCCAAGCTTTAGCTCTTTCAGTTTGATAAATATCAAGCTCGATTGTAAGGTGCGGGGTATTTTGAAGGAGCTGAGCTCTAATCTCTTTCTGGAAGCCGTTCATAATTGAAACCACCGAAACAAGAACAGCATTTCCTAAAACAACGCTCAAAAACGCTATAAACACCATTATTCGAAGGAATGACTCTTGTTTAGAGGATAAGAGATATCGCGAGACAACGAGCGTGTAAAAATTCACAAGTTTGATTTTAAGGTTTGGAAAGATTCATTGAAAGCTTGGATTTGCTTTTTTTGCACTGATTTTGTAGCATTAAAACAGGATATGGCTCTTACTCGGTCACAGAAGGAGGCTTTTGTTCGAAGGATTAGTCAAGAAGCAAAAAGTGCTTCAAACATATTATTGTTAGATTTTTCTAGCTTAAACGTGCAAGAGATATCTTTGCTGCGTAGAGAGGTAAAGAAGGAAGGTTGTGTTGCTATGGTAGCAAGGAATAGTCTAATTCGGCTAGGTTTAGCCGAGCGTTTCAAGGATGGAGGTGTTGATGAAAGTGAGTTAAGTAAGTTTTTCGAAAGGCTAAAAAATTCCACAATGGTTGTTTTTACCAAGTTAGATCCTATAAAGCCTGTTAGGGTCATTTTTGAAAAGCTTGATGAACTTAAAGGAAAGTTTAGTATAAAGGCCGCTTTTTTTGAGGCAAAAGCTTTTTTAGATAAAGATTTAGAAAGTTTAAAAAATTATCCTTCAAGAGAAGAGAGTTTAGCGAAGCTTCTGCAGCTTTTAAACTCTCCTGCTCAAAGATTGTTAGCTTTACTTAACCGTCCCGCGCAGAATGTTTTAGGCGCGCTAGATCAAATAAGCAAAAGAGCCTCCCAATAAAAAATGGAGTAGTAAGCTGGCAAAAAAGGGTAAAAAGAAAATTTAAATTTTGTCTAAACTTTTAGGCGTAAGGCTACGATATAACACGATATAATACATAAATATGAACTGGCTCAATGCGGGCGCTCTTTCATTGATGCTGATGATGTTAGTAGGAACTTTTCACTTAGGGGCTATTCTTACTGGAGAAGTGGGAACAGTAGCGAGACATGCAGCTAACTTACTCGTTGTTAAACCATTGATCAAAGAAGTAAACCTTCCAGATTATGTAGCAAACCTTCCACCCTATGGTGTGCCAGACTCAGGTAGCTCCAAAGCAACCTTAGAAAAAAAGGATGGTTCTTCAGGGCGGGGTAATCAGCCGGCTAGTGAAAATCATTGTAGACAATTAGGTGGAAACTATTACGAAGATAATTGTTGTTCTGGTCCCGACGGTTTGTACTTCTGTGAAAGCCTAGATTATTTTCAAGCAATATGAGTTAGGTGACTTAGCAATTTTGACTAATGATTTGCTTTTTAAAAATAAACATCAAAAAAGTATTTAAAAGGAAGTTAAGATTCTTAAAAGTCTCGACCCATCCCGCTCGCCGGTTTAAGCGGAAGTTTTAATTAGAGTTTGTGTCTAAGTAACTTGAGTAAACTAACAAACCACTTTGTTTAAAGATTTCCTTGCACAGCACTAGTAATCACGGGGTAACCTCGACGCTTAGGGCAGAGAGTGCCATAGTCTGTATTGATTTGGATAAGTCGGTTTTTGATCCTAATAATCAGACACTTAGTGAAGCTAACAGCGCTAAAAATTAATTAAAAAATTAACTAGAGGGATTATTACATTGGTTAAAAGAAACGGTAGCAAAAACACAAAAAGCAGCCAGAATACAAAACAAAAAATTATAAGAGCATATAAAAACTCCACCATTTGACTACCTTTTTTACTTTTCATGGTCCTAGCTGAAGGCCAAGATAATTCACCAGAACTGACCAACCAAGTGTGTTAAAAGTTTCTTCAAGACTAAGTAAAAAGTTCTTTTCCCTGTCTCGGCAAAAACCACCAGGTGGAGAGCTACTGTCAATACCCTGAAGTATATTGTTTAGCCAAGCTATATCTTGCACTGAGCGGCAAAAATTTAAAATTCCCCTTAGATTATCTGTAAACCTAGAGTAGAAAAAGTATGAGTCATCATCTAGACTTTCTTCATTCACAAAATTGGGGAAACTAGCCGTGTGAAAGGTTTTATGCGGTGAGGTTACTTGGAACCTCGAGGGGAAAAATTTTAACACAAAATAGGACGGATGAGAAGAAAATACGAATGGTGGCTCGAGTGTCGGGAATATATTTACAGTCTGTTGATCCCACCGATTGGAAAACGCGGCTAACAAAAGTGCATCAATTAAAAGATCTTCTGGCGGAAGCTCAAAGCCGCTATGCCCTTGAACTCTTGTTAACAACAAATTGTTGTCCTCTCGACTTAATTGAACGCAAGTGTTTGTAAAAGACGTGCACTCGCTCAGCACTACAGTAGGAGCTTCCTCAGCTTCAATCGTCCTAATAGTGGGCCCAAAAAACACCAAATTTGCTTTTGTCTGGTCGAAAAACTCTTTCAACTTAGAGGGGCTAACACTTAAAAGTGATGATAACTTCGCTGTAGGTAGAAGTAGACCACCAAAACTTTCAAGTTGATTAAAACAACTTGAGGCTCCAACAGTTCCGTCAGGTAAGCTATCATGAATAGTAAAGTCCGTGATATCATCGGATACACCTACCCCGCTAGTGAAAATACGGCGTTTGTCTTCCTGATCCTCCAACACCAAGCTGAAATCGGGCAAATCAGGAGTCAGCTCTATAGGATGAAGTCCTACTTCTGAACTTCTTGCCTGAAAGTAGCCTAAAAAGCGCGTGTCTTCTACATTGAAAAGAAGATTTAAAAAAAATAGAAATCTTGCTGTCACATTGAAATAAGAGTAAAGAACAGGATGCAAACAAGTTGTTCGTAACCGAACATTCGGGTCAATTTGAAGATTAAAGGATGGCCAATTTGTTGAAAAAATCGTAAGGAAAACTCTAGTCACCACATTTAGAGGCCCGTTTTCTTGAACTAGTTGAAGCCTTGGGTAGTTTGCTACGACAGCTACATTGGGATTGTTAGAAGTAAACCCGAAAGAGCTTAGAAGATCTTGAAGAACTCCCCTGTATCTTACAAAAACAAAAATAGGCCAGGCTTGGGAGTTGCTATGGACATTTAACTCAACTTCTTTTTCTTTTAAAAAACTACAAATCTTATTTCTCGGTAATTCCTTGTCAGACGTGCCATCTTTAAACGTAACATTAAAATTTGAAAAAATTAGACCTTTATCGTATCTCGCGAGCCTCCAACCGTCGACCTGATCACAAGCAAGTGGAAAAATATCTTCGGGCTTAGAGGTAAATCTTATCGAGTATTCTGAAGATTCATTTACCCCTCTACTCTCCAAAGAAATTACATTGTTGTAAGCCTCTAAGTTAGTCCTAAAAAAAACTAAGATCTCCTCGGGGCTCGACCAACTAAAATAACGCCCAGAAAATGGATTATTAGGGTCATATCTTAAGTGCATACCCTCCTTTACTGCCTTCATTAAGGTATCAAGCCCATTTGCCATCTTACCTACTATTGGATAGTTATAACCAATAACAACAGTAGAAAGCCTGTTTAAAAAAGCTACATTCTCCTCCCTCTCAAGCCTTGCAAACCAAGGCAGAATTATAGCAAACCAGCCAATAACTGCAGTTATAAAAATCCCTACAATAATAGAAACAAGGGTAGCAGTACCTCTCACACTTTTTAAATGTATTCGTCAAGCCGCCCGAAAATATTTAGGTGTTTTCTGGTCGCAGCCTCTTTAAAATAAAACACTGTTTTATTGATACTGACCTTTTTACTGGGGCTTATTTTGCTGGCTTTTAAAATTGAACTAGTATCAGGATTTAGTCTTCAAGAATTTTCCTTCAACGGCATTCAACAGAATTGAAGTCCCCCTCTCAAGAGCAGCGCGAGATTTAACCGCTTTAAAGCATCTCGGTTAATATAAGCTATGCTGATAGCTGCCAAAATTTTAAAACAGCCTTCTAGCTGACAGCATAAGCACTGTGTAGTCTGAGTTCTTGCTCTGTATCTTAAGATCCTACCCCAACGTTAAAAAAGTTTCTACTCCTTAACTTAATGACTTGGTTCAAAGTAAATTTAATACATGGCACGACATCGTTAGCTATCACCTTGCGTAGTACCATCAAAAAGGTCACAGCATCAGCGAGCATAAAAATCTAGAAATTCAAACAAACTTGCAAGCGATTTTTACGCCAAGGTTTTTTAGATCGCTAACCTTGGACTATCAGTTGAAGTCCTTAGGGTTTTAAAACTAAAAGAACCAATTAATCTTTGCGAGTTATTATCTTTCTTAACAAGAGTTTCGCTGAGTCCTTCAAATCACTTTTCTTCAACAATTAAAGAGGAATAGGCAAATTATGATCCGAGCAATCTAAATCAACAGTCCAGCTTTTTCTAAGTCAAACACTCAGCTACCTTTATTAAAAACGCTGCATAAAAAAATGAAGTATAAAAAATTGATTGCCTTTAAGAAACTAAAGCAACAATGAAAGACTTATACAGCAAAATTAATCTTTGCTACCCTTAAGGCTTTACCTCTTATATGCCAAATGAAACACTGAAAAAAGGAGTCTTGTATGTATTAGAGCAAGGAAAAAGTATATCAAGAAAATTTAATCACCTTTAATTCCTCCCCGCGCTTAGTCTGTTTAAAAAAGACTTTATTAAATCTCTGAACAGTTCAATTTAAAAAAAAGTAGCTTTTAACACAATCAAACAATCTTAAGATCAAAAACCCACTCACACTTAAAAGAAAAATTTGCGTCCCCCGCAAGTTAAAGTAATTACAACATAAGTCTACCTTCGAACCCCAAAAAACTATAAAGTACTACCGTAATCTTACCTGCCCCGAAAAGTTAAATTTTGAACTAGCTAATTCTTACTCAACCCTTCTTTTTCCCTTCTAGCTAGCTCAATATCAGCTTCTACCATTTCTTGAACAAGTTGCTCAAAAGAGCACTTTGGTTTCCAACCAAGATGATCCTTAATTCTTTTGGGGTTAGCATGAAGAAGATACACTTCAGCAGGCCTGAAAAGCTTGTCCGAAACAATAACGTACTTCGTCCAATCTAAACCCGCAGCAGCAAAAGCCGCCTGAACAAACTCTCTTACTGAGTGAGTCTCACCAGTGCCAACCACATAATCTCTGGGTTCAGACGCCTGCAACATCATCCACATAGCTTCCACGTAATCCCGCGCGTGCCCCCAATCTCTTTTCGGCTCTAAATTTCCAAGCTCAAGGCTTTCCTGCAATCCCACTTTAATTCTACCAACCGCCCTAGTAATCTTCCGAGTCACAAATTCCTCCCCTCTGCGAGGTGACTCATGATTAAACAAAATTCCACTTACACAAAACATACCATAGCTTTCTCTATAGTTAACCGTTATGTTATGAGCAAAAACCTTAGCCGCTCCATACGGGCTTCGGGGATAAAATGGAGTGTTCTCATCCTGGGGAGTTTCCTTGACAGCTCCGAACATCTCCGAGCTCGAAGCCTGATAAAATCTAGCCTTAGGACAAAACTGCCTAACCGCCTCCAACATTCTTAAAGCTCCTAAGCCTGTAATCTCAGCCGTTAACTCAGGCTGGGTCCAACTGGTACCTACAAAACTTTGCGATGCTAAATTATACACCTCATCGGGCTGAACCATCGCTATCACGTTATTTAAAGAAGTTTGATCTAACAAATCCCCCTCAACTAACTTAATCTTGTCTAAAATATGCTGAATTCGCCAAAAGTTAGGATTTGCACTCCTCCTGATCAACCCAAAAACCGAATAACCTTTTTCCAACAACAACTCAGCTAAATATGACCCATCCTGCCCAGTTATTCCCGTAATTAAAGCTTTTCTCATCTAAACGCCTCCTTAAATCTTGGGATTCTACATCTAAGTAAGATACCAGTCAAATTTTTTGCGTCTATGCGCAAACCAGTTTAAAATGATATGGCGGTGGTATAAGCTGTGAATTCCAGTCCTAGGTATCTAAAAAACCTCCTGCTTGACGAGGAGATAATCTTAAGGATTGTAAAACCTCACATTTTTTTCTTAGCCAAGCACTTTTTCAGGGCTTTGTTAATCGCAGTTCTAGCGTTCTTATTTTCCAAATTTTTTATGGAAACAGCCTTGCAAAGAGAACACGACTTTTTATTTAGTCCTTTTTTAGCGCTTCTTTTTTTTGTAATGGTTTTTTGGCTAGGGTACGAAGAATATGCGAACCGCCTATTAGTTATTACAAACTTAAGAATAATTAGAATTAGTAAAAGCCTTTTTAGTTACCCCAACAAAAGGTCCATGTTTCTTAAAGAAATAGGCAAACTTAAAACTTTGCCCTATCCTATTGTTAGCAGTATCTTGGGCATCGGCAAAATCGTTTTGGTTCCAGCCACATCTACTATAGGAGACATTGAGTTTGATTGGACTCCCGATTTTGAGAGCGTTTGTCACTCAATCGAGGAGTTGGTATTCAAGTTTAAAGTTGCGGATCAAACAGCTGGAAATGTGGATACCTCAAGAAGCGCTATTTGAACTTTCAAATTTACGTCCCCTAAAGGCAATTGCAGATTTAGAGCCGGGCGATATGTTTTCAAGAGGGTATGCTGACCTAGGTTATGAGCTATTTCTGCTACTTCCAAACAAGCAAGCAATTTCGCTTTTCAGTGGCCAGCAAATTACCTTTAAGCCCGATCCCAATTTATTTTTTGTACCGACTTTTGAGGAGTTGTTAAGGTTAGCTTTAGATAATTTGAAATCTTCAACTATTCAAAACTGGCTTAAAACTAAGCAGGTAACTTATCTCTCTCTTTTGAAGCTTTTAAAGCCTGTTCTCGAAGCTGGTACCACCGATACGCTTTCCAACTAATGAAATCTAAAAGATCGTTCAAGCCCTCTCCCGTTTTAGCTGACACGTAAAAAGGAGAAAACTCTTTAAACTCCAGCCTCTCAACATTTCTCGCAACATCGATTTTATTTAAAACAACTTTAACATCTTCCCACCTTGCTCCTAAATTCAAAAGAATTTTTTTCACCGCATTAAATTTCAAGAAAGCGTCGTCATCACTGATGTCCACAACTAAAAGCAAAAGATTAGCGTCCAAAGCCTCTTTTACGGTGGCCTTAAATGCCTCTTCCAGTTGCTTTGGCAAGTCTCGTATAAATCCCACTGTATCTACTAGAACAAACTCAACTGCTGAATTTTCTATCCAACGCACTACCTTTCTCTTCAAAGGATCAAGAGTAGCAAACACTTTATTTTCAACGAACGCTTCCGCCTTTTTTAGCAAAGCGTTAAATAAACTTGATTTACCCGCATTTGTATAACCCAAAATTGAAACTTGAAACACTCCTCGCTTCTTTGCTCTTGTTGATAGCTTGTTGCGATGAGCTTCTATTTTCCGCAGCTTTTCTTGCAGAAATTTTATTCTTTCTCTAGTTCTTCTTCTTGAAACCTCCAATTTGGTCTCCCCTGGACCTCTCCCGCCAATTCCTCCAACCAACCTCGACAGCCCACTATCCAACTCTGTAAGACGCGGTAAATTATACTCCAGCTGCGCTAGCTCTACTTTTATTTTGCCTTCGCTGCTTTTCGCCCGCTGAGCAAAAATATCTAGAATCAACATACACCTATCGAGTGTTTTAAGAGGAAGGATAGATGTAATTTTTTTCCATTGCGCAGGTTTTAAAGGATTGTCAAAAATTACCATAGAACACTTCTTCTCATCGGCAAGCCGTCTCACCTCTTCCAACTTGCCTGAGCCTATAACCGTTAAAGAGTCTATCTTATCCCTAATCTGTTTAACCTCCCCAACTACCTCAATACCAGCAGACTCACAAAGCAATTTAAGCTCCTCTAACGCCTTTTGGTAAAAGCGATTTGTTCTTGGGTACGCGCCCACTATTAAGGCTTTTTCTCGGTACATTAAACTTTTGCTTTTTTAGATTATAACTTACTCACCTACCACTCTCTAAGCTAAAAGCGTCCGCTGGCCGCACTGAACTTAAACCCAAACTTTCTAGCTAGAAAACTTCCCGTTCTATGAGACACTTTCAAAAATTCACAAAAGCTTTGGAAAGAACCTTTGGATGCCAAAAAAGCCCGTTTTAGCTTCAAATTTAAAATGTTAGTTTGGCCTAAAAATTTCAAACAGCCTTCCTCAATACTAAACTTTATCTTGGCGTCAAACATTTCGTCAGCTAAATTTTCGATAGTTAGCTCTTTTTCTTTCGCTAGCGTTTTTAGCTCAAGACAGTTTAATGGCCAATTATATGCAAACATAACCTCTAGCGCCTCTGGAGATACCTTAATTTCGGGATTAAAATTTTTTATTAAAGCAAGCAAATCTTCCAATCTCTCCCTAAGAGGCGGAATATAAACCACTTTGGCAGACTCAATATATTTTATTTGCTCAAGTTTTGAAGAAAACTCTTGACTGGTTATTAAGGCTTGTAGCTTTGGATTCTTTTGCGCAATTTTTAAAACAGTATCAAGAACTGATTCAGTTTCTGCATCACTAAGGGCGTTGAAGTTTTCCATCAGGACAAGGTAAATTTTAGAGCTGTCAACAGGAAAATCAGCTGAAAGTTCGGTTTGCACATAGTTTACTAGCTGTTGAGAACTAAAAACATTTTTTAGCTTCAAAAAATCAAAAGACACGGGAACTAAATTATTAGGCCTCAGGGCGTATAAAGTGCAAAAAAAACTTTTCCCAGCTCCTTGCTCGCCTAAAACTATTAAAAACTTGTCTTTCGCTCCTTTAAACAAAAGCCTTCTGATGGATTTTGCGCTTACACTACTTCCAACCCAATCAAGAGCGTTTAACGCACAATATATAACTTGGCTTCTTTCAGGCAAATCACAGTCACAAGAAAGAAAAACGTTATCATTGTCAAAGGAATCCTTGCCTAGATATAAAATTGGCTTTTCAGACGAAAGTTTTCTGACATCATCAAAGCAATCAATGACAACCAGGTCAGCCTCTTTAAAATTGTCGGTGAACTCAAAAGCACCGTCTAATGGATCTCTCAAACTAGTGTAAATTTTCTTGACTCTCTCGTTTTTCACTTACGCTAGGCAGTTACCTTTAAATTTAGATGTATGCATTTTTTTGTTGTGGCAAATTTTGAAATCTGCTGTCAAATTCCCTATAATAAAGGTTCTGTGACGAACAAAAAGAAGACTGTTGAATCGGACGAAATTCTCGATGAAGAAATTCAATTAGAAGAGGAGGAAGATGACAGCCAGCAGTTGGTAGATTTAAACCAAATAATTCAGCACAAAGGCGTTTGCTTGGAAGTTCAGGTAGAGAACGATAATCTCGATAGAGCCCTGAAGGTGTTGAAAAGGAAACTCATAAGAGAAGGGGTCTTTAAAGAATACAAATCCAAAAAATATTTTGAAAAACCTAGCGTGAAAAGAAAAAGGCTTAGAAATGAAACCTTACGAAAGATAATAAGGATCGAGTCAGAAAGACTAAAAAGCTATAAGGTTTTTCACTAAAAGGAACACTTAATTTTATCCGTATCCTTTAGCTTTTTCTTTGATTAAATTTAAAATCCTCTAGCTAGTTTTACAGTTCCTTTTAATGCAATCTATAACTAAAATCAACTAAGGAATCTGTTTAGTGAGAATTCAAAGGCTTTTTACCAGGCCAGGCTTAGACCCTTTTGACTCAGTTGACTTTAAAACAGTTGTAATAGACATTCGAGGTTTGGGGCAAAACTCTCTAGAAAGGCGTACTTGCGAGTTTCCGTCAAAGTGGTCTCAAACTGCTTGCGAAATTTTTGCAAGCAAATATTTTAGGCACACTAACGTTCCAGCTATCATCAAAAAAATTGACGAGCCAGGGCTTCCTTTTTGGCTTAGCAGAAGAGAACCGGATCTGAAAAAGTTAGAATTGCTTGATTGTGACAAGCGTTTTGGTTCTGAAAACTCAATTAAGCAAGCAGTTACACGATTGGTTGGATTCTGGACTTACTGGGGCTGGAAACTTGGATACTTCTCAACTGAAGAAGATGCAAAAGCTTTTTTCGACGAACTCGTTTATGCTTTGCTAACTCAGAGGTTTTCTCCTAGCACTCCGCAGTGGCTTAACGCTGGATTGTTTTGGGCTTATGGCATTTCTAACAAAACCGAGGGTCGTTGGTGTATAGATCCCCAAAAACTAGAGCCAGTTCTCTGCTCAGACTGCTACGAGAGGCCCCAACTTCATGCTTGTTTTATCCAGAGTTTGGACAACAGCCTATTAGCCGAAAATGGAATACTTGAGCTCCTTTCGAAACAAGCCTCTGTTTTTAAATTCGGCTCGGGTAGTGGAACCAACTACTCAAATCTAATTTCTAAATATGAGAAAATTCAAACCGGTTTTAAGTCCCCCGGAGTGGTCAATTTTGTAGCTCTGGGTGACTCTTTAGCTTCAAGCATCATAAGCGGAGGTATAGCACGCCGCCCCGCTAAAATGGCAATTTTAGACTGTGATCATCCAGATATTTTTGATTTTATTTTCTGGAAGCCTAAAGAGGAACTAAAAAGCTTCACCCTTAAAGCGGGGCAGGCGCTGTTTGAGAAGACACTTTGCTCCAATTCTAATCTTGGCCATGCTTTTGAAAAATTAAGAAGCCTAGGTTTGGCAGACGTTTTTTTAAGTTTGCCAAAAGATGAGTTTTCGTTGGGTAACCTAGCTGGTCAAAGTTGCAATGTTTCTATCCGATTAAGTGACGAGTTTATGAACTCGGTTTTGAAAGACTTAGATTGGACTTTAAATGGTAGAGGTTCAGAGCCATTCTCTATAACATTGCCCGCTACACGGCTTTGGAACAGCTTGTGTTGGTCAGCATGGTTTTGCGGGGACCCTGGAGTTATGTTTCAAGACACTATAGCAGCTTGGAATACGGCTCAGGACTCAGAAGAGATTAGAGCTTCAAACCCTTGCGCTGAATTTTTGTTCCTGGATGATACTGCTTGTAATCTGGCTTCAATAAATTTAGAAAAATTTTTTGATGGCAGTTCTTTTGCAGGGGAAGAATTTATCCATTTGTGTTCTCTAATAACTATCGCGTTAGACATATCTGTTTCAGCCGCTAGTTATCCATCAAAGAGTTGCGCTTTAAAAACAAACGAGTTTAGACCATTAGGATTGGGGTTCACTAATTTAGGAGGCGCATTGATGAAATTAGCCATTCCATATGACTCTGACTACGCAAGAGCCCTAGCAGCTGGAATTTCAGCCTTAATGACGGGATCCGCCCACTTGGCAAGCGTTGAATTAGCCAAAAAATTCGGGGCATTCAAAAAATACTCCTCCAACCTTGGCTCTTTCAGAAAAGTCTTCTTTAATCACTATAATCTAGCCAATCACAAACCTGAATGCCTTCAAGGCTTAAATGTCAAACCCTACGTAGCTGACTTAAATCAACTCCCTTCAGATATGCAAGGCCTCATAAAACAAGTCTGGGAACGTGCTCGCGAGGGTTTACTCGAGTTTGGGGTTAGAAACTCCCAAGTTACCTCAATTGCTCCAACTGGCACCATCAGCCTAATTTTAGATGCAGACACAACGGGAATAGAACCGGAGTGGTCTTTGGTTAAGTTTAAAAGGTTATTGGACGGGGGAACAATTAAAATTGTCAATAAACAGTTTCTCAAAGGTCTTGAAGTTTTAAACTTTTCAAAAGAACAAATCGAAGACATAGAAGCTTTTATTGTTGGACATAAAACATTAGTGGGCGCGCCCCATATAAATCACTCTACTCTGTTTCAGCTAGGCTTCTCAAAAAAAGAATTGGATTTAATTGAGAGTTTAATCTTAAAGTCAAACTCTTTATATGAAGTATTTAAAAAAGAAAACTTTCCCTCAGACTTTCAACGAGGGATCACTGATAGAAATAATTTTTCAGGCGATAACTTATTGGAACTTTTAGGTTTCTCTAAAGAGCAAATAGAAGAGTGCACCAAGTATTGTTTTGGACATGATTCCTTAGAAGGCTGTCCTTATTTGACAGAGGATCAGAAGCGCATCTTCCTCACTAGCGTCGGGCCTGGCCCTACATTGGATCCGCTCGCTCACCTGAAAATGGTGGCAGCTGTACAACCCTTTATTTCAAGCGGAATCTCAAAAACTGTTAATTTACCTGCCTGCGCTAGTGTGGAAGATGTGGAAAAAATATTTCTTGAGGCATGGAAATTAGGCCTTAAATCTGTAACCGTTTACAGAGATCAATCAAAAGTTGTGCAGCCTTTAAACCTTTTCAGGGCTGAGGTCCAAGCCACAGAGGAGCATTATGGCAAGCCCTTAAGAAAACCCCTTCCGCCAAAAAGAAGAGGCTATACTCAGAAAGTTAAAATTGGGGGCTACAGTATTTTCTTAAGAACAGGTGAGTACGAAAATGGTGATCTAGGGGAAATATTTTTGGATATTAGTAAAGAGGGCACTGCTTTAGGAAGCATAATGAATCATTTTGCAATCGCGGTCTCGATAGGCCTTCAATATGGTGTGCCGCTAGAGGAGTTTGTTGACGCATTCTTATACACAAGATACGAGCCCAGCGGGATAGTTCATGGCCACCCTCACATCAAATTTGTAACCTCGATAAGCGATTTTATTTTCAAAGATCTTGCAATCAATTACCTTGACAGAAAAGATCTGATACAAAGCTCAGAAGCTCAGGCGGTGGATCATTCTATTAAAAAGGATCTTTCCATTGACACAAGAATTTTTGAAGGACAGCCCTGCCCAGAATGTGGTCATTTCACACTCATAAGAAGTGGAGCTTGTTTAAGGTGCATCACTTGCGGTTTATCAAAAGACTGTTCTTAATTTTTTGCTTTTAAATTAGATACTAACTTTAGAGTTTTGGCTCTTTCTTCATAATGATCAATCATCGGAGGAGGATAATTTGTTAGTTTCAAATCATAAATCGAATGGATATCAGAAGCAGTCAAATCCTTTAACTCGGGAACCCAAGCTTTTATGTAAGTAGCATCAGGATCAAACTTTTTTTGTTGCAGCCAAGGATTAAAGATTCTAAAAGCTGGCATTGCATCCAGCCCTGTTCCAGCGCACCATTGCCAATTGCCGTTATTAACAGCGGGGTCATAATCTACAAGGTGATTCGCAAAAAATTTCTCTCCTGCTTTCCAATGAAATCTTAAGTCCTTGCACAAAAATGAGGCAACGATTAGCCTAACTCTGTTATGCATATATCCAGTTTGAACCAATTGTCGTATTCCTGCATCAATGATTGGGAAACCTGTCTCACCTTGAGTCCATTTTTGAAATTTAGCTTCATCCCACTCCCAAGGAAAGTTGTCGAATACCTCTAAATAATTTGAGTTAAGAATTTTAGGCTTGAAAAAGAGATGCAGCGTGAAAAAATCTCTCCAATACAACTGGCGCCTGAAGCTTGCATCGTTGGTTGAGTAGAAGGTTTCTCTTACAGATATAGTTCCAAATTTATGATGAGGGCTTAAATAACTTACTTGCTCCTCAGCTGGAAAATCCCTTCTAGAGTAATCGATTGATTTTAGTCTTCGAAGTAGCTCAAGACCCCTTTTACGCCCCCCTTGAAAAAGATCAAATCGCCGTCTAGCTAAAGATTTTTTAAAAAATGTTTTGTAATCAAAGATTTGCCACTTAAGAGACGAAAAACTCGGTCTTATTAATGGTACAGGTTGATTGGGAAGAGGAGCATTTTTAAAAAAAGATGAGAAAGTATGAAGAGGGATTGAATTTGCTTGGATCACATCAGGCCGCACAATTAAAGCATCATCGAACGAGATCACTTCAACATTTAACTGTTTACAAACTTTTCTGATAGCCTCGTCTCGCATTAAAGAGAATGGGGTATAATCTCGATTGAGGCCTACGCATTTTATTTCTGGGTTAGCTTTTAGCAAGTCATAGAGCGCTTCTTCTGGAATGCCCTGGATTGTGAATAAACGTCCACCAAGGTTACTAATTTCTTCCTCTAATTCCGCTAGGCTTTCCAATAAAAACGAGAAAGCATGCTCACTTTTAAACTGATTGTCTTCGTACTGCCTCGGATCAAAAATAAAAACAGGCGCGATACAGAAATTATTTTCAACTAAATATTGCAAAGTTGTGTTATCTACCAGCCTTAAATCTCTCCTAAAAATAAAAAGCGCCTTAGAAGGAAACATCTCAATTGTTTTGTCGATTCTATTTTCAGAAGGAGGAAATAGAAAGATGGCAAGAATAGTAAACAACTCAAATGTAACTTGGAAGGGTATTGCGAACGCTTTATCTCAAAGCGCTCAAAATACCGAAAGAACCATGCAAAACCTCACTAAAGCTATCCAACTTGGGGATCAAAGCAAGATCGCCGAGTTTCAAACTAAGCTGCAGCAGGAATATGCAAGGTTTAACATGCTACAATCCATATTGGCTTTGTTATCTAACATTGTCAAGACAATTTCAGATTCAATAAGAGCTTTGGCCCGATAAGAAGTTTACCCTGTCTCTTCGTACCCGGAGAAATAAAAATTTCTCCGGGTTTAATTTAAACCTATCACTGAATTTATTTTATTGTAAAATACCCTAGGATGGTTTTTTCCTACATTACCCTTTTTCCAGATATAATTAAAAATTTTTGGAGTATTGGCATTCTGCAAAAGGCTTTAAAAGAAAAAATCCTTGATTTTTTTACCGTAGACCTTCGGGAATATGGGGAGGGACCTCACAAAAAAGTTGATGACTATCCTTACAGTGGAGGTCCGGGTATGGTTCTTAGAGCTGATGTTGTGGGTAATGCTATCATCCAAGCATTGAAAAAGGCTCCATTTGCTAAGGTGGTAGTTCTAAGCGCCAGTGGTACGCCTTTCACACAAAGATTAGCCCACGTTATGGCTGAAGAAAGGGGTCTAGTGTTTGTGTGCGGGAGGTACGAAGGCTTAGATGAAAGGATTACCCAGATATTTGCGCACTATGAATTAAGCTTAGGCAAATTTGTGATGATGGGAGGAGAGTTAGCAAGCCTTGTTATAACTGAAGTCGTGGCAAGACTTATCCCTGGTGTCCTTGGAAATAGAGAAAGCCTTGAAAATGAAAGCTTCGAAGGTAGTAATCTACTTGAAGCTGGACAGTACACTAAGCCAAGAGTGTATCTTGGGTTAAGTGTTCCTGATGCTCTTCTATCAGGCAACCACAAACAAATCGAGAAATTCAAGAGGGAAGCAGCTACTGAAAAATTAAATCGATTAATTAGGAATCCTCAAAATCATCTTTAGTAAATCTAGCTTCCCTTGCAATTAAGTTCTGCAGTTTTTTCTAAAGTACTAAGCAAGAGTTGATTAAATATAACTCTAAGTATAGCAATCAAGCTCAATTCCAATGAAATCTTAATGCTAAAGGTAATCTATCGAAGGTACCTTTGGAGTTGCCAAGCCGAGCTGCTCAGACTTTGCAAATACTCTACTTTTGAAATTAAAAGAACTACCTTACCTTTATGTTAAATATTTCTCTACCAGAGTTTTCAGCCAACGTTACCTGTGAAGCTGACGAGCTGGGTTCGTAAGAGTAAATTTCATAAAAATCTGCCACTTGAAACGCAAGATGAGAAAACTTAGGAACTGGCTTGTCAATTTTTTCACTTAACTCAATACTAGCGTTCTGGAAAGAAACAAGAGAAAAATCTAACGTCAACTTTTGGTTAGTCTTTTTAATTCTGCAGTAACTGCCTGTTAACGGATCGTATAATTTACTGAAATGCGTTTCCCGAGACCCCGAATTCTGCGACTGAAAAGGCTCAATTGAGAAGGAGTCCTTGAAAATTAATTTTTCCTCTAGAATATCTACCAATGAAAAAGTAATTTTTATCCAATATCTTTCCGTTGAGTTTGGCAAAACCAAGGATATGGGCAAGAAATCTATAAATTTAAGCGAGTTCAAGGGCACAGATTCCACTAAACTGAAGATATCCTTTCCCGATTTCTTTGAAACCAAAGAGATCAGAAGAGCAAGAGATATATTCTTGGCTTCAAGCTCTGAACGATTTACGCTAAAAGACAAAAACATAAGGTGATCAAAAATAGCAAGCTCACGAATGGACAAAGGAGAGCTTTGCAGAAGAGTATTTACCCTCTCAAAAAGATAATACTTCGCCAAAGAAAGCTTATCCGGTTCTAGAAGTTTTTTTTCCAAGAAAACCTGCTCTTCCCTACTGTTGTAAAATTTGGCTGGATCATCTTGAAGGGCTATCAGAACCTCTGCAAGATCTTTGGGAGAGGCAACATTTTTAAGTTTTTTTAACAAACTAGGCAACCTAGAAGCAACCTTTTTAGCTTTCATTTAACGTTATACCAGAGTGTAAAACACTTGTAGTATTTTTTGAACATAAAAAGTAAACTAAAGTTAAGTTTTTAGGCGATGAGTATCAAATCAATTCTGATGCCTCAGTTAAGCGATACAATGCAAAGCGCTAAAATTATTAAATGGCATAAAACTGTCGGCAGCTTCTGTAATCGAGGAGATATTTTAGCTGAGGTTGAGACCGACAAAGCAAATCTTGAAATTGAGTGTTTTGACAAAGGAGTATTGGTTTCAATAGACGTAAAAGAGGGCGAAGTAGCTAAGGTAGGCGCTCAAATTGCAACAATACGAGTTGATAGTGTTGAAACTGCTGAGCTTAAAGAAAATGTAACGCCTACTAAATTAGAAGTCACCCAGCAAACTGCTAAAAACAACCTCTTTGAAGGAAATTCGGAGCTCACAAGCACCCAAAAATTTGAGGGGCAGCAAGAAAGACTTAAAGCATCTCCTCTGGCAAAAAAATTAGCTGCAGAGGCAGGGCTCAATCTGGCAGAGCTATCAGGCTCTGGCCCACAAGGAAGAGTTGTGAAAGCTGATGTTGAAAGATCATTAACCGCTCTTAGCCAGTCAGCTAGTCCTGTTGCTAAGAGCCCCTCTGAAGGCTCTTCTCAAAGACAAACAATGGTTAAGTTAGAGCCTAAAACAGAAGATTCTAGTGTACTCACTTCAAAAATGCGAAAAGCAATAGCGGAAACTATGACCAAAAGTTTCTCCGAAATACCCCATTTTTACGTAAAGACCTTTGTTGCGGCTGATCGGCTTCTTAGCTTGAAAGAGACACTAAGTAAGTTAGAACTTTACAAGGATTTATCTTTAACACATTTATTTTTGAAAGGTTTAGCTTTGGCAGTCAATCAGGTTCGCGATTTTGCCAGGAAATGGCACGAGGGTCAGCTTGTTGAGCATGAAAGCATAGACATAGGAGTTGTCGTTGCTGTTGATGATGGTTTGCTTGTGCCGATAGTGAAAAACTGCTTAGATGTGCCCCTGCATCAGTTAATAGCCGAGGCAAACTCAGTGATAGCGCGGGCTAGGGCAAAGAAACCTCTGCCGACAGACCTTTCAGGCGGATGTATAGCTATCTCTAATTTAGGTATGTTTGATGTAGATGAATTTTCTGCAATAATTTATCCTGGTCATTCTGCTATTTTAGCGGTATCCTCTATTCGAAAAACCCCCATTGTGGTTGATGAGCAAATCAAGATAGTAAAAGGCATTAATCTTGTTCTTTCTGTAGACCACAGAGTCGCAGATGGTATTAAAGCCGCTCAACTCTTAAAAAATTTAAAGTACTATTTAGAGGCCCCTGAGTTACTCATTGCTTGAAACTCACTAGCGTTTAAGCAAGTAAAGGTACTAGAAATTTGTCCGTTTAGCTAGCTGGCTTTCACTATTTTGCAATCTCTTTAACGATTTTTTGGCAGACCTTGTGTAATACCTAAGCCCTTTTTCACAAGGAGTGATAAGCGAGGAGATTGGAAGTTTGATGTAAATTTAAAAAATTAAAAATCTAAAATGATGATATAATATCAATACTGGCCCTGTAAGGTCTTGCTTTTGTGCATTTAGGCTTACAAACACCTAGATTATCAACAGAGCATTTCAAGATTAATCATTTAGCCCCGACTTCAACGCTTAAAGTTCCTATTTCAAACCGTACTCTCAAAGAAATAACTTACAAGTTTAATTCAACAAAAAGCGTTTTTTAGCTTCCGGCATCCCCTGTAGAAGAACTCGACTTAGAGGTTTTAAAAAGCGGACCTTTCTACATTGATCAAGTAGGCGAGTTGAGTTTTCGGGTGGACAGATCTCCTGAGCTTCCATCGAGCGTAGTTTTTTGTGAGGGAAATCCTGCTTGTCCAGCTGTTGAAGTCGAAGGATTAGATTTAAGTAAGTCAGCTTTAATTGCGCGTAAAAGTTTCCTTGCAATTCAAAGCAGGGATCGCAGCGATAAAATAAGGATTTTTAGCCCTTCTACAATCAGCTTAAAGACTGCGAATTACGGAGCTGAGTTACTTGACTTCTTACCAACTAATAGCGGGTTTAAACTATTGATGGCTGACAATGGCTGTGTTTTTGTAAAAGAAATAGATTTTTTTGGAGACTTGATTTCAACTTCCGAAAAAGTGTCAAAGCTTGAAGATCCTTTTAGCTCTGCTTTATTCAATGGTCCTAGCTCGATTTTAATTTTGACTCCAGACAACAAGGTCAGTTTAGTAGAGTTAAATAAACCTTGCGAGGATGCAGCTTCCTCAGTACAGTTTAGCGAGCAGTGCCTTTTGGTTAAATATGGCTCAGAGTGTGTTATTGTTGATTTAGCCGATAACACTCTGAAATTTTTCTTTCCTTCAGCAGGGGATGTGTTAAACATAAATCTAGCGGATTTAGGTTTAAATATCGCCGAGTTAAAGTTTTATTTGTTCAATTGCGCGGCTACCCAGCGCTCTCAAGACGAGATTGTAGTAACTTTAGTATTAAAAAATAATCGGGACAACTTTTATATTTTGATTTTGATAACTAGAGAAATCAAAACTACGATCCCTCAGAAAAAGTTCGTTACTTATCTACACATTAAAATTCCGACGGGTTGGTTTATAACTTCTGCAACAGTAGATCGAAGGAATTATCTTTGGCTTGCGTTGAACAATTTTTGGAGAGGGAGTATGCTTCTTAGAAGCACCATAGAAATCGGAGCAAGGCAGAGAAAAGTCTTAAGTGATGCCGCTTAAACTGAATCCGCAAAGCTGCATTCGCAAAAAAATCAACTCGCCAAAATCAACAGAGAGCTAAAAACTTCCAAAATTTAAAGAGTGAAAGGTTGTTAAGCTTGATTACAAAATTTTAAACTCCATACCTGAAAAATACGCAGTAGTCTCAAACACTGCTCGTCTCTGTCAAAAGCTGTTTATAGTTAGCTTTAAATATTCGAGATAGAGTGATTTTTTTGCCTTTTAAATACGCTATGAAAATTAGTTGATAGGTATAAAATCTAACCTTTAAAAATTTTTATCAAAAAAGTGGAGCCAAGTTTTGGATGCTTGGATGAAAACTATCAGTTAAAAAAAGTAGTTAGCAAATGCTTGCAATTTTAAGAGCTTTGATGCAGCATCGGAAGCTGCTTTTATTAGATGAAGCTTCTTTAGGTTTTTTCTCCTAAACTACACATGCAAATTTTTCTAACAATTGTTAGCATTAAACCAGCAAAACTTAGGTATTATTTTACTCGAACAGACTGCCAAAAGTGCTGGTGAAACAGCAGACACCTAATCCTTGAATTAAAAAAGAATTGATTTTTCACCAAAACTCAAACACCTCAGGCTTGTCGGTTTTTAGTCGAAACCTTAGCGAACTATTAAACCATAACCTTAATCATCCAAAGCTTTTTCAAAAGCTGCTGTGGCACGATCTATTTCTTGTTCAGTTATTACGTAGGGCGGCAAAAACCGCACAACTCTTCCATCACCAGCAGGGGCTGCTAAAACACCCCTATATTGCATTCTTTTTAATACAACAGTTACATTAGTGCTAAGCTCAACACCTATCAACAAACCTTTACCTCTAACTTCAATAATTTTTTTGTTTTTTATATTTCGCAGTTTTTCAAGAAAAATTTCGCCTAAAAAGCCCACCCGCCTTAGAAGCTCCTCTGTCAGCAGGTTTAATACACTCAAAACTCCTGCGCAAACTAACGGGTTTCCCCCAAAAGTTGAAGTCATAACACCTTTCTCAAGTGCACTAGCTAAATCACCCCTTATCACAACAGCTCCAACAGGCAAACCACCAGCTAAACCTTTGCCAAGACATAAAATGTCTGAAGCAATACAATCGCACTCACTTGCAAGGAAAAAACCAGTCCGCCCTGCGCCAGTTTGAATTTCATCTAGTATTAACAAAATTTTTTTTCTATCACAAATTTCTCGAACTTTTTTCAAATATGCCCTGGGAGGAAATATCACTCCCCCCTCCCCTTGGATAGGCTCAAGTATGATAGCTGCAGTATCTTCGTCAATCACATCTTCAAGCGCCTCAGCGTCTCCAAAATCAACATGGCTAAAGTTCCAAATCAAAGGCTCAAACGGCGCTCTATATTTCAAGTTTCCAGATGTTGAAAGAGCCCCTAAGGTTTTTCCATGATAACTATTTTTTGTAGCTACGAACTTTTTTTTCCCAGTAACATAAACAGCAAATTTTAATGCTGCTTCAACTGCCTCAGTGCCAGAGTTCGCCCAGTAAACCTTGCCATCTTTTATCCCACATCTTTGAACCAGCTTTTGACTGGCTAAAATTCGTTTATCATTTAAAAAACTCCCATGGAGATTAGTTAGTTTTTTTAACTGCTCGGTAATTGCGCCTAAAATTGCAGGATGACAGTATCCAAAAATATTAACTCCATAGTTAGACATCACATCCAGGTATTTGTTTCCCAAGTTATCAAACAAATACACCCCCTCTCCCCGCGAGAGTTTTAAGCCTCGATTGGGGTAAGTGGGAACTACGTAATCGATTTCTCCCTTGCAGATAGTCATAACACGACTAAATGATCTTTCTTAAGTGGAACAAGACTAACTTTAGAAAGCTGAACCGATGAGATGATTTTGATGGAGCTATTAAAATAAAACAAAGTGTAATAGTCTTCTTGTGAAGAGAAGTAATTTAGCGCATAAAGACGCTCTTTGTCGCAAAGTCCAAGATTTAAAGCCGTAATCTCTTTTGATTTTTCCTTAATTAAATTTTTCACACCCTCAATAGAGGCTTCAAGGGTGTGTCCTTTTTGATAAAAATCGCAAATTAGATTAAAAACTTTTTGTGACCCTATCTCTCCTTCAACCCTAAGACCGCTTACACTTTTAATTAATCCATTAAATACAAAAGCTAGTTGATCTCTAATAAAAGGTTGATTAAATTCGATCCGCCCTTTATGAGCCTCAAAAGAACTAGATCTAGCATGCACTAAAAAAGTTGGAGAGTCGGGAATTTCGCTAAATTTATCAGTCTCTTCCCAGATGGGCTTAAGCGATTTGTAGGAATGCCATTGACACTTTGAGCTTAACCAGCAAACGCCCCAGCCATCTCCTTGCCACTCTGTGCTTTCTTTGCATCGCTCTGCAAAATCAGCCAGAAAATCAGTTGGCTTAAACTGGCTGTTCGCTTGAATCATGAGAAATCTACACATACTTCACTCAAAAACCTAAAAAAACAAAGTGCCGGCTCCCTGAAGAGCTTTTGTGATAGGTTCCTCTGACCTTCCATCTGCAATAAAAACTTCTTTGACGCCCGAAAGCAAGGCATCTTGAATTGATAGAATTTTTCGTTTCATTCTGCCAACCGCAAAGTTTATGAAACTTTCGATCTCAGATCTAGGAATTCGCTCAATAACACTAGTTTCATCCTGATGGTGTCTTAAAAAACCAGGGGCCTCAATTAGAAAAACTAATCTTTCTGCTTTAAGTTCTTTAGCTAACAAACACGCAATGCTATCACCGTCTACATTGATAATATCGCCTTCAAAACTAATAGCGGGAGGGCATACCACAGGCACCATATTGTGTTGTAAGAGCAGCTCTAGAAGCTTCAAATTAATGCTCTCTACCTTACCACTTAAATCATCTTTAAGAAGCTTTATTTTTGAGCCATCTCTGACATAAATAGCATTTTTTCTCCTTCCCTCAAAAAGCCTTCCATCAACTCCACACAGACCTATAGCGTTTAATCCTAGCTTCTGAAGCTTAGCTACGAGCTTCTTGTTGATCAAGCCTGCATACGCCATTAAAAATACCTCTAGAAGTTCGGGCGTGGTGTAAACACTAGTAACACCAGACTGAGAGGTTACAACCGGAATTTCAAGCCCCAACTGCCTAGCTAACTGATCTCTTTTAGCATGACCTCCGTGTACGACAACCAGTTTTTGGTTCTTTCCTATCCGCACCAGGTCCTCGCACACATTATCATAATTTATTCCACCACCTCCGCCAATTTTAACTACTAACATTTCTCAAAATTCCTTAAGAAAAAGAAAACTCTACATTTAAAAGGATTCATTCACTCAGGAATTCGTGGTTAAAAGAGAAGTCTTAAGCAAGATTGAGAGATTCCCCAAAACATAATGAGCCTAAGACTTAATCATGGAGGATCTTGAGTTTCTAGAAACTAGCCCTGTCAGTTTGCTGCTATATTTTTGAAGCTTACTGAAATTTGCTCTTAGATTTTTTTCAAAAGAGTTAAAGTTACACATTATTAAAACTTTACTTGCTACCAACGCCAATTTTGGAGCTCCAATCCAAGCCATCACTTTGCTAAGCACGTCTTTTTGTGCACTTGCCTGGCTGCCCTAAGCTTAGGCCGTATTTCTCGCAAGGATTTGATATTATTGCTAAACTTACCTTGATTAGGATTACCAGAAGAGTTACAAAACGCTTTAATTCTTGGAAAACTGTTGTTAGGTTTACTTGTACCAAATTTTTTTAAAATTAAGGGAAAGAGTTTCTTAATACGCTTTCGTGCAGAAAAACCTCGCTCCCTAAAATTCACAGGCCACGCAAGATATGTTCTTAAATCTTTCATGTTAAACTTTTTTAAAAAGTTAAGAAAATAGGCGCTTTGCTTACTCCACTGAGATGAGACACTGCAATTATCAAGCTTTCTAAGATTGTTTCTAAAAGCTGGTTGATCAGAAGGGCCCTTGGTTTAACAACACCTCCAAAAAATGAAATAGCACGTAAAATTCCCAAATCTGCCTGTCTGAGTTTAGGATAAATAACGTTATTTAATTTTCTCACTAAAAGCCCTTTACTCTGCTTTCTTGAGCAATCTCCGAAAAAAAGCCTTAGTCCCTTTGTTTTATTCCTTCGATATAAAAATTCAACACAATAGCGCCAACTTGTGCAGACTGAAATATTGGTTGGTTTTAAATTTAGATGGCTGGCCATAATTACTCCGTCAACCTAGTTAAGAAATCTAATCCATGTTGTTTGATCAGCGGGATAATTCCTCCGGCACGATAACTTTCAAGCATTAATCCTGGCAGAACTATTTGAAGGTCAAATCCTGTTTTGATAGCAGCGTGAACATCATGTTAATTTACTCTGCAGTGAGCCAACAATCTTGCCTGATTGAAACTTAATGACTTTATATAGTCTCTGAGTCGCTCGAAATCTAGAGCCTCCATTTCATTTACTACGGGCGAAAAAAACTCAAACACCCTCACTCCTAATTTAAGAAGTAATTTTGCTATTCTCTTTTTTTCTTTAAGACCAAAACGATACTTAGGCAGCGAGAACATTAGTGGAGATTGTTGCCCCTCTCTAAAAGTTAAATCGATTAATCCCTTAAAAGTCTTCATTTTTTTCAGATTGGATGTAATCCTGGAAACTCTAAACCCATGGACTCGGGAAGACCCATCATTAAGTTCATACATTGAACAGCGTTGCCAGCAGCTCCTTTCATAAGATTGTCCAAAGCGCTCATAACCACTACTCTCTTACTAGAAACTTCTTTTTCGAAGCCAACTTCACAAAAATTACTTCCCTGCAAAATTTTGGGCTCGGGATATTTGTAAATACCCTGCGACTCCTTAACTATTCGAACAAAAGGTTCGTCTCTATACTCTTTTAAAAATACTTTCCAAATTTCTTTTTCATCAACATCTGTTTTAAGAAAAGTATGAGCGGTAACTAATATACCTCTAACTACTTCAACAGCAACTGAGGTCATTAGAATTTCAAATTTTTCTCCGACTTGCGAAAAAGTCTGTTCCAACTCAGCAATATGCCTGTGACCTGTCGGCATATAACACCGAACAACACCTTTCCTCTCGGGATGGTGGCTTGAAAGTGATGGCTTCGATCCTGCGGCTGAACTGCCTATTTTTGCTTCTACAATAATCCGCGGTTCTATCAATTTGTGCTTTACTAGAGGCCAGAGCGCTAAAATAGACGCTATTGCTTCACATCCTGGGTTTGCTACTAAACTTGCTTGCTTAATATGCTCTCTGTTTATTTCAGGAACGCCATAGATGAATTTCTCTAATAAATGCGGAGCTGAGTGCTCTTGCTTGTACCATTTAAACCACTCACTAGCATTATTCAGCCTAAAGTCGGCGCCTAAATCTACAATTTTTTTACTTAAACTTAATAAGTTTTCAATTAAGTCCACGGAAACGCCATTAGGAAGACACACAAAGAGAAAATCACAGGGATTAAGCTCTTCTAGAGGGCAGAATTTTAAATTAGGTTTAAAACTTCTTAGATTAGGATGCACACGACTTACAAGCTGGCCTGCGTGCTCTCGTGAGCTAACACTTGAAATTTGGACTGCTGGATGCGCTAAGAGCAGCCTTAAAAGCTCTCCCCCAGTATACCCTGAACCTCCTACTACAGAAACACTAAATTTTTCCACTATCTCTTGCTTAAGCAATTCAAACAATAATCAATAATTTGTCCCGAAATTGAAACGCCCGAGGGTTCCTCGCTGTTTTTAAATTCCGTTGCATGATTAACTTCGTTAACTTTTAACCCCTCGCGAGTTTCAAGAAAGTCTATACCTAAGATTCCTCCCCCGAGGACCTCTGAGACACGACTGCAAAGATCTCGAAGCTCGTCAAAAATCTCACACTTTTTAACCTCTGCACCTCTAGCGGTGTTGGTAATCCAGTGAGACGAGTATCTGTAAATCGCACAAATAACCGCTCCATCAATTACAAAAGCTCGGATATCTCTACCAGGCTTTTCGATGTACTCTTGCAGAAGAAAAGAGTGATGTTGAGGAGAGCCTAGAGTTAGTTTGTGCTCTAAAATTGCTTCTAGACTTTCTTTGTCGTTAACTTTTGCAAGAAGTCTACCCCAAGAGCCATGAGTTGGTTTTATAACAATCGGAAATCCGCCTAGCTGCTCAATTGCCTCTAGCGCTTGATTTTCACCGAACACTAAAGCAAACCGCGGAACAGGAACCCCATGTTGATGAAGAAGCAATGAAGTTGCAAATTTATCTGCGCACAAACTTGCTACTTTAAATCTGTTAACCGTTAAAACACCTAAACTTTCAAAAAATAAAAGTGATTGTAATCCCTTAACAGTAGACACACATCGGTCCAAAACCAGGTCAAACTGCCCGTTAAAATGAAAGGGGTTTAAGACTTGCTCCCTAACATCAATAAGTAAAGGTTCAACTCCCCGCTGACGAGCAGCATCAATTAAAAGCTTTTCATCCTTCCGAATTGTGGAGTGTAGAATGGCTATTTTATAGCTCACTGTCTAGTTATTTTTTTTAAAACTATTCACCCCAGTCTTCTTCAACTTGGGGCGCAACTTCTAAAATGGCTGACCCATTTTGTAGCTTGGCCACCACAATAGCATTCCTACAATCAGGGCAATTTAAAATTTCAGACTCCTCTACATCATTAGGTAGCTGAATTAAGGAGTCACAAATTGGGCAATTGCTTGATAAAATTTGAGCCATAGTACAAAAAAGGTTAAAAGTTAAGAATACATAATGTCAAATTTTTTAATTTTTTTCACAAATTTTTAAATTTTTGTTAAATTTTTAACATGCTGACAATAACTGACATAGTCAAAGAACTTTTAAAAAAGACCCCTTTAATTGAGGAAGCTTCATCTAAGGATTTGATTAACTACTCAGCTTTAGCCAGGCTTTTTAAACCTGAGATAGAGAACCGTCTTTTTAGAACCGTAGACGTTGCTAGTATTGTGATGGCTTTAAAGAGAACAGCTAAAAAGCTAAAGTTACCCTCTAAGAAAATAAAAAAGTTAGAACCAAAGGGCGAGTTGGTAGTTAGATCTAATTTGACTGAATACATCCTTATGGCCTCAGAGACCGCAATGAAACAGTTAGCAGTTTTTGCGCAAACTTTAACGAAGCATCCAAATACCTTTTTCGCGGTAACAAAGGGAGTTAGAGAGATAGATGTTTTAGTAAGCAATAGCCTTAAAGCCGATTTACTAAAATTGCTCCGCAAAGAAAAGATTATTGTAAAACTCGAAGATCTATCTCTTATCACTCTTTTTCATTCCGAAGGTGCTGTTTTTACACCAGGTTTTCATTACTCAATTCTGAAAGCTTTAGCGTGGGAAAACATTAATATTATCGAGATCGTTTCAACTTACACCGAGCTAACTATAATACTAAAAAGCAAAGATATAGACGGAGCTTTTAGCGTGTTAAAACATTTAGTTAGTTAAAAGAAAAACTGTATCGGCGTAAATTCTTGTTTTGGTTTTACTAATCCCAAAAAACTTAGATATTCTGTAACAGTCTAAGCTAACACCAATTCTTCCTAAAATACGCCCCTATAAACAAAGCATTACTTTAGAGCAATAGCTTTCGGAGTTCTGGCAAGGAAAATTTCTTTTCTTACAGCTCAAAGCCTAATCTCTTAGTTTAGAGTTCTGGCATAGTCTACACTACTTGTTGCTTCATACAGTACTAAAATGCAAGGCACGAGAGAAGTTTTTTGTATAACGTCGCCCAAAAATTAACAAGACTATTTTGAGCAGTTGTTAACCGAATGAAAATTTTCCTCTGATGTCTAAAAGAATTTGTAAAAGTGTTCGCATACTTTTTTTAAACAAATTTATTGTCCTGAGTTTTTAATTGTCTTTTGAAATCCCTCTAGGAGCTTAAAAAGGCACCAAGTTTAGTGAAAGAAATCCGAGATCAAAGCTCCTCACAGAATTGAGAGAATATAGTCTGGATTGATTAATAGTAAAAACATCATTTAACATCCTAATTCATCAAATTTTGCGTGTAGGCTGCACTAACTAAAGCCCCAAATGCTTTAAAGTTTTAAAAGCTATCTATTTGTCGCTTCATTTATTGCAGAGCAAAATTTATTGCTATACCAACTGAATGGCTCTCTTCCTGGATCTAGCCTTTCTTCGAAATTGGAATCCTCGCTGAACTTCTCTGAAGAGACTACCGTAAATCCAGATGCGTTTTTGGGACTGATTAATTTTAGCTATCTGAGCTGGAAAGTTTTTTAAGTCGTTTTATTTAAACCTTTAATTTTTCCCAAAGCTACTCATCGCTTAATTAGAGCAAAATTATTTTTAAAAATCTGATTGTTAAATTAAACCTTTAGAATTATTCCCGGTTTGGAGGTTTTTAAATTTAGTTCCGCGTTGATCTGAAAAAGCTACTTTCGATGGTTGAAATTGTCTAAGAAAATTAGTACCACCTAACTGATCTGCCCAACCTCTGACCCTGTTACTTGGAGTACCATGTATAGTAGCAATCAGCGGAGCCCCCTAGATTAACTTCTTTTCCTTCGCAGTGTAATTTCCTCGGCATTACATAGAAATTATCGGGGGGCAAAATCTGCCTTGCTAAATGCCTAAAATTTGGCATCCCAGCGCCCTTTTGCCAATCAAGAGAAACGCAATCAGAGATGTAGCCTAGGTAAAAATAATCTTTTCTAAAAAATTCTCGAGCTCGAGTATTTAACTTAAACTGATTAAATTTTCTCTGAAATATTCTATCACATCTAAATTTCCTAAAGATCTTAACTTTTACATCAAAAGGCTTAAATGAGGCGCCAGATATAATTAGCACCCGTCTCCCTATCTTAGTCAAGCGCCTAAGAAGAATCAAATGAGCAGCATAGTACTCAAAAAGAATTCGCCTCTCGAAGCTTAGGTCACCAGGATAAGCTTTTGAGCTGCCTACCCCTGAAGACTGCGGAAAAGCGTGTAAATCATCCAAAAGCCTTTTGTACGAGCCCCATTTAATGGCTTGCAATTTATCCTCTGCTGCGCGCAAACTCTCCAGCATAGCCTCCCCTTTTTGCCTTCCAAAAAGCTTGATCAAGCATGTCTCCCAAAGAGTTACTAACCTCCAACGGTGTTGTAGCGCACCAAAAGGATCAAAAACCATTATTGAGAATGGCCTAAAAGCCAAAGATCTCAAAACTATCTTCTCAAAAGACTCAAGAAGTTGCTTATTAACATTTAAAGCGCCCTCTACTAAAGGATGTTCAACAAGAATTACTTCTTTTCCATATAAAGCAAGTGGGAGAGCGACCTCCAAAGGAACTACTTGATTACTGAGACGGCCAGAACTTGTGTTAGTAGTTACAAGCATCTAAAACCCTGCTTTTATACTTTTGTAATTCTATTTTAGCGTCAAGTCGTATTAGTCCAAAATTATTCTCTGTCAATAACTGTGAAACATTAAATTTTGGCTTTCAATTAAAATTTCCTCAGCGCAGGCTGGCCGTTATTATTACCACAACTTAAAAGGCAACAAGTTACTAAAAAGCTTATGCTCCTTACCAAATACTTAGCCCTATGATTCGCTTGTAGATTGAAGCC
>Ga0308389_1000214_pt1 | contig 44598 bp, 35 predicted proteins | sample Hotspr2Sample148_FD_202362 | JGI IMG/M metagenome (GOLD analysis project Ga0308389, IMG submission 202362) | Hot spring phototrophic mat microbial communities from Mushroom Spring, Yellowstone National Park, Wyoming, United States - 20040719_148 ... | reverse complement strand
TAAAAGAGGTAATAATAAAATCTCCATCTAATTTTGGATATGCTTTTAATTGTTGGAGTTTAGGGCGATTAAGTGCACATTTAAAAAAAGAGACAGGGATATCAATTTCAGAAAGTTGGCTATCAAAAATTTAACTAAACGCCAAGCAGCATCTTGATATTTAGTTTTAGCACTTATAGCATGTGCTACTCCATTTGCAATACAGGCATGCTTTTTTTTCATAGGTAACATAGCAATATCCCACCTAAAATTAGCAGAACGATATGCACCAATTCTCCAGGAACCATCTGATATCATAGCAACTTTTCCCGTAAGAAATACATTGTCCCCTAAAGAAGCTTTAGCAGTAACATTAGGTGCTACTTTATATTTTGTTTCAAGGTCATATAAAAATTGAATTGCTTCTATAACTTCGGGTGAGTTAACTAATGATTTTGTTTTATCTTCGTTTAAAAGTTTACCATTATTCTGTAATACAAAATTACCCCAGCAAACTTCAAAGTCTAAAGAAGTTATAAAACCCCATTGGTCAATATATCCATCATTGTTTAAATCTTTTGTAAGTTTCTTGCCAGCTTTAACTAAATCATCCCAAGTCCATTTCTCATTTGGATATTCTACCCCAGCTTCGTCAAATAAATCTTTGTTATAATATAAAACAATTGCATTTATATCTCTTGGTAAAGCATATAAATTTCCATTAACAGTAAATATTTCAAAAGGTGGTTCAAAAAAGTCTTTTAAATCCAATGATTTATCATTTTCTATTAAAGGAGTAAGATTTAATAAAACACCACGTTTATAAAAATCAATAATGTAATCAACTGAAAGCAGAAACACATCAGGAGGAACATTTGCTGCTATTAAAGTTTGTAATTTATTCCAATAACCTCCCCAGGCTTCAGTAGTAAATTCAACTTTGATATCAGGATTTTTTTTCATAAAAAGGTCTAATAATTCTTTTGTTGATGCCAGTTCCGATGGGTCTGCCCACCTCATATATCTAATTACAATTTTACTTTTCTCCTCTTTTTTTGCACAATTAGTAAATATAATTGTGCTTAATAGTAAAGTTAATAATATTTTTTTAATTCTCATAATTTTAAACCTCCTTTAACAGGGTAATCGTTTACAATATATATGTTTTAATTTTTTTGTCAAGCTAAATTTCTAATTTTTTAAAAAATTCTTTTTCTTTCAAAAAACAAAGAAGCACTCCCAATTGCACCTGCCTTGTTCTTAAATTTGGAAATTTTTAATTTAACTTTCCCCTCAAAAAAATTAAGTGTATATTTATATATATATTTATATATCAAATCAATTAAAACTTTCCCAGCTTTTGCAATTCCACCTGCAATTATTATTACATCAGGGTCAAAGATGTTTACTAAAATACCTATACCCATACCAAGATAATTCCCCATTATATTTAATATTTCAATAGCAATTTTATCATTTTTACTATATGCATCAAATATTATCTTTGGTGTAATCTCATTAAGATTATTTTTAACACTCTTATAGATTAATGAATCTTTATTATTTTCAAAAAACTTAATAGCCATTCTTTTAAGTCCCCAGGATGAAGCGTATGTTTCAAGACATCCGATTTTCCCACAAGTGCATCTTGGACCATTAGGATTAACAACAATATGTCCGAATTCGCCTGCATAACCAAATCTTCCCCTATATATTTTTTTATCTATAATTATGCCTCCACCTAAACCTGTGCCTAATGCTAAACAAATAACATTTTTATAACCTCTACCTGCTCCAAAATAAGCCTCACCTAATGCCAAGGCTGTTACATCATTATCTACATATACTGGTATATTTAATTTCTTTTCAAGAATTTTCTTTATTGGAGTTCCATTCCAACCTTTCAAATTTGAAGCACCTGTTACAACTTTGCCTTCTTCATTAACAAGCCCTGGGGTTCCAACCCCAACTCCTTCTATTTTTATTTTTTTGTTCTTTGATAAAATTTTTTCTATTCCTGTTATTATATTTCCTAATATAAATTTTCTACCAACCTCAGCTTTGCTCTCAATCTCTAAAAAATCAATTATTTCACCACTATTATTTATTATCACGAATTTTATATTTGTTCCTCCAATATCAATTCCTAAAGCATTAATTATTCTATTTTTTTTCATAATTTGACCCTAATACAAAAAAAATTTCTTCTACAATATTTTCGCCTAAAAAATTATTAAGTTTTTCTATAATTTCATTTTTTAAAAAATTTAATTGTGTTGACCATATAGGTGAATCAACTGAAATATACAATCTCTTATTTTTTATAAACAAAGGTTTTGTATGATTTGAAATGTTTTCACCAACGCATTTTGACCAATTAAGTTTTAAATATTCTATACTAAACTTATCAGCCCATTTTCTTTTTTTAATTATATTTTTTAAAATATCTCCTATTTTTTCCATAAAATTTTGTTTAATTTTTTATAATTTCATTTAAATTTATTATTTCTTTATCATTTATCTCTGATACAAAACTCATTTCACTTGTAGTTATAAAAAATTGAGCATCTAATTTATTTATAAAATCTATTAAAATTAGAGAATTTTTTTTATCAATTTCAATTGTAGCATCATCCATTAAAATAACAGGATTATCGTTTATTTTATTTTTTACAAAAAAAAATTGTGCAAACTTAAAAATAGTTGCAATTATTCTCTTTTCACCTGTTGAAAATACTCCTTTTAAATCATATCCTTCTTTATTTTTAAAAATAAAATTATCTCTATGGGGTCCGAAAAGTGTGCATTCCATAGCAATCTCTTTTTTTAAATTCTCTTCTAATATATTTTTATACCTTGTTTTTATAAATTCTATATTAAAATCTTCTAAGATGTCATCAAAAATGTTACACTTATATTCAATTTTTACATCATCCAGATTTTTAATATTAAAATCTTTTAATATTTTTATAAAAATTTCGTTTATTTCATTTAAAAATTGAATTCTTTTAAATATTATTTCAGAGCCATATTTAACAATTATTTCGTTTAATGTTTCTAAATTTTTAAATTTTTCATTATTGTCTAATTTTAAAACAAAATTTCGTGATTCTAAAATTCTATTATAATTATAAAGTAGTTTTGAATATTCATTATCTATTTGTGAAAAAAGGTCATCCATAAAATCCCTTTTTATTTCTGGTGTTCCATCAATTAAATTTAAATCAGATAATAAAAAAAGAACAACATTAAAATCCCCTCTTTCAATAGAAAAATTTTTTATTTCTTTTGAATCTTTTTTAACTTTTTTCTTTCTTTCTTTAATAGAATAACTTAATTCTATTATCCTATTTATATGATTAATTATTTCACCTTTAATAAAGTAAAATTCGCTACCATAGGTTGGTATATAACTATCAGGGGCACGGAAAGATTTAAAAAAAGAAAGTAAATATATAGATTCTAATAATGAGGTTTTTCCACTTCCATTATAGCCTAATATTATATTTTTCTTATTCTCAAATTTATAAGAGAAGTTTTTGTAATTTCTAAAATTATTTAAATATAAAGATTTTAAAAACATCACTCTAATCTAATTGGCATAATTAAACCTAAAAAATCATCAGAACCTTCTTCTTTAATCATTGCTGCACTATGTGGAGAATTAAATCCCATAACAAATTGTTCAGTATCAATAGAATTTATAGCATCAAGTAAAAATTGACTATTAAATCTAATTTCAAATTTATCATAATCATAAGCGATATCCATTTCCTCTTTTGCTTCACCAATTTCAGGGTCAGAAGAAATAATGTAAACCTTATTTTTATCAAATGATAAATGAACATATGCTTTTTCTGTTCCTGAAATTAAAGAAACTCTTTTTATAGCACTTGCCATTTTTTTTGTAAAGAAAACAACTTTCATTTTATATTCTTTAGGAATTATATTTACATAATCCGGGAACTTATCTTCTTGTAATCTTGAAACAATTTCTATATCACCTATTTTAAAATAAGCGAAATTCTCTGTTACACCAACATTAACCTCACCTTCATCTGATAATATTTTTGAAAGCTCAGTTAATAATTTTCTTGGAAATATAATGTTATCAAGTTCAAAATCAACATCAAGGGATGTTCTAATTGTTGATAGTCTAATACTATCCGTTGCCGCAAATTTTAAATATTTATTCTGAATTTCCATTTCTACGCCGCTAATACCTCTATAAGAAGATGCTGCATCTTCAGTTGAAACTGCATAAATAACTTTTCTTATCATATCTTTTAATGTTTTTTGAGGAATAGTAAATTGATTAACATTTTCACTTTTTAAAGTAGGGAAAACTGGAAAATCATTTTTAGAGATACCATTCATTTTATATTCTATCTTATCCTCTTCATTCATACTTTTTATAATAGTTTGATTTGTTGCTTCATTTACTTCAATTAAAACATCATCTTGAGAAAGTGATTTTATAGCATCTGTTAAAGTTTTAGCATGAAGTGTAATTCCACCTTCTCTTTTAATTTCAGCATTTACAAAAATTTTTATTGATATATCTAAATTTGTTGATATTACTTTTAATTTTTTATCTTCTGTCTCTAATAAAACATTTGATAATATAGATTTTGTTACTTTTGACGCAACTATGTTTTCTGCAATTAAAAGTGCATTTGCTAAATTTTCTTTTGGTGCTATTATCTTCATTTTTAACACTCCTTATTATTAATTATTTTTAGTTTGAAATCTATTAGTAATATTATTAGTTCCTGTTAATTTGTTGAAAACTTTATAATTCATTTTTTTTCTTAAATTATAAAAATATAAACCTGTTAAAAATTTTACAGGTTCTGTTAAAAAATATTAAATTTTTTTAAAATTGTCAAGATTTTGATTTTTGCACAGCTTTTCAACATAGAAATTCACAGGTTTTCAACACTTAAATCTTTCATTATTTTTTCAATTGCTTTATTTATATTTTCATCCATCTGTCTTAGATTTCTTATTTTTTCTATTGAATGCAAGACTGTGGAATGGTCTTTACTGCCGAAAGCCTTACCAATTTCTGGTAAAGATGCATTTGTTATCTCTCTTGTAATATACATTGCAATTTGTCTTGGGATAAGTATTTCAGATATTCTTCTTTTTGAAATTAAAAGTTTTCTATCAATTCCGTAGTAATCAGCAACAGCCTGCTGGATTGTTTCAATGTTAGTTCCATTTTTAAGATTTTCTTTAACAAAGTCTTTGACTGCTCTTTTAGCAAGTTCTAAATTTATTTCTTTTTTTAATAATGTAGATAAAGCAACTAATTTTATAAATGCACCTTCTAATTCTCTTATGTTATATTTTATTTTTTGCGCAATATAATGTATTACTTCAGGTGAAATTTCAATTTTTTCAGATTCTGCTTTCTTTCTTAAAATAGCTTCTCTTGTTTCTAAATCTGGAGGTGCTATATCAACTAAAAGTCCTGATTGAAAACGAGATTTTAATCTTTCTTCTAACTGAGGTATCTCTTTTGGAGGTTTATCTGAAGTTAATACTATTTGTTTTCCATCATTATATAATGTATTAAATGTATGAAAAAATTCCTCTTGGGTTGCGGGTTTACCGGCTATAAAATGAACATCATCAACGAGTAAAACATCTATTTTGCGATATTTGTTTCTAAATTTTTCTGCATTTCCATTTTGTATAGAATTTATTAAATCATTAGCAAATTTTTCACCTGAAACATAAAGAACTTTTAAATTTGAAAAATTTTCAATAACTTTATTTCCAATTGCATTTAAAAGATGAGTTTTTCCTAATCCTACACCACTATATATGAATAAAGGATTATATGCCTTTGAAGGATTTTTGCTTACAGCTACTGATGCTGCGTGCGCAAATTGATTTGATGCTCCTACTATAAAATTATTAAAAGTATAATTTGAATTTAAATTTGCTTCTTCCCTCTTTATATTAATTATATTATCTATTTCTCCTTTTTTAACTTCATTTAAATTACTCTTTGGTAATGTTTTTTCCTTTGATATGCTAAATAATAAATTAAGGTCCTTCCCTAATAGTTGATTTAACAATTTTTTTATTTTTGGTGAAATGTTTTCATTTAAATAATCTTTATGAAATTTACTTGCAACCTCTACTACCAATTTTTCATCATCTATTTCTAATTGTTTTGTATCTTTAAGAAAGTTATTAAAAATATGAGGTTCAACTTCTTTCTCTAATAATAATAACAAATTATTCCATACATTTTCCTTGTTCATAAGATTACTCCTTTATAGTAAGTTTTCCACAGAGTTTTCCACAATTGTGGAAAACTCTGTAATTTATTAAATAATTAGAATTATATAAAAATTTATAAAAACTTAATATAAATTTTAAATATCAAAGAACATTATAAAATTATGTAATTTTTAGCCATTTCCCTCCCAATTTTTTTATTTAATCAAAAAAGGCTTTTTTATATAATTATTTGTAATTTGGATGTCAACTAAAAAATGAAAAAAATTTTAAAAATTTTTTTGACAAATTTTTTTACTTTTGTAAATTTTTTATTATGGAAGAGATTGATATAAATTATTTTAAAAAAATGGAATTAGTTGTTGCACAGATTATTTCGGCTGAAAAAATTGAGGGCACCGATAAGTTGCTTAAACTTCAAGTTTCATTAGGGGATGAAAATAGAACATTAGTTGCAGGAATAGCTCATCAATATTCACCTGATGAACTTATTGGAAAAAAAATCGTTGTTATTAAAAATCTTAAACCAGCAAAAATAAGAGGAATAGTTTCACAGGGAATGCTTCTTGCTGCTTCAAATCAAAAAGGTGAGATTTCAATTCTTACACCTCTTAAAGATATTGAACCAGGAAGTAAAATATCTTAAATATTTTATTATTATCTTGGTGCAAATACTTGTATTCTATTATTACCTGTGTCAGCAACATAAATATAACCGCGAGTATCTACAAAAATTCCTTTTGGTTCCCTAAATTCACCATTCCCTTTGCCTGTTTGCCCAAATCCTGTTATAAATTCACCTCTTGAATCAAATATTTTTACTCTGTTACCATCAGTTATAACAATATTATCATTCCTTGGGTCAATCGCTATCGCAACAGGTTCATATATATCTTCCATACGATACCCAAATTTTTTTATCTCCTTTAAATAATTTCCATTAGTGTAAAATACCTGGATTCTGTGATTACCTTTATCACATACAAAAATTTCGTTTTTACTATTTATTGCAATGCCTTGAATGTTATAAAATTTTCCTGTAGTATGTCCTTCTCCACCAAACTTTTTAATAAAATTTCCTGAAGCATCAAATTTTTGAATATCGTTTCTTAAATTATCAGTTATATAAATATTTCCTGATTTGTCACCAGTTATATACACCGGAGCAAGAAATTTGCTATCGCTGTTTCCAATACCGCCAAATTGAGTGCTAAAACTTCCATTCCAATTATTTATTTGGCAATTAAATTGTTCATAATCAATTGTATAAATAAATTGTGAATTTGCATAAATTCCGTAAGGAGCATAAAAACCAGAGCCACCTTCTTTTTTAGGTATTTGAGGTTTAGTTGAACTACTCCAACCATATAAACCATTTCCATAAATCACATCTTCAATGCTTCCGGCAGAAAATGACGATGGCATTCCTTCAATTGTAAATTTCTGAACTCTATAATTCCCAAATTCTGCTACAAATACATAATTGCTTACAATACATATTCCAATCGGTGTATTAAATCCTCCTACTTTGGAGGAACTTGTTCCATCACCATGTCCTGGTCCTGTTTCTTCTGAATAAGTATAATAATCAGCTCCCCATTTGTTAACAAATTTATACATACTCCCTGAATCCATCCCGGGTCCTAATTCATTAAATAAATTTTTATCAGCACAGGAATAAAACATATATAAAATAGCAAACCAAATAAAAGCAATTTCTATTTTTTTAATATTCATAACCAACCTCAAAAACAAAATTGAGAATAGTTTCATCAATAAATTTTGTTTGAGCAAAATATGCGTTATCACCCAAAAAATTTCTTTTTCCAAATTCAAATCCTGCATCAAATTTTATACCATTAAATGGATAATTATGTAATCCAGTTCCAACTGTAAATACACTCCTGTCATAAGCATCATTTCCATAAAAAGGTTCAAAATAATAACCAAATCTTATAGGAACTTCTGTTCTGCCAAAAAGAAGATTATGTTCAACTCCTGTATGAAATTCATAAACATTTCTAAAACCAGCAGGGGTCTGCCATTCAGTTTGAGTTGAATATTTATATTTATAATCTTTAAAATTTTTATATATAAAATCAAAACTAAAGAAAGTATCATAACCAAAAAGCGATTTAATCAATATTCCTAAACCATATTGAGAAGGAATATCCACTTCGGCGGTTTTGGAATTATATTTTATTTCAAGGTCTATTGCAGTTCTTAAAAATCCAGCAATATAAATGTCCTGGTATCCTGTATTAATAATTAAACCTAAATTTATGTTTTTACCACTTATATCATAATCAATTGTGCTAACAATGTCAGGCAACCCAATATTTTCATAATAATCCTCGCCTTGAATAAGTTTTTGGCTTCCTTTTAAAATTGAATACGAAAAACCTAAAGCACCATATTTTTTTATATTTACAGAAAAACCAAAAGAATATGTATCTATAGAACCTTTGCTTTCAATATATTTTGTTCCATATTTCTCAGTTGAATTTTCAGGAATATAATGTTCAGAAATATAATTTAAATCCCAAATTGGATGAAAAGTAAATCCAACTGATATATATTCAATTGGTCTGGAATATATTCCAAAAGAATTTATTCTAAATTTAGTGAAAGAGCTTGAATAACTTGCAGGGGATTCAGTATCCATTACTCTTTCATTTTGACCTAAGTAATTAAAAGCAAAAGAGGCTCCAATTTTTTTTGTAAAATTAAATCCCGCTGCAGGATTTAATATAAAAACAGAATAATCATTTCCTGATGCTATACCAACACCGCCCATACCTAAATTCCTGTTCCCATAATAACCAATAGTATCGCCTAATCCCGCTCCAGTTCCGAGATAAGAATAAGAAAATAAATATTTTATCAAAAAAACAAATAAAATTGTCATATATAATTTTTTCATAGATTTACTCCTAATTATTAATTTTTTTAAAACTTATATTGGATTTCAAGTCTAAAATCATATTCACTACTTCCAAGTAAAGTTTCAGTTCTTGTAGTTTCTGTTATTTGTTGCTCTTCTCCAACTTCGGTTACTACAATTGAACCTGCTTTAAAATATGTTGTTCTCGCAACTTTTAAAGCCCATAATAAATTTTTACTTACATCATCTTTTATCATTAAGTAAATTCTATTCCCCATTCCTGTTCCGTAAAACGCTAAATTTTCCATATAACTTGGAATAGTATTTTCATATTCCCAAATTCTTGCATCATAAGGTGTATTAAAGATTATATCTCTTAAATAAAATGTTAATCTTTTTTCAACTTTATATTGTGCATCCAAAAATAATAAATAACCATTATATAATTTATTAAATTCATCAATGGCAGTTCTTGAAAATTCATATCTCAAAGCATATTTTATATTTTTATCTGGATTCCATTCAACTTCGTTTCTTATTCTCCAATCATACTCTTTCCAAATTAATTTTGAGGAATCAATCATATCTTTATTTTCAAATTTTGCTCTAAAAGTGTAAACAAATTTTCGCATAAATTTTCGTTCAATTTGTGTATATAATTCATAACCTCTTGAAGGCATTATTTCATAATATCTTCGCCAAGGATGCCTGTAAATGTCAGCGTAAAACCATAACTTCGTTTCTTTGTCAATTCTTAATCTTGTTCCTAAATATAACCCTTCTTCATTTTCATCATCCGCTTCCTGAAATCCACCATTATCATAATTGTAAAAATTATAACTGTAATACCTATACAAAAGAGCAGTTTCAAATTTTCCAACATCAATAACTTTCCCTAAAACCAATCCCATACCATTGTCACTTTTATTAGGATTATTTTTATCATAAGGATTATAATAAACAGGGTCATTAACTTTTGGGAAGAAAGAGAAAGCAATTTCACCAAATAAATTTATAGCACCATATATAAAATCAAAATCAAAACCCAAACAATCAAGCCAATCACCTCTAAAATGGTAGTAATAATTATTTTTAACTTCAGGGTTTATTGGAATAGAATAAGTTGAGTGGAAATAGGTTGTTCCAAATTTAAGCGTTGCTAAAGGATTTATTTCAATTCTGCCTCCAATAAATTTTCTCTCTAATGTTTCACGATTTTTTTCATCTTTTTGCGTTCTATGAATTCCATCTGATTTTGGGTCAAATGATGTAATAATATTATCCGAAGGGTCATCCGGAGTATCATCTTTATAATCTGAACTCACATTTCTTGTTCCCTGGTCTTCAACAGTTGCATCATATTTTTTAAACGAATAAAAGGCAAAAACAGTAACAGGTTTATAATTTAATTCAATTGCTGGTCCGAAGTAATAGGCATTTTCATCTGCTGTGAGGTCAGGCTTTATTCCAACGCTTTTCTGTTTAATTTTGTAAACTTCACCCCCTTTAAGAGGACCACCAGGAGGATATAGAACAAGTCCTTGCCCAAAATATAATCTATAATTTCCAAAAATAATTTTGCGAATATAATATAAATCTTTTCCCATAATATAAAATTTCTGCATATCATTTAAATCTTTTTCGCCAACATCTCTTTCAGCAACATAACCTGCTTCCGCCCATCTCGCATATTTCAATTCTAATTTTTCTTTTAAGCCAATAGGATTGTGAATTGGACGCTTGTAAACATTGTCTGATAAATATTTTTGTGAATAAGGATAATCAATTAAAAATCTTGTTGTTAATTTGCCACTAAGTTTATCAGGGACTTTCTTTTTTTCTCCTTTTACAACTATATATTCTTTCCCAATAGTTACAAATGGTTTTAATTTTTCATAAACCTCAGAGGTCATATCAGGAACTTTTTTTAATTCAGAAACAGACTTGAATCCGCCTTTTTCATCGCGATATTTTATAATTTTTAATGCAAGTATTGGCGATAGAAACGGAAATTCTTGTAACTCCGCCATCGTAGCTCTGTTTAAATCTAAAGGTGAATCTTTATATTTTTGAAGTGTTTCAAGTTCATCAAGTTCTTCACTTTGACTTTCCCCTGCAATCTGTTCAATTATTTCATCTATTGAAACTTCTCCCTCTTCAGGCTCGGGTATTTTAAATATAAAATAGTTTTTAAGAGTGCTGATTTTTTCTTCTGTGATATTTGGTATGTTCTTTAAATCATCTTCAGAAGATATTGGAGTTTTAAGACGATATTTGTATATATTTTCTGCATCCTGTTCACTTAACCCTATCATTGGGAAAAATTTTTTTAAATATTTTAACTTAATTGTATTTATATTCCTCTTTGTTTTTGTGAATTTTTCAAAAAATTTTTTATCATTTTCGGTTAACTGCGAGTAAAGATTATTTATTAAAATTGAAAAAATCAAAATTATAAATATAAATTTACTTTTTTTCATTTGAATTTTATTTTCCTTCAACTAAATTTTTAATTTTTTCAAATATTTCAGGGGTCATTCCATCTATATTTTTTAATTCTTCAACATTTTTTATAACTCCCTGTTTATTTCTATACTGAATAATTTTTAAAGCAATAATAGGTGGAATTCCTTTATCAATAAAATCATTCATTTGAGCAGTGTTCAAATCAAAAGCCATCTTTTGAATTTCAACAGGTTTGGCTTCTTCTTTTTTTTCTTCAGGACCACCAACTGTTATCATATGCTTTATTTTTGCAAAAGTTTTTGGACCTATTCCTTTAACATTCATTAAATCTTCTATTGTCTTAAATGGTCCGTGTTCTTCTCTGTATTTTATAATCTTTTCAGCTGTCTTTTGACCAACTCTTGGAATTTGTGTTAACTCATCAATTGTTGCTGTATTTATATTTATTTTTGGTCCAACATATTCAACTTCTTTAACAGCAGGGGCTTTCTCTTTCACAGCAATTTTTTCACCATAAATTAATTTTGTATCCCAGATTCCTTTCGTGAATTTTAAAGTAATAATATGTTGACTCCCTAAAGTATTATGTATTGAAATAGCATAATCAAAAGAACCATAAGGGAAATTTATTCCGAGTCCAACTGAATATTTTGTTGGATTAGATTGAACTCCTGAACGCAAGAATAAATATTTAAGTATTCTAAATTCTTGTGCAACTTTAAGATTTAATTTTCTGTCAACTACTTTTTGAATATCAGCTATAAGTGATAAGCCGGTTGCACCAGGCGGAACAAATTCTATTCCTAAAGTTAAATATTGACTAATTTCATCTTCATTCTCTCCGATTTTAGGAGAATTTACATTATTTGCATAAGCACCAATTGAGAAGCCTTCATAGATTTTTGCAATTAATCCAATATCTATTCCAAAAGATGAGGCACTTCCTAAATCTTTTATTGAAACATTATAAAGTTTTAAATTTACGCCTAATCCCATTCTGTAAAATAGTTGAAATCCAGATGAAAGTAAGAAGATTTTTTCACGATAGTAATCATAACCAAAGCTATTAAATCCAAATCCAAGTCCTCCAACATTTTTTAAAGGCAGTCCGGCTGTTAAATTAAAATAGCTTATTGTCTCCATACCTTCAAGTGAAGGGAATAATGAATAGTAAGTAAAAAGACCAGAGAAGTCATTTAAAAAAATTAAACCAGCTGGATTAACATAAGGTGAATAAATGTCTTCTGTAAATGCTACACCTGCACCACATAAACTTGAAATTCTGCCCCCTACTTCCCGTTCCTCAAATATTGCATATAAAGGTAAAATTATAAATAATGTTAAAATAAAAATTAGAATTAAAAATTTTAAATTTTTCATAATTTTTCTCCTTGAATTTATTCTAATTTATTGCTTATTATAAAACTTACTCCCTTTGATGCTGTTTTTCCTGTTTCTGAATTTAATACTTCAAAATATAAAATATATAAACCGCTTGGTAAAATTTTGTTGTTTCTATCTTTCCCATAAAATCTTATAATATTTTCGCCTGCTCCAAAATCTTGATGCTTTATAAGTTCTAAAGATTCATTACCATCTGAATTAAATACTTTTATTGTAACTTTTGCGGATTCTGAAAGTGAAAATCTTATTTCAAGAGATTCATTATTTTTAGGTGAAAATACTTTTTTATTTAATGAAATATTGATATATAATTCATCCTCAGGCGATTTTAAAGATATACTATTTGGAGCCCCTGGAGTTCCTTTCACACCATAATTCCAATATTTTAAACTTACACATTCACCCCAGTTCTCTTTTAAATATGCAGGCTTATTGAAATCTCTTCGCTCTATTGAAATATTTTTAAGAGAACTACCCCAACTTTTATTATAAATTAAACCATCACAATAATTACCTTGTGAATCTATTAAAAATAATGGATTGTCACTTGATAAATCAAACCCTATAGAAGCGTCACCTATTATTGTAACATTATTTGTATTTATATCCGGGAAAAAGGTTTTTAAAAAATAGCGAAACTTTTTGGTTTAATTATTATAGAAACTTTATTAGTATATTCATATTGTGTTCCTTTACCATCATAGGTATTATAAGAATAACGTTGGAATTTAAAATTACTAAGATTAACTGGTGTATTTAAATTATTATATAATTCAATCCATTCATATTTTTTGTCATAAGTATTAAACATAATTTCACTAAATAAAATTTTCCAGTTTGAGTTAAAATCAAAAGTATAAACTTGAGTACTCGTTGAAATTAATTTGTTCTCAATATCTGAAACTTTTAAAGTAAAATAACCTGGATTATAATTCCAAAATCCTATACCTCTTTTACCAGTTCTATCTCCCCATTGATTTGTGCCTTTTGTTAAAAAAAATCTAATCTTTCCTGTATAATCTCTCTCTTCTAATTCATTTATAAAAACTGTATAAGGAGAAGAAGAAATAACTTCAACCATACCATTGAAATTTGTATCAACTGTATTATCTTGATTTAAAGCCTTTACCTGTATATAGCCTCTTTCACAAACTACAATTTTGTTTGTATTAACAAATATTTTTAATTTAACAGCGCCATCTAATTTAGCAAAAAGAATTAACAAAAATATTTTTAAAAAAATTAAAAACTTCTTCATCTTATCCAATAGTTTATTATAACAGATTTAGAAGATTTAATTATCTCCTTTGTCTCATATTCAATAATTTCAGCATAAATAATATATAATCCGGGAGATAAATAATTTCCTGCTCTATCTTTACCGGAAAAATTTATTTCACGGGTATCAGCGGAAAGAGATTCATTTAAAAGTTCATCTATTAAAATTCCTTCGCTATTGTAAATAGAAATTTTGATGCGAGAAGATTTTTTTAATTTGTAATAAATTTTAATATTTTCTTTTTTAGGGTTAAAAACTTTTTTTGAAACTTCTAAATATTCAATTTTTGATGTATCAGTTAATATTGGTGGAGAATTATAAATAGAATTTTTTTTACCTGGAGTGCAACCTTTAGGGTCAATGCTACCGCCCCAATTATCACCTGAATTTACATCTCCAAGTGGGTCTTTCCTTTCAAGTGATATATCTGAAATTTTTGGCTTCCAACTATGCTTGTAATCAAGTCGCTCTATTATTTTTCCAGAGGCATCTAATAAAGTAATAGTATCGCCAGATAAATAATTATTGTTATAAAGCCCTGTTGTTGTATTATTTCTAAAAGATTTAGTAGGATTTTGTTTTTCTATAATTATAACATTTGTATATTCTCCTTCGCCGGCTTTGACCCAGTTAAATATATTTGTAAAATAATTTAAATTAGCAACAAGTAATAAATAACCATAAGGCGGAATTTTAGCATTACTTGAAACAATTTTATTTGTTATATTATCACCTGCTATTAAGACAAAACCGTTCATATCGATAGTTTGAGAAGTTGTATTATAAAATTCAATCCATTCTTTTTGCCAAACATATCCGGTATCATAATTTACTTCGTTTATTACAATTTTATCAGTATAAATAGATTGATAAGGAATAAAACTTAAAATAATATTTGTGGATTTTATTTTTTCAACATTTTCACGAGCATCAGAAACAAATATTGCTATATCTTCAACTTCACTATCAGTTATTTTTTTAAGCAGGCATCTCCCTTTTATTACAATTGTATGACCATAATAACGACTGCTTCCTTCTTCCTCCCAGCCATATTCAGAAGTTATTTCTGTTGTTGTAGAATCTCCAAGAATTTTGGAAATCTTTCCAAGGAATAGATTCACCTTTTTAGTTTCTATATATATTCTCCCTGTAAAATTTGTATTTATAACTCCGTTACTTTTTACTAATATTTCAAAATTATTTTTTATATATGAATTTATTTCATTTGTTATTTTACCTGATTTATTTGTAATATAAAAATAATTTTGGGGATAAAGTAAATTTAAGAAGATTAAATTTATTATGCCTACTAAAAATATACCAAAACCCTTTTTAATCATTTTAAAATTCCCCACAAAAGTTTAAATAAAAATAAATTTTTTATTTTTGAAAGTCAACAAAAATTTTTATTGTTTTTTAAATTTTTTTAATTATATTTATTTGCTATGAAAGTTAAAGTTGGAATTGTAGGTGGCAGTTCGCTTTTGGCTGGTTATTTAATTGATATTTTAAATAAACATCCTTTTGTTGAACTCTGTTATATTGACTCTGAACATTATACTGAGCAAGCATTAAATAAGATTCATAAATATTTAAAATCCATAAATTTAATTGAAAGAAAATTTGATAAATATTCAAAAGAATTTATTCAAAAAAATCTTGATTTAGTATTTGTTGCTAAATCTCATACTGAATCTATGAATTATGTAAAAGAGTTATACAACGAAGAATTAAAAATAATAGATTTAAGTGGTGATTTTCGTTTAAAGAATGAGAATGAATATGAAAAATGGTATGGTAAAAAGCATATAGCAATTAATTTACTTGAAAAAGCAGTATATGGTTTAACTGAAATTTATAGAGATGAAATAAAAAGAGCAAAGTTAATAGCTAATCCAGGTTGTTATCCTACAGGAATAATTTTGGCGTTATATCCGTTATTAAAAAATAAAATAATTAAACCCGAGAGAATATTTATAGCTTCATATTCTGGTGTTTCAGGTGCCGGTAGAAATCCTGTTCCAGGGAAAAATTTATTTATTGACGCTTTCAATAATATAATTGCTTATAAAGTAACTAATCATCAGCACACACCTGAAATTGAACAGATTCTAAATAATTTTTCTGAAAGTGAAATTAATATAAATTTTGTTCCGCATATAACATCAATTGAGAATGGTATTTTTAACACAATTTTTGTGGAACCAAAAGATAATTATAACGAAGAAAAGATTTATGAGATTTTTGAAAATGAGTATAAAGATGCTAAATTTGTCAGAATAAAGAAAGATAGAATACCTGAGATAAAAGATGTAGTTGATACTAATTTTATAGATATAAGCATTAGGTTTAATAAAAGAAATAACACAATTCTTATTTTTAGCGTTATAGACAATAGAATAAAAGGTGGAGTTGGTCAGGCTGTTCAGAATATGAACATTATGTTTGGTTATTCGGAGGAGACAGGTCTTTTATAGTTTATGAAGGTTGATATTATTGACTTTTTAAATTCAGATGATAATAGACTTTTACAAATAAATAAAGAGCGTTTCCTTTCGCTAAATATCTACGAGCTTAAAGCTATAAAAGAATATTTTAAATTAGAAAATAGAAATCCCACTGATTTAGAAATAGAATGTATAGCACAAAGTTGGTCTGAACATTGCAAGCATAAAGTTTTTAATAGTGAAATAGAATTTATTGAGAATGGTGTTAAAAAAGTTTATAAAAATCTTTTTAAAGAGACTATTGTAAAGGCAACAGAAGAATATCTTAAAAAAAGGAGATTTTTAAAAAATATTTGTGTTTCGGTTTTTAAAGATAATTCAGGTATAATTAAATTTAATAAAAGGTATTATATTGCCTTTAAAGTAGAGACTCATAATCATCCGTCCGCTTTAGACCCGTTTGGTGGAGCAAATACAGGAGTTGGCGGTGTTATAAGAGATATACTTGGAACAGGCCTTTCAGCAGAGCCAATTGCTAATATAGATGTTTTATGCTTTGGATTTCCTAATTTTGATTTTAAAAAACTTCCAGAAGGAGTTTTGCACCCTAAGAGAATATTTAATGGAGTAGTCCAAGGTATCAAAGATTATGGAAATAAAATTGGAATTCCTACTGTAAATGGCTCAATTCATTTTGATAATAGATATATTGGTAATCCTATTGTTTATGTTGGAACAGTTGGTATTATTCCCAAGAATAGAATAAAAAAGAAAGTTAAGCCAGGCGATTTAATAGTAGTAATTGGAGGAAGAACTGGAAGAGATGGTATTCACGGAGCCACATTTTCATCAGCGGAGCTTAATACTTCATCTGAGAAAGTTTCTGCAACTGCTGTTCAAATTGGTGACCCAATAACAGAAAAAAAATTTATGGATGTTTTACTTAAGGCAAGGGAGAAAAAACTTTTTAATAGTATAACTGATTGTGGAGCGGGTGGATTTTCATCTGCAATTGGTGAAATGGCTTATCCAATAGGAGCAGAAGTTTATCTTGAAAAAGTCCCACTAAAATATAAAAATTTAAATCCTTGGGAAATTTTTCTTTCTGAATCACAGGAAAGGATGGTGCTGGCTGTTCCTTCTAAAAAAGTTAATAAATTATTAGAAATGTTTAAAGAAGAAGATGTAGAAGCAACGATAATTGGCAAATTCACTAATAATGGCAGATTAAAAGTATATTATGGTAAAAAATTGTGTGGAGATATTGATTTAGAATTTTTACATAAAGGTGTTCCAAAAATTATAAGAAAAGCAGAATGGGTTAGTCCAAAATTTAAGCAAGAAGATAAAATTGATTATGAAAAAGATAATTATAATAATGAAATTATTAAGATTTTATCATCACCTGAGTTTGCAAGTAAAGAAAAGGTTATAAGAGAATATGATTTTGAAGTTAAAGGTGGGACAATTTTTAAACCGTTTGCAGGCGAAAATCAAGGTCCATCAGATGCTGCGGTAATTATGCCTGATTTTAAGGATAAAAGCAATGGAGTTGTAATTTCTCATGGAATAAATACAAGGTTAGGAGATTATGACCCTTACTGGATGGCTGTTTCAGCAATTGATGAAGCGATAAGAAATGCTGTATCAGTTGGTGCTAATATAGAAGATTGTGCATTACTTGATAATTTTTGTTGGGGTAGTCCTGAAAATAGAAAACATCTTGGAGCTTTAGTTAAAGCTTCTCAGGCTTGCTATGATTATGCATCCTTTTTAGGGGTTCCGTTTGTTTCTGGTAAAGATAGCTTTTATAACGAATTTAGATATTTTAAAGGAGAGAAAGAAAAAATTATTTCAATACCATATACACTTTTAATTTCACTTTTTGGTAAAATAAAAATTAAAAATATTATTTCAATGGATTTTAAAAGAGATGGGAATATGGTTTATATAATTGGTTTAACAAAGGATGAGATGGCTGGTTCATTGTTTTATTTTTTAAAAAACAAAAAATTGGGAAAAGTTCCTAAAAATAATTTTAATTTAAGTTTAAAAATTTTTAAAAAAGTTCATTCAGGTATAAAAAATGGTTTAATAATCTCTTGCCATGATATAAGTGATGGGGGTTTAGCAATTGCATTAGCAGAAATGTGCCTTTCTTCAGGCTTTGGATTTTATGGGAATTTAAAAAATGTTCCTGTTCAAAATATTAAATTTAATTATCAAGTTCTTTTTTCCGAATCAAATACACGTTTTATAGTAGAAGTTCCAATAGAAAAGCATAAAAAATTTGAGAAATTTTTTAAAGATGTTCCATTTGGATTTATTGGTAAAATTGTTCGTGGAGGAAATTTTATATTAAAAGATTTTGATAATAATGAGATAATAAATATACCCATTAAAAAATTATTAAATAGTTGGAGTAATGGTTTATTATGAAAAGAGTTTTTGCTTTGGTATTAAGGGCAGCAGGAGTAAATTGTAATAAAGAGACTGTTGAGGCATTGAATATAGCAGGTGCATATAGAGTAGATGAAATTCATATAAATTTTTTAAGAAAAAACAAGAAAATTATTCGTAAATATAATATTTTAGTTATTCCTGGTGGATTTACTTATGGTGATAATGTTAGTGCAGGTAAAATATTAGCAAATGAGATAAAATTTTTGCTTATAGAAGAATTGAAAAGATTTATAAAAGAAGGTAATATTTTATTAGGGATTTGTAATGGGTTTCAGGTATTGGTAAAATCAGGATTACTGAGTATGGATGAAAAAAATAATAAACAGACTTTTTCTTTAATAGACAATGATTCAAAGAGATTTGAATGTAGATGGGTTTATTTAAAAGTTAATAAAGATAAAATTTTTTTTAAAAATCTCCCTGATATTATTTGTTTACCTGTTGCACACAATGAAGGTAAGTTCGTTACAAATGAAATAAGTGAGGAATTTAAAAATAGAATTGCGCTTAAATATTCTTTACAAAATGGAGAAATTGCGAATGGTAGATATCCTTTTAATCCTAATGGCTCTTTGTTAGATATAGCTGGTATAACAAATAAAGAAGGTAATGTGTTAGGATTAATGCCTCATCCTGAAAGATTTATTTTTGATGTTCAACATCCAAATTATTATAATTTAAAATTAAAAAATAGAATATTTCCGTATGGTTTAGAAATTTTTAAAAATATTGTTAAATATATATAAATGGAAATAGCTTCATTTGAAAATTTTTTTATTTGGGAAACGAATAGGAAAGATAAAGAGAACATATATTCGTATTATTTTTTTAAGCCGGAAGGGGTTTTAAAGTTATATAATTTCTATTATATTGATGAATATTTTAAAGAATTAGAAAAAGTTTCAGAGAAATATTATCTTGCCGGTTTTTTTAGTTACGAATTAGGGTATTATTTGGAAGATAAATTCTTAACAGAAAAAAATAATTATATTTTTCCTTTGTCTATATTTTTTATTTACAAAAAGCCTTTAATTTATAAGTTCCCCAAATTTTTTTATTTAGGCGATGAAAAGAGTAATTATATAATAGAAAATTTAAAATTAAACACAAGTAAAGAGGAATATTTTAAAAATATAAAATTGATAAAAAATTATATTAAAGAAGGTGATATTTATCAGATTAATTATACAATGAAATACAAATTCAAATTCAATGGCTCAGTAATTAAATTTTATAATGATTTAAAAGTTAAGCAGAAAGTATGTTATAATGCATTTTTAAATTTTGATAATTATAATATTTTGTCAATATCTCCAGAACTTTTTTTCTATAAGAAAGGTAATTATATAATGACTAAACCAATGAAAGGAACAATCAATAGAGGATTAAATTATTTTGATGATTTAGAAAAGATGAATTTTTTAAGAAATGATATTAAAAATAGAAGCGAAAACTTAATGATTGTTGATTTAATAAGGAATGACCTTGGTAAAATTTGTGAGTTAGGTTCAGTAAAAGTTAAAAAATTATTTGAAGTTGAGAAATATGATACATTATTTCAAATGACTTCAACAATAGAGGGCAAATTAATAAAAGATATAAAAATAATTGATATTGTAAGGTCATTATTTCCTTCAGGGTCTGTTACAGGAGCGCCTAAAATTAGGGCTATGGAAATTATAAATAAGGTTGAAAAAGAACCAAGGCATATTTATACAGGTGCAATAGGTTTTTTTACACCAGATGGCGAAGCTAAATTTAATGTAGCGATAAGAACAATTTTAATAAATAATAATTATGGTGAGATGGGGATAGGAGGCGGAATTGTTTATGATTCTGATGCCCAAAGTGAATATGAAGAAGCAAAATTAAAAGCAAATTTTTTAATAAAGGAGATTTTTCCTGATTTTAAAATAATAGAGACTATTTTGTTTTATAATAAATATGAATACTTAAATTTGCATCTAAAGAGAATGAAATTTTCTGCTTTATATTTTGATTTTAAATTCCCAAAAAGTAGTATAATAAAAAAATTAAAATTTATAAAAACTCATTTAAAAAATAATACTAAATATAAAATAAGAATTTTACTTTCAAAAGATGGTAATTTTGAAATTATATATGAACCTGTTATATTGCCCAAAACTTATAAATTAAAGATTTCCGAAATTAAAATTAATCATTTTGATAACTTTTTATATCATAAGACAACTAATAGAGTAAAATATGAAAATGAATTAAAAAAAGCAAAAGAGGAAGGTTTTTTTGATGTAATTTTTGTTAATGAAAATAATGAAATAACCGAAGGTGCGATTTCAAATATTTATATAGAGAAAAAAGGCATAATTTATACTCCTCCGGTGGAATGCGGATTACTTAATGGTATTATTAGACAGGTTTTATTAAAAAAATATAAAAATAAGATGAAAGAGAGAAAATTGTATATAAACGATTTAAAAGAAGCTGATGCTGTATATATTTCAAATTCAATAATTGGTTTTAGAAAGGCGGAAGTTATTATATAAAAATGTTTCACGTGAAACATTTTTAAAATTTTAAAAATCTTTGAAAAATAATTTGAAATGTTTTTAAAATAAGCTTATATTTATTTAAATTTGTTTCACATGAAACATTTTGAGGATATAATATGGGAAGATGTATAGTTGTAGCAAATCAAAAAGGTGGAGTTGGCAAAACAACTACTGCTATAAATTTATCAGCTATTTTGGCAGAAAATGAAAAAAAAGTTTTAGTTATAGATATTGACCCACAGGCTAATGCCACAAGTGGCTTAGGCTTTGATAAAAATAATTTGAAATTAAATATCTATGAATGTATTATAAATAAAGTTGAGCCAACTGAAGTAATAATTGAAACTAAATTCAAAAATCTTTATATTTTGCCTTCAAATGTAAATTTAGTTGGTGCTCAGGTTGAAATGATAAATATGCCCAAAAGAGAATTTTTGCTAAAGGAGATTGTATCCAAAATAAAAGATAATTTTGATTTTATTTTTATAGATACACCGCCATCTCTGGGTATTCTTACTTTAAATGGACTTGTTGCAGCTGATTCTGTTTTAATACCAATTCAATGTGAATATTATGCTATGGAAGGTCTATCTCAACTTTTAAATACTATTAAAATTGTTAGACAAAGATTGAATCCTTATTTGAAAATAGAAGGAATTTTATTTACAATGTATGATAGCAGAACAAATCTTTCAGGCCAAGTTGTTGCAGATGTTTCAAAATATTTAAAAGACAAAATATTTAAAACAATAATTCCAAGAAATGTTAAACTAAGTGAAGCCCCGTCGTTTGGTATACCAATAAATAAATATCAACCTGATTCTATAGGTGCTATAAGTTATAAAGAATTATCAAAGGAGATATTACAAAATGGTTAACTCAAAAAAGGCATTAGGAAGAGGTTTGGATGCATTATTAGGTGAAACTGAATTATTAGAAGCTGAAGGATTGCAATTTATAGATATTGATAAAATTTCTCCTAATCCAAACCAGCCTCGTGAAAAAGCATTAAATCTTGAAGAACTTGCTAATTCTATAAAAGAGAAAGGAGTTTTGCAACCAATAATAGTAACTCCAATTGATAAGAATCGTTATGAGATTATAGCTGGTGAAAGGAGGTGGAGGGCAGCAAAAATTGCTGGACTAAAAAAGATACCAGCAATTGTTAGAAATATTAAAGAGAATGAGAAACTTGAATTGGCTTTAATAGAGAATATTCAAAGAGAAAATCTTAATCCTGTTGAAGAAGCACAGGCTTATAAAATTTTAATAGAAAAATTTAATCTCTCACAGGAAGAATTGGCTAAAAGAGTTGGAAAAGATAGGAGCACAATTGCAAATAGTATTAGACTTTTAAATCTACCAAATAAAATATTAGAAGATTTAAAAGAAGGAAGATTACAACCAGGACATGTTAGACCCTTGATAAATATCAAAAATGTTAATTTAATTTTTCATTTAAGAGATAGAATAATAAACGAAAAATTAACCGTAAGAGAAACCGAAGAATTAGTTAAAAAATATAAATTAGGTCAAGAGAAAACAACTAAAGAAGTTAAAAAAGAAAAATTTTCACCTGAATTGAATTTAATTGAAAATAAACTTAGAGAATATCTTGGAACAAAAGTTAAAATTAGTGGAAGTAATAAAGCAGGAAAAATTATAATAGAATATTATTCAGAAGATGATATTGAAAGGATAATTAATCTAATTTTAAAAGATTTTTAATTTAAAGGAGAAAAAACTAATTATGAATAAAGAATTTACAATTGTTATGGCTTCTGACCATGCAGGATTTGAACTTAAAGAATATTTGAAAAGTAAACTTTTAAAAAATAATTATAAAGTAGAAGATGTTGGATGTTTTTCAAAAGAACATGTTGATTATCCGGATTATATTTTGAAAGGTGCTCAAGTTGTTGGTAAAAATAATAATAAATATGGTGTCTTTATTTGCGGAACTGGAATAGGTGCAAGTATAGTTGCAAATAAAGTAAAAAATATAAGAGCAGCCCTTGTTTATAATAAAAAGACCACAATTTTAAGTAGAAAACATAATAATGCAAATGTGGTTGTTTTTGGCGGAAGAACAATATCAAAATGTAAAGCCTATAAATTATTAAAATTATGGTTAAATACACCATTCTCAAATGAAGAAAGACATCAAAGAAGAGTGAAAAAAATTTCAGAAATAGAGAAAAAAATAAAATGAAAAAATTTTTATTAGTTTTAATTCTGACGAGAATTATAATTGCTGAAAAATTAGAATGGAATGGGAAAAATGGTTTTGAAAGGTTAAAAATTTTAAATGGTATAGTTAAATATGATTCTGCTATAAATAAAAAAGTTGTAAAATTTTTACCTTCAACAATAAATGCTGACCAATTCACTGACTTGCTTTTAGATTTTAATGATTCTAAGTTATTATATGATAAAGCAGGAAATTATGAAGTTATAAAAAGTGATTATTATTTAAATGTTAATATGAAATTTAATGAAAGTCTAACTGCAGGATTTATTTCACCTAAAAATATTATAAAATTGAAAAGCAAAAAAGATGCACTTCTTTCAAATTCAGTTGATTTAGAAAGTTTTAAAATTGATTTCTGGATTTATCCGACATTATTAAAAAATTGCGAAATATTTAAAAAAGGGATATACTTTAAATTTAAATTCTATGGAATAGTTATAGGTTTGAAAGATAAAAAGATTTTTTGTGAGTTTAGTAATTTCTTTTATGACTCTGATGAAAATTCTTACAATTTTAAACTTTTATCAAGAAATATTATAAATCCCAAAGAATGGCAGAATATTTCTGTAATATTTGAGAAAGAGACAGGTAAATTGATTTTAATGATTAATAAAAAAGAAGAGGATTTAAAAGTTGTTACAAAAAGTGGCAATATAAATGACGAAATTTTAATTCCACATTTTTTAAAATTTGATAATTCAGAAGTAATTATAGGTAATGGATTTTTAGGTTATATTGACGATTTTAGAATAAGCAAAAATATTGAAGATGTAAATTTAAAAGAAAATAAAATGTTAATTATTTCTGAAGTTGTTGATTTAAAATATTACAATAGTATTATAAATGAAATAAATTTTTATTTTGATAACATAGAAGAAAGTGATATAAAAATATGGCTAAGAAAAAGTAATAAAAGATTTAAGATTAATGATGAATTACCTTTATGGTCGGAGTATATTAAAGTTAATGATAAAAAAGTTAAAATTTCAAATTTAGAGAAGTTAAGATATTTTCAATGGAAGATTGAAGTAGAAAATAAGGCAGAAGATAGTTCATTTTCTTTTATATCTTCTGATATAGAATATACTCCAAATTATCCTCCACTTAGTCCAAAAAACTTTAGAATAAAAAGTTACAGTGATAATTTTATAGAATTTATTTGGGACAAGAATGAAGAAGAAGATTTAAAAGGATATATATTATATTGGGGTTATAATTCAAGGGAGTATGAAAATAAGGTTGATATTGGGCTCACAAATAGTTATATTTTTATTCCTGAAGAATATAATCGGAATTATTATTTTACTATAACTGCCTATGATAGTATTGAGCCATACAATGAAAGTGAATTTTCAAAGGAGATAAAATTTTTCCTTAAAAGATAAAAAGGAGATTTAGTTATGAGTAATTTAACGAGAAGACAAAAAGATTTTATTAAAAATAATATAAAGAACAAATCACCTATGGAAATTGCGAAGATACTTGGGGTAGATGTTAAAAGTGTTGTTCAGTATATTCAGGAATCTAAAACTGAGAAACCTCAGGAAATTGTTAAAAGCAAGAAAATTTTCAAAGTTACTGTAGATAATATTTATAAATTTACAATTACTGATTATATAATTTTTTTCATAATATTTTTTATTGCACTTAGTTTATATGTATGGACGATGACGCCTGGGATAGCGGCAGGTGATTGTGGGGAGCTTACCTGTGCTGTTTATTTTTTAGGAGGTGCTCATTCTCCTGGCTATCCACTTTATTGTATAGTAGGAAAACTTTTTATGTGGTTTTTTTATCCTTTAGGGAGAATTGTTTATCGTTTAACATTTATGTCTGCTTTTATGGGTGCTTTAACAGTTGCTTTGTCATATCTTTTTTTTGTTAAATTTTTAGGAAGGCATCACAACGAAGATAAATTTTCAAATTTAATTTTTGCAAAAATTCCAGCTATTGTTTCTTCGTTATATTTTCTTGTTAGCAATGATTTATGGGCTCAATCTATTATTGCCGAAGTTTATACATTAAATTCTGTATTTTTACCTATGATGTTTTTAATTGCGCTTGCTTATGAGGATAGAATAACTTTAAACCCATCTTTGATTGATTTTAATAAAACTTTAAATGCTTATCCTAATAGAGTTCTAAATATTCTTTATCTATTTTACTTTATTTTTGGTGTCTCATTAGGAGACCATCATATTATACTTGGATATTTTCTTCCTTTTACATTCTTTTTTCTTTATCCATTTTTTGAAGATAAAGATTTCTTTAAAATTGTTATAGCGACAACTATTGCTTATATATTTGCGTTAGTTATTGTTGTTTACTACGAGTTACCTGAATCATTTGATAATTTTGCTAAGATGTTAATATTAGGTTTACTTGCATTTGACTTATATATAATTTTAAAAAGTGAATCTAAATTATTAAAGCCAATAATAATTTCAGGGTTATTTTTAATATTAGGTTTAATGGTATATATTTATATGCCAATACGTTCAAGGGCTAATGCACCATTAGATTGGGGTAATCCTGAAACTTTTGAGAATTTCATTAATGTTGTTACGCGCAAACAATATAGAGGTTTTGCTCAAAATGTTAGAGAATTTTCTGTTTTTATGAAACAATTAGCTATTCTTTTTCAATGGCGTTTAGAACAGTGGACTCCTTTTATTTATATATTTACATTTTTAGGACTTTACAGATTATTTAAATTGAACAGAAAATGGTTTTATTTTACAGTCTCTTTTCTTTTTTACTATGATATTGCCTTTGCACAATTTAATAATTTTAAATTTACATCAAGGGATATGTTTTTTGCCAAAGTATTTTTTATTCCATCTTATATGATAAATATTTTCTGGATACTTATAGGAGTTGAATATAGTATAGTATTAGTTGTAAATATTTTAAAAAATTATTTAGGTGATGAAATATGGAGCAGGAGTAGAAAGTATGTTGCGAGTGGGATATTTGTAATATTTTTTAGTTTAAGTTATTTACCATTTAAAGCAAATTTTAATGAGAATAATGCTCATAATTGTTGGGCTAATGATAATTATGGCAAGAATTTATTAAAAACAGTAGAATATAAAGGTATACTTTTTACAGAAGGTGGGGATAATCAGGTATTTTCGCTTCTTTATCACAATTATATAGAATATTTAAGGCCTGATATGAATGACCCAAATGTTCGTTTAGAAGAGCTTGATAAAAGAGGGATATTTGACCAGAAAGGGAATGTATTTTTACTTTATGGTGATATGATGAGAATGACTCCAGGGGAACTTACTATTTCGCAGATAACAAATGATTATGCAAGGTTTAGAACCGGAAGGCCTATTTATTATACATGGAAGGACCAGGGTAGATTGAATGAAATTAACAAATTGTATATGATTGATAAATATATTTTTGATAATTACAATGAAAGCAGAAAAGAGCAAATAATAAAAAATGTTATAAAAATGATTAAGGATTTAAATTTAACTGTATTAGATTATTTAAGGCGGACTACTAAACAGATAAATCCACAGACTCCGGATGATGAAGTAAGGAATATAGCAATTGAAAGAATAAATTTAGTTGAAAGGGAGCGGGAGAATTTAAAAAAGACTGATAGATTCACCAAGTATAAAAGAGAATTTGAATACAGGCAGACTGGTATATTATATAGAATATGTAACAGGGATGAAATTTTTAATTTCCCAATAAATTATTGGTTATACTATGATTTTGAATGGCAAGAGCATAGTGATGAGGCTGTTTATTGGGATTATTTGACGAGAGAGATAATAGCGAATTACAATTTTCAGATGGGTGATGAATATTTAGCAAAAGCGTATGAAAATTATAATATTAGTCAAAATTTTTTAATTTCTGAACAGGAGAGGAAGAAAGCAAGGGAAAAATTTGAAGAATTTCAGAGGAAAGCATTTAGTTATTATAGGGAGGCAAAGAAGTATGGTTTTGATATGACAGCTATTCATTTTAATTATGCTCTGCTTTTGGAACAACTTGCTAATATATATCAAGGGGAAGGGAAATTAGATTTAGTTAAGTCAATTTTAGAAGATGCAGGTAAGAGTTATTTAAAAGCTGCTGAAATAGAGAATAGGCAGGATAATGCACCGAGGGCTTTTTTTGCTGCTGGTAGAGTTTTTGAACGCCAAGCACTAATTTTTCCTGAAAATGAAATCACATATATGTCTAATGCTTTAAAATATTACAAAGAAGCTTTAGAAATATTACCAAATTATAATGAAGCTCTAATGGGAGTAAAAAGAGCAGAAGCATATTTGAGATATCCGACTAAAAAGATAAGAGAAATGGAAAAAAATTTAAATTTAAATCCGCAGCAAGAGAATTTATATTTTGAATTAGTTAGAGCATATATTGATAGATTTCAATATAACGATGCTGTTCGTGTTCTTGAAAATGGTGTCAGGGCTATGCCTAATAGTATGAATTTAATTTTAAATTTAGGGAACTTATATACCCAATTAAACAGATTAGATGATGCTATAAAGATATGGAATAGAGTTTTAGCAAAAAATCCCAATGAAATAAATTCTTTATTTTATCTTGGTGAATGTTATTTTAGGAAGAGGGATTATAAGAAGGCATTTGAGAATTATCAGAAATTTGTAAACATTGCAAGTGGGATTAATAATCAACAAATTCAGCAAATGGTAATTACAGCACACCAAAGAATGCGTTCAATTTCTCCGTATCTTACAAATCCGTGAAATATTAAATTTAAACGAAGGTTTAAAAAATCCTGATTTTTTTGCTTTAAGATATGCAAAATAATTTGCTATTCTTAGTGATTTTTTAAAATTTAATTTGTTTAATATTCCGTAAATCATTCCTGCTGTAAAAGTATCACCGCATCCTGTTGTATCAATTACTTTTTTAATTTTTACAGAATCAATTTTATAAATTTTTTCTTTTTCAATACCAATTACTCCTTTATCTCCTTGCGTAATAATTAACTTTTTTAAATTATTTTTTGTAATATTTGAATTTTTAAGTAAAATTTTCCATTCAAGTAAATTACCCTGAAGAATATCAAAGTTTTTAATCCAATCATCTGGTTTTTTTATATTTTTAAATTTTCTTGGTTTATTGTTTGATTTTGTCAAAATTAAGCTGTGAATATCGCCATAAATTATTTTTTTATAATTTTTACGAATTTTTGTTAATGTTTTTAAAGTTATATCATAACCTGAAATAAATGTTATTATTAAGATATCTACGGAATTTAATATTGGTTCAATTTCTTTATATTTAATTGAGGAACTTTTGAGAATAGACTTTTCGCATCTATTTAAATGATTTTTATCATATTTTAGTGTGACTATATTAGTTTTCTTAGGTTCTTGATAAACATAATTAGTGTTTATATTCTTATATTTTTGCAATAATTTAATAAATTTATTTTTATACTTTTTTTCAATTTTAGTTACAGGGATTATAATGGCTTTATTTTTAAATATAACCGAAAGAGCAGTTAAAAGGTAAACAACACCTCCGAAATTTTTTATAATTTTTTTTCTATCAGGCAGTATAATTTTATCAATACAGGTAGAACCTATTACACCTATTTTAAACATTACAGAATTTGTTTTCTACCAACAGAAATGTATTTAAATTTCAATTTTTGCATATAGTTTATATCATAAATATTTCTTCCATCAAATATTACCGGGGTTTTTAATAATTTTTTAACTTTTTTTAAATCAATTTGTATAAATTCATTCCATTCGGTTAAAATAATCAAGGCATCACAATTTTTAATAGTTTCGTATGGGTCGGTAAAGTATTTAATTTTTTTGTCAAACAATTTTTGAATATTAGGTATTGCTACTGGGTCGTATAAGTTAATTTTTGATTTTTTTTTCAGCAAATATTTTATAATATCAATTGATGGAGCTTCACGGATATCATCTGTATTTGGTTTAAACGAGGCGCCCCATATTGCAAATTGTTTATTTTCAAGTTTTTCATTATAGAATTTATTAATTTTTTCAAGAAAAATTTTTCTTTGAAGGATATTAACGTTAATAGTTTCTTTTAATATTTTAAATTTATAACCAAATTTTAATGCGACTTTAAAGAGGCCGAGAGTATCTTTAGGGAAGCAGCTTCCGCCGAAGCCTATACCGGCTTTTAAAAATTTATCACCTATTCTTGAATCCAGTCCCATACCTTTTGCGACATCTTCAACATTAGCTCCGACTTTTTCACACAAATTTGCGATTTCGTTTATAAAACTTATTTTAGTTGCAAGAAATGAATTGGAAGCATATTTTATAAGTTCAGCACTTTTAAGGTCTGTTATAATTATAGGTCTTTTTAGAGGCTCATATAATCTTTTTATTATCATAGAAGGCAGTCGGTTATTAGAGCCTATAACAATTCTATCAGGGTTCATAAAATCATAAATAGCAGAACCTTCTCTAAGGAATTCAGGATTTGAGATAACATCAAAATTAATCTTTTTTTTCATATTTTGTTTTATTATTTCAGCGACTTTATTTCCGGAGCCAACTGGGACTGTGCTTTTATTTATTATTATTTTATAAGAATTTATATATTTCCCTATGTTTTTAGCAACTTCCCAAACAGCGCTCATATCTGGTTCACCATTTTTATCAGGTGGAGTTCCAACTGCAATAAAAATTATTTTAGATTTTTTTATTCCGTATCCAATTGAATCTGTGAAAGATAATCTTTTTTCTTTTAAATTTTTTGAAATGAGTTCCTCAATACCGGGCTCATAGATTGGTGAAAATCCCTTTTTTAATTTTTCTATTTTAGAGATATCTTTGTCAACGCAAATTACATTATTACCCAGGTCTGCAAGGCAGACTCCGGTTACAAGTCCCACATAACCTGTTCCAATTACACATATTTTCATCTTTTCCTCCGATTTTCTAAAAATTTATTGATTTAATTTTTTCTTACATTTTTCTATATTAATTAAAGTTTGGGAATGATACGGGTTAATTTTTAAAACTTTTTGCCATTCTTCGTAAGCTTTTTTATAATCGCCTGAAGTATAATAAGCAACGCCAAGGTAGTAATATTTATTTATCAATTTTTCGTTTTCAGATTTTTCAGTTTTACTTGCTGTTATAATTTTTTTTGATGCGGTTAATTTATATTCTGCTTTTGTTATATTAGCGAGGCATTCGCTGAGATATTTATTTGAGAGAGGGGAGCGGTCAAGTTCAATACATTTTTTCCATTCTTTTATTGCTTCTTCATAATTATTTTGTGAATAATAATAGAGTCCCATATTATAATGTTTTGATATTTCTTTTTCATTTACAGATGGTGGATTTTTAGAAAGTTTAATATAATTATCAATTTCTGGGTAATTTGGTTCTATTTCTTTTACAAGTTCAAATTCATATAATGCTTTTAAATAATTTTTATTATTATAAGCTGTTTTACCTTCTTCAAAATGTTTATCTAAAATATTTTTTGTATTTATTTTATCAGTTTCATACATTATTTTTAGAATATATTTATTTGCCAATTTATTTAAAGGGAACAAATCTTTTATTTGTTGGAAGAAATGCAATGCGAGTTGATAATTTTTTTGATTTAGGTATTTAACTCCTTCATTTTCAAGATTTTTTATTATAATATAATATGGTGAATCTTCAGTTACTTCAGCATCTTTTTGTAATTGTAAAGCCTGGAGTGCTAATTTTAGATATTCCTTTGCATATTCATTTTCTGGGTCTATATTTAGGACTTGGTTAAATTTTTCTACTGCGATTGAATATTCTCCAATTTTATAATTGTATATGCCTTCGGAAAGAAGTTTTTGAACTTTCTCGTTTTCTTTTTCTTTTAATTTTTGTAATATTTCAAGTGTTTTATTTTTATATTCAAGTGCTTTTTGATGATTAGGATTTATATCTAAAGCTATATCAAATTCAGACAAAGCTTTTTCGTATAATTGATTATTAAAGTAATTAAGTCCTATTATGAAATGTTTTTCAGATTCATTTTCAATAGATTTTAATTGGTGCAATTTAGAGAGTGCCTCTTCAATTTTATTTAAATAATCTTTTGCAGTTGCATTATTAGGGTCTAATTTTAAAACTTCAAGGAAAATATTTTTAGCGTTTTCATATTCCTGGTTCATATATTTTTCAATACCTTTGGCAATTAGTTCGTTTATTTTTTCTTTTAATTGTTGTAATTTTAACAACTCTTGGTCTTTTTTAAGTCCTTCTTGTGCTTCAATATTATTAGGGTCAATCATTAAAACTTTTGACCATTCTTGGATAGCCTCAAAGTATTGTTCTTTATTATGGTATTCTCGGGCGGCTTGTAGATGAAGCATAAGTTCAAGATTTTTATTATATTCTGCTTCAGCCTTTTGCGCTTCTATAATTTTAATTTTTATATTTTCATTATCTGGCTGTAGGAGTAAGGCTAATTTATAAACTCCGACAGCTTTAGCGTATTCTTCTTCTTTTAAATATTTATCTGCCTCTTGGACAAGATTTGTTGCCACTTGTTGTTTATTAATTATTTCATTACATAGGTCATAAGAAATTTTTATATAATTAGTTGCTCTTTCATGTCTTGGATTTATCATTAAGGTATTTTTAAAAAATGGGATTGCGTCGCAATATTGTTCTTTTAAAAATAGTTGTAGACCTTTATAAAAATTTATTTCCATTTCGTTATATTTATTATAAGCTTTTTCCATATATGCTTTTGCTCGGCTATGATTAGGATTTCGGTCAAGAAGTCTTTTCCATTCTTCTGCTGCTAACTTGAATTCTCGTTTTATATAATAATTTAATCCCTTTGTAAATATTGATTCATCTGTAACATAAGCAAACATGTTTAGAGGTATGATAAAGAAAATAAATATTTTTTTAAACATAAACTCTTTTTACTCTTTCACCAATATTACAGAGAATTTCATAAGGTATTGTTTTAAGTTTTTCTGCGATATTTTCAAGTCTAATAATTTTATTATTATATTCACCAAATATTAGAACTTTATTTCCGATTTTTGCATTAGTAACATTTGTTAGGTCAATCATAAATTGGTCCATACATATTCTTCCTCTAATAGGACATTTTTTATTATTAACAAATACAAAATGATTGTTAGATAGTAATCTATTTAGACCATCACCATATCCTAAAGAAACTGTTCCAATAATTTCACTTTTTTTTGTCCAATAAGTATGCCCATAACTTATTGGTGTTTTAGGTTCTGTCTTTTTTATATAAGTTAAAAATGAGATTAAAGTCATACCTGGTTTAATATCAATATTTTTTCTTATTTTATTATCGGGGAAATAACCATAAAAAATAATACCCGGTCTAACAAGGTTATAAGAGAGATTTGGGAAATTTATTATAGCGGCGCTGTTTCCTATATGGATATAATTAGGTTTTATACCATTTTTAAATAGTTTATTTAAAATTTCATCAAAAATTTTAATTTGTTTTAAAGTAAATTTTTTATCAAAATCAGCGGATGATAAATGTGAATATATTCCATCAATAATTATATTTGAAAGATTTGAAGCTTTGATTATGAATTCAAAAGCTTTTTTATAAGGAACTCCTAATCTCCCCATACCTGTATCAATTTTTATATGGATTTTTAATTTTTTATTAAATTTTTGGCAAATTGAATTAAATTTTAATAATGTTTTTTCAGTAAAAATAGTTGGTGTTATATTTTGATTGAGAATTTCAAAAAAATCATTTTCGTAGAGTGGTTCATTAAAAATTAAAATTTTAGATTTTATATTATTTTTTCGTAAGTTGAAAGCTTCAAATGGAAAGGCTGTTCCTATGAAACTTATCTTTTCTTTTTCAAGAAATTTACTTATTTCTATTGCTCCAAATCCATATGCATTTGATTTAACAGGAATTAATATTTCTGTTTTTGGTGGTATTCGCTCTTTTATAATTTTTAAATTATTTTTTAAATTATTTAAGCTTATAAAAGCATACGCATAATAATTGTTTTCACTTTTCATAACATTTTTAAAAATATAAAATATTTAAGATTAAAGGACAAGAGTTTTTTACTTGATTTTTATACTAAAATTATTATGCTAATAAAAAATGCATAAAGGAAGGATATATTTTTTAGGAAACTCAAATTCCATTCATCTTGTTCGTTGGGCTAATGAATTATATAAACAAGGCTGGGAATGTTTAGTTTGCACTTTTAATAAAAATAAACCTTCTTTAGAATTTTTAAAAGGTATTAAAGTGATTTATGTTCCTGAATGGGTTGAAAGTTATAAAACAAAATTTAGATTTTTGCCATTAAAATATAGATTTTTAAGACTGCTTAAAAATAGTGATTATGATATATTTCATATTCATTCTATTCCAGTTGGAAATAGCAATATATTTTTTAAAAAACTAAAAAATTTAGTAATTTCAGTATGGGGTTCTGATATTATATGGGATGATAAATTAAAAAAAGAGAGTATCAGAAGAAAATGGGCTAAAAGAGTCATATTAGAATCCGCAGTTGTTATAACATCTACAAGTTATTTTATGAAAGAATGGGTAAAAAAATATTTAAAAAAAGAGAAAGAAATTTATGTAATTCCTTTTGGCGTGGATTTAAATCTTTTTAATCCGAGAAAATATAAAAATAAGAAAGATAAAAAAATAAGAATAGTGGTTGCAAAATTGTTAAGACCAAAATATGGAATTGATATATTGATAAAAGCATTCAAGATTTTAACTAAAAAATATAATTCTGTTGAACTTCATATAATAGGTGATGGTGAACAAAGGAAAGAGTTAGAAAATTTGGCCAGTGATTTAAATATAAGTTCAAAAGTTAAATTTTGGGGTTATGTAAAAAATGAAGATTTACCTTCAAAATTATCAATGATGGATATTTTTGCTATGCCTTCAATAAGAGAAAGTGAAAGTTTTGGAGTTGCAGCTGTAGAAGCATCTGCAATGAGTTTGCCTGTTGTTGCAAGTAATATAGGCGGTATTCCTGAAGTTGTTTTAAATGGCAAAACAGGATTTTTAGTTAAGCCCGGTGATGTTGATGAATTGGCTAAATATTTAGAGATTTTAGTTATTAACGAAAATTTAAGGAAAAAGATGGGAGATGCAGGCAGGCGATTTGTAGAAGAAAAATATGACTGGCAGAAAAATGTTAGTGATATGGAAGAAATATATAAAATGGTTATTCAGAGGAGTAAAAAATGAAAATTTTAATTATAGGTAATTGTTATGAAAAATATAGAATGGAATATTCAATAAGGAAAGCCTTTATTAGGTTGGGACATAAAGTTATAGGATTTAATGATAGGAGATTAAAAAAAATTTTTGGATTCAAAATGGCAAATAATATTTTATGGAGAATTTACAAAAGTTTTAAGCCGGATTTTATTTATGTTTCATTGGTAAATCATATTGATACTGATATTTTAAGGGAAATGACTTTAAAATGCAAGAGTGTGATGTGGAATTATGATTGGGAAGAGCCTTTTGTTCCAAAGCATTTGGAAGTTGCGAAATGCGTTGATGTTTTATTTATAACAAATTTATCTCAAATAGAAGATTATCTTAAAGCAGGTGTAAAGCGAGTAGAATTTTTACCCCAAGCCTGTGATTCTAAATTGCATTATAAATTAAATTATAAAGTTTCAAAATGTTTAAGTGATGTTGCATTTATAGGGAGTGGTGAGAGTAATGTTTGGGACAGAAGTGTTAGAATAAATCTTTTAAGGAAAGTTGCAAGGGAATTTAATTTAAAAATTTATGGTCCTCATTGGGAACGATACAAAAATGAACTGCCTGTTATAAATAAAAAAGTAAAAGGTAAAAAATTTTTAAAAATTTGTGCATATTCAAAGATAAATTTAGGTGTTATTGGTGGTAATGGGGCTTGGATGAAAGTAAAGATGGGAACATCAAACAGGTTATGGTTAGTTTTGGGTTGTGGTGGTTTTTATCTTGGTTTTAAAAATCCAGGGCTTGATTTATTATTGAAAGATAATTTTCATTTGGCTTTTTATGAATCAGATGAAGAATGTATAGATAAGATAAAATTTTATTTAAAGAATGATTCACTGAGAGAAAAAATTGCTCAAAATGGTTATGAATTTGTCCATAAATATCATACTTATGATAATAGAGTTCATAATTTATTAAATATGGAAGGATATAAAATTTAGTAGGCAAAAAGTTGAAAAAATATAAAAAATAAATTAATATTTATAAAGATGAAAAAATTATTTAATTTTAGTTTAATATTTATTTTATTGGTCCCGCGTTTAATTTATAGTGAGCGAAAGCCATATACAACAGAGAAAATCATTATTGTTGGTGGTATTATTGGAGGGATTGAGATAATTAATGGAGTTATAAATTTATTTAAGGGTGATAAAGAAAAGCAAGAGGAGATGAATAAAGGTAAGGAGATAGAGAATTTACTTTCTGGCTCAAAGCTTTTGAGTATGCTTTCAAGCAAGACAGAGTATATTGCATTAAAGAAAGAGGAGTTAGAAATTTCGCAGGATAGTGTTGAAAAGACCAATTTAGAGATAAAGAAGAAGCAAAGGGTTGGAGAAATTGATTATTATGAAGTTGGGGTAGCATATTATAAGGTTGGTAAATTTGATAAGGCGCGAGAGTATCTTTTGCATTCAATTGCAATAGGGGTTCGTGAAGAGGAAGCCATTGAATTTTTAATTAAACATTTTGATATGACAAGAAAAGAGATTCAGATTGAAAAAAGGAAGTATAAGAAATTAAATAAAGATTGACTTAATTAAAAATTTGTGTTAATATTATTTTAAAATGAAGTTAATATTTTTAATTTTTATATTTTTAAGTAATTTAAGGGCGATTACAATTTTTACTGATGGTTTTACGAATAGTATTACAAATGATAAAAAGATAATTAGTTATTCTAATGTAAAGGCAACAAATGTATCGGGTTGGGGGATTTCGCTTTCAAATTGGGGTGAACCGGGTTATATAATTTCTACGAATATAATTTTACCTAAAGGATATGAATGGGAGAGTTTAATTTATATGTGGAGTATTCTGACGCAAGTTGGGGCTGGACCTTTAAATCCTAAATTAAATATTCAGATTTTAGATATCACAAATAATATTATAACTAATATAAGTTTTGCAAATGAGGGGAGAATAGTTTTTAGTATAAATAAAATAACAAATTCTGAAATTAAATTAAGGGCTCAATTTTCTAATGCTCCTTCAGGGAATAAATCACCTTTTTTAGATTATTGGATTTTAACAATTAGAAAAAGATATACACCTGAACCTTATGAACCTTTTAACGTAGGCAAATTTTATGGTGCGCCCTCACCTTTCAAAATTTCAGAAGGCAAAGAGATGAGATTTTATTATAAGGTTGAAGAAGAGAGTTATATTACTATTAAAATATTTGATAATGATTATAATCTTGTAAAAATTATAAATAACAGAAGGCATTATAATTTAGGGAGTAATATTGATGCAGCATGGGATGGTAAAAATGAGTGTGGAGTTAAAGTTATGAGTGGAGTTTATATTGCTGTTATGGAAATAGAAAGGATTGATGGCAGTAAAAGAAAAATTGAACCTTTTATATTTAGTGTTATAAAATGATAAAGGGGTAAAAAAACTAATGAAAATTAAAAAGAAGTTTTTTATATCAAAGAATGTGATATTTTTAGGTTTAGTTAGTCTTTTTACTGACATTTCAACAGAGATGATTACGCCTTTACTTCCGTTATTTCTATCAGATATATTGAGAACTCCTAAAAGTTTTATAGGTTTAATAGAGGGGGTAGCGGAAGCAACTGCGAGTATTTTGAAGTTTTTTTCTGGTTATATTTCGGACAAGTTAAAGAAGCGTAAGTTTATTGTTACAATTGGATATGGTTTATCAAGTATAACTAAGCCATTTTTTGGAATAGTTTCAAATGCCTATCAAGTTCTTTTTATAAGATTTATGGATAGAGTAGGTAAAGGTATAAGGACATCACCGCGCGATGCTTTAATAGCGGATTCAATTTCAAAAGAAGAGCATGGGAAAGCATTTGGTTTTCACAGAGCAATGGATACTCTTGGTGCTGTTATAGGTCCATTTTTGGCTTTTATATTTTTGCCATATTTTAATAATAATTATCGCTCAATATTTTTACTTTCAGCTATACCGGCTTTTATTGCTGTTTTAATAATTATTTTATTTGTAAGGGAGAGTAAAAAAATTCAAAGAGAAAAAAGAGAAATTATAAAAATAAGTTTTATGGGTTTACCGAAAGAGTTCAAATTTTTTATATTTTTTGTTATACTATTTACACTTGGCAATTCCTCTGATGCTTTTTTAATTCTTAGGGCTTCGTCAGTTGGAATAAATTCAAAGATGATACCAATTTTATGGGTATTTTTTAATATAGTTTACACTATTTTTTCAACTCCATTTGGGATTTTGTCGGATAAATATGGGCGGAAATCTGTAATAACTTTAGGGCTTTTAGTATATAGTTTAGTTTATGCGGGTTTTGCATTTGCATCTAAACCAATTCATATATGGTGTTTATTTTTAACATATGGTATTTACTATGCTATGGTAGAAGGAAATTTTAGGGCTTATGTAGCGGATATAGTTCCGTCAAGGACAAGGGGGACAGCGTATGGAATTTTTCATACAGGGGTTGGTATTGCTTTACTTCCTGCAAGTTTAATAATGGGAATTCTTTGGGAAAAATTAGGTGTTAAAGTAGCATTTTTATTTGGTAGTGTCCTTGCTATTATAAGTTCTCTTGGTTTAATTTCAATAAGAAAGAGATAATTATTTTTTAATATTTTTTTCTTCTTTTAAAGTTTTAAGAGTTGGAATAAATGAATGATAACCGAAAGGATTTATTAGATACCATTTATTATTTATCATTATAATTCTTATTTTTTCTTCGCCTGGGTAATCTCCGGCTATATATATTTCGCCTGTTTCAGATATCATATCTATTACATATTTAGTAATATGGATGTTATAAGATTTTTTTAATCTAAGGAGTGCTTCATATTTTTCGTCAGGAATTTTAGCAAGTAATTTTTTAATTGTTTCTTTATACAGGTTTATAAAATCTTTCTGCTCTTCAGGAGTTGAATTTAACCAAGTTTTTGGTTTATAAAGTTTGTCATAAGTATATTGGACATTTTCAAATTTAAAATATTCATATTCAAGCATTTTATCATAATCTCTTTTTCTTGCATAGTATTGCCAATTTTTAAAAACTATATTGGGCGATTGAAATCTTCTCGGGATATATATTTCATAGCAATTGCTAAAAATGATTAAAAAAATAAATATATAAAAATTTTTTAAATTTTTTTTGATACTCATAATTTAACCTCCATAAATTAATCTATAAAAGGGACAATTTCATCTGAATATTTTTTATCTGGTGTTATAATTACTTCAAGTAATCTTAAATTTAAATATTGAGGGAATTTTCTAAAGCATTCATTTTTTTTAAATATAGCTTTAATATATCTTAAATTTCTATTAATTTTTATTCTTGATACTACATAAGGGATATTTATTGGAAAATCATATTTTACTTGTTGGTCTATATTTTTATTTTCAGCAATATTTAACCAATTATTTCCATCTGAGCTTATTTCCAAGTTCATTTTAGTGCTATAAATTAGAGCCCACCATACGAAATCAATTCTATCAATTGAAATGATATTTTTAAAATCAAATTGTAAAATTTGGTCTTTAGCAAATATATTATCTGACATAACTGAGCCATTAAGATAGGAAAAATCATTATCATATAATCTTTTGATAGCGGATGAAGGTTCAATAAATTGAGGAGCTAAATTTTCGCCTATGAATTTAAAATCACCCGAGATTAAGGCTTTATAAGTTATATTTTCTGGGAGAGTTTTGACGCTGTAAATTTGCGAGGTAAATGTATTTTCCCATCTATCAATTATTTCAATTTTATAATAAACAAAAGTTTCTGGTTTTAAATTTTTTAATATGAATTTATGTTCAGTTCTAAATTTTTTTGAAGAAATTTTTTTAAAATTATCAGGTGAATATCCATAATATAAGTTAAAGATAGTTTCAATATTAGATTTAAAATATGTTTCAATTTGTGAGCAAGTCGTATTTAAAACTTTATATTCTTTAATAAGAGGCAAAGGTATACCTTTAGTTTTAATTTTTAGAGGTTGAGTATATTTTATATTATTATTACAATCTTGAACTATACCAAGGAAAAAGTAATCTGTTCCTTTTAGAAGGCCTTCAATAGAGAATATATTTTCTTTTTTAAATTCAATTGAGATAGGACCTTCTAATAGATTTTCCAGAGATAAGCCATATTTTATATTAACAATAGTATCAACATCTGTTATAGTTTTTAATTTTACAGAATTTTCGGAAATATTTTCAACAAGCAATTGAGCTGTATTAACTTTTAAGCTATCATTATTTTTTACAATAATTTCTGATATTTTAAAATTTTTTTCGTCAATATTATCATCCATAAATTTAATTTGTAAAAATTTAGCTGCGGTAGGTTTAGTTTTAAAAAATAACAATTTAATTTTAGGATTATAATCAATTAAATTAGGAGGGTCTTTAATTTTTTCCCAGTAAAATAGATTTTGACTTAATTCAATTTCAATTTTTTGTGGGAGGGTCTCATTTAAAAAGTAGAGATACAATTCTTCAATATATGAAGTTTTATCTATTTCAATGATAAATGCGAAATCTTTAAATTTTTTAAATTTGAAAATAGCGAAATTATTATCTGAAATTGAGTTATCAGTTAAATAATTGGCTTGATAAATATTTCCGAGGATTTTTGTAATTTTACTTTCTATTAAACCGAATAAATTTGATAATATTAAAATAGTATATAAAAAAGTTGTTGCGAAAATTTTTAAAAAATTAAATTTCATATTTTTAATTTTAAAAATATAAATTAAAAAAAATGGTGTCAACAAAATTTTTGGGCTATTAAAGAACAAAATTAAAGTGAATTCATTAGATTAAATCTTTTGGTGGTGAATACAATCCTTTTGAAATTTTAACGAGGTCATTTAAGCTTTTAGCTGACAAAAGATTTTTATTAGCCTCTTTAGGATTTATATTTAAATCTTCTGGTGTTTGGACGATACCTTTTTTTCTTATAAATTCTTTTTCGTTTTTAGATATATATTTACCGACTTCTGTTTCGCCTGCGATAGCGGCAATTGCTTTCATTCTTTCTTTTAAATTTTCGCAGAGATGTAGATAAGCAATTCCTTTTTCTGTTACTATATGAGTAATTTGGTCAGCAGAAATCATTATAGGTGGTGCATCAAATAAACCTTCTTTAAATAATTGGACAGCATCAAGTTCTTTAACGAAAACTGGGATTTGTTTTTTTTCACTTAAAGTTGGAGTTATTTGGACTACCAATTTTTTAGAATAAAAGAAGTTATCAATTAATTTACCTGTTTTTTTAAAGGCATCGGAGAGATGTCTTCTTCCTGGTGGGGTGCTACCGAGGTTAGGGGCTCCTCCAAATCCTGCTATCATTCCTTTAATAGCGGTTGAACTATTTCCGAACTGGTCAATTTGCAAAGTAGCGCCAATAAATAGGTCAATTGCATAAAGTCCTGCTATATGAGCGTTACATCTATTTGAACGCATATTACCATCTGGACCTATGCAGAAAATATCAGGTCGGGCTTTAACATATTCTTCCATTCCTGTTTCACCACCGAATGAATAAATATGTTTAACAAATCCTTTTTCAATTGCTGGAATTAAAGTTGGATGAGGATTTAAAACCCAGTGAGTGCAACATTTTCCTTTTATTCCTAATTTATTTCCATAAGTTGGTAATATTAATTCAATAGCAGCTGTTGGATATCCTATGCCATGATTTAGAGATTTAACATTATATTTTTTATAAATTCCTTTAATAACCATCATTGCGATGAGTATTTGGGTATCAGTTATATTTTCAGGGTTTCTTGTAAAAAGTGGTTTTATATAATAATCATTTCCTGTTACTATTATAAAATCAACCCAATCAGCTGGGATATCAACTCTTGGTAATTTTTTTAATATATTTTTTACTTGTGCTATAACAATGCCGTATTTAAATTTAGTAGCTTCGCAGATTATTGGTGTATCTTCTGTATTGAATCCTGTGAAAAGGTTACCGGACTCGTCGCAATATTCAGCGACAACCAAAGCTATTTTTGGGGTCAAATCAAGAAAATATCTTCCATAAAGTTCAAGGTAAGTGTGAATTGCACCTATTTTAACTTTTCTTTTTATTACGAGTTCATATAATCTTTTACTTTGTGGGCCGGAATAAGCGAAATCCAATTTTTTAGCAATTCCAAGTTCAAAAAGTTTTAAATGCTCTGGAAGAACAATTGAAGATTGAACAAGGTGTAAGTTATTTATCTTTTTTTTATCAACTTTAAGAAGTTCTTTTGCCAAAAAGTCAGACTGTTTTTGGTTATTACCTTCTAAGCATACGATATCGCCCTTTTTAATAACAGCTTCTAATAATTTTGCTGTATTTTGGGGCTCAACAAATTTTCCCCCTTTTGAATATTTTTTTCCTTTTTTAATTCTTTCAAAATAATCAATTTTTAAATTATTTTTGTCCATTATATCTCCTTTTTATAAAAATTTTTATAAGATTTTATATTTCTATCTTTAATATGGTCAATCCAAATTTTAGTTTTTACTCCGTATGTAAGTGATTTAATAGGCAAGGGTTTTAATTCAGCGAATAAAACTTCTTCAGTTCCTCTTGCTAAGGCGAGAGTTTGTGCAATTGGGGAAACAATCATACTATGTCCGAAATAATTATTTCCTGCTTTATCAGAGCCAACTGCGTTTACTGCAATAACATAGCAATTGTTATCATAAGCTCGTGCTTTATTTGTAAGTTCCCATATTTCAAAACTTCTTAAAAAAGCAGATGGTCTTGCTATAATTTCTGCTCCTTTAAGAGCAAGGATTCTTGCAACTTCCGGGAAATCGCCATCGTAGCATATCATTATACCTATATTTGCAATTTCTGTTTTGAATATTTCTATTTTGTAACCTGGGGTAGTCCATCCATTATTTGATATTTTTTCTGTTGGGAAAAGATGGGTTTTTCTATATATACCTACTATTTCACCGTATTTATCTATTAAAAATGCACTATTATATATAACATTTTTTCTCTTTGATTTTTCGTAGGAAGTTATTATGCAATAAGTTTTATAATTTTTACATATTTTCATTAAAGGTTGAAATAAATTTGGTAAATTATCAGGCAAAAAATTATAGAATTCGTTTAATTTCATAGAAGGTGAAAACCCTGTTGTAATAGTTTCAGGGAATATAACGAGTTGAGGTTTTAATTCTTTAATAGTTTTAATAAGCCAATCAGATGCTTTTTCAATATTGTATTTGAAGTTATTAGGTTCAACAGATATTTGAATCCCCGCTGTAATTAGATGTTGCATAAATTATATAATATAAAAAAGATTTAAAAATTCAAGATAAATTTTTTAATTTTTCAATTAAATTTGACAATATATTTAGAGCTTCAATTGGTGTAATTTTATTTAAGTCAATTTCTTTTAAATGTTTTAATATTTCGGATTCAACAGGATTTATTAGGCTTATTTGGAAGAGAGAGAGTTGTTTATCATTATTTTCAAAAGTTTGAGATAGAATTTTATTGTGGATTTTATCTGATTCTAATTCTGATAAAATCTGTTTAGCTCTTTTAATTACTTGTTCAGGTAAACCAGCCAGTTGAGCTACATGGATTCCGTAGCTTTTATCAGCGGCGCCTGGAACAACTTTTCGCAAGAATATAACTTTGTCATTCCACTCCCTAACTAATACATTATAATTTTTTATTCCTTTTTCTTGAGATAATTGAGTTAATTCGTGATAATGGGTTGCAAATAAAGTTTTACTTCCTATATATTTTTTATTATAGATATATTCAATTACTGCCCAAGCAATCGAGAGTCCGTCATAAGTACTTGTTCCTCTTCCGATTTCGTCCATAATGATTAAGCTTTTTTCATCAGCATTATTAAGGATATTAGCGGTTTCGTTCATTTCAACGAGGAAAGTGCTTTCGCCTCTTGCGATATTATCAGATGCACCAACTCTTGTAAATATTCTATTAACAATTCCAATTTCAGCGTAATCGGCTGGAACAAATGAACCCATTTGGGCTAAAAGAACAATTAGTGCTGTTTGTCTTATATAAGTTGATTTTCCTGCCATATTTGGACCTGTAATAATTAAAATTCTATTTTCGTCATTATCAAGTTCAGTATCATTAGGGATAAAAGGTTCATTTTTTATAATAGCCTCTACAACAGGGTGTCTGCCATTTTTTATAATAATTTTGTCGTTATTAGTTATAATAGGTTTTACATAATTTCTAACTTTTGCGCATTCAGCTAAGGATGTATAGAAATCAATTTCAGCAATTGTTTGCGCAATTTTTTTTATAGCAGATAGATTTTCTTTTAATTTTTCAATGATTTTAAGAAATAAATTTTTTTCAAGTTCAATTATTTTTTCTGTAGAAGTAAGTATTAATTCT